>ERZ869936.60-NODE-60-length-178281-cov-16.026573_pt1 | contig 178281 bp, 156 predicted proteins | sample MGYA00520876_ERZ869936 | MGnify/ENA primary metagenome ERZ869936 (study PRJEB32218, sample SAMN09650985) | biofilter metagenome | isolation source: enrty point of leading RO module | place: Saudi Arabia: Thuwal, RO plant located on Red Sea | collected 2016-02-17 ...
CGGACCCCTGGAGAGCCGGGAACACCTAAGGCGTGGTCGAAGACCACGACGAGGTGTTCCCGGACTCGAAGCCGTCCGCGAACACGGTGGGTGTGCAACTCGGAAAGGCGAGCTCGCCAACGGTCGTTCCCCAGTTCCAGTTGCCCCCTCCCACGTCCTTCGAGTAGACCCCGGCGTACCAGAACGATCTCCCGTCCGGCGCGAGCGTCATGCCCGTGAACTCACCCCATCGGCCCGATGAGGTCTGGTAGACCACATCACCCGGTTGGAGCTCGATCTCGCTCGACAGGGTCCCAGGCGGATCGGTGGCCAGAGCGCCGGCGACAAAGCTCGATGGGAACGTGTCGGTCGAAAAGCGTGAGTAGCCGATGGCGAGATTGCCACACCGGTCCACGGCCAGATCACCGTAGGCTCTGAAGACGCCATCGGTGCCGAAGACTCCCGCCGAGTGCAGCAAACGCGTTTCGAGGTCGATCTTCGCCCACTGCAGGCAGTTCACCGCATCCCCGGCGGGCTGACAAGACGCGTGGCTGACCACGTATCCGAAGCCGTCGCGGTACTCGAAGTCGAGAGGCACGCTCTCGAAGCCGGCGATCGGGGCGCCGGATCCGGCTTGTGGATTGTCGACTGGCGGCTCCAGGATCGTGCCGTGCACCGACTCGAGGTCGAGGCTGACGCCGTTGTCCGGAACACCTCCGTCCAGCGCGTCGCTCCAGGAATAGAGCCTGAGGATGGCGGGCGCGCCTGAATCGCCGAGGGCCACGAAGTGGTGACGATCGGAGGTCGGCCAGGTGCCGGATGCCTGGCCGTGGAGAGTGATCGGAACCGGATGGCTACCGCCACGAAGACTGCGCACGACCATGGAGGTATTCGCTCCGGCGTAGAGCGCCGCCTTGTCGATCGCGAAGACTCTCCCGCCAGAAGAGAGACGCTGTGCTCCCAGATACAGGGCGTCCACGCCGATGCCCACGTGGAAGTAGGAGTCGAGGGTGTCAACGGGGAATGCGTACCGATACCAGGTCGCCAGCGGATCGGAGCTGGACGAAACGGCGAGACAGAAGAAGTCGGCGGCTGCCCGAGCCCCGACGATCCACCGGCTCGACTGTCCGTCGAAGAGGACGTCCGGGAAGTACGCTTCCTCGCACTGCGACGGGAGCGACAAGAAGTCCTCGAGGCTCTCCAGCGAGAGGCTGACACCGGAGCGGTCGAACACCTGCACGTGAAACGTCGTGCCCACCAAGACATGATCTGGGCCGACGGCGACGTTTGGTCGGCTCGGGGAGTGGGCCAGCGAGCCGAAGGTCACGTCGATGCTGTCGAATCGTCTCACGATTCCGAGCTCCTCGGCGTACGCGGGCTGGGATGCGATTCCGACGACCGCTCGCAGGAGCAATGCCAGGAGCGGTGCACCACCGACGCTGCGCCAAGGCCGCAGGGGTCCGGGGACGAGAGTGAAACCGCGTCGTCTGATCACCGCTTGATCTCCCATTCCATGAACGGTCCCGAGAGCGTTCGGGCACCGTCAGGAGGCTCTGGCGCAGTTCTTCCTGCGAGAACTCGAGGAACCAAACGAGGCAGACCGGCGAATCGCACGTCGATCTCCGCAGTGATGCTCCACCGCCGTCCTCGGCCGTCCGTCTGGCGACGCAGGAGAAGCGGATCGGTGGGGATGCGCTCACGGATCGCCCAGAAGGGCTTCGCTGCAGACCACTCGTACGGGTTCGCGCGCGCGCCGGGCGATCCGACGGCCGAGTCACGGGAGGACGTCCGGGAGGCGCCCAGGGCCGGGACCATTGACCTGCTGTCACAGCCCTCGACGGCCGGCCCCGTTCCGGGAAGTCAGACCGGCAGCCATGCCTCTGGCGAAGTCACACGCCCACGGCGACGACTACGGCGCAGGCATCGTCGACCGTGGCGCCGATGCCATCGGACTCGTGCAGCACGCCGCCAGCCAGGCCGGCGGCGGACCCGTTGGAGAGACGGCGACGACTACGGCGTGGTCGTAGACCACGACATCGTGTCGCCGGACTCAAAGCCGTCGGTGAAGATGTCGCTCGGCGACCACGGCGCGAGACAGGCGGGGTCACCCGCCGAGGCCGCGGCGACGTGATCCTGCATGCGGGCACCGACCCTCTCCGGCGCGGTGCCGAAGGGATGGCCCTCGCCGAAAGTCATGGTGATGTTGCTCATGCCGCCGCCCAGCAGGTGGCAGTAGCTCATGATGGTGCCAGTGCCGGGCCCAACTCCCGGCAGTGACGTGCCACCACACCAACAGCCCGCACCGCCGCACTGGCCGTTGTAGCAGGTGTCGACCGGGCTCGCGTTGCCGCCGAGACCGGCGTAGCAGTGGGTGTGCGGCGAGTTGAAGTTGTGCCCGATCTCGTGCGCCGTGGCGACGATGTCCCACAGCACCACCGGGGCGTTGATGTTGAAGTTGCCGTCGATGGTGCCGGTGTAGCCGTAGCCGCCGCCGTAGTTGGCGGTGTTCGCCAGCGGCGGACACGACAGTCCGAAGTTCGACAGCGTGACGCTGAAGGGATCGGAGCAGAGCACTCCGACCCACGCCACCCCGCCGCCGTTGTTCTTGCCGCTCAGCATGTGGGCGACGGTGCGGTCGACGCCGGCGAAGTTGGTGTTCCAGTAGAGGCCGAACTCCATCAGGCCGCAGGTGGTGCCGAACTGCGCCCACGGGTCCGCCGCCGTCGTGTGCAGCTCGAGGGCCGGGATCTGCAGGTCGGTGTCGATCTCGCTTTCGTAGACGCCGGAGATGAAGGTGAAGATGTCGGTGACGTAGTCGGTGGCGTCGCCGACGTTGCCGAAGATGCTGTAGTACTCGAAGTCGGTCTCCACCGCGACCCGCGCGGTGTGGCTCACCCCACGCGGATTGGCCTGTGCCGCGCGCCAGGCATCGAAGGCCGGGTCGGCGCTGCCGAAGAGAGCGTTGAGATCGCTGCGCGCGCCGAGCGACTCGGTGCCGCAGGTGAACTGCTGCACGCGGTCGTCGAGCTCGTTCTCGACGTCGACCTCGCGCACCACGATCGCAGAGCCGACGCCGTCCGGCTGTCCGATGAGCCAGTACTGGCCGCGTCGCGCCAGCATGCCCCTGAGCTCACCGCTCTCGTGCAGGTTGAGCGCCGCGTGCGAGCTCGGGTCGCCGGCGATGAAGCCACGCAGCGAGACCGTGCTGGGAGCCGGCAGGGTCATGACGCCTTGGTCTGAGTGCACCCGGATGCGGGCGTCGGCGGTCCAGACGCTGAAGCGCTCGAGCTCGAGTGCGGCGAGCTCGCCACCCAGGTCGAGCCGGTCGATCACCACCGCGGTCCCGATCGGCAGCTGGCTGGCGCGGCTCTCGGCGGCGAGATCGCCGACCAGCTGTGGCAGGTCTTCGTAGAAGACTCGCGAAGGGTTCTGAGCCAGGCTCGGCAGCGCGACGACTGCCACCACGAACGCAGTGAGGCACACCGTCAGCGGGCGCGTCGTGAGGAGGCGTCGGGCTCTCATCGTTCTCTCCTTGGTTGGGACTTTGGAGACGCCGTCGAAGGCGGTTCTCAGGGATGTCCCGTCGACTGTATCTCGAAATCCTGGGAAATCCCCGCCCCACGACGCAGCGCCACGATCACGTGTCCTCTGGAACGAAATCCCGCCTCGATTCCGGACAGCACCTCGCATCGGGGCCGACGACATGTCCGCCACGAGCGCAACCGTCTCGGCCCTCGGCCGTCCCCTACGACCTCAAGAGGCGGTACCGCGTACGCGCACGACGACCCGGCCGGCCGCCACCTGTTCGCCCTCTCGCAGCGGCTCGAGGCGGCGACCGGGCACCAGGCGAGCCCGCCACAACACCCAACCCACCGTAGCGAAGATCGCGCCGAGAGCGGTGCCCTCGAAGGCGAGCACCCCGGTCGGCGGCGCCGCGACGATCGGCATGCCGCCGGTGACCAGCGGATAGTCGAGGGCGGTGAGAGTGGCGAGCCCGACGGCCGCGGCGCAGCCGGACAGACCGCCGGCGATGGCCACCAGCCAGGGACGTCGCGCCGGGTGCCCGCCGGCGGAGGCGAGCAGGCGCGCCGGCAACGGCGCCGCGCTCGCCACCTCGACCTGCCGAGGTGCCAGCCCGCGTTCTTCGAGCCCTCGCAGCAACGGCGGCAGCTGCTCGAGATCGTCGACCACCAGCTCCACGGCCTCGTCGGTGTCACCGATCTCGATCGTGCTCGCCGCCGACACCGTCTCGGCCGAGACCGCCGAGGCCGCCGAGGCCGAGGCGAGGCGCTCGCGGGCGACGAGCTCACCCTCGCGCACCTCCCACAGAGAGACGATCGGCACCAGCTGGAGGAAGCCGAAGTAGAGGAAGCCGAACAGCCCGAAGGCACCGATCAAAATCGCCCACTCGATGCCGCTCGCCGAGTAGTCGCCGACGGTGAAGCCGAGCCGCGGGAAGCTGAGCGTCGGCACGACGATCAGGAAACGCTCGAGCCACATCCCGACCAGCACCGAGGCGCCCACCAGCCCCAGCGGCAGCGGCCTCCTCCCCCAGCGCCACGGCAGCACTGCGATCGGCACCACGAAGCAGCAGACCACCATGGTCCAGAACGGCCCCGAGAACTCCCCGACCACCCGCGCCCAGAAGACGTCGTGCTCGTCGACGTGGTTGCCGTACCACACGGTGAGGTGCTCGGCCCAGGTGAAGTAGCCCCACAGCATGGTCATCGCCACGAAGAGGAGCCCCAGGTGCGAGAAGGTGCGGTCGTCGAGCCACTGGCGCAGGCCGAAGGCGACCCGCAGCACCGCCATCGCGATCATCAGCACCGCGATCCCCGAGTAGATCGCCCCGACCACGAAGTAGGGGCCGAAGATCGTCGAGTGCCACATCGGCTGCTGCGACATCGCGAAGTCCCACGAGACGATGGTGTGCACCGAAATCGCGACCGGGATGATCACCACCGCCAGGGTGCGGATGCCCGCCTCGAGAACGTGCCACTGGGTCTGCGTGCCGCGCCAGCCGAGGGCGAGCAGTCGGTAGAGGCGTCCGCGCAGGCCCGGCCCGCTGCGATCGCGCAGCGCCGCCAGATCCGGGATCAGCGGCAGGAAGAGGTAGAGCAGGCTGCCCAGCAGGTAGGTGCTGATCGCGGCGACGTCCCAGGCCAGAGGCGAGCGGAAGTTCGGCCACAGCCCCCGCTGGCCGGGCAGCGGCAGCATGTACCAGAACACCAGCGGACGACCGAGGTGGATGATCGGGAACAGCCCGCCGACCGCGATCGCGAACACCGTCACCGCTTCGGCGAGACGGGTGATCGGCCGGCGCCACTCCGCCTGCGTCACCCGCAGGATCGCCGAGATCAACGTGCCGGCGTGCGAGATGCCGATCCAGAAGACGAAGTTGGTGATGTAGAAGCCCCAGAAGACCGGCCGGTTCAGGCCCGAGACGCCGAGACCGTCGCGGATCTGCACACCCCACGCGGCGAACATCACCACCGTCAGGATGCCGGTGACGATCGACCCGAGCAGCAGCGGCCAGCGCACGCCACGCAGCGGTCGCAGCAGCACCTGTTCGAGGCCTTCCGGCGGCGGCGCCGGGGCCGGCCCGGTGGCCGGCGCAGCGGTCGTGGCGGAAGCCGCCACCGCGTCGCTCAACGCGGCTCCTCACCGCGCAGGTAGACCACCGACGGCCGGGTGCCGAGATCCTCGAGCAGCACCTCGGCGCGGCCGCTCTCGAACGCCTGCGAGACCTCGCTGTGCGGATCGTCGAGATCGCCGAAGACGATCGCGCGGGTGGGGCACGACTGCGCACAGGCCGGCTGGATCTCGCCGTCGCGCAGCTCGCGGTCCTCGGCGCGGGCGGCGCGCTTGCCCTGCTGGATGCGCTGCACGCAGAAGGTGCACTTCTCCATCACGCCGCTCTGGCGCACGGTGACGTCGGGGTTGTGCTGGCGCTCGAGCGGCTGCGGCCATTCGGGCTCGAACCAGTTGAAGACGCGCACGGTGTACGGGCAGTTGTTGGCGCAGTAGCGGGTGCCGACGCAGCGCCCGTAGACCATCGCGTTGAGGCCTTCCTCGTTGTGGTACGTGGCGTAGGTCGGGCAGACCGGCTCACACGGCGCCTCCTCGCAGTGCTGGCAGAGCACCGGGCGGAAGAGCACCCTGGCGTCGGGAAACTCGCCGACGTACTCGCGCTCGATGCGCAGCCAGTGGCGCACCCGGCCGTCGGCCGCCTCCTCGGGGCCCGCCGGTGCGATGTTGTTCTCGGCGTGGCAGGCGACGACGCACGCCTCGCAGCCGGTGCACCGGTCGACGTCGATCGCCATTCCCCAGTGGGTCATCGCTCCTCCTCGCTGCTCTCGCCACCCGGCACGGCGGACGCCTCATCGGCGTCGCCGGCGGCGGCCGGGCGCTCGCTCTCACTCTTCGCCTGTTCACCAGGGTGCGCGCGCGTCTCGGCCTGGCGCAGGGGCCGGCCGCGACGGCGCGGCAGGTCCTCGGGATGGCGCAGGCCGCGTCCGAACTGGGCGAAGGCGGCGCCTGCAGGAGCGGATGCAGGTCGCAGCGTCACCTCGACACCGACCGCGCTGGCCCGGTCGATCCCGGCGACGGCGAGCGCGCCCAGCCGGTGCACGTTGACGCCGCGCTGGCGCGCCCAGCGTCCGCCTTCCAGGTGCCCGTAGCCGCGCGGCACCGCCACCGTTCCCGGTCTCGCGGCGGGGCTCTCGACCACCGGCAGGGTCACCGCGCCCGCCGGGCCGCCGAGCTCGATCCACTGACCGGTGCGCAGCCCCAGCCGCCTCACGTCGGCGCTGGCGAGCTCCGCCCAGGCGCCCCACATCACCGTCGTCAACGGATCCGGGAGCTGCTGCAGCCAGGTGCGGTTGGCGGCGCGCCCGTCGCCCAGGTGCGGCGTGTCGAACGGCAGCAGCGTGTAGCGCGATGCGTCTGTCGCAGCGAGCCCGTCGGCGGGCTGCCGCTCGGCAGGCAGCGTCTCGGCGCTCAGATCGGCGCTCTCGAGACCTCCACGGTCGGCGAACCGGGCCGGCCCCGAGGCGGGCGCGCCGGCGGCGACGGTGAGCTCGCCGGACGTGGAGGCGACATCGCGCCAACGGAAGCCCTGCTCGAGCAGCGCCGCCGGACGCAGACCGACCTCTTCGGCGGCGGCCGCGACCGCGGCGGCGAAGAGCCCGTCGACGCCGGCAGCGTCGGCCGCAGGGAAGCGAGGCTCCTCGCCCGCGCCGACCAGGCCTGTCGCCAGGTCGGCCGCCAGCGCGGCGGGGTGCCTGGCGGCGTCGGCGGCGACCGGGGGGATCGCCGTCTCGCTGGCGACCAGCAGCTCGCCCGGGCGCGAGGGCTCGGCGAGCTCGAAGCGCCAGCGCTCGAGAGCGGTCAGCGACGGCAGCACGACGTCAGCGCGCAGCGCGGTGTCGCCGAGCACCGAGTCGATGCAGATCAGGTGGTCGACGCTCTCCAGCGCCTGCTCGAGCTCGGTCGCCTCACTCGCCTCTCGCAGCGGATCGACCTCGACCACCAGCAGGGTGCTCACCTCTCCCGCGCGCAGTCGGCCGAGCAGCGCCGGCAGCGGTTCGGGAGGCGGCAGTGCCTCGGGGCCGGGCGGATCGAACGGCAGCTGCAGTCTGCGGCCCGAAGTCGGGAAGACGCCTCCGGGTCGGCCGATCCGACCGAGCAGCTGGTTCAGGCGCAGCACCTCGACGGTCACCGGCGGAGCGCCGGGGTCGGAGCCGGCGCCGCTGACCCAGGCGCCGGCGGCGACGAACACCGGCCTCTCGGCGGCCCGCACCCAGCCCACCAGGCGTTCGAGACGCTCGAGCGGGACGTCGCAGCGCGCCGCCGCGGCGGCGAGCGCCGCGCGCGGATCCTCGGGCTCGGCGTTCGCGGCGGCTCCTTCGCCGTCCGCGGTCGGCGCGAGCACCCGCGACAGGGCCCGGGCCAGCGCTGCCTCGCTGCCGACGCGCGGCGCGATCCAGAGATCGGCGTTGGCACCGGTGAGGCTCATCCGCGGCTCGATCTGCACCAGGGTCGGCCGCCGTCGCCGCTGCCCCCGCGTCTTCAATGCCGCCGCGGCCCACACCGGGTTTCGCCAGCCGTCTAGCAGCGGCGCGCCGAAAGAGACCACCAGGTCGGCCGCCTCGAGATCGTACGCGGGCAGCTGCGCATCGCCGAAGACGGTCTCCGCCGCGGCGCGCTCCGCTGCCCTCCACACCGGCTCGTAGAAGAAGTGGCGCCCGCCGGCTTCGCGCGCCAGAGCCGAGAAGAGCCGATTCTCCAGCGAGTCGCGGAAGTCGGTGAGGATCGCCAGACCACCGTCCGCCTTCGACCGTCGCAGCGCCTCGGCCACCCGTGACAGCGCCTCCTGCCAGGAAGCGGGGCCCTGCGGCGCCCCCCGCCCGCCGCGCAGCAGCGGTGCCAGCAGCCGGTCCGGATCGTAGGTCTGCTGCGGCGCCGACTGGCCGAGCGCGCAGACGCCGCCGCCCGACACCGGGTGGCCGGGGAGGCCCTCGATCTTCTTGGCGTCGCGATCGACCACCCTCACCTCGATGCCGCACCCCGCCGGACACTGGCCGCAGCTGGTGACCACCCAGCGGGTGACGCCCGAGTTGTCGTTGGCGCTGCCGACCACCTGCTCGAGCACACGCTGCTCGCGCTCCGACGCGCAGCCCGACAGCAGGCTCCCCGCACTGCCGGCCAGCGAGGCCGCCGCGCCCGCCTTGAGCAGCTGGCGCCGCTCCAGCCGCACCAGGTCGCCGGTGTCAGCGGTCGGACGCGATGGGCTCGCCTTGCCGCTCTGCCCGGGCTCTCGTGGATCGGAAGACATGGACGCGGTCGGACAGCGCTCAGAAGTGGCAGGTGAGGCAGTCGATCGAGGCTTCGTTGTCGCGGTGGCAGTCGACGCACCAGTCCATGTCGTCGAGACGGTGGGTGGCCGGCGGTTGCGCCGTGGCCATCGAGGCGACGTCGCCGTGACAGGTGGTGCACTCGACGCCCGCCAGATGGTGGGCCTGATGCGAGAACTGCACCCCCGAGCCCTCGTCGATCCAGGCCACCCGCCGCCACAGGATCGGTTCCTCGTCCTGCCAGTGCTGCAGCACCTTGGCGACATCGGGATGGTCGGGGATGACGCGCCGATGGCACGCGGCGCAGCGCTCGACGCGCATCAGCCCGGCCGAATCCTGGGTCTCGGCGCCGAGGTGGCAGCGTACGCAGCGCACGCCCTCGGCCTCGTGTACGGCGTGGTCGAAGCCGATCGGCTGCTCGACCACCGCCACCGCCGGGCGACAGGCGACGGAGGCGCAGGCGGCGCCGACGGCGCAGGACAGGACGAGTGCGGCGAGCGGCTCGGGCAGGCGCGGGGGGCGCGGCTTTGGCTGTGCGGAGCGCGAGAGGGTCGGCAACGTGACGGGCTCTGCGAAGCAGCTCCCCGTGGCGTCGGCGTCGGCTGACCAGCGCGGCGCTGTATCGGCTCGGGAGCCGATATCGGCCTCCGGGGAGAGTCGTTGGTGCGTGTCGGAAACGGGCGCAGTGTATCGCGGTGGATGGCGCCAGCGAGCCCAAGACGCGAGCTACACTGGCGTGCAGAGGGACGAGCGATCGACCTTCGTTGCACGCACCAGGCTTCACCCGGAGGAGGAGGAGAGGAGATGGATCGACCTGACCCAGCCGAGGGCGGCGCGCTGCGCATCCTGGGAATAGTCGACCTGCACTGGAACGGAAAGCGGGAGCCTCGCCTCCCCGACACAAAGGGCTACGACCTAGTCTTGGTGGCGGGAGATCTGACCAACTTCCTCGGCGTGAGCCACGCGCGCACTCTGATCGACGGGCTGCGCACCGGCGGCGCGCCCGTCTACGCGGTCTGCGGCAACTGCGACCTGCCCGAGATCGAGCAGTACCTCGAGGACGAGGGCATCGCCCTCGATCGCCGTGCGATCGTGCACCGGGAGCTCTGCCTCGCCGGCCTGTCGGGCGGTCTGCCCTTCGGCGACCTGCCCTACGAGCGCACCGAGGAGGAGTACGAGGTCGCATGCCGTGAAGTCTGGGAGGCTGTCTCGGCAGCCGACCCGGCAGGCGAGAGGCCCGTGCTCCTGGTCTCCCACCAGCCGGCGCACGGCACCGAGTGCGATCTGGCGCGCGGCAACCACGTCGGTTCGAAGAGCATCCGCGCCAGCATCGAGACGCACCGTCCCGACCTCGTCTTCTCGGGCCACATCCACGAGTCGGTCGGCGAGGGCCGGCTGGGCACCACCCGCCTGGTCAACCCCGGCCCCTGGTTCGAGGGGCGCTGGGTCGAGATCGTGGTCGATCCCCGGGCGGCGCCGGGACGGCGTATCGAGCTGCAGATCCAGCAGGCCGAGCGGAGCTGAGGCCGAGCGGCCGAGGAGAGGCGCGACGCCCGCAAGTCGCCGTTGACACATAAGGTTTCTATGTATAGAAAGTCGATGCGTCCGAGAGTCCGTTCGCACCCAGCGCTCCCAAGGAAGGCACCGACATGTCCGCCAGCTCCCCGAACCGCCTGCTGCGGGGCACCCTCGACGTGCTGCTGCTCAAGACCCTCAGCTGGGGTCCGCTGCACGGCTACGCCGTGTCGCGCTCCATCCGCCTGACCTCCGGCGACGACCTCAAGGTCGACGAAGGCGCGCTCTACCCCGCCCTGCGACGGCTCGAGGGCAAGGGCTACCTCGCCTCCTACTGGGCGCTCACCGATCAGCAGCGCGAGGCTCGCTTCTACGAGCTGACCCCCGAAGGAAGGCGCCAGCTCGATCTCGAGGTGACGGAGTGGAACCGCTACGTCGCGGCGATGGCCAGGGTGCTCGGCGCCGACGGTCCGCGACTGGCGGAGGAGTCCTGAGGCCGCGGCGCGGGGCCCTCCGATGCCGACACCCATCCCTTCCAGGCCATCCAGGATCCGCGACGTCGTGCCCCGCAGCGTGGCGCAGGACGTCGACCGCGAGATCGCCTTCCACCTCGAGATGCGCACCCGGGAGCTCGTCGCCTCGGGCTGGAGACCGCGGGAGGCCGAGAGCGAGGCGCGGCGCCAGTTCGGCGACGTGAAGGCCACCGCCGCCCGCTGCCGCGCCCTCGAGCAACGACGACGCACCGCAGAGAGGAGATCCGACGTGTTCGACGCCCTGCGCATCGACCTGCGCTACGCCATGAGGCAGATGGTCCGCAACCCCGGCTTCACCGCCTCGGCGCTGCTCACCCTGACCCTCGGGATCGGCGCGCTCAGCGCCATGGTCACCCTGGTCGACAACATCCTGCTGCGACCGCTTCCCTACCCCGAGGCGCACCGCGTCATGCAAGTCTGGGAGCGGGCCGAGGAGGGACACGCGATGCGCCTCGCGCGGCCCAACTACGAGGACCTGCGCGAGCGCTGGCGCGGCCACGAGCAGATCGCCCTCTACGACGGTTGGGTCGGTTCCACAGCCGTGGTCGGCGGCGCCCGCCCGGCGCAGGCGCAGAGCGTCGGAGTCTCGTCTGGCTTCTTCGACGTGCTGGCGACCGCGCCGCTGCGCGGCCGCACCTTCGACGGCGACGAGGCGCGGATCGGCGGGCGTCGCGCGGTGGTGGTCTCGGAGCGCTTCTGGCGCCGACAGCTCGGCTCTCGCGACGCCCTCGAGGGTCTTTCGCTCCGTTTCTTCGGCGACACCTGGCCTGTGGTCGGGGTGATGCCGGAGGTGTTCGACTTCCCACCCGGCACCGACCTCTGGTATCCGGCCGAGGTCTACGAGGACACCTCGACCCGCACCAGCCACAACTGGGCCGCGATCGCCCGCCTGCGCGCCGACGTCTCGCTCGAGCGGGCGCGCGAAGAGGCCGACGCGGTGTTCGCGCAGCTGCGCAGCGAGGTGCCGACCGACGAGATCGACGCGTTCGGCGCGGTGCTGGTGCCGATCCACGACCAGATGGTCGGTGGCACCGGCCGCGCCCTCTGGTTCCTCTTCGGCGCCGCAACGCTGGTGCTGCTGCTCGCCGCCACCAACCTGTCGAGCGGCCTGCTGGCCCGCGCCATGGAGCGCCGCGCCGAGATGTCGGTACGCGGCGCCCTCGGCGCCGGCGGCGCGCGCCTGGTGCGTCAACTGATCACCGAGAGCACCCTGCTGACGGTGGTCGGGGGGCTGCTCGGCGCCGCCTTCGCCTTCGGCAGCCTACGGCTGCTCAAGTCGCTTGCCGGCGAACGCATACCGCGCCTCGAAGAGACCGCCGTCGACCTGCGGGTGCTGCTGATCACCCTCGGCGTCGCCCTGGTCACCGGTGCACTCTTCGGCCTGGTGCCGGCCGCCTACGCGGCCCGCGTCGACATCCGCTCGGTGCTCACCGACGCCCGCGCCGGCAACCGCGGCCACGGCAGGATCTGGAACCTGCTGGTCGGCGGCGAGGTGGCGCTGGCCCTGATCCTCGTCGTCGGAGCGCTGCTGATGGTCTACGAGCTGGCCAGCCTGCTGCAGCGCTCACCTGGCTTCGAGACCAGCCAGGTGCTGGCGCTGACCGTCGAGGCGCAGGATCTGTCGACGCCCGACGACGCCGACATCGACTCCTACCTGGCCGTCGAGCCCGAGATCGCCGCCTTCCAGGCCCGCTTCCAGCAGCAGCTGCGCTCGCGGCCGGGGGTCGGGACCACCGGCATCATCTCCCACCTGCCGCTCTCGGGCCGCGACGCCAACGGCCGCCTCTGTATCGGCGGTCAGCCGTGCGATGACGACGAGAGCCGTCAGGCCTATGCCGGCTACCGGCTCGCCAGCGACGGCTACTTCGAGGCCCTAGGCATCCCGGTGCTGCAGGGCAGGGCCTTCGCTCCCAGCGACGACGCCGAAGCGCCCTTCGTCGCGGTGGTCAACCGGGCTTTCGCCGAGCGCTACCTCGGCAGGCGTGAGGCGGTCGGTCAGACGCTGCTCTCCGGCGGCATGGACCTGCACGGCGAGCAGCCGACCGAGATCGTCGGCGTGGTCGGCAACGTGCTGCACTACGGGCTCGACCAGCAGGTGCGGCCGGAGGTCTTCTACCCGGCCCGTCAGCGCCCGCTGCGCACTCGCACCACCACCCACGTGGTGCGCTCGGCGATCGCGCCGGATGCACTACGCACGGAGCTCGAGGGATGGCTGCGCAGCGCCTACCCCGAGCTGCCGCCGGAGATCGTCAGCCTGCGCGAAGTGCGCCTGGAATCGGTGCGCGACCGGCGCTTCTCCCTGCTGGTGCTCGGCGGCATGGCGACGCTCGCGCTCGGACTCGCGCTGACCGGTGTCTGGGCGATCACCAGCTACCGTGTCGCCCAGCGTCACCACGAGTTCGGCGTCCGCATCGCCCTCGGCCTCGAGCCGGGCGGCGTGATGCGGCTGGTCGGTCGCGACGTCCTGCGACTGCTCCTGGTCGGCGGCGCCGTCGGCGGCGCTCTCGCCTGGGCGGCGAGCCGGCTGCTCGCCGGGCGGGTCGCCGGGTTGCAGACCGAGCCGGTCGTGTTCCTGGCCGCGCTCCTGGTGCTGCTGGTCACCGGCCTGCTCGCTGCCTGGTGGCCGGCCCGCAGGGCGACGACGATCGACCCCCTGCGGGTGCTCGGCGGCGACTGAGCAGAGCGGCCTCGGCGCGGCCGCGCCCAGCGCCTCTGCCGCCTCGATCTCGAGCGCGCGGGACCCACCGTCCTGCTACGCTGCGTCGTCCTCCACGCCGCCCTCAGCTCTCGCTCGGCCAAGGGCGCCGCGACGGCTCCGAGCCCCTGCTTCGAACGCGGCGATGCGGCTGCGGCGAACGGCGGCAGACGTCATGGTGACGATCCCATCCTCCAGCCGCTCGGGCGGCAGCGCGCCCGTGTTCTACGGCTGGTGGGTCGTGCTGGCGCTCTTCGTGATGCTCGGCACCTCGTCGGGCCTCGGCTTCTACAACCAGTCGGTGCTGCTCGAGGCGCTGACCCGCGAGCACGGGTTCTCGGTGGCGCGCGCCTCGCTCGCGCCGACCTTCTTCTTCGGCGCCAGCGGGCTCTTCGGCCTGCTCGTCGCCTGGCTGATCGACCGCCACGACCCTCGCTGGACGATCTGCGGCGGCGCGGTGCTGTCGGCCACCGCTCTGGTGCTGATCGGCCGCATCGATTCGCTCGCCCAGCTCTACTTCGCGTTCGCGATCTTCGGTTGCGGCTTCAGCGCCGCCAGCCTGGTGCCCGGCACCACCCTGGTCACCCGCTGGTTCGTCGCCAGACGCTCTTTCGCCCTGGCGCTGATGACCACGGGTCTCTCGGTCGGCGGCATCGTGCTGACCCCGATCGCGTCGCGCGTCCTCCAGGCACGGGGGCTTCGCGACGGCACGCCTCTGCTGGCGGCACTGCTGCTGCTGTGCGTCGTGCCGCTGACCTTGGCCCTGGTGCGCCGCTCGCCGGCCGCCCTCGGGCTCGACCCGGACGGCGCCTCGACAGCCACTCCTGGACCGGCGACCGCACTGCCCCCGCCGCCGAGCATCGCATTCAGCGACGCGGTGCGCACCCGCTTCTTCATCGGGCTCTCGGTCGCCTTCCTGTTCGCGCTGGCGGCACAGGTCGGCGGACTGGCACACCACTTCAGCCTGGTGACCTCGGTGGCCGGGCAGGAGACCGCCCGCCTGGCGGTGAGCCTGCTCGCCACCGGCTCGATCGTCGGGCGGTTCATGGCCAGCTTCCTGGTCCGCCACCTGCCGATCCAGAGGTTCACCGTCGGGCTCCTGCTGGCGCAGGGACTCATGCTGGTCAACCTCGGCCGGATCGACGACGCCGGCGAAGCGCTGGTCGCCTCCGCCGCTTTCGGGCTCACCGTCGGCAGCGCCCTGCTGATGCAGCCGCTGCTGGTCGCCGAAGCCTTCGGCATCACCGCCTATGCGCGTCTCTACTCGATCACCTCTCTGGTAGCGGCCCTCGGCGTCACCCTCGGACCGACCCTGCTCGGGCTGCTCTACGATCTCACCGGAGGCTACGACTCGGCCTTCCTCGCCATGCTCGGCTTCTCCCTGCTCGGCGCCCTGGCCCTGGTCCTCGCCGGACCGATCGAGGCGCCACGCCGACAGTTGTCGGGCGCTGCGGCGCACCCCGGATCTGCCAGGACCGACGCCGCAGCGCCTTGAGCGCTGCTTTGCCCGTAGGGCTCGGCGAGCCAGGAATGGCCCGACGGCCGGGCCTCGTTCTCCCACACGCGGACGGAGGGCGCCCGATCGACGACACCGACCTCGCCTCGCCGTCCCCTCTGCACCCGTCCCGCCGGACCCCACTCACTCAACCGATCCACCTCGACGACTTGCGTCGAAGGAGCCTTCTCCATGCGCCCCCTATCCCTCCGTCCCAACCCCGGCCGGCTCAGCGCACTGGCCCTCGGAGCTCTCCTGATGGCCGTTCCCACCTCCGTCTCGTCGCAGACTGCCACCCACGTGCAGCAGCCGTCCGTCACCGTCGACGGCACGGCGAGCTCCCAGATCGAGCCCGACGAGGCTGTCTTCACCATCGGCGTCAGCACCACCTCGCCCGAGCTCGACCAGGCGCGGCGAGAGAACGCCAGCCGGCTGAAGAGCCTGGTGACGGCGCTCGACGAGGCGGGGATCCAGGACGACGACATCCGCACCCAGAACCTGATGGCCCATCGCGACTACGAGTGGAACAACCGTCAGCGCATCTTCAAGGGCTTCCAGGTGTCCCGCAACGTCACCGTGAAGCTGCGCGACCTCGAGCGCTTCGAGACGGTGCTCGGCGCCATCCTCGAGACCACCGAGGTCGATCTGCACGGCACCGAGTTCCGCAACAGCAAGCTGCGCGACCACGACCTCGACATCCGCCAGAAGGCGGTCGAGGACGCGAGGCGCAAGGCGGCCGCGATGGCGGAGCAGCTCGGGCAGTCGATCGGCAGGGCGATCTCGATCGTCGACTCGAGAAACCCGCCGCAGCCGCCGATGATGATGCAGGCCCGGATGATGAGCGCCGAAGCGGCGCAGGGTGATCAGCCGATCACCGCTCCCGGCCAGATCGAGGTGCGCTCGGACGTGCAGGTCACCTTCCTGCTCGAGTGACCCGCCTCCCCGGCCAGATCCTCGTCGAGGCCGGAATCGAGGCCGGAACAAAACAAGGCGAGACCCCTCCCCGCCGGGCGGGGGATCCGTGATGTCACGGTCCCGGCGGTTCGAGGGCTCGCCTCGCTCCGGTCAACAACGCCGACGGTGCTTCTGTTCCCGGCGCCGGGCCGCAGCCGTCCGGCTCACTCTCCGGGGCCGGCCGAATCGTCGGTGACCGCCGCGGCGGGGGCCGTGTCCGCGACGCTCTCCTCGACGAAGCGACGCAGGGTCGCCCCGTCGGCGTGGAAGCGGTTCAGGTCGACTGGTTTCGCCACGCCCGCCACGGCGCCGTTCTCGCTGTGCTGCCAGAAGGTCCAGCCCGTCCAGCCGTTCTCCATCGGCGGCGGCGACGGCTCGTCGCTGTAGGCCGCGACCCAGAGCGGGTAGTCGACCAGCTCGTGCTCGGGCTCGAGCTCGTCGCGCCAGAACGACGGGTTGGTGTACACCACCGGGCGCACCCGCAGACGCGCCTGCACCTCACGCAGCCACTCCTCGGCGCGCGCCCGCAGCAGCTCGGGGGTGACCTTGGCCACGCCACTGTTGCTCTCGAGATCGAGAGCGGGCGGCAGGTCGGCGGTCGGATCGAAGCCGTGCCGCTGGAGCAGCGAGACGAACCACTCGACCTGCGGCGGCACCTCGTCCTCGGGGCGAAACATGTGGTAGGCGCCACGCAGCACGCCGTGCTCGGCGGCGGCACCCCAGTTGGCGGCGAACAGCGGATCGACGTAGTCGACCCCCTCGCTGAGCTTGATGTAGACGAACTGATCGCTGGCGACGCTCGGCCAGTCGATCTCGTCCTGATGGTGGGAGACGTCGAAGCCGACCGGTGCTGCCGAGGTGAACACCGCCGGGGTCGGCCGCTCAGCGGCCTCGGCTGCGGCAGCCGCTGGATCGGAAGCCGCATCGGTGCCCGCCTCACCCGGCGGGTTGCAGCCGGACGCCCAGACGACGAGCAGCGCAGCGAGCAGGCAGGTCCGCCCGCCGCGTCGGGTCCTTCCCGCCACCGCCCTGGCTCCAGCCACCCGCTCCCTCGTCCGCATCTGGTCGCCCTCCCGGGATCCGAATCATCAATCGCCCTTCTTGCCGGCGCGCGCCTTCGGCATCGTCTTCCGACCTGAAGTCTACGCGCCCGCCTCGAGAAGGGCAGCCACCCCACGAGCGGGAGAGTAGAGTCCGACGGGTGAACCCGCCCCCTGCGAGCTCGATTCGATCCGGTTCGGCGACCCCGCCCGTGGCCAGGCGACTCGCCGTCGCCGCGCTCGGTCTGGCGCTGATCGGCACGTCGATCGCGCAACCGCGACCGCCCGTCTCGCTCGCCTCCGACGAGGCAGCGCAGGTCGACCTGTCGCCCACCACCTGGCGCAGCGCCTACGATGAGTATCTGGCGCGTCAGCAGTTCGACCGCGACCACGCCGGCAGCGCGCGTGGCAGCCATGGCGCGGTGACGGTGGCGTACAACGCCCTGGCGGGGCGGGCCGGCCTCGAGGCCCTGCACCGGGGTGGCAACGCCATGGATGCGGCGCTGGTCGCGGCGCTGACCCAGGTGGCGCTGACCGGCGGCGCCCCGGTCAGCTACTTCGGCATCGTCTCCCTGATCTACTACGACGCGGCGACCGGCACGATCCACACCCTCGACGGAGGCTGGAACAGCGTGCTCGGCGAGGACGATCCGCTGTCGATCCCGGGCGGTGTCGGTTTCGGCAGCGACGACGCCCTGCGCGGCATCGGCGAGCCGAGCGGTCGCACCGCCCTGGTCGGAGGCTTCCTGCGTGCCGTCGAGGCGGCCCACCAGCGCTTCGGCAGCGTGCCCTTCGCCGAGCTCTTCGCGCCGGCGATCCACGTCGCCGAAGAGGGCATCCCGGTGAGCGAGAAGTTCGCCGGCTACCTCGACTTCCGCGCTGAAGATCTGAAACGACTCGACGAGACCCGCCGGGTGTTCGCCCGTCCCGACGGCAGCGGCGACCTGCTGCGGGCCGGCGACACCTTCCGCCAGCCGGCCCTGGCCGAGACCCTGCGCGCCGTCGCCCGAGGAGGCGCCGACCACCTCTACGACGGTCCGTGGTCCGAGCGCGCCGTCGCCGCCATCCAGCGCGACGGCGGCAAGATGACGCTGGAGGACCTGCGTCGCTACACGGCGGTCTGGGGCGAGCCGCTGCGGGCCACGATCGGGCCGTTCGAGATCGCCGTGCCCGCGGCGGGCGATGGCGGCGTCAACCTGATCGAGGCGCAGCTGCTGGCGCGCGCCTCGGGCATGCTCGACGACGGTCACTGGACCCGTTCCGGCGTCGCCCTGCGCAAGGCGCACGACGTCACCCAGGCGGCGTTCCTCGGCTTCCTGCCGGAGGCCACCCGCGCCAACCTGTTCCCCGGCGTCGACTTCTCCCCCACCGGTCGGTTGCGACCCGCCAACGCGGAGCGGCTGTGGAAGGCGCTGGAAGCCGGCCGGAGTCCCTTCCGCTTCGCCGTGCCCGAGGCGCTCGACGAGGCGCTCTCCGAGCCCCGCCACTCCGACGACGTCGTCGCCGTCGACCGCCAAGGCAACATGGTCGCGCTGACCCACACCATCAACTGCGTCCTGTGGGGCAGGACGGCGATCGTCGTCGACGGGATCACGATCGGCGATCCGGCCTCGTTCCAGCAGCGGCAGCTCGCCCTCATCGAGCCGGGCGAGCGTCTGCCCGGTCCCACCGAAGAGGGCATCGTGCTGCGCGACGGACAGCCCGTCCTCGCCTTCGCCTCGATGGGATCGGGCCTGCACCAGCGCACCTTCCAGGGGCTCCTGAACGTCCTGCACTACGGCATGAGCGTGCGCCAGGCGATCGACACGGCCGACTTCTTCATGCCGGAGACGGACCCGCGCAGCTTCCGTCTGCGCATGACCGTGCCGACCGGTCGCTTCCCGCGACAGGTGCTCGAGCAGAGCGGCTACGCATGGCGCGAGCACGATCCGGCACAAGCGCGGTTCGCAGGCGAGGGGATCTGGGTGGCGATCTCCCGCGATCCAGCGACAGGCGAGCTCGAGGCGGCCTCGCACAACCGCAACAACAGCGCCGCGGTCGCCTGGTGAGCTGCAGACGCGATGCCGACGACCTTAGCCGCCGCCGTATCTCCGGTCCCGATGAGCCCACCACGTGCACCTGCGTCTCGCTGCTGCGAGTCCTGGCGCGGAGCCCTCCTCGGCGGTGCCGCAGCATCTCTCCTGACGCTGGTGTCAGCCTGCCCGGCGCCGGAGGCGCCGCCGACCGAACCGGTCGCCGAGCACCTGATCCTGATCACCGTCGACACCCTGCGCGCCGATCATCTCGGCTTCCACGGCTACGTGAGGCCGACATCACCGAACCTCGATCGGTTCGCCGCTGCCGGCCTCGTCTTCGACCAGGCGTGGGTGCAGTGGCCGGCGACGACGCCGAGCATGACCAGCATGTTCAGCGGCACCTACCCGCACGCCAACGGCGTGGTCGTGCAGGCGCACGGCCAGAAGGTGCCCGACGATCTCCTGCTGCTACCGGAAGTGCTCCGAGACGCCGGCTTCCACACCGCCGCGGTGGTCTCCAACTCGGTGCTCGGCCTCGAGTCGAACTTCCCCCAGGGCTTCCTCAGCGTGCGCGAGCTCTGGAAGGAGACGGGTGGCAGCAGGGCCGAGAGGGTGACTGCGGTGGCATTCGAGGAGCTGGATCGCGCCCTCGAGACCGGTAACCGCTTCTTCCTGTGGGTGCACTACGTCGATCCCCACTGGCCCTACAGCGCTCCACCGCAGGAGCAGGACCGGTTCGTCGGCGACGAGCACCACGAGGTACGCCGCGTTCCCCTGCACGAAGAAGACCACTACAACGACGGCATCTCCTCCAAGCGCTGGCAGTCGGTCGAAGGCATCGACGACGTCGGCTGGTACGTCGCGCGCTACGACGGCGAGATCCGCTACACGGACGCTCAGATCCAGCGCTTCCTCGACCGGCTCGCTGCCGACGCGATCGACGAGCGTGCCCTGGTCGTGCTGACCGCGGACCACGGCGAGAGCCTCGGCGACCACGAGTACTACTTCGCCCACGGCCAGTACGCCTACCAGGCCGACGTGCACGTCCCGCTGGTCTTTCGGCGCCCGGTAGAAGATCGCGCCGGAGAGCGCGTCACCCGACCCGTCGAGCTGAGGTCGTTGGCTCGAACCGTCGTCTCCGCTCTCCTCCCGCAGGTCGACAACCCTTTCCCAGGGGAGGACCTCCTGTCGTCCTCCCTCGAGCAGAGCCAGGAGCCGGTACTGGTCTTCTCGCAGGCCGGAGGTCCCGAGACCCTCAGGAACGCGAGCTACACCGTGGCGGTGCGCGACCGGTCGACGAAGCTGGTGCATGCCCGCAACGGCTGGGCCAGGAGGCTCCGGGGCGGAAGGCACGTCGAGCTGTACGACCTGTCGAGGGATCCCGACGAGCTCCACGACCTGGCGCCCAGCCGCCCGGAAGACGTGCGCAGACTCGTCTTCGCGGTGCGCGAGCTGTTCGAGCGGCGGCCGCCCACCGAGCCGACCCTCGACGACTCCCAGTCGGTCAGCGAGGAGACACGGCGCAACCTGAGGACTCTCGGCTACATCGACTGAGACTCATTCGCCGTCAGCGCCATCGTCCGGCGCGGCCCGATCCATCCGCGCCAGCTCCGCCTCCGAGGCGATGTAGCCGAACGCCGCCCACACCGGCGACTCGAGCACCTGCTCGAACTGTGCCCGCGCCGCCTCCGGGTCTCCCTCGGCGAGCAGCCAGGCGCCGATGCCGTAGCCGAGGGTGGCGCGGTCGAGCGCCGCGGAGTCGTCGGAGAGCAGCTCCTCTCGGGTCAGATCGCCCCGGTAGAAGCGCAGCAGCTGGTGGTAGCTGTGGTTCTCGTGCACGTCGCGCGGCATGTCGAGCCACGACAGCACACCGGCCGCCTCCTCGTCGCGGTCGAGCCGGCGCAGGGTCAGGTAGGTCCAATAGCGGGTCGCCACCTGGTGGTCGTCGTTGTCGAGCGCCTGCAGGCACTCGTGGTAGGCGCGCAGAGCCTGCTCGAATTCGCCCCGCAGGTAGTGGGCTAGGCCGAGGTGGTACCAGATGTTCGAGTGCAGCGAGCTGGTCGGCACGCCGCGCTCGTTGGGGATGCCGTCCGGCTCCACCTCGTCCTCACGGCCCTCGATCATCGCCGCCGCCGCCTCCAGGTCCGTGACCGCGTCCTCCAGCTGCCGGGTGCTGATGTAGCGGTGTCCACGGTGGCGCAGGAAGCGGGGATCGTCGGGGAAGCGTTCGACACCGCGCCCGAACACCTGGATCGCCTCGCGGAAACGCCCCAGGTAGGCGGTGCGTCGGCCGACCCAGATCAACGCATCGGCACTCTCCGGAGCGGCCGCGAGGTCGGCCTCGGCGGCCGCGAGCTGCACCGTCAGCTCCTCGCGGCCACCGCCCGGGAGCTCGACACGGTAGAGCGGCTCGCCGAGCAGGGACGTCGCCTCGACCACCCGCTCGCCGCCACCGGCGCCGGCTCCGGCGAGACTGGCTGGCGCCGCCTCCGCCGATCCGTCACCGACCTGTCGGGCGCCCTCGAGGTCCTGCTCCCCACACGCCGGCAGCAGCGCCAGGCAGAGCAACACCGCCAACCGGCCACCGAACGACGACAGGCGCGACGATCGCTGCCGATCGATGCACCGCGAACCGGAACCCTCACTCATCGAGCTCATCTCGTCACTCTCCCCTGCAAGAAGAATCCGGCGACAGACGTCGCCGAAGGTCGAAGGATCCACTTCACGAGTCGCTTCCCGATCCGGACCTGCTCTTTGCTCCGCTGATCGCCTCTTCCGCGAGTCCTTCGGCCCGGGCCCTGGCCATCAGGCTCTGGAACTCCGGCTCGGCCCAGCGCCGGTGGTTTCCCGCCGCGTAGGCGATCGCGTTCTGATGGTAGGCGACGGCGTTGAGCCGGTTGGCGAGCCGGTTGTCGCGACTGGCGATGACCTTGCCCGGCACTCCCGCGACGACCGAGCCCGGCGGCACCACGGTGCCCTCGGTGACGATCGTGTGGCCGGCCACGATGCTCCCCGCGCCGATCACCACCCCGTCCATCAGCGTGGCGTTGATGCCGATCAGGCATTCGTCCTCGATCGTCGCCCCGTGCACCGTGGCGTGGTGGGTGATCGAGCAGTAGTCACCGATCCGGGTTGGCTGATCGAAGCCGATGTGCACCATGACGAAGTCCTGCACGTTGGTGAAGCGGCCGATCCGGATGCTCTGGGCCTCGGCGCGCATCACCACCCGCGGCCAGATGCTGACACCTTCGCCGAGGTGGATCTCGCCGTAGAGCTCGGCCGACGGGGCGATCCACGCGGCGGCTCGGTTCGGCGTCTGCTCCATCCTCCACTCTCCTCCGACGAATTCACGGTCCGGGACGCCGATCCGCCGCCGCCCATCCGATCGGTGACGACGATGCCACGGCGCTGCCGCGAGCCGCGATAGGCTTCTCCTTCGTGCTGCCTGGATGCCGTGGCGTCCCGCACACAGCCTACCTCCTGAGCCTGTCCGAGGCGCATGCCCACCGATCCGTACGAGCTGGACCCCGACCGATCGCCGCCTGGAACCCGCCAGCTCCTGCAGCGGGTTCGCCGGCGCTGGGACGACCTGCGGATCCCCTCGCTCGACGAGCACGAGCTCGAGGAGCGCGACCCCGAGCACCTGCGACTGGTGACCCTCAACGTGGCGCACGGGCGCAAGCGCGGGCCGCACCAGATCCTGCAGCCGCGGGCCCGGCTGGAGCAGAACCTGCGCGACGTGGCGGCGGCCCTGCTGCACGCCTCACCCGACGTCGTCGCGCTGCAGGAGGCGGACGGCCCGTCGAGCTGGAGCGGCCGCTTCGACCACGTCGCCACCATCGCCGAGATGGCGCGGCTCGAGCATCACTTCCGCGGCGATCACGGCCTCTTCCGGCTCGGCGATCTCGAGCTGCAGTACGGCACCGCGCTGCTCTCACGCCAGGAGCTCGGCGACCCCGAGTCGCACGCCTTCGACAAGAACTGGCGCGACACCAAGGGCTTCGTGGTCGCCCGGGTCGCGGTGCCGCAGTGGGGCGACCTCGACGTCGACGTCGTCTCGGTGCACCTCGACTTCCTGGCGCCCAACGTGCGCCGTCGTCAGATCGGGCACATGGCAGAGGTGATCCGGTCCCGCTCACGTCCCACCATCCTGCTCGGCGACCTCAACAGCGACGCGCGCGCCACGCAGGCGATGCTCGAGCAGGAGCTCGGCCTTCGCCACTGTCCGGTCTCGCGCACCCCCACCTACCCGGCGATCCGTCCGCTGCGCCGCCTCGACTGGGTCCTGGTCTCCGACGAGATCGACTTCGCCTGCCAGCACGTGGTGCTTCCCCACCGGGTCTCCGACCACCTGGCCGTCGTCGCCGACCTCAAGCTGCGCTGAGCCGGTGAGCGCGCCGCTGCAGCCCACCGAGGAGACGTCCGCCGCCTCGCGACCGAGCCTCATAGCGCGTCGGCCGCCCGGCGGCATCGACGATCCGGAGGAGATACTCGATCGCTTCCTCGACTGGGTCGGCGAGCTCGGCTTCGAGCTCTTCCCGGCGCAGGAGGAGGCGCTGCTCGAGATCATGGCGGGCCGCCACGTGGTGCTCAACACGCCGACCGGCTCGGGCAAATCGCTGGTCGCAGCCGGCATGCACTTCAAGGCCCTGTGCCAGAACAGGGTCACCTTCTACACCGCGCCGATCAAGGCCCTGGCGAGCGAGAAGTTCTTCGAGCTCTGCGACCTCTTCGGCGCCGACAACGTCGGCATGCTCACCGGCGACGCGAGCATCAACTCCGACGCGCCGCTGATCTGCTGCACCGCCGAGGTGCTCGCCAACCTCGCCCTGCGCGAGGGTGACGAGCTGCAGGCCGACGCGGTGGTGATGGACGAGTTCCACTACTACTCCGACCGCGACCGCGGCGTCGCTTGGCAGATCCCCCTGATCGCCTGCCCGCAGACCACCTTCCTGCTCATGTCCGCCACTCTCGGCAACCCGGCGCCGATCGTCGAGCGGCTGGAGAAGCGCAGCGGCCGGAAGGCGGCCACGGTGACCAGCGCCGAGCGCCCGGTGCCGCTCGACTTCGAGTGGCGCGAGACGCCGCTGCACGAGACGGTGCAGTCGCTCGCCGACCAGGGCAAGGCGCCGATCTACGTGGTCAGCTTCACCCAGCGCGAGTGCGCCGAGCTGGCGCAGAGTTTCACCTCGCTGAAGCTCACCGAGAAGGACGACAAGGCGGAGATCCGCGACGCCATCGGCGGCTTCCGCTTCGACACCGCGTACGGCAAGGACATGCGCCGCTTCCTCGGCTTCGGCATCGGCGTGCACCACGCCGGGCTGCTGCCCAAGTACCGGCTGCTCGTCGAGCGGCTGTCGCAGCAGGGACTGCTGCGGGTCATCTGCGGCACCGACACCCTCGGCGTCGGCGTCAACGTGCCGATCCGCACGGTCCTGTTCACCAAGCTGTGCAAGTACGACGGCACCAAGGTCGGCATCCTGTCGGTGCGCGACTTCAAGCAGATCGCCGGCCGCGCCGGCCGCAAGGGGTTCGACGTCGCCGGCAGCGTCGTCTGCCAGGCGCCGGAGCACGAGATCGAGAATCTGCGCGCCGACCAGAAGGCCGCGGCGCAGGGACGCAAGAAGAAGCCGCCGCGCAAGAGCCCGCCGAAGTTCGGCTACGTGCACTACGACCGGAACACCTTCGAGCAGCTGATCGAACGGCCCGCCGAGACGCTCGAGAGCAGCTTCCGCATCGACCACGGCACGGTGCTCAACCTGATCCAGCGCGATCTGCAGCGCGGCGACCCGAACTTCACCGCGCTGCGCGAGCTGATCGCCCACTGCCACGAGCCGCCCGAGAGACGCGCGGCGCTGCTGCGCGAAGCGGGCCAGCTGGTGCTGTCGCTGTACCGCGCCGACATCGTGGCCCTCTCACGGGATCCGGCCCGGGCCGGCTACCGCATCGGCATCGACGAGGAGCTGCAGCTCAAGTTCTCACTGCACCAGACGCTGTCGCTCTACCTGGTCGAGACCCTCGGGCGCCTCGACCCCGAGAGCGAGGAGTACGCCCTCGACGTGCTCAGCTTCGCCGAGGCGATCCTCGAGGATCCGACCCTCATCCTGCGGCGCCAGGTCGACAAGCTCAAGGACGAGCTGATCGCGCGCCTCAAGGCCGAGGGCGTCGAGTACGAGGAACGCATGGAGGAGCTCGAGAAAGTCACCTGGCCGAAGCCCAACGCCGAGCTGATCTACGCCACCTTCGACGCCTTCCGCGCCCGTCAGCCGTGGGTGCAGGGCGAGAACATCCGTCCCAAGGGCATCGGCCGCGAGATCTGGGAGAACTACCTGTCCTTCGGCGACTTCGTGCAGCGCTACGGCATCCAGCGCACCGAGGGACTGCTGCTGCGCTACCTGTCGCAGCTCTACCGGGTGCTGGTGCAGACGGTTCCCGACGAGGCGAAGGACGAGCAGCTCTGGGAGATGGTGGGCTTCTTCCGCACCCTGCTGTCGCGCGTCGACTCGAGCCTGCTCACCGAGTGGGAGGCGCTGCTCGATCCCCATGCCGGCAGCACCCGCGTCGCCACCACCGAAGGCGGCGAGCGCCGTCTCGAGTCGCTCGAGCTGCTCACCTCGCCGCGCGCCTTCGACGCCCGGCTGCGCGCCGAGCTGCACCAGCTGGTGCGCGCCCTGGCGCGGCAGGACTGGGAGGAGGCCGCGGACTGCGTCTGGCAGCCCGGCGAGCACCCCGGCGCCGAGCCGGCGCCGCAGCCGACGCTCGACACGCCCGAAGCGATCGAGGCGGCGATGGCGCCCTACTTCGAGGAGTACGGGAGCCTGCCGTTCACGCCGGCCTCGCGCGCCAAGGACCTCACCCGCATCGAGAGGCTGGAGCCAGGCCACTGGCGCATCGAGCAGACTCTGCTCGATCCCGAGGAGGACGGTGTCTGGGGCCTGATCGGCGAGGTGAGGCTCGATCCCGCCGCGACCACGGCGACGGCACACGAGCTGGGCCTCGACCGTCCGATCTTCCGTCTCCTGGAGATCACCAGTTGAGCGCGCGTGCCGCGACTCGAAGCCCGCTCGGCCGCCGGCTCGGAGCGGTGAGCCGCTGGTAGACTGCGCCTCCCAGAGCCCGCCGATCCGAGGGAACGGCGCGCCACCCGAGAATCCACTTCCGAGCGTTCCGCCGGACCGCCCAGGGCGGCCCGCGGCGGTACGACGATCCGAGCACAGGAGTCCAGGACGATGAGCGAAGGTGTCTTCGACGAACGAAAGCAGGCACTCGAGGATCTCTTCTTCAAGAACCAGGACAAGGCGCTGAAGGAGCGCTACCGGGCCGCCAAGGAGATCGCGGCCCAGAAGGACGCGCTGGCCCAGGCGTCGGGGATCCAGGACGACGCCGTGCTGACCCACCTGATCGAGGTCGGGCTCGACGGCCAGACCGTGGCCGCTCTCACCCTGGTACCGCTGATCGAGGTGGCGTGGGCCGACCAGGCGATCGAGCGTCGCGAGCGCCAGGCGATCCTCGAGGCCGCCCAGGAGGCCGGTATCAAGCAGGGCTCACCGAGCGCTGATCTGCTCGATGGCTGGCTCGAGCACCGGCCGGGTCACGAGCTTCTCGACGCCTGGAAGGAGTACGTCAGGGAGCTCACCTCCCAGCTCGGAGCCGACGGCGCCGCGGCCCTCAGGGCCGAAGTGCTGGGCAAGGCGCGCCAGGTCGCCGAGGCTGCCGGCGGAATGCTCGGCATCGGCCGGGTCAACCAGCAGGAAGAGGAGATGCTCGCCGAGCTGGCGCGCACCTTCGAGTGACCACGGCCGCCTGACTATCCGTCGGGCTGCGAGTCCGAGGCCGCCGCCACCAGGCGGCGGCCGAACAGCTGCAGCCCGACCAGCACCGAGACACCGCAGGCGAGCATCACCGGCCGCTCTCCGATGCGGTCGCTGGTGGCTCCGGCAACCAGCCCGGCGAACGGGTAGACCCCGAGGAAGAGCGTCGTGTGCAGCGACATCACGCGACCGCGCAGCCCGTCCGGCGCCGCGGTCTGTGCGATCACGTTGCTGCTCGACAGGTGGATCATGAAGGTGAAGCCGAGGAAGGCGAGCAGCGCCAGCGTCGTCCACAGGTCCGGCGCTCGCGACAGCAGCGCCAGACCGACGCCGAAGCCGCTGCCGCCCCACAGCACCCAGCGCTCGAGGCCGCTGGCCACTCCCGTCCTGCGCGCCAACACGAAGGCGCCACAGAGGGCGCCGAGCGCCACCGCGACCTGCATCGCCGAGTAGGCGCCGGGGCCCCGTTCGAGCACCCGCTCGGCGAACGAGGGCAGCAGGGTGCCGTAAGGCATGCCGAAGATCGACAGGCTGAGTAGGCAGCCGAAGAGGGCCAGGAAGAGCGGCGCGCGACGCACGTAGAGGGCGCCCTCGTGCACGTCGGCGAAGAGCGTACGGCGCTCACGGTCAGGGCTCGGATCGCCACGCTCGCGGATCCTCGCCAGGGTGCTCACCACCCACGCGCAGGCGACGGCATTGGCGAAGAAGCACCACGCCTGGCCCACCGTCTGGATCAGCACCCCGGCGAGGGCCGGCCCGACGACGCGGGCGACGTTGAACACCATCGAGTTGAGGGCGATGGCGTTGGAGAGCTCGTCGCGGGCGACGAGCTGGGGCACGAACGACTGCCGCGTCGGGACCTCGAAAGCGCGCGCCAGACCCGCGAGCAGCGCCGCGCCGAAGAGCCATTGCGCGTTGCCCCGACCCGTGATGGCCAGGGCGCCGAGCAGCACCGCCGGCACCAACGACAGGGACTGGGCCGCGACGAGCAGGCTGCGTTTGGGCAGCCGGTCGGCGTAGGCGCCGGCGATGGGCCCGAGAAAGAGGGTCGGCGCCTGGGTGGCGAGGAACAGCGATCCCACCCACGCCGCAGACCCGGTGAGCTCGTACATCCACCACGCCAACGCGGTGATCTGCAGCCAGAGACCGACCAGCGAGCCGATCATGCCGGCGGCGAAGAGCCGGAAGTCGCGCACCCGCAGGGAACGGAAGGTCTCGCGTAGTGGGGCGCTCGCCGTGGCCATCGCGGCGCAGTCTCCCACAGACGCTCCGGCGGTCGACAGCCCTCGCACATCCACGCCGATCGGCGGCCCGAAGCGTTCGGCAGCGCGGCCCGAGTCCGCATCCCAGGTACCAGCGCGTTGCTGGCGCCGACACCTCTCCCGAGATGGAGCTCCGCATGTCCACCAGCCAGGCCACCTCCCCCTCCGACTTCGTCACCGACGAGGATGCCAGCCGCCGCGCCATCAGCCGCGCCCGTCTGCTCTTCCTCGTCGCAGCCTTCGTCTCCTTCCTCTTCTCGGTCACTCTTTGGTTCACCGGATCCAAGGAGCAGGGCCTGTTCGTCGGGCTCTGGGTGCCTTCCATCCTGTCGCTCGGCTGCCTCGTCCTGAACGACGGTGGTCGCCGATGAACTCCGATCTGGCGATCTTCGCGGTCGGTCTCGCGGTGACCGTCATCACCTTCGCGGGCGTTGCGATCACCGTCGTCGACAGGTACCACCTGACCCTCGACATGCTGCGCGAGCGACGCAGAGCGCGGCGGTCGGGGAACCGTCGCGACGACGGCCGGACGGTGCGGGCGTAGCGGTCGCCGCCACAGCAACGCTGTCGCTACGATTACCGCCGGTTCGACCGCCACCACCTCCGAGAGGACGTCCGATGAGCTTCCGCGCCGACACCGAGGTCCGTGCCGCTGGCGACGGTGCCTACGAGTCCGCGATCCGCGACGGTTGGGACGTCGTCGGCAAGGCCAACGGCGGCTACCTGATGGCGATCGGCGCCCGCGCAATGGCTGCTGCGAGCCGACCGCACCCGGTGTCGGTCACCGCCCACTTCCTGGCGCCAGGCGAGGTCGGGCCGGTGCGCATCGAGCCGGCGGTGGTCAAGCAGGGACGGCGCCTGACGACCGTGCGCGCCACCCTGAGCAGAGCCGGCAGTCCACTGGTCGAGCTGCTCGGCAGCTTCACCGAGCGCACCGACCTCGGTGAGACGGTACGGGTCGACGCCCGGCCGCCCGAGCTGCCTCCGCCCGAGGAGTGTCCACGCATCGAACCGACCGCGGGAGGTTTTCCGCCGGCGATCATGGGCCGCGTCGAGCTGCGCCTGCACCCCGACGACTTCGCCTTCACCTCAGGTCGACCGAGCGGCAGGCCCGAGTTCCGCGGCTGGTTGCGGCTGGTGGACGACGAGCCGATCGACGCCTTCGCGCTGCTGCTGGCGGTCGACGTCTTCCCCCCGACCATCTTCAACGCCAACCTGCCGGTCGCCTGGACCCCCACCCTCGAGCTCACCGCCCATGTCCGCTGCGAGCCGGCGCCGGGCTGGCTGCGCTGCCGCTTCAGCACCCGCTTCATCACCGGCGGCATGCTCGAGGAGGACGGCGAGGTGTGGGACGAGCAGGGCCGCCTGGTGGCGCAGTCGCGGCAGCTCGCCCTGCTGCCCCGCAGGCGCTGAGACTCTCGCCGCCCTGACAACCGAGGGGCCTGATCGACTAGCCTTCGCGGCGTGAGCTCTCCCCTGCACGAGGCCGTCGACTGCCCGCACCGGGTTCCCTGCGGTGCCTGTTCGCTGCTGCGCGAGACATACGCGTCGCAGCTCGAGCGCAAGCGTGAGGAGCTGCGCCGCACGCTGAGCGCCGAAGGGCGCCTCGACCCACGACAGCTGCTGCCGACGGTGCCGTCGCCGCGCACGGTCGGCTACCGCAACCGGGCCAAGATGACGCTCTCCTCGGACCGCGAGCGCAACTGGTCGCTGGGCTACTTCCGCCGCGGCACCCGCGAGGTCGTCGACGCGCCTTCGTGCAGGGTGCTGGTGCCCGAGCTGCTCGAGACCACCCGCGAGCTGCGCGACCTGCTCAACGGGCGCCGGCGCTTCCCCTTCGCGCTGCGCCACGTCGACCTGCGCTGCGGCACCGACCCCCGACGCCAGCACCTGACACTGGTGCTCAAGGCCGAAGAGATGCCGGAGACCGCACTTCCGGTCGAAGCCATCCTCGACGCCTGCCCGCGGGTGGCGGGACTGGCGGTCAACCTCAACCGCTCGCCCGGGCCGCAGGTGCTCAAGGGCGCCATCGAGCCGCTCGCCGGCGAACGTGAGGTCTGGGTGACGTCCGGCGATCTCGAGTTGCGCGTCTCTCCCGGCTCGTTCTTCCAGGTCAACCTCGACATGCTGCCGCTGATCCACCAGCGCATGCGCGACTTCTTCACCGAAGGCCGGGTCCTGCTCGATCTCTACGCCGGTGTCGGCACCCACGGCCTGGCGCTGCGCGACCGCTTCCGTCGGGTGCTCTGCGTCGAAGGCGTGCGCAGCGCCGTCGCCGACGCCAGGGCGACGATCCGCCGGGCCTCGGTGGACAACGTCGAAGTAGTCGCCAGCCCGATCCACCGCGCCGTCAGGCGACTGAGCGGCGAGAAGGCCGACGCCGTGGTGCTCAACCCCTCCGCCGCCGGCGCCGACCGCGCCACCCTCGACCTCATCCTGAGCTCGCAGGCGCGCTCCCTCGCCTACCTCTCCTGCGACCCCACGACCCTGGTGCGCGACCTCGCCGTGCTGCGCGGCGGCGGCTGGAAGCTGGTCTCGGCGCAGGCCATCGACATGATGCCGCAGACCTCCCAGATCGAAGCGTTGGCGCTCCTCCGTCGCTGACCGCCGCGCCAATCGAGCGGTGTGCTACGTTGCCCGCCGTGTCCAGCCAAGCGGGCGGCGAGACGCCGCGAGACGCAGCCCTAGGCGGCAGCAGAAAGAACCCGACCGTCGCCCTGCTGCCCGGCGACGGCATCGGCCCGGAGGTCACCGGCGCGGCGCGTGAGGTCCTCGCCGCCGTGCTCGAGCCGGTGCGCTTCGAGACCGCCCTGGTGGGCGGCCGCGCGATCGACGAGACCGGCTCCGCCCTGCCGGACGAGACGCTGTCGCTCTGCCGGCGCGCCGACGCGATCCTGCTCGGAGCGGTCGGTGGGCCGAAGTGGTCCGATCCCTCGGCGCCGGTGCGCCCCGAACAGGGGCTGCTGCGGCTGCGGCGCGAGCTCGAGCTGTTCGCCAACCTGCGGCCGGTGCCGCTCTTCTCGGCCCTCGGCGACCTGACGCCGCTGCGCTCCGACCTGATCGGCGGCGTCGACCTGCTGATCGTGCGCGAGCTGACCGGCGGCCTCTACTTCGGGCGCCGCCGCGAGCAGGAGGAGTCGGAGGACGGCCTCAGTGCCTTCGACACCATGGAGTACTCCGTCACCGAGGTCGAGCGGGTCGCCCACGTCGCCTTCCGCGCCGCGCGCGAGCGCCGGGGCAAGGTCTCGAGCGTCGACAAGGCCAACGTGCTCGCCTCGATGCGCCTGTGGCGCCGCACCGTGACCCGCATCGGCGAGCAGTATCCCGACGTCGAGCTCGAGCACGTGCTGGTCGACGCCTGCGCCATGCACCTGATAACCCGCCCAGCCGCCTTCGACGTCATACTCGCCGGCAACCTCTTCGGCGACATCCTCAGCGACGAGGCCTCGGTGCTCGCCGGCTCGCTCGGCCTGCTGCCCTCCGCGTCACTCGGCACCGGCTCGCTGGGGCTCTACGAGCCGGTGCACGGCTCGGCGCCGGACATCGCCGGCAGCGGCAAGGCCAACCCGATCGGCGCGATCCTCTCGGCGGCGATGCTGCTGCGCCACTCGCTGGGCCGCGACGACCTGGCGCAGCGGGTCGAGCAGGCCGTGGCGCGAGCGCTCGAGCGCGGCGTCCGCACTCCCGACCTGGGCGGCGCAGGCAGCACCGCGGCGATGAGCGAAGCAGTGCTCGCCGCCCTCGACGAGAGCGGCTGAGCGGCGGCCGAGCGGATCGCCCGACGACGACGCCTGCGGCCGCAGGCAGTGACTCCGAGCCGAAGATCGGCCAGCTCGCTCAGGGGCCTTCCGGCAGCGCCGAGCGCTCACGCTCGGCCGGCGAGCCGATCATCTCGCCGCCGAACATCTCGAGCGTCAGCTCGCCGCTCGCCGGATCGACCGTGGCCGTGAGGGGCACCGGCTCCTGTCCCGGCAGCAGCGCCTTGGCGGACACCCGGTCGCCGTTCCACTCGATCTCCTGGATCGGGGCCGGCAGCGCCAGGTTGCCGAACTGCACGTACCAGCCGCCGGAATCACCGTTCCTCGGCAGATGGATCGCCATCGGCTCGGGATCGGCGCCCGGAGAGCGCGCCAGATCGAGCCTCCAGGCCTGGCCCGGGTAGCGTTCCGCGAGCTCCACCAACTTGCTGATCACCGGGCTGGCCGGCTTCGGACGACGGCCCTCCTGCACCACGTAGTCGACGAAGCCGATCATCATCTCGTCGGTGGAGTCGGTGCCGAAGGTGACCTCCTTGGTCGGGTCCGGGTTGGCGGGATTGTCCGGCGAGTTGTCCCAGTGGGCGACGACGTCGATGCGCGAGCCCGCCGGCAGGTCGAGCGGCTGCGCGAAGTCGTAGCCCATCTGCCAGTTGAAGTCGTAGTCGCTGACCTTGAGCAGCTCTCTGCTCTCGCCGTCCGGCAGCACCGCGGTGTAGGTCATGTCCTTGCCGCGGTAGTGCATGTGCGGCGCCAGCGAGAGGACGCGCACGTCCTCGCGGAAGGTGTGGGACGCCTCGGCGCGGTGGTTCGGCGCCCCCGGCGGGATGCGGAACTCGGCGTTCAGGATCCAGAGGTTGACCAGCTCCTTCTCGATCTCCTCCTCCGAGGCGAAGTGGAAACCGATCTTGGTCTGGTCGACGGTCGCCTCACCGCTCGGGTGGTAGTGGAAGTCCCCGAGCATCGAGCGCCCGGCGGGCAGGAAGCGGGCCGTGCCCGGCGGCAGCATGGCCTGCGGCGCGCCCGCAGCCCAGCCACCCATCCACGACTCCTGGTTGCTGTTCGCCTCGTCGGCCCGCCAGAGGATGAAGTGGTGCACCACCGAGGGGTCTCCGGGCTTGACCTCGATGCCGGTGATCCAGCGGTCCTCCTCCGCGTCGTTGGGGATCGGCACGACGACGAAGGAGTCGGGGCCGTCGGCCGTGACCTCGACCGGATCGAACTCCCACACCCAGTCGGGCTCGCCGAGCCTCCAGGCGTCCGGGTCGGCGGCCTCCGGCAGCGCCGGCTCCGCCCCCTCGCCGCGCGGCGCCCCGGCGGCGACCCAGCGGGTCAGCAGATCGATCTCCTCCTGCGACAGGCTGATGTCGTTGGACCACGGCCCGTATCCCGGGTCGGCGTCCCACGGCGGCATCTCGCGGTCCTGGACCACGCGAGCGATCGACTTCGCCCACGGACGCACCTCGTCGTAGCTGCGCAGCGCCATCGGCGCGATGTCGCCGGGCCGGTGGCAGCCGGCGCAGTTCTGGTGCAGCAGCGGCGCCACGTGGTCGACGAAGGTGGGGGCGTCCATGGCTGCCCCGGCCACCGCCGCCCCGCCGCCGAGGAGGATCAGGAGCGTCAGCAGGAGCATTGGCGGGAGGACGCGGACGACCCGGCAATGATCTCGGACGGACTGCGCTGCGGACATCGGCAACTCCTCTCGTGCCATCGCGGCCCTGACGCCAGAACTGACGCAGGTCGGCCGTGCGGGGGGTTCGCGCTCGATCTACGCTGCCGCCGGGAGGGATGTTTCAGCGCCGCCGGCCCCTGACGAGCCCCGCCCGGGCCTCGAGCGCGGGCGTGCTGGGGATCTCGTCGACACTCGCGGTCTCGGTCGCCTCACCCTCAGCGGCTCAGACGAAGCGCGTTCCCATGCTGAGGCGCTCCTTGCTTACGAACTCGGCGGCGCCCATGGCCTCCTCGCCCTCCCATCCGAGGCGCGAGATGCCGAACACCGAGTTCTCGCCGCAGAGCACCGCGATGCGGCCCTGGCGCACGCCGAGGAAGGTGCCCGGCAGCCCGAACGGCGCCGTCTCCCAGGTCATCGGAGTGCCGCCTTCGATCACCGCCTGGCGGCGCTGCACCAGGGTGACCAGGCCCGGATGGGGAGCGAAGGCGCGCAGGCGGTTGTAGACCTGGGCGGCGCCGCGCACCCAGGGCACCTTGCGATGCTGCTCGGTCATCCGGCCGGCCAGGGTGACTCCCTTGTCGCTCTGCGGCGAACGCTTGACCCGCTTGCCGGCCGCCAGCTTGGCGCCGACCTCCTCGAGCAGCTCGGCGGCGGCCTGGTGCACTTCGTCACAGATGAAGCCGTACTTCTCCTCGCCGTCGGTCTCGACCTCGGCACGGCCCAGGATCGGGCCCTCGTAGGGCTCTTCGACACACTCGATCAGGGTCGCGCCGAGCACCTTGTCGCCGTTGTCGAGCGCCCGGCGCAGCGGATCGGCGCCGCGCAGCTTCGGCAGCAACGAACAGTGCAGCCGGAAGCAGTTGTCTCGCTCCGGGAACAGCTCGTTCGCCTGTGAACGGTAGAAGTCGGTGAAGACGATCAGCGTCGGTTCGAGCGCTTCGATGCGCTCGGTCACCTCGGCGGCGGCGCTGCGCTTGAACAGCACCTTGTCGACACCGCAGCGTTTCGCCATCGCATGCAGTCCCTTGGTGCCGGCGTAGGAGCGGTCGGCACTGGTGGGCACGGTGACCAGCAGCGGCAGCTCGAAGGAGCCGGTCTCACTGAGGTGTTCGAGGCAGGCGGTCGCCAGGTCCCCTTCGCCGAAGAGCACCATCGTCGGCTTGCCGCGACGCGGCGGCGTCACCTTCTTGGCGGTCGTCTTCTTCTTGGCGGGAGTCTTCTTCTTCCTGGTACTCGTCTTCTTGGCGCTGGTGGCCTTCTTTGCACTGGCCGTCTTCTTCTTGGCGCTGGCCTTCTTCTTCGCCGGACTCATGCGTGGATCACCGTTGGTGCTCGAGGGAGGCGAGGTCACGGCGACCGCGACCCGCCGGAAGAGGGGGCCGCGCCCGCACCGCCTCGCTACTGGGAGACCCTGGAGTATCTCACGCCGGCGGCTCCGGCGAGGTAGGCGTCGACGAGGTCGGCGAGGGCCGCGAGATCGTAGCCGCCCTCGAGCACCGAGACGAGACGATCGCCGCAGCGCTCATCGGCGAGCTCCGCCAGGAGGGTCCCCAGCCGACAGTAGGCCTGCGCACTGAGGTTCATGCCGCCGAGAGGGTCGCCGCGCCAGGCGTCGAATCCCGCCGACACCAGCAGCAGGTCGGGACCGTAGTCGCGCAGCGCCGGCAGGGCCGCGTCCTCGAAGGCCTCGAGGAACCCCTCGTCGCCGGTACCGGCGGGCAGCGGCAGGTTCAGGGTGCAGCCCTCGCCCGCTCCGACGCCCCGCTCCTCCCGGGCGCCGGTGCCGGGATAGAAGGGCCACTGGTGCAGGCTGAGGTAGAAGACGTCGGCGCGCTCCTCGAACAGGTGCTGGGTGCCGTTGCCGTGGTGCACGTCGAAATCGACGATGGCGATCCGCTCGGCGTCGGTGGTGCGCAGCAGGTGCTCGGCGACCACGGCGACCTGGTTGAGGAAGCAGAATCCCATGGCGCGGTCGCGCTCGCAGTGGTGTCCCGGAGGACGGGTGAGCGAGAAGGCGTGCCGGGTCTCGCCGGCGAGCGTCGCCCGTGCCGCCTCCAGGGCGGTGGTCACCGCGCCCCAGGCCGCCGCGGACGTACCGGCCGAGATCGGGTTGTCGGATCCGTCGAGGAAGCGGGCGCCCCGCGCCACGGCGTGTTCGAACCGCGCCAGGTACTCCGGCGTGTGCACGGCTTCGACGAGAGCCCGTTGCTGCGTATCCGGCGAGTCGTCGGGGCGCTCCACCAGCTGCCATCCGAGGCGGCGCAGGCCCGCCTCGGCACTCTCGATGCGCTCGGGACACTCCGGGAACCCACGCGGCACCTGGTGGCCCGTACTCGCCGGGTGCAGGTAGACGCGTGTCGGGCTGGACCGGCGTGCTGCTTCTGGGCTGGTCTCGCTCACTGCGGCCGCACTGTAGCGAAAGCGCCGCGGTCGCCGGGACTCGAGTCGGGCCATCGGACGCGACGTGACAAGATGAACCCGCGGCCGCGAGCGCCGCGATCCGTCAGAACCGACCGAGGGAAGTCGACCCACCCGATGAGCGACGCACGCGATCCCGCCGGACACGAGAAGACCGAGTACGTCACCGTCTTCGAGACCCACGACATGGGCGAGTTCCTCGCCGCGCGATCGGCCCTCGAGGCGGCCGGGATCCCCGTCATCAGTCCCGATCGACTGTCGGTGCCGGGCCTCTCCGCCGGCTCGGTCGACCCCGCCGGCCAGCCGGGCCACCTGCGCGTGCCGCGGGAGCACGCCAGCGCCGCGCGCGAGGTCCTGGCCGGGCGCTGAGCCGCCACGTCGCCGCGTGGCAGCCGCACCGACGCCGAGGTTCAGTTACCCAGGTGACTCTCGACGATGGCGTCGACCTCGCCGGTCACCAGCAGTCTGAGCAGCACGCGGTTCGCCGGGTCGCGTAGGGCGCTACCCTCCGGCAGCCCGAAGCCGTAGGGCTCGCGGGTCACCGGAACCTCGAGCGTCGCGAGCCCCTCGTCGTCGTGCTGGCGCACCGCGTACTGCAGCAGCGGCAGGTCGTAGACGACGGCCTTGACCTCGCCGCGCGACAAACCGTCGAGGGACGCCTGTACGTCCTGGTAACCCCGCCAGCGCAGGCCGCGACGGCGCGCCCACTGCTCGCTGACGGTACCTTCGACGACGCCGGAGCGCACCCCGGCGAGGTCGGCGACGCCGGCGATCCCGGCCTGCATCTGGCCGGCGGTCAGCGCCGAGGCGAAGGCGGCGACGTAGCCGCCGAGCAGCAGCAGGCTGGCGAACATCCAGACCAGGCCGATGGCGCGACCGGCAGGTGAGCTGGGCGCCTTGTCGCCGTAACCGACGGTGGTCATGGTCACCGCCGCCCACCAGAGGCCGGAGCCGAGCCCGCGCAGCGGTCCGCCGCCGAACTGATCCGGATTGCCGCGCCGCTCGGCGATCCAGATCAGCGCTCCGACGATCAGCAGCAGCACGGTGAGCCCGAGCAGCGCCTTGAGGAAGGTGCCCGAGATCAGCACCCGGGCCTGCTGCAGCAGGCTCGGCCGCGACGCCGAGCCCACCGCGATGCCCAGGCCGCTGGAGTAGAACGCGTGGCTGAAGTCGATGCGCTGCTCGCGCTCCTCGGTCATGCTCAGCGCCCCCACCGCGACGTCGAAGCTGCCGTCCTCGAGGCCCGCGATCTGCTCGGGGACCGTGGCGGTGCTCCACTCGACCTCGAGCTCGAGGTCTGCGGCGATGCGGTTCCACAGGTCGACGCTGATGCCTTCCCACCTCTGGCCTTCGTTGAGGAAGGCGAAAGGCGGCACCTCGCGGGTCACCGCCCGCACCACGCGGGGCGTCGACGCCGTCGCGCTCTCCTCCTGCGCGGGGGACGGAGAGGCGAGGGTGAGGGTGAGGAATCCGAGAGCCAACGAGAGCAGTACAGTGGACAGAAGGGCGTGACCGGGCTTCTTGGCGTTGCGCCTGGCGATGTCGGGGATCGTGCTTGCATTCATGGATCGACGCTATCGCGCCAGGAACGGACGCCGTCCGCGACCCCACGTCTCACCTCTGGAGGACTCCCACATGCTCTACCGACCGAATCGGCGCGCTCTGCTCGCCACCCTCGGCGCCGCCGTCGCCGCTCCCGCCGTCGCGGCGCTGTCGATGAAAGCTGGTGGCGGCAGCACCGTCAGCACAGGCAGCACAGGCAGCACAGGCAGCACGGCGAAGAAGCCTGACTCGCTCGACTGGCAGCCGCTCGACTGGCCAAAGAAGAAGTGGCGCGAGGTGCTCTCTGACGACGCCTACCGGGTGCTCTTCCAGGAGGGCACCGAGCGCCCGTTCTCCTCGCCGCTGAACGACGAGAAGCGCGACGGCCTCTTCCTCTGCGCCGCCTGCTTCCTGCCGCTCTTCGACGCCGAGACCAAGTACGACAGCGGCACCGGCTGGCCGAGCTTCTACGCCCCGATCGAAGGCCGGCTCGGCACCTCGCGCGACTTCAAGCTGCTGGTGCCGCGCACCGAGTACCACTGCGCCCGCTGCGGCGGCCACCAGGGTCACGTCTTCGACGACGGACCGGCCCCGACCGGCAAGCGCTACTGCAACAACGGCGTGGCGCTGCGTTTCGTCGCCGCGGGCGAGGAGCTGCCGGCGCTGCGCGGCGCCTGAGCGGAAGCAGCGACCGGCATCAGCCGAAGACGCTGGCGACCAGCTCGCGCACCTCGGGCGACGCCTTGGCCAGCGAGCCGGAGTCGAACGGCGGCGCCGGGTCGTACTCGATGCCGAGCTGGATCGCCTGCGCGCCGAGGTCGCCGGCGATCTGCGCCGCCAGCCAGAGGGCCATGTCGATGCCGGCCGAGACGCCCGCCGCGGTGACCAACCTGCCGCTGCGCACCCAGCGCTCGGGGCGATAGCTGGCGCCCAGCTTCTCGAGCTCTCCGGCCGCAGCCCAGTGGGTGGTCGCCGGCGCGCCCTCGAGCAGACCGGCGCCGGCGAGAATCAGGGAGCCGGTGCACACCGAGGTGGTCCAGCGGGTGTGCTCGTGGGCGGCGCGCAGCCAGTCGAGGATCTCCGGATCCCTGGCGGCGGCGCGGGTGCCCTCGGTGCCGCCCGGCACCACCACGACGTCGGGATCCGGCACCTCGGCGAGCGCCTTCGCGGCGACCATCGTCAGCCGCTGGTTGTCGTTCGGGTAGGCCGTGGCCTGCTTGCCGACGAAGGTCGCGTCGGCGCCCGGAAGCCGGCAGAGCACGTCGAAGGGCCCGACGATGTCGAGCGCGGTGAAGCCGGGATAGAGCAGGAAGGCGATCTTCATCGGCAGCTCCGGATCGGCCGACGCCACGAGCCGGCGGCGTGCCAGGTGGACGGGGCGCAGAATGTAGCCGAGTTCGACCTCGCCGACTATCCGCGGGTCGCCCGGTCGATGCGCATGGCATGCAGAGCTCAGGTCGACGGCACCGGCGGCACGGAGCTCGCCACCCGACGCCCGTGCGACCGCCCACCGAGCAGCCAGCCGATCGGGCCGTGCCGGACGAGTGCCTGGTAGCCGACCAGGCAGATCGCGTAGGTCAGGGCGAGCGCCACGAAGTACTTCAGCGACCATCCCCAGTCGAGATCCATCAGCCGGTACTGGATCGCGAACAGGACCGGAAGGTGCACGACGTAAATCCAGTACGAGGCGTCGGCGAGCCAACGCACCGGCGCGCTCGGCCGCCCGAACCACCTGCGTCCGCAGGTGAGGCAGACGCTGGTCATCCAGACGCTGACGAAGGCGCCGAGCAGGGCCACCGGCCAGCTGCTCGACGCTGTCGCCTGCTCGACGCTGCGCCCGCTGACCAGGAAGAACCAGGCCGAGTACGCCACCAGACTGCCGACCAGCAGCACCGGGGCGTTCCGGTCCAGGCGTGACTCCGTCTCCGGGTGGCGTCGCAGCAGATAGCCCCAGGCGAAGAAGGGCCCGAAGAAGCCGAACGCCCAGAAGCGCGGCAACAGGGACTCCGGGGCCGGGTGAGGTGCGGTGACCGACGCCAGGGATGGGGTGAGCAGGCAGGGCAGGACCAGCAGCCACACCCACCCAGGCAGGGCCGCGAGCCGCCCGAGGACCCGGGCCCATGCCGGAGCGGCCGATCCGGACGGTTCCGAGGTGAGAGCCCGCAGGCACCACACCAGCACGTACATCCACATCAGGTAGTACAGGAACCACAGGTGGCCCGTGGCGAGTGGCGCCCCCGGCAGCTCGCCGTCGCGCTGCCCCTGCGCCACCCACTGCAGCAACGGCGACGGGTGCTCCACGGTGGCGGCCGCGTGCAGGGTGCTCCTGGTGAGCGCCAGGTGCACGATCGGCCAGAAGACCAGGAACGGCACGAGGATGCGGCGGACGCGGTTGCGGAACAGACCGGCGAGGCCACGCCTCTCGACGAGCCACGCGGTGAAGAACCCGGCGACGACGAAGAAGAGCGGCATCCGGAAGAGGTGGAGGAACCACAGGGTGGCGTCGACCACCACCGCGTTGCCACGGTCGGCGGTGGGGAACAGCGGCTGCACCATCGGGCTGTACGCGAGCCCGGCATGGAAGACGACACCGGCGAGCATGGCGAGCGCTCGCAGGCTGTCCATGTCGTGGCGACGCGCAGTCGCAGTCGCTGCCTGCATCGCTGCCGACGCACCCTCCTCCGCCGGCCGGCCGGCCGCCCGGTTCAATAGAAGGACTTCTTGCGGCAGTGCACCCAGCCGGTCAGCACCACGATGCCGGTGCTGAGCAGTGCCTGGGCGGCGAGGATGGCCAGAGCAGGGGCACTCAAGACGATGGTGTCGGTCTGGAGGTGGTCGGTGATCGCCGGGATCTGGCCGATCCCCATCAGGAACGGATTGACCAGCACCATGCTGGCGATCATCACGAAGGTGTTCCAACCCTCCGACTCGACCGCCATCGCCACACCCAGAGAGACGCTGTAGGCGAGCAGGACGTGGCCGAAGACCAGCACCGCGAACACCAGCAGACCATCCGGGAGAGGGGTCAGGAGGATCACTGCGACCGTTCCGGCGGATAGCACCACGAAGGGCACGCCGAAGGTGATCAGATTGCCGGCCAGCTTGGCGACGTAGAAGTCGAGCGGCGAGACCGGCAGGCTCATCACGAAGCCCAGCGTCTGTTCCTTGCGCTCGACCAGCAGCGACGTGGAGATCGAGAAGCAGGCGGCGGCGACCAGGACGATGAGCAGCAGCAGCGAGCCGACGTAGAAGCTCCACGGCTTGGCGTTGCCGAGGAACGCCAGCGCCACCATGCCGGCGAGCACGTAGGCAGCGAGTTGCTTCTCGAACAGCTTCCAGTCCTTGGCCACCAGCAACCGGACCATCGGGATGTCGATCGCGCCGACGTTCATGCCGCACCTCCCGTGCGCACGGTGGTGACGAAGATGTCTTCCAGGCTCATCGGGTGCACGCTCTGGACCGCGAGGCCGCCCGCCGCCAGGCGCTCGCGGATGCCGTCGTCGAATCGGCGCACCTTGAGCTCGACCAGCGAACCGCTGCGGCGCGCCGCGGCGACCTCCGGCCAGTCGACCTGTTCGAACGCCGCGTCTCCCTGGCACACGATGCGGCGCCAGAGGTCGAGGAAGCGCTCCTTCTCCTCCGAGGCGACGATGCGCCCCTGGTGCAGGAAGGTGATGGTGTCGGCCAGCTGCTCGATGTCGTGCGTGTTGTGCGACGAGAACAGCACGCTGCGCTGTTCGTCACGCAGGACCTCGGCCAGCGCCTCGAGCACCTCGGCGCGAGCCACGGGGTCCAGGCCCGTGGTCGGCTCGTCGAGGAGCAGCAGGCGCGGCCGGCGGGAGAGGTTCAGCAGCAGCAGCGCCTTGACCCGCTGGCCGTGCGAGAAGCCGCCCACCGCCTGGTCGGCGCGGAGATCGAATCGCCGCAGGAGCTCACTCGCGTAGGCCTCGTCCCAGCCCGGGTAGATCCTGGCGATCAGATCCATGTGCCAACGCAGTGTGCGGCTGCGGTACAGCCGCATGTCCTCCGAGGCGAAGCCCAGGTCGCGTTTGACGGCGACCTGCTGCCCGGGCATCGGCAGGCCGAGCACCTCGACCTGGCCACGGTCCGGCAGCGCCAATCCGGTGAGGATGCGCAGCAGGGTCGTCTTGCCGGCGCCGTTGACGCCGACCAGGCCCATGATCTGGCCCTCCGGCAGGCGAAGGTCGAGGTCCCCGAGATGGAAGTGCGGGTAGCGCTTGGTGAGCCCCTGCACCGAGAAGGCGAAGTTCATGGTTGTCTTCCTGTTTCCTGTCTTGACCGCTGTCGATCTCTTTGTCGGTCTCTCTGTCGATCTCTCTGTCGATCTCTCTGTCGATCTCTCTGTCAGTCCCCTGTCGATCGCTCGCGTTCCAGCATCTGCTGGATCTCCGGGATCGACAGATCGAGTCTCCGCGCGGCCTGCAACATCGCCTGCAGGCTGCGCTCGAACTCCTGTTGCAGGAGCGAGCGCGAGGCGTCGGTCGATTCGGCGACGAAGGAGCCGAGGCCCTGACGCGTGACGATGACGCCGGCGCGCTCGAGCTCCTGGTAGGCACGCTTCACCGTGATCACGCTGACCTGGCTGGTGCTGGCGAGCTCACGGATGGACGGCAGGGCCGCACCGGGCGGCCAGTCACCCGACGCCACCTTCATGGTGATCTGGTCGACCACCTGCTGGTACATCGGCGGTCCGTCGTTGGGTGACAGGAGCAGCTGGGCACTGGTCGGCTTGCTGTGCATAGCGAGTATGCACAGTATGTACAGTATCGGAGCCCAAGGCAAGGCCCCACCATCGGCGCCGACGAAGGCCACCCTCGCGAGCCACCGCGGACGCCGCTCCCTCTCTCAGCCCCAAGGGTCCCCCGGCGCGAGAGCGGTGCTTCCGGCGCTCGCCGGCGGGCGAGCGAGGTGGCGCCTCGTCCTCAGCCGACGGTGCTACCGCCGCCCTCGCCGACCGCCGGCGGCGCCGGCACGAGGATGTAGCCCGCGGTGGTGTCGCCGACGACGACGAAGTCGTGCGGCCGCAGCCAGTACTGTGCCGCGGTCGCGGCACACAGCTGGGCATCGAGGCGGTCTTCGAGGTCCTTGAGGCCGCGGCCGCGCAGGGGCGCCGGATCCTCGAAGACCGGCGGCAGGACCGGCAGAGGCAGACGCGGCAAGCGCTCGACCAGCAGCTCACGCCAGGCGGCGAGACCGCGCCGACGCTCGTGCACCCTGCCCTTCTTGTACTTGACGATGCGCGGCAGATCGAAGAGCCCGACCGCGGCGGCGTGGGGATAGACCTCGAGCGCCACCCGCGGGTGCCCCGCTGTGACGTCCCGCGGATCGAGGGAGAAGCCGAGCTCACGCAGGCGGGCGGCGATCGCCAGCGGGCGGGCACAGCGCTCGCGGTTGGCGGGGTACACCCCCGCGTCGAAGCGGCCGTAGAGGCGGGTCACCTCGCGATCGGCAGGGCGCGAAGTGCCGGCCGGGTTGGGGGCGATGAGCGGCGCGTCGACGGCGACGAGGAGCTGGCGCTCGTGAGCGCGCAGGAAGGCGTCGGCCAGCGCCTCGCGCACCAGGGCGACGATCTCGTCGTCTCCCTCGGCGCGGGCGCTGCGCAGGGTGACCATGCCGCCCGGCGGCGCGTCGCTGGGCGCGATCAGGCTCACGCCGGACGGGTTGCGCGCCGACCACGCGAGATCGAGGCCGAGGACGACGGGCAGGGCGGTGCCGGCGGTGCGCGGCTCAGCGGTCTTGGCCATCTGCTCAGTCTACGGACGGCGAGGACGCCGGCCCGGGGAGGCCCCGACTCGTCGTCCACTCTGGAGGACACATGTCTCCCGGGCGCCCGCTGCGGGAGCCGCGAGAGCTCATCGCTGCAGACCGCAAGTGACTCATTCCAGGAAACTTACGGGTTTCACCAAGGTCCGGGACGATTGCTGGCCCGGAGATTGAAGAGACGATCGACGGGCCCCGATGCCGGCGACTCCGCAGATGACGCGAGCGCGGCCAGTGCCCGATCCCCTTTCAGCCCAAGAGACCGAAGGAGACCGTCCCATGTCCACCCTGCTCCGAGCCACGCCGCCAGCTCGCCGGCCATCCCACCGGCGCGCCTCGATCGTCGCCGTCGCCTCGCTGACCGCGACCGCCCTGCTCTGTGCCGCACCGATCCTCGCGGCAGACGCCGGGCCGCAGCCGTCGAGCGCCGAGATCCCCGCCGAGATCCCTGCCCGCGTCGAGGCCGACCTCGTCGCCGACGTCGGCCGGGTGCTCTCCAACCACCGCTTCGACGACGTCTTCGACTGGATCGAGGCACGGGTCGACGGCGACACGGTCTACCTCTCCGGCGCCGTGCTCCAGCCCTGGAAGCGCGACTCGCTGAACCGGAGGATCGAGGCGCTGTCGGGAGCGCCGCGCGTGGTCGACGAGATCGAGGTCCTGCCGGTGTCGGCTTTCGACGACCGCATCCGTTACCAGGTGGCGCGCTCGATCTACGGCAGTCACGCCTTCTTCGACCGCGGATACCGCGCCTCGCCGCCCATCCACATCCTCGTCGACCGCGGCCGCATCCGCCTCGAGGGCGTGGTGCGCAACGAGGCCGAGCGCATGCTCGCCCGCTCGCTGGCGTCGCGTTCGCCGCTGTCGATCGGCAAGATCGAGAACAACCTGCAACTCGCCAGCGAGCTGGCCCGCTGAGGCAGCGCTGGTTCGCCGTCGCGACGGCGGCGGCGAAACAGGCGGGAGACGGCAAGATCTCGCGTCCACCCCGTAGGCCTTGCAACCGGTCGACGCCGATCGGCAACGGCTCCGGCTCGCCGTTGACCCGCGAAGCGCCCCACGGCAGAGGGGCTTCGCCACCTGCTCCGGGTCTGGAACGGAAGTTGCGCCTTGATCTGTCGAACCGGAACCGAGACCCGGGCGGCGTCGCCGACATCGCCCGCGGCTCGAGCCTCCGACACCGAGAACCACCGGAGATCCACGGAACGATGCAGAAACGCAGACGCCAGAACCAACACCAGAACCAACACCCGAGCCATCACCGGAATCGACACCCGAATCAACACCCGAATCAACACCAGGGCCGTCTCCTGCCCACCCCGATCGCCGTGCTGGTCCTCGGACTGATCCTCGCCGGCGCGCCGGCCGCCCTGGCCAGCGACGCCGACCAGGCGACGAGCGCCGTCGACACCGGCATCGAGAACCTGCTCGAGCACCGCCTCGAGCGCAAGGGCCTCGACGCGGTCGAGGTCGACGTCGACGACCGCCAGGCGCGCCTGAGCGGCACGGTCGAGACCCTGCACCAGAAGAAGCAGGCGATGCGCATCGCCCGCAAGCTCGAGGACGTGCGCAGCGTCGTCGCCACCATCGATCTCGAGGCCACCGACCGCGTCGAGGCAGACATCGTCGCCGAGGTCTCGGAGTCGCTCGGCACCTACCGCTTCTACGACGTCTTCGACTGGCTGGAAGCGAGGGTCGACGGTGACACCGTGACTCTCGACGGCGTCGTCTACCAGGCCTGGAAGAAGGATGCCGTCGCCGAGCGGATCGAGAACATCCGTGGCGTGCGATCGGTCGACAACCAGATCGAGATCCTCGCCAGCTCGGCCTTCGACGACCAGATCCGCTATCAGGTGGCGCGCGCCATCTACGGCGACCTGACCTTCTTCGATCGCGGCAGCTGGATCAACCCGCCGATCCACATCATCGTCGAACGCGGCCGGGTGCGGCTCGAGGGCATCGTGCGCAACGAGGCGGAACGCCGCCTGGCGCGCAATCTCGCCTCGTCGGCGGCGCTGTCGTTCGGCCAGATCGAGAACAACCTGCTGACCAGCGCCGACCTCGAGAGCTGACGCCGAGCCAGCAGTGCAGCGCGGAGCAGCTCCTTCGCGGAGCTGCCCGCAAGCGACGAAGGCGTCGACACCGCGACCTGCGGTGCGGCGCCTTCGCTGCGTCCGGGCTCCTTCGCCAGACCGGCCGCGACGTCAGCGGGTCAGCTTGCGGTAGCTGATCCGGTGCGGACGGTCGGCGGCGTCGCCCTTGCGCTCCTTCAGATCGCGCTCGTACTCGCTGTAGGTGCCCTCGTACCAGTACGTCTCGCTGTCGCCCTCGAAGGCGAGGATGTGGGTCGCGATGCGGTCGAGGAACCAGCGGTCGTGCGAGATGATCACGGCGCTGCCGGCGAACTCCTCGAGCGCCGTCTCGAGCGCCCGCAGGGTGTTGACGTCGAGGTCGTTGGTGGGCTCGTCGAGCAGCAGCAGGTTGGCGCCCGACTTGAGCACCTTGGCCAGGTGCACGCGGTTGCGCTCGCCGCCGGAGAGCTGGCCGACCAGCTTCTGCTGGTCCGAGCCGCTGAAGCCAAACTTCGAGACGTAGGCGCGCGAGTTCACCTCGCGTGAGCCGAGCAGCATCGTCTCGCCGCCGCCGGAGATCTCCTCCCACACCTTGGCGTCCGCCTGCAGCGTGTCGCGGCTCTGGTCGACGTAGCCGATCTGCACCGTCTCGCCGAGCACCAGCTCGCCGCCGTCGGGCTGCTCCTGGCCCACCAGCATGCGGAAGAGCGTCGTCTTGCCGGCGCCGTTGGGGCCGACGATGCCGACGATGCCGCCGGGCGGCAGCATGAAGCTGAGATCGTCGTAGAGCAGCTTGTCGCCGTAGGCCTTGCGCAGCGACCTCGCCTCGGCGACGACACCGCCGAGCCGCGGCCCCGGCGGGATGTAGATCTCCATCTTCTCGCGCCGCTGCTCCGACTCCTGCTCGAGCAGCTGGTTATAGGAGTTGATGCGCGCCTTCGACTTGGTCTGCTTGGCCTTCGGCGACATGCGGATCCACTCGAGCTCGCGCTCCAGGGTGCGCTGGCGCGCCGACTCCGCCTTCTCCTCGCGGCGCAGGCGCTCCTGCTTCTGCTCCAGCCACGACGAGTAGTTGCCCTTCCAGGGGATGCCGTGGCCGCGGTCGAGCTCGAGGATCCAGCCGGCGACGTTGTCGAGGAAGTAGCGGTCGTGGGTGACCGCGATCACCGTGCCGGCGTACTCCTGCAGGTGATTCTCGAGCCAGCTCACCGACTCGGCGTCGAGGTGGTTGGTGGGCTCGTCGAGGAGCAGGATGTCGGGGCAGCGCAGGAGCAGCCGGCACAGCGCCACCCGGCGTCGCTCGCCGCCCGAGAGCACCGCCACCTCGGTGTCGCCGGGCGGGCAGCGCAGGGCGTCCATCGCCAGATCGAGCCGGGCGTCGAGGTCCCATGCGCTGACCCGGTCGAGCTGCTCCTGCACCTCGCCCTGGCGCTCGATGAGCTTGGACATCTCGTCGTCGCTCATCTCCTCGCCGAACTTCTCGTTGATGCGGTCGAACTCGGCGAGAAGGTCGACGGTCGCCTGCGCCCCCTCCTCGACCACCTGCCGCACCGTCTTGCTGTCGTCGAGCTGGGGCTCCTGCTCGAGGTAGCCGACGGTGTAGCCGTCGGAGAGCCTGGTCTCGCCCAGATGATCCTGGTCGACACCGGCCATGATCTTGAGCAGCGAGCTCTTGCCGGAGCCGTTGAGGCCGATGACGCCGATCTTGGCGCCGTAGAAGTACGACAGGGAGATGTCCTTGAGCACCACCTTGCCGTTGTCGTAGGCCTTGCCGACCTCGACCATGGAGTAGATGATCTTCTTCGTATCTTCGGTCATTCGGAGCTTCTCTTCCTTCGGTTGGAGGTCTCGGCGGACGCCGCTGCGACCCAGTATCGCCACCGGGCCGGCTCCGCTCACCTGGGCCCCGGCCCTTGTCTTCCGGGGGGCGCAGCCGCAACGAGCCGGGTCGTCGCTCCGCGCTAGGATGCGCCGTCGGTTGCCGACCGGAGCCGCCGAGACAGATGGCAGCGAGCACTCGATCAAGCAGCCGGCGTCGACTGCGCGCGCTGGCCGAACCGCTTCGGCCGTTGGGTCGGCGGTTGGCGGCGTTGCGCACGCATCTTCGCACGGTTCCGCTGGTGCGATCGCCGGGGCGCACCGGATTCTCCGAGCTGCTCGCCACTGCCCTCTGCCTCGCCTGGGCGGTGCCGCGTGCCCACGGCCTCTTCCTGGCGGCCAAGCCGGCGTCGAGCTTCGAGGACCGCGCCATCGGGCTGGCGCTCGCTTTCGGGGTCGACGCCTCGGCCTACACGCCGCACTACGTGCTGACGGTGGCGGTCAGCGTCGGCCTCTGGCTGCTCCTCTACGCGCTGCTGCGTCACTGGGAGCAGACGATGACGGTCGGCAGCCGGTGGCGCCTCCAGGTGCGCGATCGCCACCAGATCGCCATCTTCGCCGCCTTCACCGCCCTGCTGCAGGTGATGACCCTGGTGCGGCCGTGGGACCGCTTCACGGTGAACGCCCGGCTGCTGCTGGCGATCATCGGCCTGCTGCTGCTGCGTGCGCTGCTGCGCACGCCGGCGCTGCGCGACCGCGTGCCGCGCCGCCTGCTGCCCTGGGTCGACGGCGCCATCGGCTGGCAGGTGCTGCCGGGGGCGGTGCTGCTGCTGCCGCTGTCGTGGCCCTTCGCGCTCGCCATCTTCGCCCGCGTCGAGCCGGTGCTGCACGCGCCGACCGCGGCGGGCCTGGCGCTGCTGGGCCTGATCCTGGCGACCGTCGCGGCCCGCGGCCGCAGCCGCCGCGAGCTGGCCGCCCGCGAGACCCGCATCCTCGCCACCCTGACGCCCCTCCTCTGGCTACCGGCAGCGCTGATCCTCGGCAACGAGCTGCAGTACCGGTGGACCGGCGCCAGCGTCGAGGCGGTGGCGCGCTGGCTCTGCCTGCCGCTGCTGCTGCTGGCGGCGCTGGCATGGTGGCGCCCGCCACGGTTCACACCGCGTTGGTGGATGACCGGCGTCGTGCTGCCGTCCTCGCTGCTGCAGCTCAGCCTCATCCGGCTGCACAGCCACCTGTACAGCGTGCGCAACATCGACGTCTTCCACCGCGGCGAGCAGACACTGCCCACCCACCAGCTGTTCTCGTTCGGGAAGATCCCGTTCCTCGACCTGCGCCCTGTGCACAGCCTGTCGGACATGCTCTTCCAGAGCCTCTTCGCCCTGCTCGGTGGAGAGGGGGCCGACGGTCTCGACAGCTTCATCTGGTTCCAGTGGATGCCCAGCGTGATCACCATGCTGCTGCTCTACTGGCTGCTGCGCGGCCTGCTCTCACCCCTCGCCGCCTTCCTGCTCGTCGTGATGCTGCCGGCGACGGCGCTGCTGCCGACCTACGACGCCATGGCCCTGATCGTGCCGATCGCCCTCGCCGCGGCGCTGATCCGGCCGAGCCGCGGCAGCTACCTGCGCCTGGTCCTGGCTCTCGTGGCCCTCGCCTTCTGGCGCATCGACTTTGGCATCGCCGCGACGCCGGCGCTGCTCGGCGTGCTCGCACTCTGCTGGCTGCACCGCGAGCGCGCCGCGAAGGAGATCGCCTGGTTCGCGCGCGGCGCCGCCATCGCCGCCGCCGGCCTGCTGGCCGCGGCGCTGGTCGGTGCGCTGCTGGCGAGCCGGCCGATCCTGCAGAGCCTCGGCCTCTTCGTGCACAGCTACCTGGTGCGGTCCAACACCCGGGCGCGGCCCAACCTCTTCTCGGGCGACCCCGACATCTGGTCGCTGCTGCAGTACCAGCTGCTGCCCGCCGTCGCCGTCGTGGCGGTGATCTGGTTCGCCGCCCGCACCCTGCTGCGTGGCCGGGCGCCCGACCCGCGAGCCGCCGTCGTCGCCTTCCTCGCCGCCTACAGCCTGGTGATCTCGACCCGGGCCCTCGAGCGCCACACGCTGGTCGAGGGCTTCAAGCCCTACGCCTTCTTCATGGTGCTCTGCCTGCTGCCGGTGCTCGCCCGCCCCTGGCGCCGCAGCGCCATGGTGCTCGCCGCGGTGCTGGCGCTCTTCGGCCTGCGCCTGGTGCTCACCGCGCCGCCGATCTACGGCACCACGGTGCGGCTGTCGGCGGTGCAGCTGCTGCCCGAGCCCGACAAGCCGCTCTTCGAGGTCAGGCGCTGGACCGCCGGAGAGGCACGCGTCATCGTGCGCCAGCCTCGCTACGGTCCGCTGATCCGCTTCCTGGAGAGGAACCTCGAGGACCACCAGACGTTCTACGACTTCTCGGAGTCGCCGCTGCTCTACGTGGTCGCCGACCGCGAGTTCCCCACCTACCTGATCCCCAACCTCGAGCACACCGGCGACCTGCCGCAGAGGCGGGCGCTCGCCGACCTCGAGCGGCTGCGCGGCGAGGGCCGGCTGCCGATCGTCGTCTTCCGCCGCGGGCTCGGCAACGACTTCGGCGCCAACGGCGGTCCGGCGGAGGTGCGGATCCCGCACATCACCGAGTGGATCTACCGCCACTACGAGCCGCGGGCGATGCTCGGTCCGTTCGACGTCTGGGCCGAGCCGGGGTTCGAGATGGTGCTGCACGATCCCGTGTACCCGCTGAAGCTGCGGCGCTATCCGGAGCGTGTCGGCGTCGAGGAGCTGGAGTTCTCCGAAGACGAGCCCTACCAGTACCGCGCCTTCGGCGACGACCCCTACATCCACCGCGTGCTGCGCTGGGCCGAGGCGCCGCCGGAGGAGGACCACATCGACTGGGCGCTGCGGCTGCGGCTGGCGTCCTCCGAGGACGGCGCCTTCGAGTTCTTCTGGCGCCACGGCGAGGAGAACTGGAGCCCCGAGCACAGCTTCGCGGTGCCGGTCGAGGGCTCCGGTGACGTCGCCACCTACGCCGAGCTCGACTTCCTCGAGGTGACCTTCCGCATCGACCGCTCGAAGGGCGGCGAAGCGATCAGCTCACTGCGCATCGACCCGCCGGACGGCGCCAAGTTCGTCATCGACTCGGCGGCGCTGATCGGCGTCGAGACCTTCTCGGCGCGCTCCGAGGTGCCGCAGCTGCACGACCTGACGATGCTGCCGGCGGCCTTCGCCGCCTTCGACGAGACCATCGATCTCGCCAACGCGCCGCGCATCGGAAGACCGGTGGCGCGCGACGAGTGGCTGCGTCCCGACGAGCCGATCATGCTCTGCAAGCCCTACGGCGTCTCGCCGTGGGACGCCAACCACCTGCTGATCCGCGGTCGCTGGGACGCCCGCGCCTCTCCCGGCATCCCCACCGGGCCGAGCGACCTGCGGCCGCCGGATCTGCGGCCACCGAGTCGCGGCCGGATCTACGGCACCTTCGAGACCGACGACCTGTGCTGCGGCTTCGCCTTCGACCTGCTGCCCAGCGATCCCCGCGACGACGTCAGTCAGACCTACCTGGTGCCGCTGACCTCGCTCTGGCAGTGGATCCACCGCGACCGCCCGATCCTGCTGCGCTCCAACGTCGACTTCCGCATCGAGACCGTGGAGTTCGTCGACGTGCAGCGCGAGCCGCTGGGCGGGAGCTGACAGACTGCCGGTCGAACTCGCGACACCGCGGACGCTGAGGGCCGCCGCCATCCGTCGTCGACTCGCACCCAATCCCCCACCATCATGAAGCTCGTCATCCAGATCCCCTGCTACAACGAGCAGGACGACCTGCCCACCACCCTCGCCGCCCTGCCCCGGGAGGTTCCCGGCATCGACTCGGTCGAGGTGCTGGTGATCGACGACGGCAGCACCGACGACACGGTCTCTGTGGCGCGGCGCTGCGGCGTGCGTCACGTGATCTCGAACGCCGGCAACCAGGGGCTGGCGCGCACCTTCATGAACGGCCTGGAGCAGTCGATCGCGCTCGGTGCCGACGTGGTCGTCAACACCGACGCCGACAACCAGTACAACGCCGACGACATCGCCGAGCTGGTGGCGCCGATCGTCTCTGGCCGGGCCGACATCGTCGTCGGAGCGCGGCCGATCCGCTCGATCGAGCACTTCTCGCCGGTCAAGAAGGTGCTCCAGCGCATCGGCAGCACCGTCGTCCGCAGCCTCTCGGGCACCCGTATCGCCGACGCTCCGAGCGGTTTCCGCGCCTTCAGCCGCGACGCGGCGCTGCGACTGAACGTCTTCTCGCGCTACACCTACACCCTGGAGACGCTGATCCAGGCCGGGCACAGCAACCTGCGCGTCGTCGACGTGCCGATCAGGATCAACGGACCGACCCGCCCCAGCCGGCTGATCCGCAGCATCCCGACCTACGTGCGGCGCAGCATCCTCGACCTCTTCGCAACCTACGTGATCTACGCGCCGGCACGGCTGTTCGGCTGGCTGGCGGCCCTCTTCCTGGTGCCCGGCGCGGTGCTGGCGGCCCGCTACGTCTACTTCGTCGCCATCGGCGAGGGCACTGGTCACGTGCAGTCGGTGATCGCCTCGGGCGTGCTGGCGGTCTGTGGCGTCTTCGCGGTGGCCATCGCGGTGCTCGCCCACCTGCTGGCGATCAACCGCCGCCTGCTCGAGGAGCTGCGCTACCTGCAGCGTCGCGGCGAGGTGCGCGAAGGCTCGGAGTCGACGCCTTGAGACTCGACGACGGGCGCCCGATCGTCACCGGGAACACCTACGACAAGTTCCGTACCCGCAATCCGGTGGCCCGGTGGCTGCAGTCGGGCTTCCTGGGCGCCGCACGTCAGCTGCTGAGCCGGGTCTCGGCGCTCGGCACGCCCCGCTCGGTGCTCGAGATCGGCTGCGGCCCCGGAGATCTCGCGGCCGAGATCGTGCCGCCGGAGTGGCCCTACGTCGGTCTCGACATCGGCCTCGACGAGGTGCGCCGGATGCGCGCCCAGGTGCCTGCTGGCTTGCCCCTGCTCGCATCGGCGGACCGGCTGCCACTCGCCGACCGTTCGTTCGACCTGGTGATCGCCTGCGAGGTCCTCGAGCACCTCGAGCGCCCCGAGACAGCGGTCGAGGAGATCGCCCGGGTCAGCGATGCGGGACTGCTCCTGCTCAGCGTTCCCTGGGAGCCGGTGTGGAGGTTGCTCAACCTGATGCGTGGCGCCTACGTCGGCCAACTCGGCAACACGCCAGGCCACCTGCAGCACTTCTCGCGCCGCACCATCCGCGACCTGGTCGGTCGTCGCTTCGAGGTCATCGGCGAGCGCCGACCGCTGCCCTGGACGCTGCTGCTGGCGCGGTTGCGGTGAGCCGGCCGTGAGCCAGGAGTCGGCCGAGCCCTCGCCCCGTCCGGCGGTCGTGCTGCTGCGCCGGCTGGTGGGCGTTCTGGCGATCGCCTGCTTCGTCTGGGTGCTGCGACCCCTGGTCGCCGATCTCGGCGAGCTCAGAGACCGCGTCTCTCCGCTGCACCTCGCCGCGGCGATCGCCGTCTGCGGCGTCCTCTACGCCGGCCTCTACCTGTTCGTCGTGGCGCCCTGGCGCCTGCTGATCGGAGCGTTCGAGGCACCTCCCAGCCTGCGCGACGCCTGGTGGTGCATCGGCCGCTCGCAGTGGGCCAAGTACCTGCCCTCCAACACCATGCACCTGGTTGGACGGCAGATCCTCGGGCGCCGCCTCGGCCTGCGTCAGTCCACCCTGGCGACGGCCAGCGTGCTCGAGCACGCCTCGCTCGCCGGCGCGGCGCTCGCCCTGCTGCTGCTCTTCGGGCGCTCCGCCGATTGGGCCGGAGCACTGCCGGTGCCGCTGCCCCTGCTCGCTCTCCTGGTCGTCGGCGGGCTGCTGCTCTGGCCGCTGGGCGTCGAGCTGCTGGCCCGGCTCGGGCTGCCCGAGCGGGTGCAGCGCCACCTGCCCCGGGTCGGTCTGGCCACCAACGCCAGCACCCTGGTGCGCACCATCCCGGCGCACGCTCTGCTCTTCATCGGCTCGGCCGGCATCGTCACCCTCCTGCTGCAGGCGGGCTGGCACGGAACCGCCGCGCCCGATGCCTTCTCCACCATGCTCTGGGTGGTGCCCGCGGGCTGGCTGGTCGGCACCCTGGCGCCGGGAGCGCCGGGCGGTCTCGGCGTCCGCGAGGCGATCTTCTTCATCGGCCTCGAGCCGCTTCTCGGCGCCGCCGACGCCAGCGGCCTGGCACTCGCCTTCCGCGCCGTCACCGTGCTCGGCGACGCCATCGTCGCGCTCTCGGCGTGGCGGCTCGCGTTGCGGTAGCGTCCGGCCATCGGGCGCGCCGCGGGGGCTCGGCGCGGCAGAGAGCTCACCTTCTCCGGGAGCCGCTGGCTCCTGAAGACCGTCCATCAGGAACCGACACGACACCATGCACAGCGTGCACCCGGGACTGCGATTCAAGGAACGGATGAAGAACGGCGAGGCCCTGCTGGGAGCCTGGTGCGCGCTCGACTCGCCAGCGACCATCGAGGCGATGACCCACCTCGACCTCGACTGGCTGATGATCGACTGCGAGCATGGCCTCACCGGCGCCGAGCGGTGCCTGGTGCAGATCCAGGCAGCCGACCGAGGCGGCAAGACCGTCTTCGTGCGGGTGCCGCACCTCGAGCCCTCGCTGATCGGCCGCGTGCTGGACGCCGGGGCGCACGGGATCATGGTGCCGAAGGTCGACAACGCCCAGGAGGCCGCCAAGGTCGTCGAGGCCTGCCGCTATCCGCCCGCCGGGCAGCGCGGCATCGGCCCGCACCGCTCCTCCTCCTACTTCACCGCCACCGCCGACGCGCTCTCGCGCGCCAACGGCCGGTTGGTGATCGCGGTGCAGATCGAATCGCGCGAGGCGGTCGACGCCATCGACGAGATCGTCGCGGTGCCGGGCGTCGACGTCGTCTTCGTCGGTCCGGCCGATCTCTCCGCCTCGCTTGGGCACTTCGGCGACCCCGGTCACGAGGAGGTCGAGCAGGCGGTGCACCGGGTGCTCGACCACGCCCTGCAGCAGGGGGTCGGGGTCGGCATCTACTGCAACAGCGGCAAGACGGCCGCCAGGCGGGTCGAGCGCGGCTTCCAGATGGTCAACGTCGGCAACGACTTCGGCCTGCTGGTGCGCGCCATGCAGGAGCAGATCGCGGCGGCGCGGGCCGCGATCGTCGCCGGATGAGCGAGCCGGTCCCGCGCGGACCGGGCCGCCGGCGCCGATCGCGCAAGCCCGATTCGGGTGCCTTCGTCGGCTTCGCCGAGCCCGAGTCGCACCCGCGCTGCTGCATCGTCGGCGCCGGATGCTCCGGCTTCACCACCGCCAAGGCGCTGCAGGACCGCGGCCTCGACTTCGAGTGCTTCGAGGCCAGCGACCGGATCGGCGGCAACTGGGCATACCGGAATCCCAACGGCATGTCGGCGTGCTACCAGTCGCTGCACATCGACACCTCGAAGTACCGCATGCAGTTCGAGGACTTCCCGATCCCCGAGCACTTCCCCGACTTCCCGCACCACAGCCAGATCCTCGAGTACTTCAACCACTACGTCGACCACTTCGGGCTACGCGAGCGCATCACCTTCGAGAGCACCGTCGAGCGCTGCCTGCGGCGCGACGACGGCAGCTGGACGGTCGAGGTGCTCGGGCCGCGCGGCGCCCGCACCCTGCACCACTTCGACATGCTGCTGTTTGCCAACGGCCACCACTGGTCGCCGCGCTGGCCGACGCCGCGTGCCCCGGGTGAGTTCGCCGGCATCGAGCTGCACTCTCACTCCTACCGTTCGCCGTTCGAGCCGCACGACCTGCGCGGCAAGCGGGTGCTCGTCGTCGGCATGGGCAACAGCGCCATGGACATCGCCTCCGAGCTGTCGCAGCGGCCGATCGCCGAGAAGCTCTGGGTGTCGGCGCGGCGCGGGGTGTGGATCTTCCCCAAGTACATCAACGGCCAGCCGGCGGACAAGACGGTGCTGCCGAGCTGGATCCCGCCGCGGGTCCAGCGCTGGATCGCCAAACGCACGCTGCTGCGCGCGGTCGGCCGGATGGAGAACTACGGCCTGCCCGCGCCCGATCACGAGCCGCTCGAGGCGCATCCCAGCGTCTCGGGCGAGTTCCTCACCCGCGTCGGCTGCGGCGACATCGCGATGAAGCCGGCGATCGAGGCCTACGAGGGCAAGAAGGTGCGCTTCGCCGACGGCAGCAGCGAGACGATCGATGCCATCGTCTACGCCACCGGCTACGACATCTCGTTCCCCTTCCTGCGCGACCTCGACCTGCCGATCGAGGACAACCACCTGCCGCTGTTCAAACGGGTGTTCCGGCCCGACATCCCGAACCTCGGCTTCCTCGGACTCGCCCAGTCACTGCCCACCCTGGTCAACCTCGCCGAGCAGCAGGCGCGCTGGATCGCCGCCTACCTGGTCGGCGAGTACCACCTGCCCGACGCCGAGGCGATGGAGCGCACCATCGAGCGTGACGAGCGCCGCTACCTCGGCCACTACTACGACTCGGCGCGCCACCGCATGCAGCTCGACTTCGAGCACTACGTGGCGGACCTGCGCAAGGAGTGGGAGCGCGGCGAGCGCCGCGCCGAGCGCGAGCACAACGCGCTGCCGGTGCCGCGGCTCAGCTCGCCGGTGGTCGAGTAGGCCTTCAAGCCAACGCCGGAACCCACAGCCGCCGGCTCGTCCGACTCATTCGTCGTCCTCGAGCGGCGGCGGCTCGACCTCGAAGCCGGGATAGACCTGGCCGGTGGCGTGGTTGGGGTCGACGAACGAGGCGCTGCGCCGGTAGGCCTGCTCCCTGGTCGGCCGCGGATAGAGCTCGCTGATCTGCTCGGCGCTCATGCCGGGAGAGGTGACCCGTGGCCGCAGCACGTAGTTGGCCTGGTCGGCGAAGGGAGTGATCTCGAGCACCTGCATCATGCCGTTGTCCTCGTGCAGCAGCAGGTGGCAGTGCTCGACGAAGGTGCCGACGTAGTCAGGGAAACGCGAGCGGAAGACCACCCGGCCGCGGTTGCGCGGGATCCACACCACGTCCTGCCAGCGCGGGTGCGGCAGCACGTTGTGCAGCTCGCCGTTCTCGTCCGGCACCTCGATGCGGGTGACCCAGAACGGGTTCTGGTGGATGTGGAACGGATGGTCGACCGCCCGACTGGTGATCTGGAAGCTGGTGTCGCGGCGGAAACGGCGCTGCCCCTCGGCGCGCGAGATGGCGTGGCTGCGGTAGTGCCCCTTGAACCGGGTCGGCGGTTGATCCTCTGGGTCGACGTCGCCCCACAGCATCGTCGAGCTGTTGTAGAGCACCCACTCCTCCGCCGTGTCGAGCTCCATGCGCGGCCGCTCCGGGTCGGTGGGGTCGAACTTGCGCCCGTCGATCGCCATCGACCGGATCGCCGCCGGCAGCAGCACCCAGCCACCGCCGTGCCTCGCGTAGCGCAGGTTCTCGAGCTCGGGATGGGTGTCGACGAACGACTGCGGCACCTCGATCAGGGGATAGTCCTGCGAGCCCCAGCCCGAGTACTCGATCACCCGTGTCCTGAAGCCCGAGCCGCTGGCGGCGCGTAGCTCGTCGTCGCGCACCGGCTTCAGGTAGTCGGGCACCGGCGGCAGCTCGGCGGTCAGGCTCTCGATATCGAACGGCGGACAGGGATCGCCCGAGACCGCCAGCCAGCCGATCACGATCTGCACCGGGCCCTGCGGCGGCGCCTCGACCCCCTGCGCCAGGTTCTTCTGCATGCCCTGCTCGGGATTGTCGGCGTGCACGATCACCTTGTGCGCCAGCACCGTGTACACCTCGCCGTCGCTCCCGGCGTCGCGCGGCGCCTGGAAGAAGACGTCGGCACGGTTGGCCGGCGCCATGTAGACCTCGTTCGGCCGCACGTAGGTGTCGTAGACGTTCTCGCCGTTGCGGTAGGCGTTCTCGTAGCGGCACAGCTCGCGGCCATTGGCGGTCTCGCGCCACTTCGCGGGACAGTCGCTCGGCACCGGGCCGGCGAGCGGGAACGGCGCGCCCGCGTTCTGCCGCGCCAGGTCGCGGATCACGTAGCGCATCTCGCCGCCGCGCTCCTCCATCAGGGTGATGCCGTCGAAGGCGAGCTGCCAGAGCTGCTGCTTGTCGCCTTCCACCTGCTCGCGGGTGCGTCGCTGCCAGGTCTTCGTCGCGGCGTCCCAGCGCACCAGCTCGTTGTCCTCGTCGACCGCGTACTGGCCGGCGAGCACCATCAGGCGCCGGTAGCCGCGGCCGTCGACGCTGCCGTTGAGCACCCGCCAGCGTTCGACCGCTCCCGGCCGCATGGTCATGACCCGCGGCAGAGCACTGCCGTTGATCGCCGGGTTCGGCGGGCTGCGCAGCTCCTCGTTCTCGGCGTCGGGGTCCTTCGGTGTGTTGAGCACCGCCTGCACCAGCATCAGGCGCTCGCGGTAGTCCCACTCGCCGTGCTTCTGTTCGAGATCCGGATCGGGATCGCCGGTCATGGCGCGGTTGATCGCCACGTCGACGTCGCCCTCGACCAGCAGGAAACCGGCCATGCCGCTGGAGACCTGGTTGTGGGTCGAGCCGTGCGAGTGGGGGTGGTACCAGAAGGTGCCGGGCGGGTGCATCGGCGTCGCCGGCGTGTTGCCGATGCGGAACTCGTAGTTCGCCTCGCCGACCTGCTCGTCGTCGCGCAGGAAGGTCGTCTGCTCGGGATCGCGCAGCCACTCGCAGGTCGGATCGCCGGCGCGGCGGCGGCGGCGCTCGAGGTCGCGCTGGGGAATCACCCGCAGGATCACGTTGTCGCTGTGGGTGCCGTCGGGGTTGCGTCCGGGCCGCACGTGCAGACCGTGCGTGTGCAGGTTGCTGACGTGCGCCGAGTGCTGGCCGTTGGTGTGCTCGCCGAGACAGAAGTCCTCGCGCACGTCGGCCGGGATCACCGAGTAGGGATCGCCACCCGCCTTCTCGATCGCCGCGTCGAGCTCCGGAGTCAGCTCGTTGAGGTCGGGGGCCGGACCGACCGGGGTCTTGCCGAGGTCCTCCCCGAGCAGGTTGCGCAGCTTGACGAAGAGGATCTCGTCGCCCTTCATGCGGATCGTCGGGCCCGGCGTGATGCCGCCGTAGCTGAACAGCACGCTGCTGTCGTTGCCGAAGCCGACGATCGGGCCCGGCACCTCGTTCTCGACCACGTTGAGCTGCAGCTGCTGCCCCGGCCACAGCGACGGCTTCCACACCCACGGCTCGATCCACGTCTCCGGCGCGCTCGCGGCGTCGACGGGAGTCGGCGGCACCACGAACTGCGGCGAGATCGGCGGCCTGGCGGTGGGGCCTGCTGCCGCGCCGGATCGGCCGCGGCGGCTGCCGGGCTGCGCCGGCGCCGGCGCAGCGCCGCGCAGTGCCCCCGCGGCGGTACCGAGCAGGCCGAGCTGCAGCAGGTCGCGGCGCCCCACCCCTCGCTGCCCGTCCTCCCGCACCCACACCTCCCGCACCTCCCGCACCTCCCTCGGCTCGGTCGCCTCGGGCGTGATCCTGGTGCTTCGCGACTGCTTCCGGCTCATCTCAGACCCTCCTCTCGCGGCAACGACGGACTCACCCCGACGCGCCTTTTCGTACCGCCTGTTCGGTCCCTGGCTCTCAGAAGCGCACTCCCGCCCACACCCGCACCTCGCGCGGCGCCTGCAGCGCCCGCACGCCGGGCAGCGGCTCGCCGGTGTTGCCGTTGATCCCCAGCACCACCTGTTCGTCGGTCAGGTTGGCGACCTCGATTCCGATCTCGGGCCGCAGCCCGGAGATTCGCCCGCGGCGCCCGCCGCTCGACTGCCGGCCTCCCAGGACCGGGCCGGACCACGCCAGCGACAGGTGCAGCCAGCGCTCGTCTTGCAGCCTGCGGGCGTCGCGCGGCTCGACGAAGCGGCTGCTGCGGATCACCTCGTCCGACACCGGATGCACCAGGTCGACGCTGGCGGTGCGGCCCCAGGGAGCCCCGCTGCGCCAGCCGAGCTGGGCGCCGAGGCGCAGCCAGGAGCGGCCGACCGGCTGCTGCCAGGCGGCCCTCAGGTTGCCACTCCAGCGCCGCTCGAGTGGAGAGTGGCCGGTGCGGAAGCGCACCGTCACACCGCCCTCGCCGGTCTCGGGGTCGACGCCGCCGAGCCCCTCGTAGAGGGCGTCGTCGTCGAGCTCGAAGGTGTTGCCGCGAATCCGGCTCCAGGTCAGGTCGCCGTCGAGACGCAGGCGGCCCTGCCGGCCGAGACGGGCGTCGAACTGCTGCACCAGGAGCAGACCCCGTCGCCAGCCGCCCTCCCAGTTGCGCACGTCGCGCACCACCGCGCCCTCGGCGTCGAACTGGTCGGTGCTCCAGTAGAAGTCGCCCGACCGCCAGGCGACGACGTGGCTCTGCAGCCGCCAGCGCGAGCCCGCCGCCGGCAGCCAGTCGAGGCTCGCGGCCGCCTCGTCGCGGGCGTAGGCGTCGAGATCGCCGATGGAGGCAGCCGGTGCCGGCACGCCGCGGCGGCGGAAGCGATCGTAGCGGCCGGTGGCGCGGTTCCAGCCCAGCTCGTCGAACACGTTGGCGCCGCCAGGCAGCCGCGAGAGCTCACGCAGCGCCAGCTCGAGCGGCACGGTCTGCACCACGCGGCCGAGCGAGGCGCGCAGCAACAGGCCCCCGTCGCGTCCGGGATCGAAGGTGAACCCGAAGCGCGGCGCCAGATCGTCCGTCTCGACCACCGTCCCGCCGAGGTCGTTCTCGATCCGCTGTCGGTCGAGCCGCGCCCCCAGGCGCACCGCCCAACGGCCGGCGCTCCAGCGACGCTCGAGGTGCAGCGCCGACAGCTCGGCGAGACTGTCGCAGCATCCCGTCACCGAAGGCTCGTAGCGGCGCACGAACTGAGGCTGCGCGAAGCCACCCGGCAGTGAGCGCGAGAAGCCGACGCCCTGGTACTCGTCACCGAGGCTGCTGGTCGACGCGAAGCTGGCCCGCTGCAGGTCGACGCCGCCCTGCCAGCTCGCCGCTCCGGGCGTCGACCAGGTGCCGATCCACCCGGCCTGATCGCGCGGCGCCCTCTGGTCGCCGCTGCCACCGGTGACCGCCAGCCCGTTGAAGCGCAGCCCGGAGCCGCGGTCGAAGTAGAGCGAGCGGTTGCCGTCCGGGTCGTCGGGTGAAGCCGCCGGATCGAGCGGCCGCTCGAGCAGCGCCGGAGTCGCCGAGCGCGCCGTCTCCTCGCGCCGCCACGCGATCTGCGCCTCGAAGCCGAAACGCGGCGTCGGCTGGGCGCCCCAGTGCAGGCTGAAGAGACGCTGCTGCTCGTCGCAGCGGCACGGCGTGAAGCGGTCGGCGCTCCCCGGGCGCACCACCGTCCTCTCGACCGGCGCGTCGAGTGCCAGCAACGTCAGGCGGTGGGCGCCGCGGCGGTCCGGAGCCAGGCTCGCCTTGGCCAGCGCGGTGCGCACCTGGAAGCCGACGTCGAGCAGGGCGCCGTCGAGCTGGTCGTGGCGCGCCGTCGAGGTCTCCGCCGCGGCGACGAAGAACCAGGCGCGCTCCGGCCGCAGCGGCCCGCCCAGGGTGGCCTCCGGCCGCAGCTCGACACGGTCGTCTCGCGGCAGCTCGAATCCCCTCGGCGCGGCGCGCCAGCTGGGGCTCTGGAAGACCCCCAGCGCGGAGCCGTGCGGCCACTCGCCGCCGGAGCGCAGCGACAGCTCGATCACGCCCGCGGCGCCGCGACCGTACTCGGCGCCGAGGCCGCCGAAGCGGCTGCCGACGCGCTGCACCGCGGCGCTCGGCAGGAAGAGGCGCAGGCGGCCTCCGGAGCGGGCGAAGCTGGTGTCGACGCCGTCGAGCAGCGAGACCAGCTCGTGCTGCAGGCCGCCGCCGAGCGCCGGCGCCCGCTCACCGCCGAAGCGCGAGGCGGCGTCGTGCACCGCGGTCGGCAGCGTCTCGCTGAGACTGGGCGCCGAGCGTGACGCCGCCGGCAGCAGCTCGAGCAGCGTGCCCGAACGACCGTAGACGACGCTCTGCGGCTCGCGCCGACCCTCGCCCGCCAGCACCACGAGCTCCTCCGCGACGACCGGCGCCGCAGCGACGCGGCGCAGAGGCAACGCGATCTCGTACGTGCCACCCGGCATCACCTCGATCCGCCGAGCCACGCCGGCGAACGCCAGCTCGTACTCCCCCGGCGCCACGGCGGCGAAGAGGAAGCGACCGCTGTCGTCGAGCTCCACCCAGCGAGACGGCGCCGCCGCATCGAACGGCGTCAGCTCGATCCTCCGGGGCGCCGCTCCGCCGGCACTCTCGGAGCTCAGGCCACCTGCCACCCGTGCGAGCTGGCGGCCGTCTGCCCCCACGGAGGAGGCGCCGAGGACCGCCAGCAGGACCGCGAGCGCCGAAGCCCGTGCAAACGCCGCCGTGCGCCGACGCGAACCGGCGCCGGTCGCTCGCGGGAGCGACGGCGCCAGGCACCGCACACGACCTGCGGGACGACGGGCTGGCGGACGATCTGGGAGCATTCCTCCTATGTTGCCAACAAGCTGCGATGGGCGAAGTTGCGCCATCGGCGTTCCTTGGGCCACCAGCGGAACGACTCGGGGCCGGCCGATGGCCCGGCGCGCTAGACTGGCGACCGCCTACTGACCACTCGGCCAGTTGGCCGCCGTCCCATATCTCCCCGCTCGCCTCCGGGAGCCCTGCGTGCCCCTGTCCCGCCTTCTCGTCGCACCGCTTCGGCCGGCCGCGCTCGCGGCGCTGTGCAGCGTCGCTCTCTACCTCTCGAGCCTGGCCTGCGGCGACGCCGCCGCCGACATCTCGCCCGGGGATTCCGAGGCCGAGACGGCGGTCCCGGTGGAGACCCTGCGCCTGGTGCCGCGCCCGTTCGACGAGCGCTACGCGGCGCCCGGCGTGGTCGAGGCCGATGAACGAGCCACCGTCGCGGCGGAGATCGCCGGCCGGGTGCTGCGGGTCCACCTGGAGATCGGCGAGCCCGTCAGCCGCGGCACCGTGCTCGTCGAGCTCGACGCGCGGGCCCAGCAGGCGCAGGTGCAGCGCCTCGAGGCCGACGTCGCCCGCGCCCGCACGGAGCTCGCGTGGGCGCAGCGGGATCTCGAGCGACAGCTGCGCCTGTTCGAGGACCAGGTCACCGCCGAGCAGGCTCGCGACGCCGCGCAGCGAGCCTTCGACGTCGCCAGCGACGAGCTGGCGGCCCGCGAGGCCGACCTGGCGGTGGCCCGGGTCGACCTCGAGCGCACCACGATCCGATCGCCACTCGACGCGCGAGTCGCTCGGCGCCACGTCTCCCCCGGTGAGTACGTGGCTCCGGGCACTCCCCTCTACGACCTCGTCGCCACCGATCCGGTGAAGTTCGTCTTCTCGGTGTCGGAGCGTGACGTCGTCTCGCTCAACGGCGGCGAGGAGATCGAGGTCGAGATCGACGCGAGGCCCGAGCGCGCCTACCGTGGCACGGTGGTCGGCATCGCCCCGGCCGGCGCCGAGGGAACCCGCACCTTCCGCGTCGAGCTGCGGATGGAGAATCCCGTCGACGCACCGCTGCTGCCCGGCATGGCCGGCCGCGCCGACGTGGTGCGGCGGCGTCACGACAGCGCCTACCTGGTTCCCGAGAGCGCCCTGCTGCGCGAAGGCGACCGCTCCTACCTCTTCCTGGTCCGCGACGGGCGGGCGGTGCGGGCCGAGACGCGAATCGTCTCGCAGACCGCGGACCTCGCCGTGCTCTCCACCGACCTCGTGCTGACCTCCGAGAGTGCGCCGGCCCGCGACGGCGCCGCGGCGGGCGCCGACCTCGGCAGCGCCGCCGAGCCCGCCGAGCTCCAGGTGGTCATCCTCGGCCAGGCGGCGATCGCCGAAGGCGACGCGCTGCGGGTGCGCCGCGTGCACGACCAACCTCCGAGCAGCGTCTTCGACTGAGCGCCGAAGACCGATCACCGCAGCCGCCATGAGCCTGCCCAAGTTCTCCGTCGGCAATCCGGTGCTGGTGCACCTGATCGTCATCCTCACGGTACTCGCCGGCATCGCCGCCTACCGGCAGATGCCGAAGTCGCAGTACCCCGATGTCGCCATGGCGGGGGCGTTCGTGCAGACCCTCTTCCCCGGCGCCTCGCCGAAGGAGGTCGAGCAGCTGGTGACGATCCCGCTCGAGGAGGAGATCGCCCAGGTGGCCGATATCGAGACGATGGAGTCGACCTCGCTCGAAGGGCTGTCGATGATCATCGTGCAGTTCGATCTCGACTCGGAGCACAACTTCGAGAAGGTCACCGAGATCCAGAACCGCATCGCTCAGGTGCAGCGCTTCCCCGAGGACGCCGAGCCGCCGGTGGTGCTCGAGATGAAGCCGCCGTTCGCCACCGCCACCGTGGCGATCCTGGGCACCGCGCCCGAGCACGAGATCAAGGAGTTCGCCGACGCCCTCGAGGACCGGCTCAAGACCCTGCCCGGCGTCTCCGAGGTGCGGGTCACCGGGGTGCGCGAGCGCGAGATCTGGGTCGAGGCGGATCCCGCCCGCCTCGCCTCCTACCGGCTGTCGCTGCAGGATCTGGCGACCGCGCTGCAGCGCCGCAACCTCAACCTGCCCGGCGGCCTGATCCGGCTCGATCGGGCCGAGTTCGCGGTGCGCACCGAGGCCGAGTTCCGCGACCTCGACCAGATCCGCGACACCGTGGTGCGCCAGACGGTCGCCGACGACGGCACCCCCGGCTTCGTGCGCATCGCCGACGTCGCGACGGTGCGCGACACCTTCGAGGACCGTCGATCGCTGGCGCGCCTCGACGGCGCCGAGAGCGTCAACCTCATCGTCACCAAGGACCAGAGCGCCAACACCCTGTCGGTCGTCGACCAGATCCACGAGCTGGCGACCGAGATGACCGCGCAGCTTCCCGCCGGCCTCGAGATGCGGATCGTCGACGACTCGTCGATCGAGATCCGCAACCGCCTGTCGGGCCTCTACTCGAACCTGCTGCTCGGCCTCGCCCTGGTGGTTCTGTCGATCTCGATCTTCATCGGCCGGCGCGCCGCTCTGATGGTGGCGCTCGGCATCCCGGTCTCGTTCCTCGCCACCTTCGTGGTCATCGACTTCATCGGCTACTCGATCGACACCATGGTGCTGTTCAGCCTCATCCTGGTGATCGGCCTGGTGGTCGACGACGCGATCGTCGTGTGCGAGAACATCTACCGCCACTACGAGTCGGGGATGAGCATCACGCGCGCCGCGGTGCACGGCACCGAGCAGATCATGCTGCCGGTCAGCGCCACCATCGCCACCACGGTCGCCGCCTTCCTGCCGCTGCTGCTGATGGAGGGCATCCTCGGCGAGTTCATGAGCATCATCCCGGTGGTGGTCACCTGCGCCCTGCTCGCTTCGCTCTTCGAGGCGTTCGTGATCCTGCCGTCGCACGTCGCCGAGTGGGGCGGTCGCGGCAAGCGGCGGCGCGCCGAAGAGTCGCGCCCCTGGTTCGGTCGCCTGCTCGGCCACTACCGGAGGGCGCTCGGCTTCGCCCTGCGCTGGCGCTACCTCTCCGTCGCCGCGGTGCTCGCGCTGGCCGCCTTCTGCCTGCACCTCGCCTTCTTCCGCATGGACTTCGTGCTCTTCGGCGGCCGCGATCTCGAGTCGTTCGCGGTGACCGTCGAGGCGCCTCCCGGCGCGACGATCGAGGAGACCACCCGGCTGCTCGGCGAGATCGAGGCTCGGGCGCTCGAGATCACCGGCCGCAACGGCGAGGCCGACAGCGTGCGCACCGAGGTCGGCTCGATGCAGCAGAACAGCCCCAACCGCGGCACCGGCAGCAACGTCGGCGAGGTGGTGGTCGACCTCGTCGACCTGCGACGGCGCGAGCGCAGCGGCCAGGCGGTGCGCGACGAGCTGCGCGACAGCCTCACCGACCTCACCGGCGCGCGCGCCATCCAGTACGTCGACGCCCGCGACGGCCCGCCGGTGGGCAAGCCGGTGGCGGTGCGGATCAGCGGCGACAGCTTCGAGACCCTGCGCCAGATCGCCGACGAGGTGAAGCTCTTCCTCGCCACCGTCGACGGGGTCGAGGACATCGCCGACAACTTCCCGGTCGGCAAGGACGAGGTGCGCCCCGAGCTCGATCTCGAGCGCATCGCCGAGCTCGGCCTCGATGTGCGCACCGTCGCCACCGAGATCCGCGGCGCCTTCGACGGCCTCGAGGCGACGCGGGTCTACGACGGCGACGAAGAGATCGAGGTGATGGTCAAGTACGCCGAGTCGGAGCGCTCCAGCCTCGCGGCGCTTGCCGACATGCAGTTCACCACGCCGCACGGCATGGTGCCGTTCTCGAGCCTGGCGAGCATGGCGCGCCACCAGGGGATCTCGCAGATCGGTCACTACTTCGAGAACCGCACCATCGTCGTCACCGCCGATCTCGCCGAAGGCGCCGAGACCTCCACCGCCGTCAACCGACGTCTGCTCGAGGAGTTCGCCGACCTCGGCCAGCGCTACCCCGGCTACACGCTGACCCTCGGCGGCGAATACGAGGACACCCAGGAGAGCCTCGCCTCGATGGTGCGCGCGCTGGGCATCTCGGTCGTGCTCATCTACGTCATCCTCGGCGGCCTCTTCCGCTCCTTCGTGCAGCCGCTGATCGTCATGTGCTCGGTGCCGTTCGCCTTCATCGGCGTGGTGCTCGGCTTCTGGCTGCTGCGCGAGCCGCTCGGCATGTTCGCGGCGATCGGCACCATCGCCCTGGCCGGCATCGTGGTCAACGACAGCCTGATCCTGATCGACTTCATCAACCGCAAGCGCAGCGAGGGCCTGGCTGCGATGGAGTCGATCGTAGAGGCGTCGAGCATGCGCCTGCGGCCGATCATCCTCACCTCGGTGACCACCATCCTCGGTCTGCTGCCGGTGGCGCTCGGCCTGTTCGGCGTCGACGACTTCCTCAAGCCGATGGCGATCGCCATCGCCTGCGGCCTGATCTTCTCCACCGTGCTCTGCCTCGGCCTGATCCCGTGCGTCTACCGGATCGTCGACGACCTGTCGGTGAAGGTCACCGGACGCCATCTCGCGGCACGCGAGGCGCCGCACTGGGACGTCGCCGACGAGGAAGGCGACGCGGCGGGCGACGCCGAGGAGCTGCCGGCGGGTGCGCACGGATGACGTACCGAAGCTCCCCGTCTGCCGGCGCTCCGGTCGCGCTGGCCACTCTGCTGGCTCCGCTGGCCCTGCTGGCACTCCTGGCCCTGCTGACGATCGCCTGCCGCCCCGAGCCCGAGCTCTCGGGTCGCGTCGCTGTCGAACCGGGGCCGCCGAGGGTGCTCGAGGGCACCCACTACGACGGCACGCCGTTCGACCTCACCGCGCTCGAGGAGCCGTTCGCGCTGGTCTTCTTCGGCTTCACCTCGTGCCCCGACGTCTGTCCGATCACCCTCGGCAACCTCGATCGCGCCCGCGAGGTCCTCGGCGACAACGCCGACCGCGTCGCGGTGGTCTTCGCCAGCGTCGATCCGCCGCGCGACACCCTCGACCAGATCGGCCGCTACGTGCGCGCCTTCGACGCCGAGGCCTACGGTGTGCGGCTCGACGAGCAGCAGCTCGCGCGCACCGTGGAGAGTTTCGGCCTGGTGGTCGAGGCGCAGCCGCCCTTCGATCCCGAGAAGCCCGACAACTACACCGTCGACCACACCGCGACGCTCTTCCTCGTCGACGGCGAAGGCCGCGTCGTGCTCACCTACCCGGCCTACACCGACCCGGCGCTGATCGCTGGCGACCTGCACCAGCTCATCGACCGGCTGTAGAGCGCGGATCCGGACCGATCGGCGACCGCGGCCGGTGCGCCACCTGGATCAGCAGCCTCGACGTCGGGAGCTCAGTCGGTTCGCACGCCAGGAGCCAGGCGTTGATGGCGCACCCAGAGCGCCGCCGAGACGGCGACCAGCGTCACGAGGTGGAAGACCACGAGCCCGGAGAGGTAGTCGCGCTGCTCGGCCGAAACCGTGAACTCCGGGGGCACGTCGAGGATCCACTCGCGCAGCACCGTGTAGAGCACGACCTGACTCGACGCCGCGACGTAGAACGCGGCGACACCGGCGCTCCAGCCACGCCACAGTCCGACGGCGACCAGGAGATCGAGCCACAGATACGCGACGTCCAGCACCTGCCAGCGCAGCGGCGCCGCCGGCCAGTCGAATCCGGTGAGGCTCAACATGTTCAGCACGTGCACCAGGGCGCCGTAGCCGTAGAAGACCGCGACCACCCGAGACACGATCCTCCAGGCCCTCACCTGGCGCCCTCCATCCGCCACCGGCTCAGCCCATCGGCTTCAGCTGCACGCTCAGCTTCTGCAACTTGCGCTCGACGCCGTTCTCCACCGCGGCGACGGTGAGGCGCGGGCCGAAGCGGCGTCTGCGTCCGCGACGACGTCGACCTTCAAGGTGCCCGAGGTGTCGTCCTGCGGCGTCATCGTCACCGTCGCCGACTCGCCACTGACGAAGCGGATCGTGGGAGCTGCCACGACACTCTGGTCGGCGGCATCCCGGATCAGCACAGTGCACAGGAACGTGCCGTCGTCCTGCGCCTCGATCGTGGCCTCGACCAGGGCCTGCTCGGGCGGGAACTGCTGCGCAGACGACGACGGCGAGATCGCGATCAGCAGAGCGGCGAAGACCGACATCCATGCTCGCATCGAATGCGCTCCTTGGTCGTGAACCGGCACCTGACCTCTCAGCCGCGGCGCCCACCGAGTCAGCATATCCACCCATCCCTCGGTCGCGCCCGCGCTCCTCGGCCCAATGCCGCGCCTGCGCTATTGACGCGGGAGGAGCCTCGCTGGTCTCGGGGAAGGTCATCGTCGTGATCGCGTGATCGCGCAGCGCCGCGGTGACCGGGTTGGTGAATCGTCCGCTCACAGCGGGTGACCTCCTGTCGCGCAGAGTCGCCGACGCAGCGGCCCCGGTGACTCTCCGCCCAGCGCTCACCCGGCGCCGGAAGCGAAGGCGCGCAGCGTTGCCAGCACGCGCTCGAACTTCGGCCGGTTGTCGGGATGCGCCTGTTCGCACCACCACTGCGCGTGGTCGAGCGCCGTGCGGCCGGTGGCCGGGTCGACGGCGCGGACGTCGGCACCGTGCTCGACCAGGATCTCGATCGTCTCGGGGCTGGCGAACGCGACGGCCCAACCGACGGCGTTCTCCAGATCACCGACGACGGGTTCCCGCTCGCTCCGCAGCAGAGCGAGCACCGTCTCCGCGTCTCCCGAGCTCGAGGCGATCGCCAGGGAACTCTGCAGGCCTCGCTCACGACGGAACGGGTCGGCTCCCGCGGCGATCAGCTCGGCAACCACGTCGAGGTGTCCGTTGCGGGTCGCCAGCTGCAGACCGGTCATGCCGTCTGCGTTGGGAGCGTCGGGCGAGGCTCCCTCGGCCAGCAACCGCCGCACCGTGTCGATCTCGCCGTTGTTGGCGGCGTTGCGGAGTCGGCCGTCGAGTCGGGTCAAGGAGACGCCGCCCTCATCCGTTGCGGTAGATGTAGCTGTAGCCGTTCAGCGCCGGGGCGCCGCCGAGGTGCGCGTAGAGGATCTTCGACCCCGGTGCGAAGAAGCCTCTCCGGATCAGGTCGATCATGCCCTGCATCGACTTCCCCTCGTACACCGGGTCGGTGATCATCGCCTCGGTGCGCGCCGCGAGACGGATCGCCTCGTTGGTCTCGTTGCTGGGGACACCGTAGGCCGGGTAGGCGTAGTCCGGGTTGATGTGCACGTCGTCCTCGCCGATCTCGTCGCCGAGCTCGACGAGTCGCGCGGTGTTGCGGGCGATCTCCATCACCTGGGCGCGGGTCTTCTCGAGCGTGCCCGAGGCGTCGATGCCGATCACCCGACTGGCGCGCCCGTCGACCTTGAAGCCGACGATCATGCCGCCCTGGGTCGATCCGGTGACCACGCAGACGACGACGTAGTCGAAGGTGAAGCCGAGCTCGGCCTCCTGGGCGCGCACCTCTTCGGCGAAGCCGACGTAGCCGAGGCCGCCGAGCGGGTGCATCGAGGCGCCGGCCGGGATGCCGTACGGCACCCCGCCGCTCTCCTCCACCTCGCGGATCGCCTCTTCCCAGCTGCGCCGAATGCCGATGTCGAAGCCGTCGGCGACGATGCGCGAGTCGGCGCCCATCAGCCGGGTGAGCAGGATGTTGCCGACCCGGTCGTAGACCGCGTCCTCGTGCGGCACCCAGCTCTCCTGCACCAGTCGGCACTTCATGCCGATCTTGGCGGCGACCGCGGCGACCATGCGGGTGTGGTTCGACTGCACGCCGCCGATCGACACCAGGGTGTCGGCGCCGGCGGCGAGGGCGTCGGGCACGATGTACTCGAGCTTGCGCAGCTTGTTGCCGCCCAGCGCCAGCCCCGAGTTGCAGTCCTCGCGCTTGGCGTAGATCTCGACCGCACCCCCCAGGGTTTCGCTGAGGCGAGGCAACGGCTCGATCGGCGTCGGCCCGAAGGTCAGCGGGTAGCGTTCGAAGTCCTGCAGCAAGCTCATGGCGAGCTCCTTCTCCTTCTCCTCCGATCCCGGCCCCGCGACGTCGATGGACCCTCGTAGCCGCGTCGGTCGTGGAGCGCTCGACGGATCCTAGCCATCGGTCGCGGATCCGCCCGCGCTACCCGCTCTCCTCCACCGGGTACGGACCGTCGTCGAAGACCTCAGAGTGATAGCCCTTGGCGCCCACCGCTCGCGCCAGTGGGCTGAACACCTCGTCACCGCGGCGCACGGCCTCGAGCGCCCGCGCGAAGTCGACCTTCGGCTGCCACCCGAGCTCCTCCCGCGCCCGGCGGTTCACGTACACCCGGTCGATCGACGGCAGCATCCGCCAGCCCCGCTGCCTATAGACCTCTTCGTACTCCGGGAACAGCTCGCTGACGATCGCCGGGGTGTCGGCCCGCAGCTCCGCGAGATGTTCCGGTTCGAACGGAGTCGTAGCGCTCAGGATGTAGCGACCGAAACCGATGTCACCTGCGCGCGCGGCCGCCAACAGGTGCGCCTCCACCGCGTCCGCCAGGTCGAGGCGGCGGTGCAGGTACTCGTTGACCTTGAGGTTGAGATCTTCGTAGCGATTGCGCATCGCCCGATCGTCGTCGGTCTCGGGGAAGAAGCGGGCGAGGCGCAGCACGATGCAGGGCAGATCGCGCGAGCGATGGTAGAGCTCGCAGAGGTCCTCGGCGGCCTTCTTGGTCACCCCGTAGATGTTGCGCGGCACGCACGCGACGTCCTCGGTGATCCAGGCGGCGGGCTCGTCAGCCGCCGGCCGCAGCGCGCCGCCGAAGGTGCTGGTGGTGCTGCTGAAGACGACGCCCGCGGTGCCGTGGCGCACCGCGGCCTCGAGCACGTTCAGCGTGCCGGCGACGTTGGTCTCGACGAAGGCGGCGCGGGAGTGCGTCGCGATGTGGGGTTTGTGCAGCGTCGCGGCGTGCAGGATCCAGTCGACCCCGCGGGCGCACCGGGCGACGAACTCGGCGTCGGCGATGGAACCGACGTGGGTGGTGAAGGGCGAGTCGAGGAGATCGATCCCGCGCGCCTCGTGGCCATGCTCGCGCAGGGTGCGCATCAGCCCTTCGCCGAGATGGCCCGAGCTACCGGTGACCAGGTACCGCATCGCGCCAGACTACATGCGCCACGACCACACGCCGGCTCAGGCGTCTCGCTCGGCCCTCGTCATCGACGAGACCACGACGACGCTCGCGGTGCCTCTCGGCAACGGTCCGCACTCCGACCACGGCCGCTCCACGCCCAGCGGACAGACCTCGAGGAAGCTGCGGGGATCGACCGGCGGCTGCCGCCACGTCCGGCACCCGTCACGCGCCGCGTCCGCCTCGCGGCCCAGCGACTGCTCGTAGTGAGCGTAGAGATCGGCAGCAGTCTCCGCGCTGCTGAACGCGTACCAGGAGATGTGCGCTCCCGGCGCGGCATCTGTGCTCGGAGCGCCCGTGACGTGCCCGCTGCAGAGCGGCGCCGAACGACCCGGCACTTCGAACTCGACCCTCGGCTCCAAGCTCGCCGCCGGCTCGGGCGCGCTCTCGAGCGGAGCGTCCTGCGAACCGGAGCGGGCACAACCGACCAGCAGGACGATCGACGTCATCGGGACGGCGACCAGCAGTCCGACGTGAGATGCAGAGGTCACGATCGCAGCGTAGCGCAGGCACGCTCGCGATCCCGGGCCATCGGTCACCGAGGTTCGGCGGCCACAGGTGTGACGGCTTCGAGGGCGTCCCGAAGATCGGTGCGGAGCGGGCCGCTGCGTCCTTGGACCCGAGGCAGCGACGGCGGATCAACCCTTGCGACAGACCGCCTCGATCTTGAAGCCATCCGGATCGAGGACGAAGGCGCCGTAGAACGGCTGGGTGTAATGCGGCCGCTCACCAGGCGGGCCGGCATCGACGCCGCCGCTCGACAGCGCGACGGAGTGGAAGGTGTCGACGCTCGCTCGATCAGGGGCCTCGAAACTGATGTGCAGGCCGACGCCAGCCCTCGCAGTGTCGGCGGGACCTCGAGTATCTGGGGCATCAGGAGCATCGAGGGCACCCAGGGCATCGCGGCTCAGAATCCAGAACACCGGGGCTCGGCGCGACGGCGGACCGTAGCCGATCGCCCCTTCGCGCTGCTTCCGGCGCTCGTACCCCAGACCGGCGAGCACGGCGTCGTAGAACGCTGCCGACCGGTTCAGATCGGCCACCGGGATGGAGGCGTGATCCAACATGACTCGAGGTATCCCATCCTAGTGCCCTCGGTCTCTCGGATTCTGGCGCCACGAGCCGCATCTCGGATCGACCCTCGGGCCCCGTCATCGAAGCCTCGATCCTCCCACTCTTCCCCCCTTTCCGCTCAACCGAGCAGCGCGGGTAGCACGTGGAGGACCACGTCGACCGAGAAGTGGGCGACCATCGCCGCCAGCAGACTGCGCCTCCAGTAGCACCAGCCGTAGACGATGCCGACGGCGCTGTTGCCGAGGATCGTCCCACCGATGGCGAAGGGTGAACCGGCGCCGTACGACATCAGCTGCGGCAGATGCGCCACTCCGAAGCCGATCGAAGTGACGCAGAGGATCGGCCACACGACGGTCGGACGAGCCTCCCGATGACCCAGCAACCGCGCGACACACCACACCAGCGCGGTCATCAGGCCGAGGCGGAACCAGACCTCCTCGGCCACCGCGGCTCCCAGCGAGACAGCCAGCCCTCCGATCACGCCGCGATGCCCGAAGGCCGGGAGCTGGGGCGGCAGGTGGGGTGCCGTGAAGAGGCGCACCAGCAGAAGCGGTGCCCCGAGTGACCCGCCCAGCGCAACGGCCAGGGCGGCGTGCCTGAGCAGCCGCGCCCCGGAGCCTGGCTGCCTCGACAGGAGGGCGCCGAGCAGCGGCGCACCGAGTGCGATGCGTCGTCCCAGGAAGGTGCCCAGTGTGATCGCCGGCACCGTCAACAAGGTGATGAAGGCGAGACTCGGCAGCAGCATCGAGCCGAAGGCCGTCGCCGCATCGACCCTCCCGAACGCGAGGCTGACCAGCTGCGCGCCGATCGTCGCGGCGTACAGCGCCAACCAGGAGAGGATCAGCGGCTGCGGCGAATCGGCAGGCGTCGCCGCTTCCGCATCGGTGCCCAGTCGAGATCGGGGTTCGTTCTGCCGCATCCTCTAAGGCTCATACTCCTCAGCGCGGCCCATATTCCGCGGACCCTGATGGCGAGGGACGCTCAGCCCGGCCGGAGCGCCGCGACGGGATGCGGCACCCTCATGCCGGCTCAGACCACACCGCGAACTCGTTGCCGCTGGGCTCGGTGAAGTGGAACCGCCGGCCACCCGGGAAGTCGAAGATCGGCTTCACCACCTTGCCGCCGGCGTCCGTGACCTTGGCCAGAGTCCCCTCCAGGTCACTGCTTTAGAAGACCAGGAGCGCGGCGCCGTTGGCGGTGCTCGAGTGGAGATCGGCCTTGAAGAATCCCCCGTCGAGTCCCTGATCGGAGAACGCGGTGTACTCGGGGCCGTAGTCGACGAAAGCCCAACCGAAGGCCTCTTCGAAGAACGCCTTGGTGGAGGTCAGATCGGATGCAGGGAACTCGACGTAGTTCAGCTTCTCGTGTCGATTCATGGCGTTGGCTCTCGTGTCCTCTCCGATCGGGCGCTCGGCTCTGGACGCTCTCGGTCCCAGGCCGGCCGCCTCGGCCGCGGAGCTTCTCGTGGTTCGTTGGGGGACTGGGCGTAGCCACCCACCAGTCCTCAGCCGAGGCGGTGAGGGCTCCCTCCGGAGGGTCGACTCTCAGGAGATCGTAGCGGCTCATCGCCGCTTCGAAGCTCTCCGGCACCTCGCTCCAGAAGTCGTCCACCGCCAGGCTGAGCAGGCCGTTCTCGACCTTCACGATTGCCTGCGCCCGACTCGCCGCCGGAGGGTGGAGCGCCCGAGATGTGCCCGCCGCAGAGCCGCCGCGCGCCCTCGGGTGGCTCGAGCCGCTCCTCTCCGAGCTGCGACGACCCGGACGGCGTGCCGACGCAGCACAGCGCGACGGCGAGCGCCAGAGCGAATGGGTAGGAACGGCGCCAGCAGGAACCGTGTTGGTGGCTCGTGCATCCGGCGCAGCGGACCCGACGCAGGCGCGAGCTTTGCCCATCGCCGTGTCGAGCGACAGCATCGCGAGACCTGCAGAAGGACCGCTCGGCTCCGACGCGGAGGACTCAGCTCTCGCGCGTACGCAGCCTGTAGATCAGCGGCACCAGACCGCCGGTGAGTCCTCCCGTCACCGGACCCACCCAGCCCTGGGGCATGCCCAGCCGCGTCGCCATCAGGGAGACACCGACCCCGACGACGACACCGACGACCAACGCCACGGTGAGGTTCGGCCAGTCCAGTTTCCCTGCCATCTGTACCTCCATCTCTTCGTCGCTCCCCGACCGCGCTGCGATCCGCGGGACCGCCGTCATGCCGAGGATGCAACGTCGCCCGGCGCGTGGAACAACTTCAAGCTGACCGTGGCGCACCAACTGAACAGGACGGCGAGGAGAAGGCGCTGCCACAGACCGGTCAACTCCCGGCTCTCCAGGCTGCTGGCGACCGCCGCGAGAAGGACCAATCCCAACGCGCCAGAGGCCACCGAGTAGAGCCACAATCTGCGTAGATGCGGCAGCCTGCGGAAGTGCAGCCCGAGGAAGACCGGCCCCAGTGAGCCGGCGAGGAAGGTGAGGGGAGCCAGCCGGTCGTGGATCAGGTTCTGCGTCGAGCCGTTCGCTCGGGGACAGCCCGGATCGCAGGAGAACAGGCCCGAGAGCGCCACGCCGAGGCCGAAGATCGTCACCAGCGCCGGACCGATGAGAGCCCCACGGCCCGGCTGCACCATCGCTCCGGCAGAGAGGCCGAAGCAGCAGAGCAGCAGACCGGCAGCGACGAATCCCAGGTAGTTCATCACCCAGGCGTGCGCCGTGCCCGTGGCGCCCAGCTCGCTGACGAAGTGGTGAGTGTGGCTGTAGCCGGGCCGCAGCACAGCGCAGAGGATCGTGATCCACACGAACTGGACGGGGCCAACCACCCCGCCCAGAGCCAGGACCCGCGCCGCGAACCTACGTTCCTGGCCCACGATGCGCCCTCATGGCGATTCGAACCGGTTCCCTGCCGAACATCGATTTCCCCCTCGACTTGCCGAGATCGTGGCGACGTCACCGCGACACCGCCATCCCACCTCGTCACACGACGTCCGGCGCCGAACGCGACACCAACGAACGCAGGAAGAAGAAGGCGAAGGCGAGCGCCAACCACACGATCCCCAGCCCAGCCAGCCCGATATCCGCCACGAACGAGGCCTCGAGCGCCGCCAGGATGAGGACCAGGTAGATGGAGAGCAGCAGCTTCCGCCCCGTCGACGATGCAGCCTCGCGTGGGCGCGCCAGCACCAGCGCGAGGACGACCGGGGGAACGTAAGAGAGCGCCCACAGCGGGAAGTAGAGCTCGAAGCCTCCACATCCGGCGTCGAACTTCGCATCGCCGAGACACAGCAACGACGTGTTCACCCACATGGCCACCGCGACGCCACCCAGGTAGGCAGCGACGAAGAGCATACTGACGAGCCCGGAGGTCTGCCGCGTCATCACACGAGAATCGAGCCGAGCCGTACGTTCTGCACGCCGAGCTCGAGAGGGATGTGCGGAACCGGATCGACCCAAGGGTTGAGGCCGAACTGGAAGGTGTCGGTGGCGGTCGTCAGCTCGAGCACGGAGGATCGGATGAAGAGCTGCTTCACCCGGTAGAGCGTCGCCGTGTCGACCTCGGCGAAGGGAATCGACCAGTCGCCACAGGTGAGGCGGTCCTCGTGAAACCACAACCAGTCACGACGGGCCTTCACCCAGTTCACCGAACGCCGCGGCACACCCGCCTCGTGTTTCGTGGCCTTGGTCCAGCAGCGGTACGACACTCGACCTCCTCCGGCGATCCAGCGACCTCACACTCCGGCCTTCCCTTGCGCCCGGCCCGTCGACGTGACGGCCGAAGGCACTACCGAAAGGACTGGGACTGGCACTACTGCCGGCTCGGATCGTCCTCCGGGTTCACGTAAACGATGTCGTAGGGACCGATGCCGTGGAACTGGAGGATCGTCTCGCCCCGCATCCGGTTGTAGTGCGGCACCGCCGCAGGCAGGGTGACGTAGGAACCCGTCGGCAGCTCCCTCATCTCCTCTTCGTCGCGTTCCTCACCGAACCCGAGCACCATGGTGCCTCGGATCACCGTGACGTGCTCGTCCATCGGATGGGTGTGCGGCGCCACGCGGTAGCCATCCGGGAGCTTGGCGCGGAAGACGTACAGCTCACCGGGCACCGACGGATCGCCCACCAGCACCGCGATGCGAGCTCCGGCGGGGAGCTTCGGCGAGGCTGGCCCCCACACCACCTCGTCGGGAAGCACCAACCCCCTCGTGCTCTCCTCGGCCAGCGCGCCACCACCGAGCGCCAGGAGCACCATCCACCACGCGCACCAAGTGACTCGGGACACGGCCACCTCCTCTCGCGTTGCGCTCGCACGCCAGGCTCGGTCGGCGAGCTCGATGGGTTCGAGACGAGGGTAGCAGCCCGATCCCCTCACGGAGGGCGCGAGCGATCGCAGCGAGGAGTCGTCAGTCCAAGTCCAAGTCCAAGTGAAGCCGTCCAGGCTCCCCCGATCTCCGGCGATCCCGACCGCGACTATCTGCTCGGCTCGTAGCGCAGTGCCACAGCCCCTGAGCCGAGCTCTTGGCAGCTCATCAGTCTGAGGTCCAGGTGCCGCGGCAGGCCCGCGAACAGAGCCGGGCCGTGACCCGCCAGTCGCGGATGCACGACGATCTCGTACTCGTCGATCAGGTCCAGCTCTGCCAGCGCCATCGGCAGCTTCACACCACCCAGGAACAGGCCCTCGCCCGGCTGGCACTTGAGCTGCTCGACGGCCTCGCCCAGGTCTCCGCGCACGAGCTCGGCGTTCCAGTCCACCTGCTCGAGGGCGCTCGAGACGACGTACTTCTTCGCCGCGTCGATGGTGCGGGCGAACGGCATCATCCAGGGTTGCATCCACTCGGGCATCACCCCCGTGCGCGCCGGCTCACGCCAGGCCTCCTCCATCATCTGGTAGGTCACGCGGCCGAAGAGCAGCGCATCGGCGCGGGCGAGGTTCGCCGCCTGGTGACGGTGCAGGGTCTCATCGCCCGAGATGGCCTGGTGGTCGCAGCAACCGTCGAGGGTGACGTTGATCGAGTAGCGCAGGGGGCGCATTGTCTGGAGGTGTCGCCGAGACTCAGTCGATGTGCTCGATGTCCGCTGGCAGAGTCACCCAGGGGTGCATCCGCTCCTCGTACACCGAGACCGTCGGGCTCGGGAAGCCCGGATCGGCGAAGGCGCCGACCGGAATGACGACCGCGTCTTCGACGACGTCGAGCGTGTAGTACACCGTCGCGCCGCAGTCGGGGCAGAACCGAAACGTCGCCCTCGATCCCTCGTCGCCGATGCGGACGAACTCCGTCGCCCTGCCACGGACCGCCACCGACCTCGTGGGGAATCGCGCCTGAGCGCCGAACACGCTTCCCGTCCGCCGCTGACAGGCCAGGCAGTGGCAGATCGAGATGCGGATAGGAGCGGCGTCGACCTCGGCCCGGAGCTGGCCGCAGCTGCAGGAGGCGGTGCGCTGGCTCATCGATTCCTCGCGAAGGTGGCGGCCTATGTGAGGGCCTCTCCAGGTATCGCCTCGAAGTCTACGCCGGCGCTGCCGGCGATTCGCTTCTCACCTCAGGGCTTCGAGGCGCTGCGTTGCCGATTCCCGTCACCCGGCGCCGGCTCCGATTCCCCGCGCGATCGCCCGCTCCACCGGCGAGGGGCCACCGAGCTCGAACGACCCCTTCGCGAGCAGAGCCGGTTGCGCCATGAACCGGGGGTTGCGACCGCGATGTCGTTGCGCGGCGTGCACCAGGAACGGGTGGCAGAGGTAGACCGTTCCCCGACCGCCCACCGCCATCGTCTCCGGGCGCTCGGGCAAGGCCTGCAGCTCCGCGGCCAGCTGGTTGAAGCTCAATCCGTCTTCACCGTAGCCATGCAGCAGGCGCGCCACGTCGAGGTGCGAGCCACTGCGGAGACGGGTCGGTGCATCGTCGGGCCCGACGTCGGAGAAGAGGAACAGCATGAGCAGCGCGCGACCGCGCGACAGGTAGTTGATCCTCCAGTCGAAGTACGAGGTCGGATCCTGCCCCGGGAAGCTCGCGTCGACGTGCCAACCGTCGTCACCGCTCGAGCTCTCCGACGGAAAGCGGACCGGGAACGCACCCAGGCTCGAGCGCGAAATCCACCTGCCCTCGCCCACCAGCGCATCGAACGCGGCGGTCAGCCGCGGCGCCGTCGCCGCAGCCCGGAAAGGAACGTCGTCGTACTCGCCGAGCCAGACCACCGGCTGCGTCCACGACTCCGGGCGCCCTCGCTCGAGCCCGGTGTCACGCCAGAGGATCTTCAGTGCCTCGTCGGCCACCCGCACCGGAAACGCCTCGTCGACGCGGACGAAGCCCTCCGCGATGAACTCCTCGATCTGTTCCGGTGTCACTCCCACGACTGCTCCTCCAAGCGCGGACCCGCCTTTCGCCTTCCTGAGTCCATTCTCGAGAACGACGCACGGGCCCACGAGGCTTGCCGCGCCCTTCGTTCACTCTCCGCTGCGGTCGGCCTCCTCCGGCCGCGGACTTCCAGGCTGGCTCGCGAACCGCCGGGCCACCAAACCGACGCGGCGCGCCCGCTCACCGCCTACTCGCAGCCCAACAGTTCGATTCGGTGACACGGCCAGTGACGTGAGAAACCACGGCCGTCGGCGCAGCGATCTGTCGCACGAACCCAGCAGAAGCCCAGCCTCCCTGGCGAAGGCTAGACCTTGCTACTCCTCCGCCTGCTCCAAACTCTCACCGCGCACAACACCACAGCCGCTGCGAAGAAGAACAGCGCTGGCACCGACCACAGCGCGCCACCGGTGGTGGCGTTCCACGCGCCGGGTTCCGTGCACGAAGACTCGGCGGCTGCTATGCAGTCCCTCCACCGCCAGTAGCGGATGTAGAAGGCATAGGCGAAGAACAGACCGAGCAGGGTACTGGCCAGTGCTGCCAGGGTGATTGGCTTGGGCGGTCGCATCGGCGAGCTCCAACGATCTGGTTTCCAGCCGGGGCGTCAAGACCTCGACCCACACGCGCATCTGAGGATCTCGTACGTATAGGTGTACCTGAAGGTCCCACTGAGATCGAAGGCATCGAGGTGACCCATGATCACTTCCCGCAGGTCCTCGAGGGCTTCGCCCTGGCGGATCCGGTCCTCCAGATTCGACTGTGTCGACAAGTATCCAAACAGGCCCTCTCTGCTGAGCTCCACGGGCAGCCATCCACTGCCCTCTGCCAACAGCTCCACCTCGTGATCCGTGCCGGGGCTGACACGGCTCGACTTGCCTCTTGGCGGCGAGGGGTAGTTCTCGAGGTAGAAGTCCTGGAACCAACGGTTGAACTCGTCCGAGGTCGAGTGCCCACCGAACGCGAAGTTGTAGATCAGCCAAACGGCGCCTGGGGCCGAAGCGGCCTTGTACGACGAGATCGCAGCCTCGGCGTCGAACCAGTGGAACGCCATGCAGGTCGAGATCAGATCGAAGGTGCCGAGTGCTGCCGCTTCCGTGTAGTCCGCCCTCCGAACGTGCAACCCCCGGCGTCTCGCGAAGCGGAGCATCTCCTCTGACGAATCGATGCCCAGAACCTCCTCGGCGATCTCGGCCAGGGGCACGGTGGAATCGCCGGTGCCACACGCGATGTCGAGCGCACGGGAGAATCGCCTTTCGGGAACAGCCTCCTCGAGCCACTGGAGGGCGACATGATGGACCTTCGGCCTGAACGCCGCATACCTTTCGCCGGCTTCGGCTGCCGTGAAGTACCTGGCCATGTGCTCACCTCCTCGCGCGGCAGCCGACGGAGGCTGAGCCGCGCCCTGGCCCGAACTGATCGCCCAAGGTTGCCAAGACCTCGCTCCGCTCGAGCTCCAGCGCTCCACCGAAGGTCTCGCGCACGGCTTCTACGAGATCCTGACGGCGTCAGTAGATCGGTTCGCTGTCGATCTCCGACAGACCCACCAACAACAGGCCGAACTCGCGCACGGCTCCATCCTTGGGGGACCACCGATCGACCAGATGATAGCGGCCCGCCTTCACGCCCTCGACGATCCATCGCGCGCCATCCATACCAATGACACCAGCGGTCTCTTCGGTCGGTAGCTGCCAGAACCTCATTTGGCCAGGCTCTCGCGAACGGCGGCTTCTTCGTCGGGGTCGAGGCTCCGTGCCCCGCTGACAGCGACAACCCCGTGGATCGTAGCCGCCGGCCCCGGTGCTGGCCTTCTACGTGATCTTGGCTCGGCCACTCAGGTGGACGCGAAGGGCTACCGGCTGGTCGAACGATCGAAGCCAGAGGAAGCGGTAGACCTCGGCCCTCGGATCCCGCGCCACCGCCTGGAGGGAGGGCTCTTGGAGAGCCGAGAGGTGTTTCGAATACCACTCCCGACGGAACTCATCCGCGTCGCCATCGGGGCCCCACGTCGCCTCGGGGAAGTACGACTGCGTGCAGGCCGCGGTGGCGAGTAGCGCCATGAGCCCGAAGCCTCTGGCGACCGTCATCATCGTGCTCACGAGGACTCGGCGGACATGCGGCTCAGATGGAGGGCTTCCGCCGATGGTGGCCCGAAGCACCACGGGGTTTCACAGCAAGCCGGTACCGAAGGCCACTTGCAACGGGCCGTGACCCAGTCCGCCGCAGCGTCTCGTCAGACCGCGCGCTGCCCGCCCCACTACGCCGAGCTGAAGCCATCCTGCCAACGCTCCAGGTCGACCTCGTAGGGGTCGATGACAAAACCCTCGGGATGGTCGCGAAACCCTGGTTGGCTACTGAGACGGGCGATCGAGTGCTCCGCTGCCTCTCGGGTGCTGAAAACGCCGAGGCACTTGGCCTCATCACATCCACAAGGCTCACGCTGGTAGGAATGCCAGAGCACGAAGACGGTCGGTTTGGCCTGTGCCACGTGGGACTCCCGCTGGCCAGCCGATCAATGAGCAGTCAGCGCGGAGGCAGAGTAGCAGTACTCAACGCCCGTGAATGGTCCTTCGTTGCAAACCAGGCGAAGGCCGACGCCGCTGGAGACGACGCCATGCGGCCCATCGATGACTGTCGTGACACGAGGCCCTACGGCGCCTCGGCCCCACAGTCTGGTTCAGCGGACTCCACCTCTCCGAGGATCTCGGTCCAAGTCGTCCCATAGAAGACCCTGGTCGGCCCGGAAGGCTGCTCCTCTAGCAACGCAGCTGCACGCTCATCGGACAGAGCCATCTCAAAGGACTTGCCGATCTGGCGCCAAGGTGTGCCGGAGTCCGGAATGCTCGAGTGAAGGACCACGAGCTCCTTCCCGCAGACGCGGCTTGGAACAACGACGACGAACCTCGAGAGATGGTAGGTCGAGAATGAGCCGTCGGCAGCATGAGACCACTCGGCGTTCTCCGAGAACTCGACCAGCTTCGCCACTAAGACGAGGCGCTGCTCGTCCTGCGCGGCAGCGACACCGAGGGGCAGCGAGGCGATGATCACGAACGCTAGCTGACGCATGAAGTGCCACTCGCCGACGCCGCGACCACCGCCTCGATCTCGCCATCCTCGGTCACGGTCGCCACTGGAAACACACCTACACTCCCAGCTTCTCCTTCAGCCGTTCGGTGGTCAGGTGCTTCACGACGTCGAACGGTTCGCACTCGCCCCTGGCGGAGGTGAACTCGATCGGACCGACATCCCTTGCAACCTCCAGAGCCGCCTGATTCAAAACCGCGCTGCGCTTTCCGATCCCCATCAGCGCCGAGCCCATCGACAGGCGGACCTTCTCCGACTCCTTCCCGATCGTTTCCGCGATGCGCTCGACATGGGCGAGGAAGAACTCCCCGCTCGGCGCCTTCTTGCCAGAGAACTTCGACGCCTCATAGAGCAGCCCGTAACCGCACTCGCGACGTACGGGATCGTCGCTTCTGACCCACTGATCGGCAAGCTCCACCACGAAGGACGTCTTCGCCAGCGTTGCGTCGCAGGAGGAAAAGACGTGGGCCAACATGCCGCCGGCCAACTCCTCGACCTGTGTCTCGGCCTGCTCCCGAGTCACTCGCGCGGGGTCGTCGACGAGAAGCGCGATCACTCTGGCCTCGTAGACGTCCGTCTTCCACAACGCGTGCGCGAGCTCCCGGTTGCGCCCTATCCGCTTCGCCAGCTTGCGCAGACGAGTGAGCCCAATTCCGTAGCTCCTCATGCCCGCGGTGCCCGAGCCCAGCTTCTCCCAGTTGCTGATTCCCCGCTCATCGCGTTCAGCGTCGAGCTGAGCGAGGACCTCGGAAACGTCCATCGGAAGCCACCTCTTCCAGTTCCATCCCATCGTGCGAACCGCAGCGTACTCCTGCGCCGCGGCCTGCAGCCCGATCCACGACCAGGCGGCCCGGAGGGTCCGTGCTTCCACGAATGCTAGCTGTTGCCGAACGACCTGCGGAGCTCAGCGCGGCTGGCCGCGTCGGCACTACGTGGGTTCATCGAGTGGTTTGCCGCCAAGGACCACTCCTGAATCCGGCGCGCCGAGGGCAGCGACGGCTGCAGCGACTCGTCAGGTCAGACGCCATCAACCGAGCTGGCGGGGAGCATCCTCTCGGATGAGCCGTACTCCTGTGAGAACGGCGCCCCAGCGCCGCAGCCGAATGAACCCACTGGCGCCAAAGACTCTCCTCTTCTCCATCTCCGTCGGGCTGTTCTCTCGGCCGAGCGCTACCGTCAAGAGGGCGACGTCGAACGGAGTCGGATGGGTGGACGCGACCCGATGCCATGCGCTCTCGGCATCGTGAAACCGTCTGCTCGAGCCTCGATCAAGAAGCAGACAGCTGGCCGAGCTTCTCGAGCAGCCCGTACTGTCTTGCGCCAACGAGACCGAGCTTCGGGTGGTAGCGAAGACCCGACTGGTCCTGCGATGCGACACGGAGGGCGTTGGTCGCCAACTCCTCTGCCTTCGACCTGTTGCCCTGATGGTGCTCGACGACCGCCCCGATCGCCAGGATCTTGAACCTCTGGAGGGGAAAGAGGACGGGCAACGAGGCGACGAAGGCGTTCAACTCGACTTCGACCTCCTCGTAGAGCTCGGCCAGGTCACGGAGGACCGCGAACTCGCCGAACGAGAGGGCGGCTTCCGTGCGGGCATTCGGGTAGCCGCGCTCGGCCTCCAAGGAGGCGCGGAACGCTTCGACGGCTTCACGATCTCTACCGAGTCTCACCAGAGCGGTAGCACGGCTGAGGAGAGCCGAGGCGAGTTCGCTCTTCTCTGGATGGTGATCGAACATGTACTCGAGAAGCTCGAGCGCCTCCTCTGCGAGGCCGGCGCCCTCGAGGCAGCTCGCCTGGATCCGGAGATACTGAGCCTTGCTGAACTCCGATCGGGATCGATGCAGGCGCGCCCAGAAGGCCCCCCTGGTCTCCGGGGACCACTCGGTGTTTCGGTACCAGTCTTCTCGCCCCATGACACTCCTGACGTCCTTCAGCTCCTGCGATTAGAGGGGGCTCTAAACCGTCGCGCCGCTCTCTCGCCGGCCCTTTGCCGTCAGGCGCGCTCAGGAACGCCCGTCGCCGATGCCGGCACGAGAACCCGGACCTTCGGCGCACCGGCCAGCAGACCTTCCAGTGCCGCGCCCACCGCCGCGAAGTGGCGGGTGGCCAGATGGCTCTCCAGCGCCGCCAGGTCACGCCAGCACTCATAGGCAACGAAGCGATCCGGCGCATCCACGTCACGACTGACGTCGTAGGCGACGCACCCCGACTCCGACCGCGTCAGCTCTATCGCTCCGGATGAAGCGATCGCCGCGGCCACCGCGTCACCACGCCCGGGTTGCGCTTCGAGGTCGGCGATGATGGTGAACGGCTGGGAGGCATCTGCGACCTTGGCTCGGACAAACGTCAACACAGGATGTTCACTCATGGGTGTGCTCCACCGCCCGACATCTGGATCCACCTGCAAGCGCGAGCCGCGAAGCGGCTGGTGCGCGGCCTTTGAGAGCTCTGCTCTTCATCTCGTCACCACTGAAACGCCAGCAGGTCCTAGCCTTGGAAGACGGCTGGGAAGCCGAGCGAGACGACGCGGGACCCGTGGCTTCGGACATCGTTCACGCCCGACCGGAGCGAAAACCTAGCGTCCTGGTTGAAGCGCCTTCTCTGAGCACAGTCGCTCGCGTGCTGTCGGACCGGCTGCCGCCCAGAAACCCCGCCTTCGAGCCTCGGCCCGCTGCTCGGCGGTCTCCAGAGCCAGCTCCTTCCTGCTCCCCGGACAGTACAGCAGCAGACCGGCCTCCACGAAGCCAAGCCGTAGGTCCTCGCCCACAACGACACGACCGTAGGACCTGGCCGGGGGTGTCGCCTCGCTTTCCAGGCGTACCTCCGCCAGACGGCCAACCTGCCTGGCCAGAGCCTCGCGCAATCCCTCTCGAAGGGCAGGATCGTCAGGCACCGCCACCCGGGCAAGCTGGACGACGACCTCTCGCCCGCGATGCTCGATAGCGAGCGAATCGTCTCCAACGACCTCTCGGACTCGGCCTTCGAAGACGACCTCGCCAAGCAGCAGCAGGTCGGCCGGGTCGGCCACGGGCGCCTCTTGCGCCACGGCTGTCAGAGCCAGCAGGGGAACCCCGATCAGGGCGGCATGAAGAACAGCTATCGCCGTCATCCTGCTCTCCCTCGGCTCGTGGGTCGCTGAGACAGACGGGTTCACTGCGCCAGAAAGCTACCAGCTCGACCGAAAATGTGCGATGCAGCGTCCGCCGCGGCGTCTCGTCGGGCGGCGTTCACAAGATGCTCGGGGCTGGAGCCGCTGGTTTTCGGATCCGTTGCTGAAGGGCGGTCAGCCTGCCGACCACATGTAGAGCCACGAATGCAGCGGGTAGATTGAAGAGGTCTGCGAACGCGGTGAGGCACACCGAAGCGAGGATCTCATCCAGTTCCTCCGCACGGTGCATGAATCGACCCGAGGCGCTGTCGAGAAACGATCTCGGGCTCGCCGCCCAACGGACTGCGGGCTCAGCGGCCCTGCAGGGCGGCGACTTGCGTATGCAAGTTGGCTCACGCCTATTCGGTCCGCTTCAACGACTGTTTAGGCGCGCGGCCTGCCGCGCTTCTCCCACCATGCCGAGACCGCCTCAGCGTGGGTACTGCCTGGATTCGCCTTGCGGTACTCGCGCATATGCTTGTTGTATTCGAACTGGCCTGCTATCGGCCTTGGCCCAGCGACGAGACTTCGCCGGTAGTGTGCCAACGCCTCGCCGAGAGTGCGCCCCGAGCCAGACCTGATGAAGTTCCGCAGAGGCTCATTGAAGCGAAATCCCTTCCCAAGGTGTGATTCGAAGAAACCGCGAAGCGCTTGCGTGCAGCGCCAACCATCGCCGATGATCGTTTCTGGCGTGAAGGTGCTCGGCATCTCGGCGGCACGCGTCTGTCGACGCGCGCGACTGGGGAGTTCCCGCGAAGCGAGATAGGCGGAGATGGTTGCCTCGAGCTGGCGCTTCGATCCGCTAGCAGGTAGGCCCTCGGTTCGGCAGAACACGACGAGTTCTGCCTTCAGCCAGTACCACGCCTTGAAGTCTGCCTCGGAGACTGCTCTCGTGAGTTCTGGACGATCCATCTCGCTGCCAAGCGCCAAGCGAAGCGGCGTGGAAGTTCTGGCGGCCCAATTGCGAAGGCAATTTGGGTGACAGGCTGCCACGTCCGCTTCAACGTCGTCTTACGCGTCCACCGTGCACCGGAAGATGAGTCTCGACGTGAACCCCTCGGGCATTGGTCAAACAAAGCCATCCCAGATCGAGGACCCAGGGCACTCCTGCAGTTGCAAGTTTTATCAATCTTCTGCGTCGGACACCATTGTACCATTCCGGAACTCGTCTTGATTTGCCCATCGCAGCACCATCGTGGCAGCGATGGCCAGTGCCAATTAAGCAACCTTGGGATTGATCGTCATGAAGTTGACGAACAAAGCCGCGTGGCTAGAGCAATAAACGACTATGAGAACCAGACCTCACTGCTTTCGCCATAACTGCCCGATCGCGCCGAGTGTGACCGCAACTCCCATGAAGAGGATGAAGCCGAAATAGGTGATCGGCGTAAAGCCCACCAGATTTGTCTCTCGCTCGGCAATAGGCGCTCAGTATCAGACAATGCTTCAGTCGCTTCGCCGCCGTAAGCCCACCAGCCAGCAGCCTGGCCCATCATCAGCACGCTCACTCCCACGCGGATCAAGCCCGAAGCAAGAAAGGCCAAGCAGATACCGATGGCCAATTTACGCTTCATCCCACACACGCACCCAGGACTTCAACATACTCATCGACAACCTCCACGTTCACGCGATAGCCCCTCCCAGACAGACAACGGATCAAAGCTCAGCGGCGCTGCAGGCGAGCGCGCTTAGGAGCGGAGATGAACACAGGTCATGGCGACGGGCTAGCGGCCGCGAGCGCCGGCAGCGACCGCGAGCGCGAGCAGCGTCCGCTGAAGCTTGTTGTTAGGCGTCCACCCTGGCCACCAACGGATACTTCTCTGGGTGCCTGATCGAATCAAGACTCAAGTCGATGTCCAGAGAAGGCCAGAAGAGGTGGCCCGGATGTGGCATCTCGACGTTCGCGATCGCGGCTACCGAGGCATCACGAAACCAGGGGAACTCATCGAAGGGCAGGAAGAACTCGCCCTCGCTCACCAAGATCCAAAAGCCGTGTCCTGAGATGTTGGTCACCTCAATCTGAAAAGTGCTCGTTCCAGGCATCGCGAATCTCCTGTTCGTGTTCCCTTATGAGCTCTTCGATCTTCCGCAGCTGGCGACTCCGAAGGCCGTGGCTCCGCGCAACCTCAATCTCGGGCTCGAGCCAGTATTTCGCCTCTCCATCTGCAGAGGTCACATGAACATGGATCCGAGGCTCCTCGCGTGAGAAGAAGAAGAAGAAGAAGAGGAAGAAGAAGAACCGCTAGGGCCCAGCGCGGAAGATCGCAGGGCTCATCGGGCCAATGCTATCGCGCGATGACGCCTAACGGCCCGCGGATCAGCGGCGAAACCCGGTGCGAAGCGGCGGGTCTCGTCCGCTGGACTCGCTTGGTAGGGCGGCAGGCAAGGATCTCTGCCGGCGAGCATCAGTTAAGCCCATTCCTCAGGTAAGCGCGATGAAAGAGCTCGGAAGAGCGCGGTCCCGCTGATCGCTGCGGCAGTGCCACCAACGAAGAAGCCAATCAGAGCGACCTCACTGGCCCAACTGATCGAGTACTTCTCGCTCGGGCTAACGAGGGCGTCGAGAAGTGTGTAAGCCACCATGAAGGTGATCATCCCGAGCGGGAGTCCGACTATCCACAGCACAAGCCACCGGGTGGCCTGGACGTGACGGCGTCGAAGGAGGAGCCATTGGAGGCCGGCGGCCGCCAGAAGTCCGCCTCCAACGATGGTGAACGGCTCCACCGGGCCGGGGATGTCACCCCAGATCGCCGTGAAGGGCCAGATCGCCAGGATGATCGCGGCAAAGCCAGCCGGTGCGCACAGGATCCACTGCCAGATGCGCGGTAGGTGACCGCGCAGCACCCACGCTTGGCAGGCGGCCACTACCGCGCCCGCCAGTGGGAGGCCGATTCCGAGGCCGAGGCGGAGCAACCTCTCGGCGTCCTCTGGGGCCAGGGCCGCCTGCCTAGACTCGATCGCCTGCTCCGACCAATGGGCCTCGAGATCAAGTCCAAAGCTCAGGAACATCACAGTCTGCAGCAGTGTCAAGAAGCCAAGCGCCATCCCGATCGCGTTGGCAGCCGTCCATCGAATGAGGCTTCGTTCGGCCATCGGGTCAACCTTCGCAGTCTACGTTCCCCGGACTTCTGCCACCCAACGGATCAAAGCTCAGCGGCGCTGCTGGCTAGCGCGCCACTGGACGGATAGGATGTTGGCGTCATTGGAGAAGCCTAGCAACCGCGAGCGCGAGCGGGGCCCACTGCAGTTCTCTTGTTGGACGGCGACGCCGAGTGCTCACAGGAGCCCGATCCGGGCCTCACCATAGACGGCCGAGAGGGCCTTCAGCACGGCGATCAGTCTCGACAGATTCTCCGAGTAGGCAGCGTAGTTGGCGAAATCGCTCGACGGGTTCCACTTCTGCAAGACGAAAGGTTCAGTGCTCCCAAGACGTAGATAGATTTCCCACTCGTTGCCATCGACAACGATGTAGGCGGAATCATCATCGGCTGCCTTCTTCGTCTCGGCTGCCCTCTGGACCTCGACCTCAAAATCGAAGCTGACACACCCGATCTCATCAAGTTCGTCGAGCAGCTCTCGGGTCCGCTTCGGACCGGCCGCTAGGACATCGATGGCGCGACCGTCTCGGAGTTCATGGATGCCAAGGTACAGGGCACTAGAACTCAGATCTTCGAGATAGAAGAAGTAGCCTGTCTCGCCGGTCACCGGGCCGGAGAACTCGCCTCTCAGGACTTTGATCGAAGCGAGCAGCTCTCCTTGGGGCTGAGGCCAGCCCAGTCTGGAACCGGAGCTGGTGCAAGAAGAAGCTAGCAACCCGAGCATCACTAGCGCACAAAGCCGTTCTAGACCGACCAGCCGAACGACTCTCCGCATCGGATCAACCATCCGACCGTCCACGGATCGAAGTTCAGCGGCGCTGCTGAGAAGCGCGCTGTTGAGTGGGAGTGACTTCGGTCTCATAGCCAAGGGCTTGCCGCCGCGACCACGGGCAGCGTCCGCTGCAGCTTGTTGTTGGGCGGACGCATCTAGGATGCAGCCGCGAATGCCTCCTGGGCCTCTTCCGGAACCTCGATCGGAACGAAGAAGCTCGACGGGTAGAGGTAGTCCTCGCCAGACTCGTCGATGACGCGAGTCATTGAGCGCTTCGAGGCCGCCTCGTCGGGAACGGCTCGGTAGACCTTGCGGATCTCGAGAGAGGCCTCGTAGCCCTGACGGTTCACGCAGATGACGAAGAAGGCGGGCTGCATGGCTTGACTAGTCCAGGATGCGTTTGATTTTGAACTCTCGACGCCCGACGCCGTGAGCTTCGTACCAGTGTATCTCAGCGACGCAAGCCTCCCCCGAGACGCGGATGTCGGCGATGCCCTTGAGCTTGCGCCACCGTCCAGGCCCGTACGCTTCGACCAATCGCTCGAGCTCGCGGATAGACCTTCCAGTCGCGATCAAGTCGATCGACCGAATCTCGCCGACGATTTCGAAGTGCACGCCGAGAATTCTAGACGCGAAGCGCCGCCCAACGGACTTGGCGCTCAGCGGCAGAGAGCCGGAGGCGAAGCCGAAGCTCTTGGTCCGGCTGTAGCGCCTTGGTTAGGCGGATCGCTGGGTGTCGACTCGATTCCCTACAGAACATAGTAGAAGTAGTCCCATGGGCCAAGTCCAAGCGCCTTGAGTGAGCCGATCAGCTCAACACTTGGCTCGGCTCCGCCAGCGCTCACGTGCCACACGTCAACTGACTGCCGGCCAAACCCACAGGTGCGGTGCCAGTCCAACTCCCATATTGGAATCCGTTCTCCACACGAAGCACAGCTCCACCGAAGTCCCGATGTTGCTTCGTACCACTCGGCAGCGATTTCACCCCACTCGCCCGCGGCAGACGCGCAGCTCGGACAAGTTGGATCGTCCGTGTTTGCTGCACCGAGAAACTTGATCTCGTCCGATGGGTCCAAAACCTGAACCGTGTGCGGAGCCCAGAGCGCTCCGGCCCTAGGCGGTGGAGTGAATGGCAGCAGGTCGAGGAATCGGCGCCCCGGAATGTGGTGAGCCGTCGGATTGACTGCCGGCGGAGGCTCTACGAACTCGATCGAGACCAGAAGCTGGCTGACCTTTGCGGCATCAGCGGTCAAGGAAGGATCCTTGGGGATCAGCACCAGCTTGTTGTCTGACATGGGTTTCTGTCCCGGTTCAGCGTACTGTCTGGCCGACCGCCTAACGGATCAAAGCTCAGCGGCGCTGCTGGCGAGCGCGCGGATGGGTGGCTGTGACTTCGGATTCATAGCAACAGGCTAGCAGCCGCGAGCCCGGGCAGCGCCCGCTGCAGCTTGTTGTTGGGCTGCGAGAGCTCACGACTGGTACCCCAAGAGCATCGCATGCCATAGGGCGGTTCCTAGAGTGACAAACAGCGCGATAGGGAGCACGAACAGCAGGAGCCACTTCGATCCGGGTTTCCAGAGATGCACAAAGGACACGTAGCAGCTCGTGCCCCCGAAGGAGATGAATGAGTAAAGAACACTCGTTCTTCGCACGGCTCCCTCTACCTCTCCGAAGAGCCCTGCGGCTAGGGCCAAGGCAACTCCGACGGCGTTGAACGCGACGAGCCCAAGCCACGGAGCCTTCGGCGAGCCTTGCCTAGGGGTATGGATCGCAGCCACCACCAAGAAGGCCGTCGGAACCAAAGACGCTTCTAACCAGTTCCCCACCTCTCGCAGCCCAACTACTTGGTTAGCGGCGCCACAATCGCCGCCGATTCACGGAAACGAGCGCGATCTCGCTGCATAACTGCCTCCAGCCCGGGAGTGGAGGGTCTCCGCTCCTGCCCGCCCGTCATGGTTTGTCGGTCCTCATTGGGAATTGTAGCGCAGCAGTTATGCAGCCTGGACTCGCTCGATAACGCGCCCCGCGCCAGCGACGCCCTTTCGACCCTGCTCACTCTTGCCGCACGGCACAGCGCTCTTCGTTCGCGCGCTCCAACCACTGCTCCATCACAATACCCGGCGACGGCACCGCCTCGGGTGCGAAGGCCAGCGCAGCGAGATCGCAGGCGGTGCCTTTGGTGTTCTCGTCCTCGACGTTGGAGAGCACGATGATCAGGAGCTCCTCGCCCGGATAGAACGCGAGGTGGGAGGCGAAGCCGCGCATACCCCCCGTGTGGTTGTGAACGGTCTTTCCGAAGTGCTGGGTGGTCTGCCAACCGTAGCCGTAGCTTCCGAGCCCGGGAGTGACTGCCTGGGCGACGGTCGCCTTGGGCACGATACCGCCTGCCCAGTAGGCATCGCTCCAGCGCCGCAGATCGTCGAGGGTCGAGCGCAGGCCGCCGGCGGCGTAGGCCGCGTGGTCGGTGTAGCGGGTGAGGCGGAGCTCGCCGTTCTCCAGCTCGTATCCGTGCACCCGCCGCGGCACCACAGCCCAGACATCGTCGTAGCGGGTGTCGGGCATGACGTCGGGCAGCAGGACGTCGCTGAGCAGGAACGACTCCCAGCTCTTCCCCGCGATCACCTCGATGACGTAACCGAGGAGGACGTAGTTGAAGTTGCTGTAGGCGTAGCTTGCGCCCGGGCTCGACTCGAGAGCCAGCTCGCCGACCTCCTCGAGGACCCGGTCGACCTCGGCGCGGGTCGCCGGCGCCGGCACCGCATCGAGATGCCCGAACAGGTCGGGGATGCCGGAGGTGTGGCCGAGGAGGTGGGCGATCGTCACCTGGCGCCAGGCCGACGGGCAGCGAAGCACGAAGTCGCAGACCGAAGTGGACAACTCGAGCCGATCCTCGTCGCGCAGCCTCAAGGCGGCGGCCGCGGTGAACGGCTTGGTCAACGAGCCGATGCGGAAGACGTGATCCGGGCGCAGCGGCACGGCGAGCTCGAAGTCGGCCATTCCGTAGGCCTCCCGCACGACGACCTCACCGCGTGAGGCGATCAGGATCGCGGCACTGAAGGCCGGTGCGTCGGCTCGCTTCTCGAGGTAGGTGCGGGCTCGCGAGGCGAGGTCGTCGCCGGGCTGCGAGGCGTGCAGTACGGGCAGGGGAAGCAGCGCCATCGAAGCCAGGACGGAAGCCAGTCCGCGTGACCCAATCGGCTGCAGAGCCTCCGAGGAGGCACGGAGACCCGAGCTGGTTTCGTTCATGTCGACTCCTCACGGCGTGACTCTTGCAGATTGCACTCTCCACCCGTTCAGGCCCCGGGTTTCAGAGAGGCAACCGCCTCCAGGAGGCTCTTCAGCGTACGGCGGCGCTTCACGATGCCCAGCAACCCAAAGCCTCGACCAGATTCTCCTCCGAGCCGTCCGAGCGTCGTCCTCTGATCGCCGTGAGGCCGCCTCCACGACTGCAGTCCAGCTCTTCGACGTACACGGCGGTACACCCTGGGAAGGCCAACGGTCAGATCGAGAAGAGCGTCCGTCGTGCCCCTTGCCGGGCTCGGGGTGGGCGGAAGGTGGTCAGCCATCGAGGGGTGTCAGACGCTGAATCGCATCGCCCCTCTGGAACAGAACAACGGTGGAGTCGTGGAAGTCGATGCGGCTCCGCCCCGACCTCGGCCTGCGCCTCGAACATCTGCTCGGCTGGCCTACTCAGCTCCTGGGTCCGACCGCGAGGCTTCGGTCAGCAACTGGTCGAGCTCGGACCTGCGGTAGAGGCGCCCGTCGGCGATCACTGCCCGGATCCGCCGCGTGTTGGAGATGCCCTGCAGTGGGTCGCCCTCGAGAAGCACGAGGTCGGCCAGCTTGCCCGCTTCGACCGTGCCCAGCGAGTCTTCGAGACCAAACACCCGCGCCGGCAGAACGGTGGCCGCCTGCAGTGCTTCGAGAGGCGAGAGGCCCGCTTCGGTGAGTCGCTCGAGCTCTCGATGCAGGCTCTCGCCGGGTACCAGGAAGGGGTTGCCGACATCGGTGCCCGCGAGGATCGGCACCCCCGCCTCGTGCAGCAGTCGCACGTTGTCGAGGATGGTCGCGTCGACCGCGCCCAACAGTTCACCGATCGGGTCGGGTCCCCCGGCCATCGCCCTCCACGCCTCGCCAACCGACGGCGGCAAGAGGTCCAGGCGAGACGCGTCGGCCACGAAGCCCTGCGGGTCGGAACCGGAGTTGGCGACCAGGGTCGGCACCGAGACCACACCGTGTTCGCTGAAGATCCGCGCGGCTTCCACGCAGAGCTCCGCATCGCGCGCGTCGAACTGTCGCCGTACCAGTCGAAAGAACCCCACCAACTGGTCCGGGAAGGGCGGCATCTCGGGCACCCGTTCGAGGTATGCCGCGTAGTCGGCGCGCAGGGCGGTGGCCTCCGCGTTGCAGCCGGCCGCGATCCCAGAGGTGTGCTCGAAGGTGCGCTGGCCAGAGGCCGCCGCTTCCTCGGGTGGGACCAGTGGCGGCACGTGCCCGTCCACCGGGATCCCGCGCTCCGCTGCGCGCTCCAGGATCGCGAAATAGGCCTCGGGTGACAAGCGATCGTAGACCTTGAGGAAGTCCGCGCCGCCGTCGGCCAAGCGATCCACTGCGGCACGCGCCTCTTCCGCGTTGCGAACCACCACACTCCCCGGCCAGACCGGAGGATCTCCGTCGATGACGGCGCCATTGGCCAGAAAGCGCGGCCCTCGCATCTCGCCGTCGGCAAGCTGCTGCTTGATGGAGAGAACCAACTCCAGCGCGCCCTCGGCACTGGTGTGCATGTTGCGCACGCTGGTGATTCCATGGGCGAGGTACAGGGGGAAGTGCCAGCCCGTACTGGTCGCCGAGTGCACGTGCGCATCCCACAGACCCGGGGCGAGATAGCCGCCCTCGCCGTCCACCACCTCGGCAGAGCGGGCGATCGCGACGGCATCGGCAGGGCCGACCGCCACGATGCGATTCCCCTTCACCAGGACGGTCTGCGCCGGATGCAACGTGCCGTCCGCCACGTCCACGATTGTCACGTCCCTGATGGCGAGATCGGCGGACGGCGCCTGCGCGCAGCCGGCAAGAAGGAATAGTCCGAGGACCAGGACGTCTCTCATGGTCGTTCCTTGCGCAGTACGCCGCGCGGCCGTTCCGACTCGGCGGCGCAGGCCCGCGCGCTGCGGAGTGGGTTGATCGAGAGCTGTCGAGAGGCTAGCAGCCGCGCGCCGGGCGACGGCCGCAGCAGCGACGCCCTCCTGCCCAGACAGTTGACGACGCCCCGGCTCGACGACCCTCGAGTCACCCCGTCATCAGGCAGCCGACCCACGATCCCGCCGCACCACATAGATCGCCCACGGCGAGATCTTCGTCTCGCTGACCCACGGGTACGGCTCGCCGGGGTCACCGAGAGGCCGGTGGATCGCGGTCACCTCGAGCCCGGCGCGACGGTAGGCCTCCTGGTAGGCGTCGTCGGTGAAGAAGATGTCCTCCACCGGCCGCCGGTCGTCGACGTCGAGCATCACGATGTGCACCCGCTCCCCGCTTCGCGCGTGCCAGTTGTCGGGGAAGTCGCGGGTCGAGAAAGACGCCCACTCGTGCACGTAGATCTCGGGCGCCGAGACGATGTTGACGAAACGTCCGTCCTCGGTGAGCAGCTCGCCGAAGGCGCGGAACAGCTCGGTCTTGCCCTGCATCGAAGGCACGTTGTCGAAGGTGAAGGACGACAGGACGAGGTCGAAGCGCTCGCCGGCCAGACTGCTGAGATCGCCGTCGGGCAGGAGCCGGTAGTCGCCTTCGGGGTCGCGGCTGCGCGCTCTGGCGAGCATGTGTCCCGAGATGTCGACGCCCACGGTGGCGAAACCGAGACCCTGCAGGAAGCGGGTGGAGCGACCGGCGCCGCAGCCGAAGTCGAGCGCCCTGCGGCCCCGCACGTGGGTCGAGAGGAGGGTGGGAAGATCCCGGTACGCGAGGTAGTACGTGGCCGGGAACTCCAGCTTGTCGTACGCGTCGGCGCGCACGCTGTCGTCGTAGACGTTGGTGAAGTCGCTGGACGTCATTGGGGTGCGGCCGCCTGCTCTCGTGGACGGAGCGCCGATGGCAACTCGGATGGGAGAAGAGACCTCGTCATCGAGACCGCAGACCCGATCAGCCTAGCGCAGCGACGTGTCCCCTTCGAGCGCCAGCGCGGACCACTTCCAGAGTCCGCGACGAGCGGCAATAGACTGCGCTGTCACACAACACTTCCAGCACCGCCGCGCCCCACCCCTCCTTCGCGACGTCCTTTCGATCCGTGTCCGAGAGAACGAGACCCTCGTGACCAACTGGAGCCTCGTCGGCCCCCGTTTCGACACAGCCTGCGAGCTCGAGGGCGACGAGCGCGAGGCCTACCTCGACGCGCTGCGGCAGGAGGACGCGGAGCTGCACCGCGAGGTCGTCTCGCTGCTGGAGGCGGCGCAGGGTCGCGGACCTCTCGATTCCATCCCGTCGATGCCCACCGTGGCCGCGACGTCGGCGTCCGGCTCACGGCAGCAGGACCCTGCGCGGCGCCAGATCGGGCGCTACCGGATCGACGAGCCGGTCGGCGGCGGAGGCATGGGCCGTGTCTTCCGCGCCGTCCGCGCCGACGGCTCATACGACCAGGTCGTGGCGCTCAAGGTGCTGCGCTGGGAGCTGGCCGACGGATCCGGTGTCGCACGTTTCCATCGCGAGCGCCAGATCCTCGCCCGCCTCGACCACCCTGGGATCACCAGGCTGCTCGACGGCGGGGTCACCGAGGACGGACTGCCCTACCTGGTCATGGAGTGGGTGGACGGCGTGCCGCTGCCGCAGTACTGCGAGACCTCCGGGATCGATCTCGAGGGCCGGATCGAGCTGTTCCTCCAGGTGCTCGACGCCGTCGCCCACGCCCACCGCGCCGCGGTGATCCACCGCGACCTCAAGCCCAGCAACATCCTGGTCACCGCGGACGGTCGGGTGAAGCTGCTCGACTTCGGGATCTCGAAGCTCGCCGACGAAGCCGACGAGGGGCTGACGCAGCAGGGGTTCTCGCCGATGACGCCGCACTGGGCGTCGCCCGAGCAGCTCGCCGGCGAATCCCTCACCGTCGCCACCGACATCTACTCGGCCGGCGCGATGCTCTACGAGCTGCTGGCCGGCTCGCCGCCGCACCGGGCCGACCAACCGACGACCGGCGAGCTCCTGCGCCGCATCGAATCCGGAGCCATCGCCCCGCCTTCGCGCCTGGCGCGACGCAGCGGCTCCGGCCTGCGGGTCAGCGCCGACCTCGACGCGGTGGTGCTGCGATCCCTCGAGCGCGATCCCGAACGACGCTACCCGTCGGCCTCCGAGCTCGCCGCCGACCTGCGCCGGGTGCTGGAGCACCGGCCGGTCTCGGCACGCCGCATCGGATGGCCGGCGCGCCTCGCTCGGACGATGCGCCGCAATCCCCTGATCACCGCTCTGGCGTGCTCGACTCTGCTGGCCGCCAGCGTCGGCACCTGGCTGGTGCTCTCGGGCAGGGCCGAGGCACGACGTCAGGCGATCCTCTCGCAGCGCCTCGGCCAGGAGGTGCAGGCGATCGCCAGCCGGCAGCAGATCGTGGTGCGCGATCCCGTGCACGACGTCTCGCCCGAGCTGTCGGCCCTGGCCTCTCGCCTCGAGCGCCTCGAGGTCGAGGCCAGGGCCGGCCTCTCGGATCGGGCCCTGGCCCTGTCGACAGTGGCAGCAGGCTGGAACGCGTTCGGCGAATGGGAACGGGCCCGCGATCTCCTGCTCGAGGCGCGCGACGCGTCCGCCGCCTCGCCTTCGCCGCGGGAGCTCGCCACGCTGCTGCAACGCCTCGGCGAGGCCTACGCCGGCCTCTACCGTCAGGGCCTGAGCGAGCTGCGCGGCCTGCGTGGAGCCTCGCTCGCGGCGCGGCGCGCCGAGCTGCGGCGTCAGTGGGCCGAGCCCGGAGTCGAGGCGCTGCAGTCCGCGCGCACACTACGCGACGAGCTCAGCGGCGAGCTCGACGAGCGGAGCGCGCCGTGGGCGGCTCGAGACACCGTCGCCGGGGGCGGGAGCTCGGCCATCTACGCCGCGCTGGAGATGGAGCTCGCCGGCCACAGCGACCGCGCCGAGGCGCTTCTCGACGTGGCGGTGCAGGCGGATCCTCTCGACGCCGACGCCCTGCGCCTGCTCGCCGAGCTGCGCAAGGACCGCTCGTGGATCCAGTTCCTGGAGGGCGAGCGCGAGCAGGCCCTGAGCACTGCGCAGGTCGCCCGGGCAACCTTCCTGAAGGCACTGGAGATCCTGCGCAGCGACCCGCGCCTGCACGTCTCGCTGTGCGTGCTCGATTCGAACCACGCCGAGATCTCGGCCGCCAACCTGGCGCAGGGCGAAGGCATCACCCTGCCCGAATCCTGCCAGGTCGCCGCCACCGTGCACGCCGACGGCGCCGCGGTCTGGACCGCCCACGCCTCGACGTACATGCGCCAGGCGGTGCACCGCTCGCGCGTCGGCGGCGAGCTGCAGGCCTCGCTCGATCAGTGCCTGGCGGCAGCGCGCCGCGCCCAGGAGCTCGGGGAGACCTCGGTGATGGCGGAGTTCTTCGAGGCGACCTGTCTCTCGCTGGGAGCGGCGAACGGCCTCCTCGACGAGGGTGAGGTGCGGACACGAAGCCTCGACCTCTACGGCGAGATCCTCGAGCGCGAGCCGAACCACCTGCAGTCCCTCAACAGCTTCGCCATCACCCTGCTCGATCGCGGGCTCGAACGCCTGGAGGGCCTGCGCGGCGGCCCCGACTGGGCCACCGTCACGACGAACGGCCCCGAGCCTCTCGCCGACTTCCGGCGCGCCGAGGAGCTCCTGCGACGCGGTCTCGATCTCGTCCCCGAGCTGCCGCTGCTGTGGAACAACCTCGGTCTGGCGCGCAAGAACCAGGGCCAGGCACTGGCCGGGCACGATCCGGCCGCCGCCGAAGAGGCGTTTGCCGCGGCCAGAGAGGCCCTGGCGCGCGCCCGCGAGCTCGACGACAGCTACCTCTCGCCACGCATCGGTCTCGCCGAGCTCAGTGCCGAACGTGCCGACCTGGCGCTCTCGCAGGCCGACGTCGACACTGCGATCACCCTGCAGCGAGAAGCCGCGGAGAGGTTCGACGACGTCGCCGCGGCGCTGCCCAACTTCGGCCTGTTGCGGGAACGCGCCGCCAGGCACCGCCTCCTCGCCGTGCGCGCCGCGTCGTTGCGATCCCCCTGGGAGCTGCCGCGACTCGCAGACGAGGCCGACTCCGGCTGGATTTCGCCCCAACTCGACGAGGCCGAGTCGCTGCTCGGCACCGTTCCGCTCGGCGAGGCGAGCCATCCGTGCGACCGCGTCGAGCTCGAGACCCTCCGCGCCTGGCTCGCGCTCGCGGTCGGCGACTCGCCGGCGGCGGCATTGTCCAGAGCCAGCGAGGCGCTGAGCCCGATGCGGGCCTCCTGCGCCGAGCTCGGGCTCACCCTGCTCCTGCGCCGGGCCCAGGCACGGCGCGTCGACGCCCAGCCGATCGACGACGAAACCCTGCAGCGTGCACGTGAGCTGGCGCAGGAGCTACGTGGTGAGCGGCGAGCGCAGGTCGACGATCCGTTCCGGGCCGATCTGCACCTGGCGCAGCTCATGGCTCTGGCTGCAGCGCCGTCGGCGTCGGACCCGGGCGATCTGCTCCGGCGCTGGCCCGCCTGGACCCCGCTGCTCGGCCCTCGCTGACTCCACCCGCCCCCAATCCACCGATACGATGAGCCGGTGAGCCGTCCCCCGGATCCCGACTTCGGCGACAGCGTGGCGCCGCAGGCTTCGAGCGAGATCACGACGCTCCTGCACGAGGCGGGACAGGGTGACCGGCAGGCCTTCGACCAGGTCGTGGAGCTGGTGCACGACGAGCTGCGGCTGATCGCCAGGCGGCAGCTGCGCAAGCGTTGGAACGACTCGCTGCACACCACCGGCCTGATCAACGAGGCGTTCATCAAGCTGGTGCGCGGCTGCAGCCAGCAGTGGAACGACCGTTGCCACTTCTTCGCCGTCGCGGCGATGGCGATGCGGCGCATCCTGGTCGACCGGGCACGCGAGAAGCTGGCCGCGAAGCGTGGCCACCTGCGCGATGCCCTGCCGCTCGACGAGGCGGCGGCCGGGATCTCCTCGGATCCATCGGTGCTGCTCGACCTCGATGCGGCGCTGCAGCGGCTGGGAGCCCAGGACGAGCACCTGGCGAGAGTGGTCGACTGCCGCTTCTTCGGCGGCCTGACCTTCGAGGAGATGGCGGTTGCGCTGGGTCGCCACGAGCGCACCCTGCGGCGCGACTGGAACCGAGCGCGTGCCTGGCTGCACCGTGAGCTGACGGTGGCCTGAGCGGCGGTGGCCGCGGCACGGCCCCCACCTACACCATCCGCTCTCGCGCCGACTTCCGAACTTCGTTGCCCGGTTTTCCGGCGACCTCCCGATTGGCATGGGCAGTGAGCAAGGCCGACGCGGCTCGGCTCCCGATCCCAAACCCCCAATCTCCAGTGGAGGTTCGCCAATGTTCTCGCTCCACTCCGCAGCGCGGAGAACCAACGACTTCCCCACCCGGGACCTGCGCAGAGTCGACCCGGACTCGGCTCACCTCGGCGGCGTGGCCCGCACGCTCAGCACGTCCCGGAGCACCCGGCGCTTCGGCAGCTCCGCGGCGCTGTGCCTGCTCCTCTTCTCGGCCCTGCCGGCAGCGTCGGCGGCAGCCACCCTCACGGTCGGCTCGAACGCCGTGAGCTGCGACTTCACCAGCCTGAACATGGCCCTGGCGGCTCTCCAGCCAGGCGACGTGCTCCAGCTCGAGGCGAGAAGCTTCAGCAACACCAGCTCGCTCATCGCCAACTTCAATCTCGCCACGGATGCCCACCTGGTCGGCGGGTTCATCGGCTGCAGCGGCGCCCAGGGCACCGGGATGACCACCCTCGCCGGCCAGTCGACCGCCCTCGACTCGACCCTGGAGGTCATCGCGTCCGACGTGACGCTCGAGCGGCTGATCATCACCGGCGGAACAGACGACGACGACTTCGGCGGTGGCATCGAGCTGTTCTCCTCGCAGGCCACCGTGCGCGACTGCGAGATCTCCGGCAACGAGTCCGACCGCGGTGGTGGCATCTACGTCAGCAGCGGCTCCGTCCTCCGTCTCGAAGGAGACGTCACCATCAGCCAGAACAGCGCCTTCCTCGGCGCCGGCATCGCCGCCCAGGACGCCACCGTGCAGGTGCTCTCGCAGGTCCCCACCCAGGTGCGCATCGTCGAGAACGACGCCTCGGGCAACGGTGGCGGACTGTTCCTCGACAGTGGCGACATCTCGCTGTTCACCAGCCGCGACGTGGCGAGCTCGATCGAGATCGAGGACAACGTCTCGGAGAGTGCGGGCGGCGGCATCTACGCGACCACCAACCTCGCGCCCATGCTGCTGCGACTGCACGGCGACGGATCACCGATCGTCATCGCCGGCAACGAGGCGGGGCTCGCCGGTGGCGGCCTGTACGCGATCCACGCCGGCTTCGTCACCCAGCTAAGGGGCCACGGCGTTTGGGTGATGAACAACCAGGCCGTGCCGCGCGGCGTCGCGAGCTCTGAGGGAGGTGGCTTCGCCCTGCGTGACGGTGCCAACTTCCGCACCACCGAACAGTGCCCCGGCCGCGAGAACTGCGTCGTCTTCTCGGGCAACCGCGCCGCCCGCGGCGGGGCGATCGCGCTCACCAACACCACCGACTCGCGTTTCGAGTCGACCCTCTTCGAGCTCAACGGCTGGTCCGAGGACACCTCGGGCATCGCGGAGGACGGCGCCGTCGTGGTTCTGGACGACGCCGGACTGCAGTGCCGCAACTGCATCGTGCGGGCCAACGACCTCTCCCCGGCCTCGCCCGGCAGCGCGCTGTTCAGCGGCGTCAACGGCAGCTACCTGCTGCTCAACCACGCCACCGTCGTCGACAACCGGGGCCACGAGCACCTCTTCGATCTCGACTTCGCCACCCAGGTCGACCGCAGCATCCTGTGGCAGAACGACGGCGATCTCTTCGCGGCGCCGTCGGGCCCGCGCCTGCACTGTGCGGTGGTGCCGCCAGGCCAGGTGCTACCGACGATCAACTCCGACATCTCGACCACCAACCCGGGCTTCGTCAGCCCCTTCGACGATCTGCGGCTGCAGCAGGGATCGCCGGCACTCGACCTGTGCGACTCGAACGGCAGCCAGTCGGCAAGCCAGGTCGACTTCGCCGGCGCTCCCCGCCTGGTGGGAGCGGAGATCGATCCCGGCGCCTACGAGTGGGGCGGCATCTTCGCCGACGGCTTCGAACGCGCCAACACCAGCGCCTGGAACTGAAGCGCGCGACGTCTCGAGGTGGAGGTGGCGGGTGCTCAGGGCCACAGGAGGGTTGGACCGCCGCGTGACGCCGGCTTCCAACTCGTGAGGAGGGTGCCCTTGGAAGGCGCGACAGGTCGGCGCCAGCGGCCGTGCAGGCAGAGAAGCCGAGGATTGGACTCACCCAGGCGCCCCTGCGACCCGCGTCGTCTCCAACGGCCACAAGACAGGAGATCGACCACCCCGTCACCCCTCTGACCCTTTGATGAAGCTGAGGATGAGCACCGACGGCAATCAGGCTGACCCCGCCAAGGGTTCGTGAAGGTAGTAGCACAGACCGTCCGGCGCGACGACGAAGAAGACCTGGAACCGCTCTCCTTCCCGTTCATCGATGCGCCAGTTGCCGGTCTTCGCGCCGGACGACTCGAGTTCGTCGCGAATCGCACCGATGTTCGACACCTTCACCGCCGCACCATCCTGCGCAGGATCGCCGCCATTGACAGCGAAACCGATCCGCGTTCCGTCTCGCTCGAGAATGACGGTTGGCACCGGAGCGCTCTGCCGCTCAACCTCTCGCATACCAAAATGGCTCGAGTACCATTCTGCGGCGGCGTCGATATCTGCAACGGGAAGCGCCAAGACGTCGTCTTGAAAAGCGAAAGCCGCCTCGAACTTTGGTGCTTTTGACATTTCGGTACGATCCTATGGAGTATCGTCGAGAGAGAAGTGCCTACAAAGCCACACAACGCCCTAGCTCGTTCGCGCCGCCAGCGACGTTGAGTGTAGACGGAGCCGGGCTGGCGGACCTAGGTCCGAGTTCGGTCGATCGGAGCATGCTGCGGCGTCCACTGCAGCGATCGGTTAGGCGACAGGCCTGGGCTCTCGAGAAGTGAGTGTGAAGGCCGTGATCTCGGGCCGCACGTTGAAACGGACCTGCAGCAGGTGCCCGAGGCCACGATTGATGTAGAGCGATCGTCCGTCGTTGAGCGAGAACTCCCCGCGGGTGTATCGCTTGTTGACGACCGGGAGGAGGGGTGGAGCAAGGAAGGGCGGTTTGCATTGGCCGCCATGGGTATGCCCCGCGAGGATCCAACCACTGAAGTTCTCCCAACCTGGTCTGTCGACCGCGTCGGGATTGTGACAAAGCGCTATCGCGGGCGTCGTAGGCCGGTGCGCCGAAAGGGCCTTCTCGACATCGAAACCGGGACCCCAGAGATCATCGAGACCCACGAACACGAGACCTCGATCCTCGAACCTTTCGTTCCGAAGAAGCGTGACTCCGCTGGAGGTGACGATGTCGGCGATCTCGCCAGCGACCTCAGGCTGGCTCCAGTTGGCGCCGTAGTCGTGGTTGCCCAGTATGCCGACCGTAGCGATCTCTCCCAGTGGGATTCTGGAGAGAACGTGCCGAAGCTGGTCGAGTTGCCAGGGACCCCGATAGGTCACCCAATCCCCCGTGATCGCCACGAACTGGGGTTCGAGTTCTCTGACGCGGTCGAAGCAGGCTCTCAGGTAGGAATCGGAGACCTCAGGTCCGACGTGAAGGTCACTGAGCTGCACCAAGAGCGCGCCCTCGAGCGAGGGCGGAAGGTCTCGGACGGCAAGTACGCGATGGACGATTTCGACCCAATGAGGCTCGACACGCCAAGTGTAGAGCCCAGCTCCGAAGGTAGCACCGAGGCCGGTACCGAGCAGGTAGCCGAGGAGCTTTCGCCGGGAGATCACAGCTGGTGCCCTGCCGCCCAACGGATCAGAACTCAGAGGCGCCGCCGGGGAACGCGCAACAACGCGAGCGTGAGCGGGTCCACTGCAATTCTCTTCTTGTGAAACCTATCGTCATGACTTGAGCTTCCGCACCAATGCGGAGTCTGAAAATCCCTCGGTAGCAAAGCGCTCTTCAAACAGTTCGCCTAGAAGCGTACAGTATTCCTCGGTAGCGGCGCGGTGCCAGATACCGACCCGCAAGGTTTGATCCGGGCACTCGAACGCGATGACGTTGCGACTCCACTTCGAACGCACTACGATCCTGCTCAGGACTGAGTTCGCGAGGCGGCGACCGGCCGGCGGCAGAGGACTTGGTTTACCTGGCTCTTCAAGGGCAACTGGTATGACATTCGGGAACGAAACGCCTGGCAAGCACTGCGCAAAGCCGACCCGAAAGCCCTCTGCCCGCGAGTACGGCCACAACAGTGTCTCCTCTGGGAAGAATACGAGCCGCCACAGCTTCAAGCCCCAGTGGGAAGTGACCGGGCCACAGCTGGCGAGAACATCTCCACCCTGGTACCGCACTTCAGACCGCACAACTACTTGGCTAGCGGCACCATCAACGCCGCCGAATCACGGAAACGAGCGCGATCTCGCTGCATAACTGCTCCGGCACGGGAATGAAGCGGTCTCCGCATCTGCCCTCCCTTCCTGCGCTTTCGGTCCTCGCGAGGAATTCTAGCGCAGCGGTTAGGCAGCCTGGCTCCGCTCGATAACGCCCCCGGCACCACCGACGCCGTTCGAGCCTGCTCACGCTCGTCCCACGGGGGCCACGGTCTGGACGACCCCGGGCTTGCAGTGCCGCGGCTGGGCGGGCCGGGCCAAGGGCCGAGAGGCCAGGGACGCTGAGGGCAACGTCGACTAGCGAGCTGGGGTGCCCGACTGCGATCGCGCTCTACTGCGTTGATTTCGATCCCGAGTAGAGCGCCTCGAAGCCCGTCCGCCAGGAGGGAACGGTAGGTGTCCAGCCGAGCTCGCGCTTGGCCTTCGCATTCGAAGCGCCGCGTTGCTCGTTCATCACATACACCAGCATCTCACCGAGTGTCTCGCGCGCCAGGGTCTCGTGCATGCGGACCGGAGTGGGCGCGCCGAGCAGGCGGGCGGCGAAGGGCAGCCACTCGCTCAGGCGCGCGGGGGTGTCGTCGACGATGTTGTAGACGCCGGGGCGGCCTTGGGTCAGCGCCAGCAGCGTCGCGGCGGCCGCGTCGGCGAGACCGATGAACGAGTAGGTGCCCAGCCCCTCGCCGACGATGGGCAGCCTGCCCCTGCGGATCGCGCGCGGTATCTCGTCGTCCGGGTCGTAGTTGGTGCCCGGGCCGTAGAACCAGCCGTAGCGGAGCACGACGCCGGCCAGGCCGTCGGCGCCCAGCACCTGCTCTTCGAGAGACGCGATCGACTCGGCCAAGGGCCGGATGGCGGCAGGCGCATCGAGGTAGAGCGGCGTCTCCTCGTCGGTGAGACCTTCGCCCGCCGGCGAGCAGATGAACGAGATGCTCTGCGCCACGAAGCGCCTGGCGTGCGCGGCCCGGGCGGCGGCGACGAGGTTGCGGGTGCCCTCGGTGCGCACCCGGTGGGTCTGCTGCAGTGGGTCGCCCTCGGCGGCGCCGAATGCGGTGAGCTGATGGATGACGACTTCCGGCTCGGCTTCGGTCACGAGCCGCGAGAGCTCGCCCCGGTCGTAGACGTCGCCCAGCACCGGCCGCGCCCCCATCTCGTGGAGGACGCGGGCACCGTCCGCGGAGCGGGTGAGCGCCACCACGTCGTGCCCGTGCCGCACCATGCTCGGGACGAGGAAGCGACCGATCGCTCCCGTTCCGCCGGCGATGAAGATCTTCATGCTCTTCAGGAAACTGGGTGTGAGGACCGTCGAGAACGGCGCGAGGACGACAAAGGTCGGAAGCTGCGCTGCGCCGAGCTCATGGCGTCAGCGGCAGTGGCGCTGGATGAACGCGCCGATGCGGGCGATCGCGCTCTCCGCCTCCGGCACGCCCGCGAACATCTGCCAGACGTGGATCAGGCCCTCCTCGACCTCGAGCGTCACCTCGACGCCGGCGGCGCGGGCCTTGTCGGCGAACCGCGTGCTGTCGGACATCAGAACCTCCCGGGTGCCCACCTGGAGCAGCAGCGGAGGCAGCCCTGCGAGATCACCGTGCAGTGGCGCCGCGAGAGGATGGCACAGGTTCTCGCCCGCGTAGTCGCGGCCACTGGCGCGCAGGCTCTCCGGCGTCATCATCGGGTCGTCCACCGCGCCCGGCTCGGCGGTGGGCCCGGTGCCCTCGAGATCGGTCCACGGAGACATCGCCACGGCGCACGCGGGGAGCCGCTCCCCCGCCGCGCGCAGCGCCAGCAGGGTCGCCAGGGCCAGACCGCCACCCGCCGAGTCGCCGGCGATAGCCAGGCGCCCCGGCGCATGACCCTGCGCCAGCAGCCAGCGCCAACAGGCCACCGCGTCGTCGACCGCGGCGGGAAACGGGTGCTCCGGCGCCAGCCGATACTCCGGCAGCAGGACGTTCGCCCCCGCCGCCACCGCGATCCTCCCGGCGAGGCCGCGGTGGGTGTTGCGCGAGCCCATCACGTAGGCGCCGCCGTGCAGGTAGAGCACGACGCGCTCGTCCTCGCGCGCGCCGTCGACCTTCACCCAGTCCGCCGCGACGCCATCGGCGTCGACCTCGCTCGCGCTCACTTCCGGCGGCACCGGCGACATACCCACCGAGGCCTCCATCGCGGCGCGCTGCTCGTGCACGGTGAGCTGCTCGAGGCCGAGGCCTCCAGCCATCATCGCGGCGATCTCTTCGTGCTCGGCGCTGGGCATGCCCTCGATTCTCCACCGATCCGCGCCGCGAGCGCCCTCAGATGAGCGGCGCGAAGCCTCCGTAGGCCATCCTGCGGGGATCGAAGCCCGCATCCGATGCCTCGAGCAGCTCGGCCATCCTCGGATCGGCGGCCACCTTCTGGTTCGCCAGGTCGCGGGCCTGACGAGAGTCGAAGAGCACCCACCCGAAGACGATCGCTTCGCCGTCCGCCGCGGCCACGACGTCGGCGAACGAGCGCGTCCCCTCGAGCACCAGGTCGTCACCCACGAACTCGCGGTACTCCAGAGCACCGTGCTCCTTCCAGACCTCGGCGGCTCTCTGCGCCAGCAACCTGTAATCCTCGAGACGCTGTCGCGGAATGGGAAAGACGAAACCGTCTACGTATCGCGTCATGCTGCCCTCCTGATGATTCGAGACGAGGCCAACCGTCCCCTCGGCCGATCGTTGAGCTCGAGAGCGGCCTTCGCCCGCTGAGAAGGACTCCCCTGCGAACGATGATCGCTCATCGCGGCCCTCTCGAAACCGGAAGCGATGAGCTCGGCCCCACCTCCGTTTCGGGATGAATCGCACTCGGGGGATAGACGGTGACCACGAGCCGAGCGCGCACCGACACTGCCATCTCCAGCGCGTCCAGATCGATCGCCCGCTCACAGCTCTCGCGGTCGAGGCCTGCCTCGAAGCCGATGTCGAACGAGCGCCGCGAACACCGGTCCCACACTTCACGCGCTTTCGGGCTCAGTGCCTCCACCAGGCCGCAGAAGGCCCGGATGCAGGAGCTGGCGTCCATGTCGTGCCCGACGATCTCGAACGCGGCGAGCTGGCGGGTGCCCCAAGGGCCGTTGTAGAGGCAGACCACGTCCTCCCCGAGCTCCTCGACGATCGGCGTCAGGTCGTCCTCGGAATCGATCACGAGGTCGGTGTTGAGGTAGTGGGTCGTCATGAGCCTCGTGGATCCGCGGCGTCGGCGCGGAGCTCCCGATCGGGCAACGCTAGCGCACGCGAAGTCGATGCACCTCAGTTGGACGAACGCGTGCCGGGCGAAGGCGGCCTCGCGCAGACCTGCGTCTGGCCGAGACCTACCGAGCGGTATCCAGGTCGTTCAAACACTGGTCGCAAAGCGAAGTCCCACTGGGACTCTTCACCAACGCCGCGTAGTGGTCAGGAGTGCGCCCACAGATGGAACATCGCGTTTCGCCCCACGAGGTCTCGCGGGCCGCCCTCGCCTCCTCGTCCGAGTAGCCCGTCTCTCTCCACAGACTCGACGAGCCACGATACTCACGCTCTGCCCGCGAACGTGCCGCCGCTGCGGAGGGATGGCCCGACAGACCGAGCACTGACCAGTCTAGGCCGCACCTGAGAAGCAGAGTGGTTCCAGACTGCAGGTCCTCAGCGATCGCGAGCCGTGGCACCGGCCCCAGGGCTACCCCGTCGACGAACAGGTTCGAGCCCTGGAAGTCGCAACTCGACACCGAGGCATAGGCCAGCACGCGCGCGGCGGCGATCGACTCAGGCGGTTTCATCGCTTCGGCTCCCCGAGCATGAAGCTCTACCAACTTCCTCGGCGGCACCGAGAAGTCTTCTTGCACGGTCGTGGACCCACCACGCACCAACCGGCACGAGGGCAGTCAACCAGAGGAGGAGGAACACGGCCGCCGTTCTGAGATGGTGCGACCCAGCCCCTCGCTCGGCGGCGACGAGCGTCGCGCTGCAGAGTCCGAGGATGTGGAGGTTGGCCAACAAGGCACCGACGTGAGCAACCCACAGTGCCGTCGCGAGCGCCACAGGCATGGGCTCGACGAGCATGGCCTGAAAGAAGACGGGCGCGTAGACGACCGCAAAGACCAAGCCGACGACCGCCGGCATCTGTCGTCTCTGCCGCCCGCGTGGCAGCAGACTGTTCATCGTGATCGCCACGGCGAGCATCCATCCGAAGTACAGCGCCACCAAGACTGCGACCGCTGTTCCCGCCACCAACGCCTCGAAGACACCGAACGTCTCGAACTGCCGAATCTGCAGAAAGAACATCGTTCCGCAGATCAGCACCGCAGCCTGGAGGATCGCGAAGACCTGGCGCCCCGTCAGTCGGTCGACGATGCGTCGGCTGGGCCTAGCGATTGGCGCTCGCGTCATCGACCGCCAGCGCCTTGCGCAACTCGCCCAGTGTGCGGACTTCCAGAGAACTGGCCTGAGCGCCGAAGTCGAAAATGGTCACGCCCTCCTGCTCGACGGAGAAGGGTCCGATCGTGTGGAGAGACCATCCCTGGATGTCGAGCGAGTCTTCCAGAGAAGACCCTTCAGGTCTCCTGCTCCAACTGCCGCTCAGGTGCATCCCCGCGGTCTCGCCGGGACCGATCGAATAGGTGAAGGTAAGCGAGTACTCGAACTGAGATGACCCCGTGCTCTCGACCTCTCCCTCCACACTCCAAGGAGGTGAGAATCCTCCGGAGGCACTCTGGGTGCCGATCCGTATCGCACGCTCGACTTCAGCGACGTCCACTACCCGGGATGCAACCAGTTCTTCGGGGCCCTCAGGAACCGCCTGAGCCAACAGGCTGACCACCAGCTGGTACATCAGCACGGGAACGTCCAGTGCGTCGATCTCGAAGCCCTTCTCCAGAGCCAGGTCCTTGGTGAGCATCGCCCGGCCCGAGACGAGAAGGATCGATCCCCGAGTCAGTTCGTGTCCTTGCTTGGACTGGACGTTCAGCAAGAGGTCCTCGCCGCCACCGAAGGCGAACTCCCAGAGTGTGAAATCGGCGCTGCCCTCCTCCTGCAGTCGAACAGATGCAGAGTCAGACCTCGCCCATGGTGAGTCCCCAGGGCAGATGTCCCCATCCTCGCCGCAGTCAGCGGTCGCGGTCCCGGCAGCGAACATGAGGAGCAGCCAAGCCGCGCACCATCTCATCGTGACCTCCCGGGGGCGACCATCAAGGCGTCGGCGCCGGCACGTCGTACTTCTCCAGCTCCGCCAGCATCCTCGACCCGAAGTCGGCCAGAGCCCGCTGCCTCGAGAGGTCGGCGGAGCGCCTCCAGTTCGAGTATGCCAGCGGCCGGACCATCTTGACCTCGCCATAGGCTCGCGAGAAGGCATACACATACTCGTTCCGGTTGTCGATCAGCGTCCCCTCGAGCACGGTCGTAGCGTTCCGGTGGTGGGCCGGGACCAGCCACAGACCGACGACCGTGAGGTTCAGGATGCTGGCCGGATTGGCGTACTGCCGGACTTCGGTCTGCGCCGCGACGAACAGCAAGGCATCGGCATGGAACCGAGCGGCAGCCCTCCGATTGCGCAGAACGCCGCAGTGGTAGGCCAGCCTCCAACCACACGACTCCGACAGAGACTCGGGGAGGACCACGATGCTGTCGACGAACCCGGTGGCTCTGAGGGGCTCCTCCCAGGATTCGATGATGGCGATCTCGTCGGCAGTCCAGCCCGAGCCGGACGACGGCTGAGAGATGGCGAGCTTGATCGGAAAACGCAACTGCGGCTGTAGGCCCTCGATTTCCTCCAGCGACAGAACCTCCCGGTACTCGGCAGGAACGTCTGGCGACGGTGCGACCATCGCCGCCGGATCGAGGGCCGATCTCGCGGTCGAACAGCCGCCCAGCGCAACAGTCACGACAGCCACTCCGAGAAGTTGCAAACCGACTCTCATCTCGGTCCCCCCTCTTGATGTCACTCGGCTCCGACGGATCTCGCCTAGAGAACCCGCCGGTGAGCCGATTTCATCCGAGCCGCGCTCGCCTGAGCGCCGGACGTTCCGGGACGCCTCGTTTTCCCCTAAGCAGCGCCGCCGCGAGCGCTCATGGAAGAACGAAGAGGAGCACGAGGTATTGGAAGACCCAATCGGCGCCGACTGTGACCACCGCCGCTAGTGCCGGCGGCCGGAATGTCGGTCGCCTGCCACGGGGTGGATGTCGCCAACCCCAGAGAGCCTCTCGAGGAAGCTCACGGGTGGGTCGGCGCCAGGCTCCCGAGGCGGTGCATCGAAGACGACGCACCGGCCGTCACCCTCCTCCTCGCCAGCTTGGGCTGACAACCCCTCGTAACGCGCGAGCCGGACCCGGAGAACCGCCTCCCGTAGATCCATCATCTCCGGCTCGCCCAACGACCTCACTCCGATGCGTGGTGGCCAGTTCAAGTGCCGTGCAACGGGAGCGAACTCCAAGGACGAATCGTTCAGGGTGACCGACCACTCGAGGTCACTTCGCGAGCCGACCGAGAACCAGGGAATCTGCACCGGCACGAAGCCATCCAGGCTGACCAGCAAGGTGTAGATGCCCGTCGACTCCACCCTGAAGCCCACCCGACCAGACTCGTCGGTTTCCTGGACTTCGCCGGCCGAGGGCTCTGCCGCAGAGATCAGCTCGACCCGTGCAGCAGGAAGCCCATAGCCCGCTCGCGCCACCACCGTGACCCGGAGGGTGGAGTCCTCTGCAGCCACGGTCGAAGACGACGCGAGGAGGAGAATCGCGGTGGCGAGCCTCATCAGTCGCCCCAGGGAGACTCGTAGAGGGTGCCATATCGCCCTGCCGGCCCCATGATCGATCTCACCGCAGCCTCAGGCGGCAGGGCCAAGAAGATCCCAGCGATTGCCCGCGATGTCCAGAAACACCGCAACCCGACCATAGGGTTCGGTTCGTGGCGGCCGGACGAACTCGACCCCGGCTGCCAGCATCCGCTCGTACTGGGCACCGAAGTCCTCGACACGCAGGAAGAAGCCGACCCGGCCGGCGTGCTGGTTGCCGACGACTGCGACCTGGGCGTCGCCGTCGGCACGGGCCAGAAGCAGTCCCGTCTGAGCCCCGGGTGGACGCACGACCACCCATCGCTTCGAGCGGCCGTCCGTCGTCGTGGAAGGCGAGTCCTCCACCAGATCGAAGTCCAAGACGTCGACGAAGAAGCGAATCGCCGGATCGTAGTCGTGTACCACCAGAGCGACGAGCTCGAGGAAGGTTCTCGGGCTGTTCATGGCATCAGGTCGGCTGCACCGCGGGTTAAGCAACGCGTACGGACGGACATAGCTCAGCAAGGCTGCTGACGAGCGCGCTGATTGGTGAGAGTGACTTCGGTTTCGACGACGGGCTGCCAACCACCAGCCCGGGCAGCGTCCGCTGCAACCGTCGCTAGGCGGAACGCCCACGAACGAGCTGGCGAGTGCGAGCAAGGAGACCGACGAGCACCACCCATGGTATGAGCACCGAACCACCGGTGAAGATTGCGGCGCTCAGGAAGGACCGCGTCCGGCCGAGGATGCCAGTGCCCTGATCCAGATGATCGAGCCCCGACACCAGAGCGAGCAACGCTGGACCGAGAATGAGCAACGCAGCCAGCGCTGCAAGACGGCGAAGAGGGGGTCTAGCTCCTGACTCTACTGGTGGCTGCGGCAGCTTCGTGTAGCCCCACCATGCGAGGATGATCCCGCCCATGAAAGTGCTTCCGTGCTGAAGCAACTTGAAGACGTAGAAGGTGTAGCCCTGCCACGTGAACAATGCCTCCGAGAGCGCAGGCACGACTACAACGACGAAGCCGTCGCTGTGGGTGAAGGAATCCCACACGATGTGGGTGACGGCACCAACGAGCAGGGACACAAACACCGCAGCAAGGGTCGCCCGCGGCAACCGACCGTCTGCCCAACCATGGACCGCCACCTGAACCCGCCAGGGTAGGAGCTCTACGAGAAGCGGCGCGACAGCCACGTAGAAGGCCACATATGCGAGGAGGCCGACCGGCAGGCAGAACCAGAACAGTCCAGCGAGACTGTGGCTCTCCTCCCGCTCTACAGGGACTGGCAGGAAGTAGGCGAGGTCGGGAGCGACAGTTCCCACCACAAGCGCTCCCGGCACCGCCAGAGAACCCAGTGGACGGAGGAGAGGCAGAATCGCCGCGGGGTGGGCTGCGGTGAACGGGATGGCTCGGTGTCGCCTAGGAGCCCGTGGTGAAACCCTCGCGGGCTGAGTTGGAGCTAGGTGGATCCTCTCCAAAACGCACGATGTCGGCCGGCGGGAGGCAGAAGCCAAGCCGCACGCACAGCCTGTCGAGAAGATCCTCTACCTCCTCCGGCGAGGAGAGGTCGCGCTTGAACTCGAGCGTCTTACCTTCGGGGCGCTTGAGGATCTCAACGAGGTCCATGCTCGGAATACTACTCGGAAGTCCCGCCACAGGCAGAGCTTCCGAGCTCACCCTCGGGTTGGGTACTTCTCTCTGCCTACCCAACTTCTCGGTTGGCAACACGCCACTGCCACCGGCGCGCGGGAACGGGCGATCTGTGGTCGCATAGCACGCCCAGGCGGTTGGATGGATGGCATCGGCATCCGACCTCCCTGCGGTGTTCCTGGTCCTCGGTGCCGGGTGTGGCCGAGCCTTGTTCTCCGGCGAGGCTTCCGCCTACGGTCAGAGCACCTGCTGCAGAAACGCCACCAACGCCTCGCGCGGGATCTCCTCGGATCCTTTGACCTTGACGTGGCGCACGTGCTTGCCGCGTCCTACGAGAAGGCCCTGGGGATCGTCGAGTGTGGAGCCGGCATAGAAGCCGAACTGGAGGTGATCGGGCTCTGCGTGGATGTAGGCCTTGGGCACGCCGTCGAGGGTCCAGCAGCCCTGGCCCCACTTGACGGTGGATTCGAGCTGCGGCGCGGTCTCCTCGACCAGGCTGGCGAGGTCGTCGATCAGGCGTTGGTTGGGGGCCGACTGGTCACGCCGCCAGGCGGCGAACGAGGGGTACGCCTTCATCTTCTGCGGTTTCATACAAGGTGCTCCTGGACTCTGGGGTCTCGCGGCGCTCAGGGGCTTTCACTCTCGACCAGGCCGTGCCAGGACCATCTGGGGATGCGCAGGCCGGCCGGAACGTCGTCCGGTGAGCGTGGATAGCGAGCCATCGACCTGGTGGTCGCCCACGCGAAGTAGTCGTGCAGGACGGTACGCAGCCGTTCGTCCGTCGCCAGCCCGGCATCCTCGAGCGCCTGGTCGAAGCAGGCGATCGCCAGTGCGTCCATCTCCTCGTGCTCGCCATTGCCGCTGTGGATACGCACCACCGAAGTCTCGTCGCCGTAGCGCTCGCTGTAGTGGCTTGGCCCGCCCAGCGCTTCGGCCCAGTACGCCGCGAGGCGCTCGGTGTGGCGCGGGTGGTAGCCGTGGCTGAACGCGTGGGCGACCACCTCGTCCTCCAGCACCCGACGATGCCAGGCAGCGGCCAACCGCAGCATCCCCTCGTGTCCGCCGGCTGCCTCGTAGACGGTCTCGGACTGATCGTGATCCACGTCGGTCAAAGCTCAGATCCTCAGTGTCGGCTCGTAGCTCTTCGGCTCGGAATCTACGACGAGGAGGGTGGCTCGAGCGAGGCGCCTCCGGCCTCCGTCGGTCGCAGGCTCTTCGCTCGGCTCACCGGCCACGCGGCGAGCGCCGCTCCGAGAGATGCCAGCGCCATGTCCTTCTGGGCATCCCAGGGATCGCCCTGCTGGCCGTTGTAGTTCTCGGCCTGACCGGGCGACAGCACCATGGTGAGTCCCCATTCGAACGACTCGTAGAGCGCACTGAAGCCCAGGACCGCGGCGACCGCGAAGCACACTGCCCAGTTGCGCTTCATGCCGCCGAAACGGGCTCCGAACTCCGCCAGGGGCAGGAGGACGAGGACGCCGAAGGCGAGGTGCACGAAACGGTCGTAGTGGTTGCGGTGCAGGTCCAGCAGGTCGCTCAGCGAGCGCCCGAGGAGAGCGTCGGTGACGCGGTCGTAGGGCACATAGGAGTAGATGTAGCGCGCCCCGATGATGTGCAGCACGAGGAAGGCGAGCAGCATGCGCAGGCCGAGGCTGGAGAAGACGCAGCGACCGGCGATCCGGTAGAGCGCGGCGAGAGCCGGTACGGTGGGCAGGTGCTGGAGGATCTGCTCGCGCGGGTACAGCGGCTGCACCAGGCTGAGTGCCAGGAGTGCGGCGACAAGCACGACGGCCGCGCGGTCTTGGTTCACCGCGGGCTCACCGTCGGCCCCCCGACTCACAACCCAGCACCTCCGTCTCCAGGACCCGTTCAACGGTCTCCAGCATCGCCTCGGCCTGCTCGAGCTCTCCCGCGAAGACGTAGACCAGCATCGTCCTGGTGCCGGTCAGGGACTCGGTGACGACGCGGCAGGAGACGAGATCGAACTCGGCGTCGTACAGGCACGAGCTCGTCGAGGGTGGATCGGGCGCGAGGGAGAGGGCCGGCTCGTCGAACCTCGCGGCGTGCTCCCCCAGCACCGAATCGAGATCGAGAAGGATCCCTCGGTAGTTGGTGTACCCCCATTCCTTCTGTAGCGACATGCCGCCGAAGTACGCGCGATCGAAGGTCAGGGGTCGGTCCTGGCGGCTCCACTGCAAGCGCAGGCAACCGCCGACCTCCTGCAGAGGCGACCTCTCGAGGCAGGCGACGGCGCCGGAGATGACGAGGACGAGGGCCAGGGTGCGGCGTGACGCCCCGATCCTCAGGGCGCGCCGCCTGCGCTCGCCTCGACGCCGATCAGGGCTCTCGCCCACCGAGGACGGCCGCCTCACGGCACCTCTCCCAACCAGGCGAAGGCATACGAGCCGAGCCAGGCGAAGAGCAGCCAGTGCGCGAGGGCGTTCTTCCAGAACGACGGGCGGAGCCGGCACGACCCAGCGAGCGCCGCGGCCACGAGGAAGAGGCCGACGGAGAGCAGCGGCAACGGCCAGCCGACCCCGAGTCGCTGCCAGGCCGCGGCCGCGAACCAGAGCACGGAGAGAGCCCCGCCGACGACCAGGAGCACGACCGAACGGCGCGGGAACTCCGTGGCTCCGCTGAACAGCGGAACGGTCCACAGCCAGAAGGCAAGCGTCGGCAGCGCCACCGCCGGCAGGAAGTGCAGGGCGAGGAGCGCCAGCGGCATCGGCGTCGGCGCGGTGAGCGACGGCGAGCCGCCGCCGAAGAGGCCGAGTGCCTGCAGCACGGCGATCTGGAGCGCGACTCCGAGCGCGACCATCGCCAGTGCCGGGCGCCAGCGGCCTGGCTGCGCGGCTCCGTCTCGCCGTTGAGCCATATCGACCCAGACCCTCCCGCCGTCGATCCAGTTCCCGGGCCGAGCGGCCGCTCGTCCGCGAAAACCTCCACCGCCTCGGGGACGATTCCGCTGCGCCGGCCGCCGTTGCGGCGCTACTGCTCGTCGTAGAGACGCTCGAGCTGGAACTTCTCCCTCAGGTAGCGCGACCGCCACCCCGGGCGCACAGCGTCGAGCAGCAGGGCCTCGGCGGCGCCGACGCTGTAGAAGACGAGTCTCCCGGACGCGGCGAGATCCAGCGCCGTCAGCTCCTCCACCAGGTCGCGGCGCAGCGCCTCGGCGACCTGCTGGTAGGGCACGACGTCTGCGAGGGCAGAGAACGCCGGCAGCGGACCACGTCCCGACGCGGCAGCCTCGGCGGCGGCCTCGGCGACCCGCAGCTCGGTGAAGCGCGCCACGCCTTCCTGCCAGAGCTGGAACGAGAAGTAGCGGTAGTCGGCGTCGTCGACCTCGTTCCGGAGCCGCGCCCTCGCAGCGAGCACTGCGCCCAGGTCCCGCTGTGAGTCTTCGCCGCCATCGAGGCGCTCGAGCGCATCCCGCAACGCGAGGCGGTAGGCGGCGAAGCGCTCGCCGACCGCCGGCTCCTGGTAGGGGAACGGGTAGTTCAGCATCCACATCCCGGTCTCGTCGCCGCCCGAGAGGTCGAGCGCGGCGACGGCTTCGAAGTAGTCGGGTTGGGTGTTCTGGAGCTGGTGGAAGTGCTCGTGCAGCAGCGTGACGACCCACTCCGTCGACGACCTGCCGGTGTTCTCGGGCTGACCGACGACGACGGTGGAGACGCCGCCGACCGCGGGGAAGGTCGCCAGCAGGTTGGGCGCGAACTGGCGCTCGCGCACGTGCACGGCGCTGCCCAGCAGCGCGTCCCGCTCGGTGACGACGGCGAACTCGTCGGACGGTGCGGGATGGCGAACGAGGAACTCCTGCTCGGGCGTCACCAGCAGCACCGCGAAGGGCACCTCGCTCCAGCCGGGCCAGATCCCCTCGCGCACCTCGTCGGCGAGCCGGAAGGCCTCGGCGAGGCGGAGGCGATCAGCTTCGCGGAGCGATGGCTGCTGGGCGGCAACGGCAGTCGTCGCGAGACCGGGCAGCAGCAGGACGGCGACGAGCCCACCGAGGCGCACACCGCCGCCGACTCGTGGCGGCTTGCAGTGGTTCAGCATCACTTCGTAGAACGCCGCGGCCCGCTACGCGTTCCCCTCGAGATCGACTGATTCGTCGTTGCGCCCGATCAGCCGCCGAAGAGCGCCCCGTGCACCCAGGCGGGGCCGGTGCTGCCGTGCGGCCACTCGTCGCGGTCGAAGCGGATCCCGGGCACATCGGCGCCTGGCGCGCCGAACGTTCCGTCGACGTTGAGCGCTCCGCTTTCCGGATCGATCTCCACCACCAGCACCCAGGTCTCGTTGTTTCCCGCCACCACCAGGCGGCCGGAGCCACGGTCGGCGGCGATCCAGTGGGGCACCGGATAGAGCTCGGCGTCGAGCTCGAGGCGCGCCACCTCGCGCGGCGCGGTGGGATCGCCGACGTCGAGCACCACCAGACCCGGCAGCGCCGCCGCGGTCTGCACCCAGTACCTCCCCACCACCACCGGAACGAAGCACTCCTCGCCCGGCGTCAGGCTGCCTGGGAAGGCGTGCACGAAGACAGCGGACGGCTGCGAAGTGGTGATGTCGTCGAGGCGGTAGAGGCCGCAGCCGAACGTGCTCACGTAGACGGTGCCGTCTCGCAGCCGGCGCGGCTCGGCCGGTGCGAAGTGGTATTCGCCCACCGGCCCCTCGGGCAGCGGCACACTGGCCAGCAGCTCGAGCGAGCCGAGCTCCCAGATCTGCACGTGCCGCGTGTAGTGGTACTCCCACTCGTCCATGGGGTGAAAACCCATGTCGGCGCTGGTCGACACCGCCCGATCGATCTCGGGCAGTACCACCAGGCTGTACGGCCAGTTGAGGTCGTCGTCGATCTCCGGCGTACGTGACGACACGGCGCGGATCGCCTCGCCGTCGGCGGTCAACTCCACCAGGCCTCCGGGAGGAACCTGCGAGCCGCCCACGGTCTGGAAGGTCGCCAGCACGCGGCCATCCGGGAGCTGGGCGAAGCTGTGGGGGTAGCTGAAGCCCGCCGCCTGTTCGAAGCTCGCGGCGAGTATCGGAGCGAGAGGATCGCTGACGTCGACCACGAAGGTGCGCCCGGCGTGCCAGCCGTTGGCGAACAGACGGCCGTTGGTCGGGAACTCGTACTGCATGTGGTGCGGCATGGTGCCCGCGGCGCCCACCGGCAGCGTGGCCACCACGTCGCCGTAGGTGGGCTCGCCGACGCGGGCGTCGATCACGGCGAGGAAGTCGGAGTCCTCGGAGTCGGCGTCCGCCGACCAGACGAAGAGATGGGTCGCGCCGCCGGACGGGGTCGAGGTGGACGAGGCGGCGCCGTCGGCCTGCTGCACCGCAGGCGAGCCGGAGCCCTGGTCGGGAGCCCGACCGCACGCCGCGTGGCTCAGCAGGGCGGCAGCCAGCGCCAGGAGGGTGCGTGTCACGCCGCTACGCCGTGCGGGGCTGCCGGCGCGCCACGTCGGCTCGGTTCCGGACTGTCCCGCTTCCCCGCGCTCGCCCGCTGCTGGAACTCCATTCATCTCCACCTCCGCCGTTGGCCGACGACCGTGGGCGCAGTGTTCGCGCCGTGGGCGCAGACCGGTGCACACGTCCCCTGAGGTTCGCGGATCGGGTCACGGATTTGTCCGCGCCGGTGGATCGTATTCGCAGGCCACCGTCCACCGCTGCAGCGCTCGACGGCTCGGCAGGCGGGAGCCTCGACGCATCGCGCAGCGGGGAGGGCGGCGGCGCCACATCCACAGGAGGTGCGGCAGCAGCTCGGCGCGCGGCGCACGCACCGAGCTGAGAACCCGCAAGGCGGAGAAACCGTAGACTGAGCCTGAACGGTCGAGACGAAGTTGCGCCCCCGGGCGGCGCCGCGTGGCCACCCGCGACCGGTGCCCCTGCCGACGGACCCCAGTGGACCCCAGCAGACCACCAAAGAACGACCAGAGTCGGAGAAGATCGCCATGATCGACAGGATCCACCAAGAGCTGCGAGGCGCAATGCAGGCGCTGCGCCGCCGGCCACAGTTCCTCCTGGTGGCGGTGCTCACCCTGGCCCTGGGGGTGGCTGTCAACGTGCTCATCTTCCAGGTCTCGAACGAGGTCCTGCTCCGGCCGCTGCCGGTCTCGGACCCGGGCTCGCTGGTCTCGCTCGGCAACACCTGGGGCGGGCTGGGCTACGAGCACACGTCGCTGTCGTATCCGGAGATGAGGGACTACCGGGAGCTCGACGCCATCGTCGACACGGCCGGCTTCCGCGGCGCCGAGTTCAACTTCAGCGCCGGAGAGGGCTCGCCGGTGAACCTCGCGGCGATCGAGGTGACACCGAATCTGCCGGCCCTGCTCGGCATCCAGCCAGCCGTCGGACGCGCCTTCGTCGAAGAGGACGGCGCCGAGGGGGCCGAGGCCACGGTGCTGCTCAGCGACCGCCTCTTCCGCAGCCGCTTCGGCGGCGACGAGGGCTTCGTGGGCAGCACCATCGAGCTCGGCGGCGAGGCCCATCGCGTCCTCGGTGTGCTGCCGCCGATGTCGTTCCCCAACCGCAACATCGACCTGTGGCGGGCGGCCCGGATCGATGCTCAGGATCCGCCCCACCGCGGCTGGCGCAACTGGACGGCCTTCGCCCGGCTGGCCCCCGGCGTCAACGTGGCGCAGGCCCGCGACGCCGTGTTCGCCCACGAGACGGTGATGAGAGCCAGCAACGACTGGTACTCCAACCCCGAGTGGGGCTGGAGCTCGAGCGTGCGCGGCCTGCGCGACGCCATGGTGCGCGACGTCCGCCCGGTCCTGCTCCTGCTGATGGCGGCGGTGGCGGTGGTGGCGCTGGTGGCGGCGACCAACGTCGCCAATCTGTTCCTCTCCCACACCTCGGAGCGACGCCGCGAGCTGTCGGTGCGCACGGCGGTGGGAGCCAGCCGCCGGCGGATCGCCGGCCAGCTCCTCAGCGAGGCGCTCGTGATCAGCGCCCTCGCCGGGGTCCTGGGAGTCGTGCTGTCGTTCTTCGCTGGCGTCACCCTGCGGCCCGTCCTCGACGCGCGCATCGCCCTGGAGAGCCTGAGCTTCGACTGGCGCGTCGGGACGTTCGCCTTCGCCCTCTGCCTGCTCCTCGGGATGATCGTGGCAGCGGTCACCATTCCGGCGGCGCTGCGCCTGGCCCACGTCTCCAACCTGCGGGGGCGCTCGGAGGACCGCAGCGTCGCGACGACCCGCCGCGTACTGGTGGTCGCCCAGCTGGCGGTGGCCCTCGCGCTGATGGTGACGGCGGGCCTGGTGCTGCGCAGCCTCGACCATCTGCTGGGCGTGGAGACGGGCTTCGAGACCCGGGCGGCGGTGCGCGCCTCGGTGACGCTGGATGCGGGCCGCTATCCCTCGACGGAGGCCCGCAACGTCTTCTTCGAGGAGATCCTCGAGCGCGTGCGCACCAGCCCGGGGGTCGAGCAGGCCGGCGCCACGTCGCTGCTGCCGATGACCAACCTCAACGACAACTCGGTGCACATCCTCGACTCCGAGACCACCTCGTCGGAGGCGCCGGTCTTCCCGCAGATCCGGATCGTCTCCGCCGGGCTCTTCGAGACGCTGCGCATCCCCCTGCTCGCCGGCCGCACCTTCACGGCGGCGGATCGCCAGGGGGCGGCCAGGGTGGCAGTGGTCAACGCCGCCTTCGCCGAGCGCTTCTACGGATCGAGCGCTCTCGGCAAACGCTTCGCGTTCGGCCTCGGCGAGGGCTCCGAGCCGATGGAGATCGTCGGCATCGTCGGCAACACCCAGGAGGGCCCCCTGACCGACGCCGAGACCCGCGCCGTCTACTACCTCCCGTTCCTGCAGCAGCAGGGAGGAGGCGGAGGAGGGGGAAGCGCCATCCTCGTGGCGCGCGGCGAGTCCGAGGAGATGGCCGCCACCGCGATCCGCTCCGCGGTGCAGTCGGTGGACCCGCTGCAGGCGGTGCACAGCGAAGCTCCGCTGTCGACGCTGGTGAGCGAAGCCAGCGAAGCGGAGCGCACCCAGACCACGCTGCTCGTGGTCTTCGCGGCCCTGGCGGCGCTGCTCGCCGCGGTGGGCGTCTACGGCGTGCTCTCGATCACCCTGCAGCAGGAGCGGCGCAACGTCGGCCTGCGCCTGGCGCTCGGCGCGCTCCCCAGCCAGGTGGTGCGCTGGATGGTGGCCAAGGGCCTGGCGCTGGCGGCGGTCGGGCTCGGTGTCGGCCTGGTCCTGGCGCTGGCGGCGGCCCGCTCCATCCGCTCGCAGCTCTACGAGGTCTCTCCCTTCGATCCCGTGATCTTCGCGACGGTCTCGGCGCTGCTCCTCGCCGCCGCCCTGCTCGCGGCGTGGATCCCCGCCCGGCGCGCGGCGCGGGTCGACCCGTTGGTCGCCCTGCGGACCGAATAGGCGGGTCGCTCGAGGATCTCCCGCGACGGCGCGCTCACCGTCGCGGCTGCCCGAGACGGTGAGCCGAGTGTGGCCGTGGCCTCGGCCAGCTCAGCTCCGCGGCCCGAAGTGCAGGCCCAGCCCCGGCCGCGGCCACCGCGCCTTCACCAGCCTCCCGGTCGACGACAGGGTGACGTAGGCGGTGCGCAGGTCTTCGCCGCCGAAGCAGAGGTTTGTGGTCAGCGGATCGTCGGTGCGCGGCTGCTCGAGCACCTCGCCCTGCGGCGAGATCACGGTGACGCCGCCGCGGATCAGGGTGGCGACGCAGACGTTGCCGCTCTGCTCGACCGCCAGCGAATCGAACATCTGCAGCCCCGGCAACCCGCACAGGAAGTGGCCGCCGTGCGGCGAGCGCGGGTGGGGATCGATCTCGCCGGGGCCCACGAGGTTCCAGTAGAAGACGCGCCCGGTCTCGGTCTCGGCGACGTAGACGCGATCGCCCTCGGGCGACAGCCCGACGCCGTTCGGCGCGTTGAGGGGAAAGGCCATTTCGCGGATCGACGAGCCGTCGGGCAGGGCGTAGAAGAGCCCGGTGCGGTCGCGCTCGCGGGTCCGCGTCTTGCCGTGGTCGGTGAACCAGAAGCCTCCGGCGGCGTCGAAGACGATGTCGTTGGGCCCGCGCAGGGGGTTGAGCTCACACTCGGTGTAGAGCAGCTCGACCTCCCCCGTGGCCGGATCCACCGCCCGGATCGAGCCGGTGACGTAGTCGACCGCCTGATGCCCCGGATAGAGCCGACCGTCCACTCGGCGCCACTCGAAGCCGCCGTTGTTGCAGACGTAGATCCGCCCGTCGGGGCCGAAGGCGGCGCCGTTGGGGCCGCCGCCGAGCTCGGCGACCACCTCCTTCGAGCCGTCCGCCAGCACCCGGGTCAGCCGACCGGCGGCGATCTCCACCAGCACCACGCTGCCGTCCGGGCACGCGATCGGGCCTTCGGGAAACTCGAGGCCCTCGGCGACGAGCTCGAAGTCGAGTGCGCTCTCCTGCTCTTCGCCCATTCCTGCACTCCCTGAAGCTGCGACCCAGAAACGAGGCGCCACGTGCCGTGGCACCGGTAGAGGGAAGACGACGCCGGGAGTCACGGGGCTCCGTCACGCCTGTCGGGCTACGATCGTACGATGGACGAGCCTTCGATCCCGCCCGCCCTGCACCGCAGCGAGCACGTCGACCGCTTCAACCACGACGAGGACGCTGCCGACTACGACGCCGACGTGCGCAACGAGAGCGATCCGATCCGGGCCGGCTACACGGCGCTGCTCGACTGGGTGGCGGAGCGCGCCCAGGTCACACCGTCGTCGACGGTCCTCGAGCTCGGCTCGGGCACAGGCAACCTCACCCGCCTCCTGCCGCCGGGGCGACGCATCGTCTGCGTCGACGTCTCAGCCGAGATGACCCGCCTGGCGGCCGCCAAGCTGGCGGGCCGCAGCGAGATCGAGTTCCTCCAGGCCGACGTGCTCGAGGCCCTCAGCCACCCGGCGGTACACGCCACCGCGTTCGACGCCATCGTCTCGACCTACACCCTGCACCACCTCACCGAAGCCGAGAAGCGTACGTTCACCGCAGCGGCGCTCGAGCGTCTCGCGCCCGGAGGACGCCTCGTCGTCGGCGACCTGATGTGCGAGGACGAGGCCGCACAGCGGCACATCCTCGACGCCTATCGCGCCGAGGGGCGGGGCGAGCTCGCCGACGAGATCGAAGACGAGTTCTTCTGGGACCTCGCCGGGGCGCGCGCGCAGTTGGACAAGGTGGTGGCCTCCGGAGGCTGCGCCTCGTACGCCGTACGCCGGTTCTCCGAGCTGTCGTGGGGTCTCGAAGCCGTCGCCCCCGGCTGAAGCGAGGGGCTCAAGGCGTCGGTGTCACCTCGCCCCTGCCGTCGTCGCCTCTCTCCGCGTCCACCAGGCCGAAGAACTCGAGCATGTCGAGGGTGAGGTCGAAGCCGTGCAGCGGATCCCTCGGGTCGCGCTCGAGCGTGCGCGGCGGCGACGGCCAGTCGTGGGTCGCGCCGTCGAGCAGCAGCACCTCGACCCGCGAACCGTCCTCGCCCGCCTGACAGTAGTCCCGAAGGATCGACGCCTGCTCCGCGTCCCGCCGCTGCGCCGGAGCGCCGGCAGCACAGTCGTTGGCGCGGGCCCACCAGCGTGCACTCTCGTCGATCGACAGCGTGCGCAGGCCGGAGGAGGCGAAGAGCCGGCCGAGCGTCCGGCCCTCGGGTGCGACGCGTCGATCGTCGCTGCCGTGGGCGATCAGCACCGGCAGCGGTTGGCTCGGTGTCGGAGGCAGCCAGGTCTCGCGCGGCTTGCTGGGCTCGACATCCGGTTCCACCGGCGCGACGCCGACCGCGGAGGCCCAGATCGCCGCCCCGGCCAGCGTCTCGGCACGCGCCGCGGCGTAGCGGTGCGCCAGCATGCCGCCGTTGGAGTAGCCGATCACGTAGACACGATCGCGATCGACCGGCCAGCGCGCCGCGACCTGCTCGATCACCCGGTCGACGTAGGCGATGTCGTCGACCGGCCGGGACGCCGCCTTGCCGCAGCACCAGCCGCCGTTCCAGTGCCGCAGCAGCGAGAAGATTCCGATGCCGTTGGGGAAGACGGTGATGAAGTCGTGCTCGTCGGCCAGCGACGAGAGACCGGTCTGGCGATCGAAGATGCGTGCCGAGCCGAATCCCCCGTGCAGCGCGACGACCAGGGGCCTGGCGACTCCGTCCTCGGCGCCGGGAGGCAGGTGCAGGCGGTAGGTGCGGCCGAACAGGCCCTGCTTCTCGCCCGCCGCGAAGACGAAGCTCTCTCCCGGGATCGCTCGGCCCACATCGTTCTTGGCAACCGTCGCGCAGCCGGTCGCGACCAGCGAGGAGATCAGGAACGGCAGCAGCGGAAGGAGTCGGGGGCGCGGGCGGCCTGGAAGGCGTCTCATGCGTCCTGGCTACGCCATCGGCGGCGCTTCGGATGTCGCGATCGGCCGGACCCTGGCCCGCGCCATCCACTCACCGAGCCCGCGCCGGCGCATGGCGGAGCACGGGGCACGATCCCGCTGCAAGCGATCCGGTACCCGTCGTCCGGGAGTTGAGTGCCGGCGCCCCGGTCCGGAGAGCCGGTTCAGACGCCGTGGTACTCGCGGTACCAGTCGACGAAGCGCGGCACGCCGACGTCGATGTCGGTCGACGGCGCGTATTCGAGCAGGCGCTGCGCCTTGCCGGTGTCGGCGCTGGTGCGGCGCATGTCGCCCGGCTGCATCGGCAGGAACTGCTTCTCCGCCTCCTTGCCGCAGCACTGCTCGATGATCTCGATGTAGCGCATCAGCTGCTCGGTCTTGCCGCGACCGAGATTGATGATCTCGAGCTCGTAGTTGCGGCGCAGCGCCGCGGCGACGCCCTGGGTGATGTCGTCGACGTAGGTGAAGTCGCGCTGCATCTCGCCGTGACCGAACACCTTGATCGGGCGGTCGTGCAGGATCGCGTCGGTGAACAGGAAGAGGGCCATGTCGGGCCGGCCCCATGGCCCGTAGACGGTGAAGAACCGCAGCCCCGTGCTGCGCAGACCGTAGAGCCGGTGGTAGACGCCGGCCTGCAGCTCGTTGGCCTTCTTGGTCACGCCGTAGAGCGATGCCTGCCGATCGGTGGGCAGCTCCTCGTGCAGCCGCTCGACGTCCTGGTCGCCGTAGATCGAGCTCGTCGAGGCGTAGACAAGACCGCCGACCTCGCGCCGGCGCACCCGCTCGATGACGTTGTTGAAGCCGACGAGGTTGTCGCGCACGAAGTCCTCGGGGTGCTCGATCGAATGGCGCACACCGGCCTGCGCGGCGAGATGGCACACGCGCGTGTCGTCGCCCGAGCCGAGCAGCTCGAAGGCGCGGTCGAGGGCCTGCGGGTCGGTGAGGTCGCCGCGCACCAGCCGGAAACCGTCATGGCCCTCGAGCTGCTGGTTGCGGCGCTCCTTGAGCGTGGCGTCGTAGTAGGGGTTGAAGTTGTCGAAGCCGACGACCTCGATCCCCTCCGCGAGCAGGCGTCGGGCAGTGTGGAAGCCGATGAACCCGGCCGAGCCGGTCAACAAGACGCGCATGTCGATTCCCTGGCGCAGGCGGTCATCCGAAGAGAGATCTGAAGGTAGATCTGACTGGGAGAGCTGACGGAGATCTGGCGAGACTTCGTTCCCGACGCGCGTCCCTGCTGCGCCGTTCGCCGACCGCGGCACGCTATCACCCGGTCGCGGCCGGCAGCCCAGCGCACCGGTGGCGACTTCGTGCTGGCAGCGGAAGTCGTTATCCTGCGACACCCGCAGCGCCGGCCTTGGTTGGATGGCGCCCCGAGAGGGCCGCACGCATCGCGTCAGGCGAGCGCTCGCGGCGCCGAGGATTCGAGGACGAGGACGATGAGCTCGCACCGCTACGACCCTGCAGAGATCGAGCCGCGCTGGCAGGCGGCGTGGGAGGAACGCCAGGCCTTCCGCACCCCCACCGACCCCGAGCTGCTGCGCAAGCGGCCCAAGTGCTACGTGCTCGACATGTTCCCCTACCCCTCGGGCGCCGGGCTGCACATCGGCCACCCCGAGGGCTACACGGCCACCGACGTCGTCGCCCGCGCCCGCCGCATGCAGGGCTTCAACGTGCTGCACCCGATCGGCTGGGACGCCTTCGGCCTGCCGGCCGAGCGCGCCGCGGTGCGTGAGAACGAGCACCCGGCGAAGATCACTGCCCGTAACGTCGACAACTTCCGCGGCCAGATCAAGCGTCTCGGCTTCAGCTACGACTGGGAGCGCGAGGTCGACACCTCGTCCGCCGACTACTACCGCTGGACCCAGTGGATCTTCCTCAAGCTCTACGAGCGCGGCCTCGCCTACATGGCCGAGGTGCCCGTGAACTGGTGCCCGGCCCTGGGCACCGTGCTGGCCAACGAGGAGGTCAAGGAAGGGGTGTACGTCGAGACCGGCGATCCGGTCGAGCGGCGGTCGATGAAGCAGTGGATGCTGAAGATCACCGAGTACGCCGAGCGTCTGCTGGACGACCTCGAGGCCCTCGACTGGCCCGAGCACGTCAAGGAGATGCAGCGCAACTGGATCGGCAAGTCGCAGGGGGCCGAGATCACCTTCCCGGTGGTCGGCGCCGACGGCGAGCCGCTGGACGGCGAGCCCTCGTTCACAGTCTTCACCACCCGCCCCGACACCCTGTTCGGCGCCACCTACTGCGTGCTCGCTCCCGAGCACGAGCTGGTCGCCGCGATCACCAGCGAGGCGCAGCGCACCGCCGTCGACGAGTACGTGACGCGGGCGCGGGCGAAGACCGAGCTGCAGCGCACCGATCTGGCCAAGGAGAAGACCGGCGTCGACACCGGCGCCTTCGCGATCAATCCCGCGAACGGCGAGAAGCTGCCGATCTGGGTCGCCGACTACGTGCTGGCCAGCTACGGCACGGGCGCGATCATGGCGGTGCCGGGCCAGGACCAGCGCGACTGGGACTTCGCCGAGACCTACGAGCTGCCGATCGTGCGCACCGTGCAGCCGCCGGACGGCTTCGACGGCAAGGCCTACCTGGGCGACGGCCCGGCGATCAACTCCGGCTTCCTCGACGGTCTCGAGGTCGAGGAAGCCAAGCAGAAGATGATCGACTGGCTGGTGCAGGAGGAGAAGGGCACCGCACGGGTCGAGTACCGCCTGCGCGACTGGCTGTTCTCGCGCCAACGTTACTGGGGCGAGCCGTTCCCGGTGGTGCACGTGCTCGGCGAGGACGGCGAGCCGAGCGGCGAGATCGTGCCGCTGAGCGAGGACCAGCTGCCGGTCGAGCTACCGCTGATCGACGCCTACAAGCCGACCGAGGACGGCCGTCCGCCGCTGGCGCGCGCCAGCGACGACTGGCTGATCGTCACTCTGCCCGACGGGCGCAGGGCACGGCGCGAGACCAACACCATGCCGCAGTGGGCCGGCTCGTGCTGGTACTACCTGCGCTACATCGACGCCGACAACGACGAGCAGGCCTGGGATCCGGAGCTCGAGAAGTACTGGATGCCGGTGGACCTGTACATCGGCGGCGTCGAGCATGCGGTGCTGCACCTGCTGTACGCACGCTTCTGGCACAAGGTGCTCTTCGACTGCGGCCTGGTCTCCACCAAGGAGCCGTTCCAGCGCCTGTTCAACCAGGGGATGATCCTCGCCCACTCCTACGAGGACGCGCAGGGGCGCTACTACCACCCGAGCGACGTCGAGTTCGGCGACGACGGTTCACTGACCGCGAAGAGCAACGGCGAGAAGCTCACCTCGCGGGTCGAGAAGATGTCGAAGTCGAAGCTCAACGTGGTCAACCCCGACGACGTGATCGCCGAGTACGGCGCCGACTCGCTGCGCCTGTTCGAGCTCTTCCTCGGCCCCCTCGACCAGCAGAAGCCCTGGAGCACGCGCGACGTCGAGGGCGTCTACCGCTTCCTTCAGCGCGTCTGGCGACTGGTGGTCGATCCCGAGACCGGCGAGCTGAGCGGCAAGCTGACGGACGAGCCGGGCGAGAGCCAGGACGAGCTCTGGCGCCTGCTGCACAAGACGATCCAGAAGGTCGGCGACGACATCGACTCGCTGTCGATGAACACCGCGATCTCCCAGATGATGATCTTCACCAACGCCGCGACCTCGGCCGAGGAGTTGCCCAGAGAGACGGTGCGCATCTTCCTGCGCGTGCTGTCGCCGTTCGCCCCGCACATCGCCGAGGAGCTGTGGCACCGTCTCGGCGAGCAGGAGCTGGTGTGCAACCAGCACTGGCCGGTGTTCGACGAAGGCCTGGTGGTCGACGACCTGATCAACCTGGTGATCCAGGTCAACGGCAAGAAGCGCGACATGCTCGAGGTGCCGCAGGACACGCCCAAGGACGAGCTCGAGAAGCTGGCGCTCGGCTCCGAGGCGGCGATGAAGTTCCTCGAGGGCAGAGAGCCCAAGAAGGTCATCGTGGTGCCCGGCCGGCTGGTCAACATCGTCGGCTGAGCGACCTCGCGACGGCTCGGCGAGCGTTACCGGTCGGCCGAGACGAGCGGGCTCCCTTGAATCCCGATCCTGATGGCTGCTCGCACCGAGGCGACCCGGAGTCCATGACGATGACCGATCAGAGCGAACGCACGGACCACACGGCCCGGCGCCACGCCGCTGACGACGTTCCGTCGGCCGCACCAGCTCGCGCCGCGATCCCGCGGCTCGCCGGAGGCCTGCTGATGCTCGCCGGCGGCGTCTTCGTGCCTGGCGTTGCGGCGCCGCAGGACCAGGAGCTGATGACTCCGAGCGACCTGCGGGAGCTGGCGCTGCCCGCCGGCATCGTGCACCGCGTGCCCTACGGCGAAGCCTCGCCGCTCCAGTTCGGCCACCTGCGCCTGCCGCAGCGCGCCCACGGTCACGACCCGACGGGGCCCTTCCCCGTGGCTCTGCTGGTGCACGGCGGGTGCTGGCTGTCGCAGTACGAAATCTCGCACCTCGCGGCGCTCGAGATGGCCCTCGCCGAGGACGGCTTCGCGGTGTGGAGCCTCGAGTACCGCCGGGTAGGCGACGAGGGCGGCGGCTGGCCGGGCACCTTCCTCGACGTCGCGGAGGGCGCCGACCACCTGCGCCAACTGAGCCGCCGTCATCCGCTCGATCTCTCGCGCGTGATCGCCGTCGGCCACTCCGCCGGCGGCCAGCTCGCTCTCTGGCTCGCGGCGCGCGACCAGATCCCGGAGGGCTCCGAGCTGCACCGCGACGACCCGCTGCCGATCCACGGCGTGCTGGCCCTCGCCGCCGCCCCCGATCTCGCCGCGCATCATGCCGCGGGCACCTGCGGCGGAGTGGTCGACGCTCTGATGGGCGGATCGCCCGAGCAGCATCCCGAGCGCTACGCAGCCGCCTCACCGATGCAGCTGCGGCCCAAGGGAGTGCCGCAGGTGCTGGTCGGCGGCAACCTCGATCGCGGCTTCGGCCGGGACGCGTTCGCCTACCACGACGGCGCCACCGATCCCTCCGAGGTGCTGCTGCGCGAGCTCCCCGGCGCCGGCCACTTCGAGCTCATCGCGCCGCGCACCGAGGCAGGCATGGAGGTGCGGCGGGAGTTGGCAGCGTTGCTGGGGAGGTTGGGGAGAGCGACGGCTGGCGAATAGGCAGTCAGCTCAGGCGAGCTTCCTCGCAACCTCCCACTCGTCGAGGACGCCCAGCTCAGCGGCCCAACGCTCGATGTAGTCGAGCTCCAGATCGGTCGTGGTCCTCAGCACGCCCGCGATGTCGCGCAGGTGCTTCTGCGATCCACCCTCCCGGTGGTACTCGAGCTTCTTCAGGATCACGTCCTCGGGGGAGGCGAACGGGATCGGCAGCGAGGCCCCCACCTCCAGGGACCGCACTCTCTGGAAGCGACTCCTGTTGAACGCCGACGACTCCGCCACCATGAAGTCGACCTTCAGCCCGGAGGTCGGATGGATCAGGTTGAAACTCGATCGCCGCCGGATCGCGCCCTGGATCGCCTCCTCGGCCAGGTAGAACTCAGGCCCGGGAAAGCTCTCCACCAAGTCCTTGATGCGCCCAGCTGGCAGGTCCAGGACGAGGTCGATGTCGTTGGTGAAGCGCGGTTCGCCATAGGCGATCGTCGCGGTCGACCCCGTGACGAAGTACCTCAGCTCCAGTCGCGCGAGCACGCTGGCGACGTGCGAGAGCAGCTCACCAGGATCCATCAGCCAATCGCCTCGCCACGACCCGATCGAGCTCGGCGGCGCTCCACTCGGGATGTTCGTGCCGGAGATGCGCCCGCAGCATTCGCCGCGCCGAGCTCCACATCCCGAAGCCGATGGCCAGTCTCTCCGCCGGCGACTTGGCGCGCAGCACGGCGGCCATCTCGCGGCTCACGACCTGGTCGCCTTCTTCTCTCGGCGGAGCTTCCACGAACAGATCTTAGCGGGGCTAAGATCGAGGAACGCTCCTACTTCAGCGGCGAGTAGTCGGTCGCGCTGAGCAGGAAGGCCTCGGCCTTCACCGGCACGTTGTACTTGGCCTTGAGCACCTTCCAGGCCGGGTCTTTGGAGAACGCCTCCCACACCTCCTGGCGGTGGGCGCGGTTGCGGTAGGCGAGCATCCACACCAGGGTGTCGGGATCGTCGAGGCTCTGGAACATGCCGACGATCTCGGCGCCGAGGCGCTGGAAGATCGCCACCTCCTCCTCGCGGAAACGCTGGTGGAGTGCGTCGATCTCACCGTTGAAGTCCTTGGTGCCGACGCGCTCGGCATCGACCTTGTACATGCGGATCTCGAAGCAGCGCGAGTCCTCGGCGACGTTGCGCGACAGCTCGGGCGGCAGGTCGCCCTTGGGGCCGCAGGGCGGCAGCTCGGACTGCTGGGCCAGCGCTGCGGAGCACAGGAGAGTCAGGAGGAGAAAGGCGAGCAGGGAGTGCGGGGCATTCTTCAAGGTGGACCTCTCAGGGGCGCTCCGAGCGCCGAGCGCCTGGAGATCGTCGCGGCGGGCGGTCGGAGCGCGGTGGTCGATGGATCGGAGAAGGACGATTCTGCCTCAGCCACTGAGCTGCAGTACGGCCGGATCGGCACCGGCGGCGGTCCTTCCCGAGAGTCGAGGCGACCCGGACGAGAGGCGACGATGCTCTGGGCGATCTGTCTCTTCTGCCTTCTGCCTCTGCCTTCTGCCTTCTGTCATCCCGGACTTGATCCACGGTTCCACGCTTTGTGTGAAGCGATGACGCCGGGCGGTGCGACGAGCTCGCTGTCTGAGACACCCCCACCCAGCCTCCCCCTGAAGGGGGAGGAGCCGGAGGGTGACTCTCCCGGCTGTCATCCCGGACCCCGATCCACGCTTTGCGTGAAGCGAAGATGCTGAGCGGTGTGACGAGCTCCGTGGCTGAGGCACCCCCACCCAGGCTCCCCCTGCAGGGGGAGGAGCCGGAGGGTGACGCTCCCAGCTGTCATCCCGGACCCGATCCACGCTTTGCGTGAAACGGCAACGCCGCGAGATGCGACGAGCTCCCTGGCTGAGGCACCCCCACCCAGCCTCCCCTTAAGGGGGACAGGGCCGGAGGTTGACGCCGCCTCAGGCCTCGCGCAGCAGCTCCGAGATCGGCCTTCGGGCGGCGCGCAGCGCCGGCGGCAGGCCGCCGAGGATGCCGGTGAAGACGGCGAGGCCGATGCCGGAGGCGAGCGCGATCGGGGTGGTGCGCAGGGCGAAGGTGAGCTCGGAGAAGCTGGTCTGGCTCATCGTGCCGGCGGTCACCGCGTTGAGCGGCAGCGCCAGCAGAGCTCCGACCAGCCCGGCGACGAGGCCGAGCACGGTGGCCTCGATCAGGAACGCCGCGACGATGTTGCGCCGCTTGAAGCCGAGCGCGCGCAGGGTGCCGATCTCCTTCGAGCGCGACGAGACCTGGGCGTACATGGTGTTGGCGGCGGCGAAGCAGGCGCCGAAGGCCATGAAGAAGGCCAGCAGATTGGCGAGGATGACGAAGAGCTGCGAGTTGGTCGCGCTCTGCCTGGCGTAGTACTCGGCCTCGCCCTCGGCCTGCACCTGCAGCCGCTGATCCGCCTCGATACGGTCGATCAGCTCGGGCACGGCGGACGGCGAGGCGACCTTCACCCGGGTGCTCGAGTAGTAGTTGCTGCGTCGGAAGGAGTCGCCGAAGTCGTTCACCGCGCCCCACACCTCGCTCGAGTAGGCGCCGCCGTCGAACACCCCGACCACGCGGAAGGTGTCACGGCCGAAACGGATCTGTTTGCCGAGCTCGAGCGCCGGGAACCGGTCGACCAGGTTGGCGCCGACGATGACCTCCTTCTTGCCGGGCTCGAAGCGGCGCCCGTCGACGATCTCGAGCCACGGCCGCAACGCGAACGCCTCGTCCTCGACGCCGCGCAGCGAGACGTTCGCCTCGCTGCCGTCGGCGCGCTCGAGGATCTGCAGGTGCATCGTCTCGCCGGAGGCGATCGGCTCTCCGTCAGCGTCCTTGACCACGCCCGGCAGGGTGCCGAGCAGCCGTTTGGTGTCGGTGGCGAAACCGCTGTCCATCTCGGCCTGGGCGCCGTCACGGGTGACCATCACCGTCGCCTCGTCGCCGGTGGCGGCGAAGGCCACCCGGATGCCGCCGGCGAGGGCCAGCACGCCGACGTAGACCAGCACCACCAGGGCGATCGAGAAGATGGTCATCAGAGTGGTGCCGCGGCGCACGAAGAGGCTGCGCACGTTGTACTTGATGGGGATCATCGTGAGGTCTCCGTCAACCGACGCTGCGCAGGCCGTCGACGATCGAGGAGCGCGCCTGCGCCACCGCCGGAATGATGCCGGAGGCGAAGCCGATGACGAGCCCCAGACCGAGTGCCCCGGCGAGGATCCCCGGCGTCGCGCGCACTGCGGCGAAGGTCGGCGCGAACTGCTGCATCGCCTCGCCCAGGCCCTGCAGGGCCAGGCTGCCGCCGAGTACGCCGAGCAGCGCGCCGAGCCCGCCGACGAGCAGCGCCTCGCCGAGCACCATGCCGAGCACCGCCGGCCGCTGGAAGCCGAGCGTGCGCAGCACCGCGGTCTCGGTGGTGCGCTCGCGCGCCGCCATCGCCATGGTGTTGGCGGTGATGAAGAGGATCGAGATGACGATGCCGAGGCCGATGGCGCCGAAGAGGAACTGCACGTTGCCCAGCATCTCGGTGAACGAAGCCGCGAACGCCTCGCCGGTCTCGGTGCGCACCTGCGCCGCCGAGTTCTCGAACATCGCCTCCGAGGTCTGGATCACCTGCGGCGCCACGTCCTCGCTGCTCAGCCGCATCCAGTAGGTGCCGACGATGCCGGGGTTGCCGGTCGCCTCCTCGAGGTAGCGGCGGTGGAAGTAGATGAGGTTCTCCTGGAACTCCTCCCCCGGCCACTCGAAGAGCCCGCGCAGCACCAGGTCGAGATTCACCGGGTAGATGTCGCCCTGGATCTGGATCCGGTCGCCGATCTCCCAGCCCTGCTTCTCAGCCAGCGCTCGGCCGGCGACGAAGGCGTCACGCTCGGCGAGCCACGCCTGCAGGTGCTCGTCGGAGATCTCGATCTCCTGGTAGACCTCGAACAGGGTCTCGTCGGCGGCGAAGCGCGGGAACATGTTCTCCGGCCGGGTGTCCTTGTAGACGCCCTGGAACCAGGTGGTGCCGACGATCTCCTCGACGCCTTCGATCGAGCGCAGGCGCTGGCCGTAGGCCTCGGGTAGCTGGAAGGTCAGCGAGATCGCGTTGCGCGCCACCAGCAGCTCGGCCGAGTTCTCGCTGCCCACAGCGGTGAGCGCCCGGTAGACGCCGCCGAGCAGGGTGAGCAGGAAGAGTGCGATCGCGACGCTCAGCACCGTCAGCAGGGTGCGCACCTTGTTGCGCAGGAGATTGCGCCAGATCAGTTTGCGCACGGTCCTAGGCCTCCCGCGCCCCGACCGGCTGAGAGGGCGCCGTCTCGCCGAGCGCCTCCTGCTCCGACTCGACCAGCTTGCCCTTCTCGAGGTGCAGCAGGCGTGAGGCGCGCTCGGCGGCACGCGGATCGTGAGTGACCATGAGGATCGTCTTGCCGAACTCCTGGTTGAGCTGCACCAGCAGGTCGAGCACCTCGGCGGCGCTGGTGGCGTCGAGGTCGCCGGTCGGCTCGTCGGCGAGCAGCAGGGTTGGATCGGTGACGATGGCGCGGGCGATCGCCACCCGCTGCTCCTGGCCGCCCGAGAGCTGGCGTGGATAGTGGCGCATGCGGTCGCCCAGACCGACGACGCCGAGCGCGGTCTCCACCTTGACCCGGCGCTGTGCCTTGCTGAGGCGCTCGAGGGTCAGCGGCAGCTCGACGTTCTCGTAGGCGGTGAGCACCGGGATCAGGTTGTAGAACTGGAAGATGAAGCCGATGTGGCGGTGCCGCCACTCGGCCAGCCTGCGGTCCGACAGCCCTCCCACCCGCTGGCCGGCAACCCGCAGCTCGCCCGAAGTGGGTCGGTCGACGCCGGCGAGCAGATTGAGCAGGGTGCTCTTGCCGGATCCGGAAGGCCCCATCAGGGCGACGAACTCGCCGCTGCGCACCGCCAGCGACAGCCCGTCGAGCACCTTGATGTCGAAGCGGTCACGCTTGTAGCTCTTGGTGAGGTCGTGGATCTCGACCGCCAGCTCGCCGCCCGCGGCGGCTCCGGCGCCGGACCCTGGCGTCGCGTCACTCATCGCTCTCCCCTCCCTACCATCTTGTGGCCGTGCACCGGCCCGGACCTCGAAGGCGGCGATGCCCGCCGCCTGATCGCATCTCCCAGTCGCGTGGACCACCCGCTTCCTACGCGAGCTCGCTCACTTCTGTTCCCGCACCCGCTGGCCGTCCTCGAGATGCTCGGCGCCGGTACGCACCACACGGTCGCCTGGCACGACGCCGCTGGCGACCTCGACCATCGCCGAGTCGGCCGCCGCCCCGTCGCCATCTTCACCGTCGCCCTCGGCCTGCGCCAGCTCGACGAGACGACGCTCGACGCGGCCGTCCTCGAAGCGCATCACGTAGGCGTTGGCACCGTCGCGCACCAGGGCACTGCTCGGCAACACGATCTCGTCCTCGGTCTCGAGCTGCTCGCGCGCGGTGCCCTCCTCGAGGAAGCTGACGGTGCAGCTCATGTCCGGGACCAGCCGCTCGTCGCGGTCGTCGATGGTCACCTTGACCTCGACCACGGCGCGTTGGCGGTCGGCGGTGGGTACGATCTGGCGCAGCTCTCCGTGGTAGTCGTGGCCGGGCACCGCGTCGACCCGGATGGTCACCGGCTGGCCCACCTGCAGGCGCGAGATGTAACTCTCGTTGACGTCGGCCTCGATCTCGAGCGACGCGGGATCGGCCAGGCGCACGATCGCGCCGGTCGACTGCTGGGTGGTGAAGCCGCCCGGCGCCACCATCTCCCCCACCTCGACGTTGCGCTGGATCACGACACCGTCGATCGGGGCCCGGATCACGGTGTAGCCGAGCTGCGCGACGATCGAGTCGAGCGACGCCTGGGCGGTGCCGACCTGCGCCTCGGCAACGTCGAGCGCCGTGACCGCGGCGTCGAGCTCGGCCTGCGCCATCACGTCGGCGTCGACCAGGGCGCGGCGACGCGAGACTTCGCGCTCGGCGTCGGCGAGCCGGGCCTCGGCCTCGGCCAGGCGCGCCTCGGCCTGGCGCCTGGACGCCTCGAGGTCCTCGCTGTCGAGCACTGCCAGGGTCGCGCCACGGCGCACCCGGTCGCCCTCGTCGTAGGGCAGCTCGACCACCCGGCCGATGATCTTCGAGCCCACCGCGGCGCGGCTGCGGGCGTAGGTGTAGCCGGTGGCGGTGAGCACCGTCTGCGACTCGGTGACGCTGACCGACTGCACCGTCGCCAGCTCGACCCGCGGCGGCAGGGCGCCGGCGCGCAGGAACCACCACGCCGCCGCCGCGAGGGCCGCCAGCACCACCAGCGCCACCAGCCAGCCCCAGCCGCGTCGCGGCGTCGGCTCGCTGCGGTCCATGCGCAGGGCGGAGAGGTCGGGTCGGGAGGGCCCGTCGGAGGTGGTCAATGGCGCCTCGGAATCGAAGTCGCGGGGGCTTGGATCGTAGCAATGCGTCGGTGTCGTCCGCGCACCTGTCGAACGTGGGTCTCCTGACCTACGAGCTCGGCGGAAGAGTTGTTCCGCGGGAGTGCCGGAACCGCTGCCGCTCTTTCTCCCCGACGCCTCTGCGCTGCTGTGGTACGTTGTCCAGAAACCCTCAGCGAGCGCCTCTCCAGGGTCCGAACCAGCGGTCCGGCTCGCTGCCTCTGATCTCCGTCCGCACGAAATGAACCTTCCGCTCAGCGGCCCCTCTGCCAGCCGCCGGATTCTCCTCGGCTGCCTGATCGCGGCACTGACGGCGGCTTCGGTCGCTGCGCAGGTCGTTCCCGCGGATTGGCATCTGGAACGCGTCGACGCGACGCTTCCGCTCCGCGATCTCCAGGAGGTCGCGGTGTCGAATCCATTCGGCGATCTGAGAGTGCGCGCCGGCGACGCGGGCGAGCTCTACTGGCTGGCTCACACACAGCGGGCTCAGGCGGACCCACGTCGATTCGAGGTGGTGCTCGAGCCCCCCAGCGGAGCCGAGCCCGCCGCGCTGCGCGTGCATCTGAGCGGCTCGCCGGAGGGAACGTCCGATACAGCCGAGCCAGAGTCCTGGAACGCCAGACGAGCCGACCTCACCGTCTTCGTTCCCAAAGCAGTTCTACTCCACGCCACCACAACCGACGGCCTGCTGGAGATCCGCGGCGTGCCACGGATCGGCCGACTCCGCACTGAGCGCGGAGAGCTCCGGGTTCGGGCCGGCGCCCCGATCGAGGCCCATTCCCAGCACGGCGAGGTGCTGATCCAGCTCCCCAGGATGCCCAGAGGCAGCACGGTGAAGATGTCGAGCACGACGAGCCCGATCACCGTCGAGGTGCCCGGCTCCCAGGATTTCGCGGCTCGACTCCAGAGCCGGGGGCGCTTCACCACCGACTTTTCGATCGACATCGAGCGCGACCCGCGGAGCGCGCTCAAAGTCGGTCGGGTGCAGACCAGCTCGACCGCCTCGGACATCGCCTCGCTCGTTCTGGAGTCCTTTCAGGGCAGCCTGAGCCTGCTCGTCTCGCCCGTCGACTGGAGCGACCCGGAGCCGCTCGATCCGCCTGCCGACCTCGAACCGCAGGCTGTCCCGCAGACCGGTCAGGGCGCCAGTCCGTGACCAAAACCGATCACCACAAGTCCACGACTCGTCCACCCGTCTGATCAGTGCAGGAGCTCTCGATGTCCGGATACCGCACGTTTTCTCGACCACTCTGTTTCCTGATCGCGATCCTCTTCGCGCTCACGCCCCTCCACGGCCTCACGGCACAGCATGCCGAGGTGCTCGGCGATTCGGTAGCCGGCGTGCCGATCGACATCGATCTCCGGTTCGTCGAGACCCTGCCGCCCTGGAGGCCTGGCGATCCGATCCGGGAGGTACCACGGCGCGACGACGGCAGCGGCGAACCCGTGGTCGACACGCCGCCGCGCCTCGATCCGCTGGTCCAGCGCCAGTGGGACCGCCGAGGCCCGGGGCCGGCCATCACCGAGTTGCTCAACTTCAACGGCAACTCGTCGACCGCCAACCCGAACGATCCGACCGGAGACATCGGCGCCGCCTACTTCATCGAGGCGATCAACGGACCGGGCGGCACCTCGGTGACGATCTACGACAAGACCGACGGCTCACTGGAGGCCGGCCCCTTCGCTCTGGACACCTTCGGCTCCGGCAGCTGTGCCGCGGGGCTCGGTGACCCGATCGTGCTCTACGACCACATGGCCGAGCGCTGGCTGCTGACCGAGTTCTCGAGCGGCGGCAACCGTCTCTGCGTCTACACCTCGCGAACCGCCGATCCCATCGCCGGCGGCTGGTGCGGCTACGAGTTCGCGGACTCGAGCTTCCCCGACTACCCCAAGTACGGGATCTGGCCGGACGCGTACATCGCGAGCGCCAACCAGGGCAACGTGCCTCCGGTCTACGCCTTCGACCGCGTCAACATGCTTTCCCCCGACGGCACGACCTGTCCCACCGCTCGCGCGCCCCAGAAGGTCACCGGCCCAGGCCTGCCTGGACTCGGGTTCGAGGCCTTCACGCCAGTCGACCTCGATGGCCCGGAGCCTCCGCCCGGCAACCCCGCGTACTTCGTCCGCCACCGCGACGAGGAGCTCAACGGGGATCCGAGCCCGAGTCCGACGACCGACAAGATCGAGATGTGGGCTCTCGACGTCGACTTCGACAACGCCGGCAACACCACCTTTTCACAGCTCCCCGACCTCATCGTCTCGGACTTCGACTCCAACCTCTGTCCGCCGATCAGCTTCTTCTCGTGCGTGCCGCAGCCCAGCGGTGGCCAGGCGCTCGATCCGTTGCTGGAGGTCATCATGAACCGGGCCGTGTACCGGAACTTCGGCAGTCACGAGAGCCTTCTGGCGGTCCTGCAGACGGATGTCGGTGACTTCCAGGACCATTCGGGCGAGCGATGGATGGAATTCCGCCGCACCGGCGGGGGCGCCTGGTCGCTGTTCCAGGAAGGTACCTACTCTCCCGACGCCGAGCACCGCTTCATGGGCACCGCGGCAATGGACGCGGACGGCAACATCCTCCTGGCCTACAACGTGAGCAGCACGAGCGTCTTCCCCAGCATCCGGTACACGGGGCGTCTGGCGGGCGATGCAGCCGGGACGATGACGGTTCCGGAGACGACACTGTCGTTGGGTGGTGGAGTCAACAACTCGATCCGCTACGGCGACTACAACCAGATGGGCGTCGATCCGGTCGACGGATGCACCTTCTGGTTCCTCGGCATGTACAACCCGAGCGGCAAAGCGGTCGGTATCGGTGCGGTCAAGTTCGACACCTGTACTGGAGGCTCGGACATCTTCGCCGACGGATTCGAGTCCGGTGATCTCACGGCCTGGAGTCTCAGCATTCCCTGACACCGAGCGACGGCGGGCTTAACCGGCCCGATGGAGGGCGAAGATGACGCGTCAGCCAGCATGTGCACTTCCGACGCACTGCCCGCATGCGTCAGGATGGCCACATGACGACGACCGATGCGCCAGGTACTCGCTCCGCTCTCCTCGCCGCCTCCTCGATCGTGGTGCTCTGGCTTGCCTCGCCAGAACCGACGCGGCCCCAGCCCTTCCCAGCCGACGACGCGTGCACGCTGTTCTCGGGCGCCGCCCTGATCAGCTTCGCCGGCGACGAGGTCGATGCGCCGACGCCGGATCAGGACGTGCTGGTGTGCGGCACCAGGATCCGCGCCGTGGGCCCCAGCGGCTCGCTCGAGGTGCCCGAGGGGGCGACCCGCGTCGACGCCTCGGGCAAGGTGCTGATGCCGGGGCTCTTCGACGGCCACGTGCACCTCTTCGCGCCTCTCGATCTCGACCTCAACCTCGCCTGGGGCGTCACCGGGGTGCGCAACCTGTTCGGCAACGCCTTCGCCCTGAACACCCGGGCGCAGATCGAGCAGGGCGCGATCGTCGGCCCGCGCTTCTTCACCGCCGGTCCGATCGTCGACGGCGATCCGCCGATCTGGCCGGGCTCGGATGCGGTGACCACGGCCGAGGCGGCCCGCGAGACGGTGGCCAAACAGGCGGAGGCCGGCTACGACTTCGTCAAGGTCTACAGCCTGCTGCGTCCGGACCCGTTCTTCGCCGCCATCGAAGCGGCCCACGAGCGTGGGCTGATGGCCGGCGGTCACGTGCCCGGAAGCGTGCCGCTCGAAGATGCCACGGCGCGCGGCATGGACTTCATCGAGCACCTCACCGGGTTCCTGCCGGCCGCGCAGCGCGACGACTCCCCCTACCTGGCCCTGACTCCTGACGAGCGTCGGGCGACCGACCGCTACGAGATCACCCGGCTGCAGGTCGAGGGGTTCGATCCCGAGAAGTTGCCCACGGTGGCCGGCTGGATGGTCGAGCACGGGGTGTGGAACATCCCGACCTTCGTGGTCATCGAGCGCATCACCGCCTCCGCCGCGCAGAAGCAGGAGTGGGTCGAGACCCATCCCCAGATGCGCTACGTCAGCGGGCCAACGCTCTCATTCTGGAACCCGAACAACGACTTCCGGCTGCAGGACGTGAGCGAGGAGCAGCTCGCGGCGCGCGCCCGCTCGGCGGCCCTGCACGCGCCGATCGTCAAGGCGCTGCACGAGGCCGGCGCCGAGCTGATGCTGGGCACCGACACGCCGAACCCGTTCGTCTTCCCCGGCTACTCGGTGCACGAGGAGCTGCAGCGCTTCGTCGAGGCCGGCCTCACCCCCTGGCAGGCTCTACGCGCTGCCACGGTGCAGCCGGCCCGCTTCCTCGGCCAGGAGGAGGTGTTCGGTCGGGTGGCGCCCGGGCTCGAAGCCGATCTGCTGCTGCTCGACGCGAATCCGCTGGAAGCGATCGAGAACACCGAGCGCGTCGCCGGGGTGATGACTCGTGGACGCTGGCTCGATCGCGCCGCCCTTGACGCCAAGCTCGCCGCCGTCGCCAAGGCCTACGGTAAGGAGTAGCGGAGCGGCGCAGCGCTACACTGAGGGGGTTCAACGAGAGAACGAGCCCTGGAGGTAGTGGCATGAGCATCGAACCGGTCTCCCCCGCCGCCGAACCCAACCCCGACCGCGCGGTGGTGCAGGTGCGCGAGGTCAGCGAGGAGGAGTCGCGCCGCGTCGCCGAGGAGTCGCGCGAGCAGGAGTGGAAGAGCGCCTCGTTCATGAAGGAGCTCTTCCTCGGCAACTTCCGCTTCGACCTCATCCACCCGTACTCCTACACCTACGCCGACCGCAGCAACTGGCGCCCCGAGTTCGCCGAGTTCTACGACAAGCTCGAGGCCTTCCTGCGCGATCAGGTCGATCCCGACGAGATCGACCGCAGCGCCGAGTATCCCGAGCACGTGGTGAAGGGCCTGGCCGAGCTCGGCGCCTTCGGGATGAAGATCCCCAAGCAGTACGGCGGCATGGGCTTCCACCAGGTCGAGTACGGCCAGGCGATGGAGCTGCTGGGCTGCTACGACGCCAACCTCGTGGCGCTGCTGTCGGCCCACCAGTCGATCGGGGTGCCGCAGCCGGTGCTGCTCTTCGGCAGCGACAAGCTCAAGGAGAAGTACCTGCCGCGCTGCGCCCGGGGCGAGATCTCCGCCTTCGCGCTCACCGAGCCGGGCGTCGGCTCGGACCCGGCGCGCCTGGCCACCACCGCGAAGCTCGACGGCGACTTCTACACGCTGAACGGCGCCAAGCTCTGGTGCACCAACGGCACCAAGGCGAAGATGCTGGTGGTGATGGCGCGCGATCCGGAGAGCGACAAGATCAGCTCGTTCGTCGTCGAGACCGACTCGCCGGGCCTCACCGTCGAGCGCCGCTGCCACTTCATGGGGCTGCGCGCGCTGGCCAACGGAGTGATCCGCTTCGACAACGTGCAGGTGCCGCGCGAGAACCTGATCGGTGAGGAGGGCCGTGGCCTCAAGATCGCCCTGACCACGCTCAACGACGGCCGCCTGTCGATCCCCAACGCCTGCGTCGGCGTCGGCAAGGCGTGCCTGCGCATCGTGCGCCGCTGGGCCTCCGAGCGGGTGCAGTGGGGTCAGCCGGTGGGGCGCCACGAGGCGGTGGCGCAGATGATCTCGAAGATCGCCGCCGAGACCTTCGCCATGGAGTCGATCGTCAAGCTGGCGACCGAGCTGTCGAAGAACAAGAAGCTCGACCTGCGTCTCGAGAGCGCCGCCTGCAAGGAGTGGAACACTGCGCGCGGCTGGGAGATCATCGACGCCACCATGCAGGTGCGCGGCGGCCGCGGCTACGAGACCTCGAGCTCGCAGGAGGCGCGCGGCGAGGAGGAGTTCGGCGTCGAGCGCATGATGCGCGACTTCCGCATCAACAAGATCTTCGAGGGCTCGAGCGAGATCATGCACCTGCTGATCGCCCGTGAGGCGGTCGACAAGCACCTGCAGGTCGCCGGCGCCCTGATCGATCCCAAGGCGAGCGTCGGCACCAAGCTGGCGGCGCTGCCGAAGATCGGTCTGTTCTACGCCTGGTGGTACCCCACCCGCTGGCTCGGCTGGAGCTTCTGGCCCAAGTACTCGGCTCACGGCGACCTGGCGAAGCACCTGCGCTTCGTCGAGCGCGCCGCCCGCAAGCTGGCCCGCCAGAGCTTCCACGGCATGCTCGTCTACCGCGAGAAGATGGAGCGCAAGCAGCGCTTCCTCAACCGCCTGGTCGACATCGTGATGGAGCTCTTCGCCATCTCCGCCTCGGTTTCACGCGCCTCCAGCCTGCGCGCCGAGGGAGCGCCGCACGCCGAGAAGGCCTGCGAGCTCGCCGACGTCTTCGCACGCTCCTCGCGGCGCAAGATCGACCAGCTCTTCCACGAGCTGTGGGCCAACGACGACGAGCGCGAGTACGCCCTCGCCGTCGACGTGCTGAAGGGCGGCCAGATCTGGCAGGAGGCGCTGCTCGAGGAGCTGCACACCCCGAGCGAGCGGCCGCTGGTGGCGGAGGTGGCGTAGCTGGTGTGAGCGAGCTTCGCGCTCCGGCCCCTCCCCCTTCAGGGGGAGGCTGGGTGGGGGTGTCTCGACCAGCGAGTTCGGCACCATCGTGCGTCGCCGCTTCACGCAACGCATGGATCCGTGGACCGAGTCCGGGATGACAGAACACAGAACGGAGCTTCGCGCTCCGGCTCCTCCCCCTTCAGGGGGAGGCTGGGTGGGGGTGTCACATAGAGCGCAAGCGCTTCAGGGTGAGAGAAGCGAGGAGCCGCCCTTCACTCCCCCATCGCCTCCGCCAGCTTGGTGCGGATCTCCACCGTGCGGGGGTTGTCGGGGCCGAGGCTGGTCTCGGCGACCTCGAGGCTCTGGCGCAGCGCCTCCGCGGCTTCGTCGCGACGGCCGAGTCGCTGCAGGGACTGGGCCATCTCGGCGCGGCTGATCGCGAGGTAGAAGTGCTCGGGGCCGAGAGCGGCTCTCCAGATCGCGTAGGAGCGGCGGTAGTGGTCGAGCGCTTCCTGGTGATCGCCCGAGGCGCGCTTCAGGTTGCCGAGGTTGTGCAGGGCGATGCCGACGTCGGGATGCTCCGCCCCGAGCGCCGCGGTCCACACCTCGAGGCCGCGCCGCAGATGGGTCTCGGCCTCGTCGAGCCTGCCCATCCGCTCGAGGATGGAGCCGAGGTTGTTGTGCAGTGCGCCGACGTCGGGGTGGTCGGCGCCCTTGCTGACCTGCTCGATGGCGAGGGCCTCGAGCAGCAGAGCCTCGGCCTCGGGACCACGGTCCAGTCCGTTGAGCGCGGTGGCGAGATTCACCAGCGAAGCCGCGATGCTCGGATGGTCGTCCGGTAGCTGCCGACGCTTGATCTGCAGCGCTCGTTCGAAGTGGCCGATCGCCTCGTCGTAGGCGCCGAGATCGGCGCGCACCACACCGAGCGAGTTCAGGGACTGGGCGATGCGCAGATCGTCGGTCTCGTAGAGCCGTTGGCGCAGCGCCAGACTGCGCTCGAAGAGCTCCTGCGCCCGATCGGGCTCGCCGCCATCGGCCCGCGCGGCGGCGAGGATGTGCAGCGCCTCGGCGAGCTCTTCACTCTCGGGAGCGCTCGCCTCGAGCCGCCGCACACCTTCCTCGAGGAGCTGGCGCGATGCCTCCATCTCGCCGCGTTCGCGCTGCACGTCGCCGAGTCGCACTAGCACGTCGGCCAGCTCGACGTCGCCGGCCCCCAACCGACGGCGAAGCTCGACCGCGTCGTCGAGCAGCTCCGACGCCTGGTCGTAGAGGCCCAGGCCCTGGTAGGTGCTGCCCACCGTCGCCAGCAGACGGGCCAGCACCTCGGGCTGGTCGGCGAGATCGGTACGCATGCGGACGACGCCGCGATCGAGGATCTCGCGCGCCTCGATGTCCGGCCGCGGCTCGGACTCCGGGTTGACCGTCTCGAAGAGATCGACCAGGAACTCCGACACCTCGTCGGAGGTGCGCGCCTCACGCTGGGCCCGCTCCGCCTCGCGCCGCGCCTGCAGCAGGCCCCAGCTGGTGCCGACGACCGCGGCGATCAGCAGCAGCACGGCGCCAGCGGCACTGGCGACACCGATGCGGTGACGGCGGACGAAGCGTGAGGCCCGGTAGCTCACCGAGGGGGGACGGGCGCTGACCGGTTCGTGAGCCAGCGACCGTCGCACGTCGCTGCCGAGCTCGAGGGCGGTCTGGTAGCGGCGCTCGCGGTTCTTCTCCAGCGCCTTCGCCACCACCCAGTCGAGGTCGCCCTGCAGCCGGCGGCGCAGGATCGAGCGCTCCACGCCGCGGCGCCGGGCCCGCGCGGCGGCATCGGCGACGGCGCTGGCGAGCCGGGTGCTGGGCAGCGGCGCGTCCTCGTCGAGGATGCGGCGACGTAGGTTGATCAGCGCCGCGATGCCGCCGTCAGGGCGCTCGAACGGGCGCTCGCCGCAGAGCAGCTCGTAGAGCAGCACACCGAGCGCGTAGACGTCGGCCCGGGTGTCGACGTCGAGCTTCTCGCTCTCGAACTGCTCCGGCGCCATGTACTCGGGAGTGCCGATCAGAGCGCCGGCCTCGGTGTGCAGGGTGCGCTGGGTCAGCGGCTGCTGGGTGGCCTTGGCGACGCCGAAGTCGATGATCTTCGGTGTCGCCACGCCGTCGACCTCGTGCACCAGCACGTTGGAGGACTTGAGGTCGCGGTGCACCAGGCCCTTCTGGTGGGCGTGCTGCACACCGTCGCAGACCTGCACGAAGAGTCGCAGGCGCCGGTCGAGCGGCAGCGCGTGGTGGTCGCAGTAGTCGGTGAGCTCCAGACCGGGCACGTACTCCATCACGAAGTACGGCACTCCGTCGGCCTCGCCGGCGTCGTAGACCCGGGCGACGTTGGGGTGGCTCATCAGGGCCAGCGCTTGGCGCTCGGCTTCGAAGCGCGCCACCAGCTCGCGGGTCACCAGGCCGGGGCGGATGAGCTTGACCGCGACCTTGCGCCGCGGCGTCTCCTGCTCGGCGAGCCAGACCTCGCCCATGCCTCCGGCGCCGACCCGTTCCAGCAGCCGGTACGGGCCGACGTTGCGCAGCGGCGCGCCGGGCCCTGATTCGAGGACCTCGGTGTCGGGGTCGCGTAGGCGGCCGGGTTCGTCGGATCGCTGGGTCATCGCTCGCCTTTCGCAACTCTACGCGCTGCCGGCGACCGCAGCCCGCCGACTCCTCGGGGGCCTTTGGCCGCTCCAATCTTCCGGGCTCCTGCCTTGGGGCGCTGGGTAGGAGCTACGACGCAGCGATCCGTGAACGGCTGCCAGACGTACCTACCGAACGGATGGTAGAATCTCCTCCGCAAGGCAGCGTTCTCTCCACGAAAGGAACCATCGATATGGCAGATCAGACCCTCCACCCACGCGAAGCGGTCATCGTCGACGCCGTCCGTACCCCGGGCGGCAAGCGCAACGGCAAGCTCAAGGACTGGCACCCGGTTAGCCTGGCGGCCCACGTGCTGAAGGCGCTGCAGGAGCGCAACGACCTCGATCCGGCGATCGTCGACGACGTCATCATGGGCTGCGTGATGCAGGTCGGCGAGCAGTCGCTCAACATCGGGCGCAGCGCGGTACTCGCCGCGGGCTGGCCCGAGTCGGTGCCCGCGACCACCGTCGACCGGCAGTGCGGCAGCAGCCAGCAGGCGCTGCACTTCGCGGCCCAGGGCGTGCTCTCCGGCGCCTACGACGTGGTGGTCGCGGCCGGCGTCGAGGCGATGACCCGGGTGCCGATGGGCGCCTCCGTGGGCCAGGGCCTCGGCATGCCCTTCCCGCCCGAGATGCTGGCCCGCTACGAGAAGACGGGTCTGCCGCCGCAAGGCATCGGCGCCGACATGATCGCCGACGAGTACGGCCTGAGCCGCGAGGACCTCGACGCCTTCGGCGCCCTCAGCCAGCAGCGCGCCTTCACCGCCACCGAGGAGGGCCGCTTCGCCAACGAGATCGTCCCGATCACCTACGTCGACGAGGACGGCAACGAGCAGACGATGACCGCCGACGAGGGCATCCGCCCCGGCACCACGGCCGAGAAGCTCGCCGGCCTCAAGCCGGCGTTCAAGGAGGACGGCCGCATCACCGCCGGCAACTCGTCGCAGATCACCGACGGCGCCGCGGCGGTGCTGGTGATGTCCGCCGCCAAGGCGAAGGAGCTGGGGCTGAAGCCGCGGGCGCGGTTCCACGGCTTCGCCGTCGCCGGCACCGATCCGGTGACCATGCTGAAGGGTCCCATCCCGGCAACCCGCAAGGTGCTCGAGCGCACCGGCATGCAGATCGGCGACATCGACCGCTTCGAGGTCAACGAGGCCTTCGCCTCGGTGGTCCTCGCCTGGCAGAAGGAGCTCGGCGCCGACCTCGACAGGGTCAACGTCAACGGCGGCGCGATCGCCCTCGGCCACCCGCTCGGCTGCTCCGGCGCCAAGCTGATGACCACCCTGGTCAACGAGCTCGAGCGCAGCGGCGGCCGCTGGGGGCTGCAGACGATGTGCGAGGGCGGCGGCCTGGCCAACGCCACCATCATCGAGCGCATCGCGGCATAGACCGGCGGCACTGGCGCTGCCGGACGCGGCCAGGATCCCTCCCCGACCTCCGGCCACGAACCTACCGTCTTGTGAGAAGCTCGGAGGTTCGGGAAGGATCTCCAATCGCCATGGACGTCGAACAGGTCGCCAGAACGCTGCTCGAGAGACTCGAACCGCACGGCTTCGTCGCCGTGGTCGGAGGCTTCGCGCTGGTCGCCCACGGCATCCAGCGCACCACCTTCGATCTCGACCTCATGGTCGAGCGCGAGCACCAGGACGACATCGTCGAGGTGCTCGAGGCGTTGGGCTACGAGACCGTGCACCGCTCCGAGAACTTCTCCTCGCACCTGCACCCCGACCGCGATCTGGGCCGGGTCGACCTGGTGTACGTCGACGCCGAGACCGCGGCCACCGTCGCCGGATCGACGCGGGTGCTGCCGCTGCTCGGAGCCGTGCGGGCCCCGATCGCCTGCCCCGAGCACCTGATCGCGATGAAGCTGTCGGCGATCGCCTCCGATCCCGACCGGCGCTTCGGCGACCAGGTGGACATCGCCCGCCTGCTCGAGCTGCCAGGCGTCCACCCCGAGACGGTGCAGCCGTACTTCGAGAAGTGGGGCGAGGAGGCGCTGTTCAGGCAGCTCTGCAACCAGGCCGGCTCCGAAGAAGAAGACAGCGATGGGGATCGCTCTGCCGAGCAGCCCGATTCCGCAGCGCGAGGATGAGCGAGATGCAGTGCAGCGAGACCCAGAGCAAGGCGATCGAGACCCTCTACCAAGGCCTGCCCCAGGCGAGCGGCGAAGAGATCGCGACGCTGCGACGTCTGCGCCGCGCGTCCGAACGCGACCTCCCGGCCGAGCGCTGGCGGCGAGTGCTGGCGGCCCTGCCCTCTCCCAGCCGAGCCCGCCTGGCAGCGCGTCAGCCGCCGAGAGGCCCCGCCTTCACCCTCTGAACGTTCGTCGGCACGCGATGGCGATCAGAACCCAACACTCCATCGCCGCCGAGAGCAAGCCGGATCATCGGCAGGCTCTCCATCGCCCGACACCTCTCCGCGTTCGTCTCGTCTCCTCCTTCCCTGACCCCTGACCCCTGACCCCTCTCCGCCCCGCCTTCCGCAATGAGCGCCACGACCAGCCTCGACTTCCAGCAGCCGTTCGGCGCAGTCCCCGACGTCAGCGAGCTGCTGCGCACCCAGCAGTACGTCGCCGACCCGGCGCTTGCCACCGCGATCTTCCTGTCGCGTCGACTCGGCAAACCCCTCTTCCTCGAAGGCGAGCCCGGCGTCGGCAAGACCGAGGTGGCGCGCGCCCTGGCGCAGCTGCTCGAGGTGCCGCTGGTCCGGCTGCAGTGCTACGAGGGCCTCGACGTCGCCCAGGCCCTGTACGAGTGGAACTACGGCCGTCAGTTGCTCAGCTTGCGAGCCTCGGGCGACGGTGCCTCGGTCGACGATCTGTTCCGGCGCGAGTTCCTGATCGCGCGGCCGCTGCTGCGCGCGATCGACCCGGCGGAAACCGGCGGCCGAGCGGTGCTCCTGATCGACGAGATCGACCGCGCCGACGAGGAGTTCGAGGCCTTCCTGCTCGAGATCCTCGCCGACTACCAGGTCACCATCCCCGAGATCGGGCCGATCCGGGCCGAGACCCCCCCGGTGGTGGTGCTGACCTCGAACCGCACCCGCGAGGTGCACGACGCCCTGAAGCGCCGCTGCCTCTACCACTGGATCGACTTCCCCAGCTTCGACAAGGAGGTCGAGATCGTGCTGCGCCGCGTGCCGGAGGCGCCCGAGACACTCGCCCGCGAGGCCGTCGCCCTGGTGCAGGAGCTGCGGAGCGAGGAGCTGTTCAAGCGCCCCGGCGTCGCCGAGACCATCGACTGGCTGCAGGCCCTCCTCGCCCTCGACCAGGAGACCCTCAGCGACGAGATCCTCGAACGCACCCTGGGCGTGCTGCTCAAGTACCAGGACGATCTGGAGCGGATCGATTCGGAAGCGGCGCGGCGGCTGATTCAGCGCAGCCGCGCCGCTGGCGCGGGGGGTTAGGGGTCAGGGGTTAGGGGTCAGGGGATCAAGAACCTCTCGAGATCCTGCGACGCAGAGATCGAACGAGCCCATTGAGCATCTTGGCGATCTCTTCCATTTCGAGCTCGACCTCGCGAGTGTCGGCCGAAGAAAAGTAGTCGAGCTTCCTTCCCGCTACGAGGAGCGTCTGCAGCTCGGCCAGGCTGCCCTTGGCGACGAAGAGACTCTGCACGTACTCCTTGCGATGCTGGCGAGCATGCCCTTCAGCGATGTTCGCCGGGATCGAAACGCAGGCTCGACGGATCTGATCAGCGAGGGCGAACCTCTCCTCGACGGGCAGCTGCCGGAGTAGCTGGTAGACCTTGGGGAGGAGATCGATACTTCTGTTCCACACATCGAGGTCCCTGAAGCTGCTGACTTTCATCGCGCCCTCCCTCGCCCTGCCCGCCAGCACTTCGAGAGTCGCGTGACCTCTCGCGACTTTCTCTCTAGTACGCCGCGCGACCTCCATCCCTGACGCCGTTCAGCTCTCTGTTCTTCTCAGTCCCCAGTCCCTGCTCCCTGGTCCCGATCCCCTAACCCCTAACCCCTGACCCCCAACCCCTCCCTTGTCCCTCCTCCAGAACGCAGTCCTCTTCGCCCGCCTGCTCCGCGTCGGCGGGCTCGACGCGGGACCGGACCAGCTCTCCGACTGGCTGCGGGCGCTGACCCACGTCGACCTGCGCAGCAAGCAGCAGGTGAAGAGCGCGGCGAGTGCGCTGCTGGTGAGCCGGCGCGAGGACCTCGACTGGTTCGACGCCGCCTTCGAGCTGTTCTGGCAGGCGCGTGACCCGCGCGAGCTGGAGGGTCTCGAGCTGGGGCTGCTGGTGCAGCGGCAGGTGGAGCGCCGGCGGCAGGCGGCCCTGACGGGGCTGCAGGCGAGCACGCCGCCGCCCGGCCAGGATTCCCGCGACGATCAGGACGAGCAGCGCGTGGCGGCCTGGAGCGACCGCGAGCAGTTGCGTCACAAGGACTTCGCCGAGCTCGACGCCGAGGAGCTCGAGCAGGTACGGCGGATGATGCGGCGCATGCGCTGGGATCTCGAGACGAGGCGCTCGCGCCGCCTCACCGCCGCCCGCCGCGGCGAGGTCCTCGACCTGCGGCGCAGCCTGCGCCGCAACCTGGCGCACGGTGGCGAGCTCATCGAGCTGAAGCGCCGCAGGCGCAAGCGCAGGCGCCGGCCACTGGTGCTGCTGTGCGACGTCTCGGGGTCGATGGAGGCCTACTCGCGTCTGCTGCTCGAGTTCGTGTACGCGATCAGCCACAGTCGTTTCCTGCGCCGTTCGCAGGCGCGGGTCGAGGCGTTCGCCTTCGGCACTCGCCTGACCCGGCTGACTGCGGAGCTGCGCGGCAGCAACGTCGACGATGCCCTGCGGGCGGCGACGCGCCGGGTCGAGGACTGGGGCGGCGGCACCCGTACCGGCGAGGCGCTGCACACCTTCAACCGCGAGTGGGCGCGGCGGGTGCTCTCCGGCGGCGCCGTGGTGCTGCTCATCTCCGACGGCTGGGACCGCGGCGACATCGACCTGCTGGGGCGCGAGATCGCGCTGCTCCACCGTCTCAGCCATCGGCTGGTGTGGCTCAACCCGCTGCTCGGCTCGCCGACGTACGAGCCCCTCACCCGCGGCATGCAGGCGGCCCTGCCGCACGTCGACGACTTCCTGCCGGTTCACGACCTGCACTCGCTCGAGCAGCTCGGCAAACTGCTCGAGAGGCTCACCGACCGGGGTGTGCGGTCGTCTGCCGCCGTCGCCTCCCGCGCCACGGCCTAGACGGCATGGGGTGGCCGGCCCGCCGACCGTGGGGGTCGCCACGAGCCCGATCCTCGCCGCCCTGCGCCAGGGAAGCCGTGCTCGTGGCTAGACTCCAGCCGTGAAGCTGCGCAGTCTCCTCGCCAGCCCGCTGGTGCGCATCGCGGTGGCGCTCGCACTGGTCGCCCTGCTGCCGCTGCTCTTCGTCTCGTGGCAGCTGGTGTCGCTGAATCGCGGCGCGATGCGCGAGCAGGTCGAGCGCACCAACGTGCTCGCCGCCCGCACCGTGGCTGAGCAGCTCGAGAGCCAGCTCGCCTCGTGGCTCTCCCTCGCCCGCTCGCTGGCCGACCATCCCGCCGTGACCGCGGCAAGCGACGACGCGATGACGCAGCTGCTGCGCGACAGCCTGGCGAACTGGGGCCCGCTCGGGGTGGACGGGCTCGGCATCGTCGATCCCGGTGGCGTGCTCGTCGTCGGTACCCGCTCCGATGACTCGGGCGTCGACTTCGCGCCGATCCCATCGCTGACCTGGCAGCCGCTCGAGCCGCCCGGCAGCACCCGGTCGGCGACCGGCGGGCCGGCGATCTGGTTCGGCGACCCGGTCTTCGTGCGTGCACCCATCCGGATCGCGACGCAGGGCGGCGGCCGCGAGCCCATCGGCTTCGTGGTCCTCGCCGGAGATCGGGAGCGGATCTCGGCGCCCCTCGCCGCACGCGAGCTGCTCGGCGCCCCGGACGCCCAGCTCCTCGCGATCGACGCCGACGGACGTCACGTCGCCGGCGCCCCTGGCGCCGGGCCCGCCGATGCGGACCCCCTCCGCGACCTGCCTCCCTCCCTGCTCGAGGCCGCTCTCTCCGGGCGCGTCGCCGGCTCGGGATTCTTCGCCGACCCCTCCGGTGGCGAGTTCCTGGCTGCCTACGCACCGGCCGGCGCCACCTCCCTGCGGGTGCTCTCGGTGCAGCCGCGGGCCGCCGCTGAGGCGACGGCGCTGCGCATGCAGCAGCGCGCCGGCCTGGTGCTGCTGCTCGCCGCGGCTCTGGTCTCGTTGCTGCTCGGCGGCGCCTACGGCGTCGTGGTGCGTCCGCTGCGTCGTCTGCTCGACGCGCAGCGTCGGCTGGCGAGCCCCGCCGGCGCGGAGGGCAGCGGCGAAGGTGAGGCGCAGCCGGGCGGCATCCTCGGTCAGCTCGAAGAGAGCTTCCTCGCCCTCGAGGAGCGGGTGCGCGCCTCGGAGGACCTCGGCAAGGTCTTCCTCGGCCGCTACCAGGTGATCGAGCTCATCGGTCGCGGCGGCATGGGAACGGTGTTCCGTGGCTGGGACCCCAAGCTCGAGCGACCGGTGGCGCTCAAGACCGTGCGCCTCGATCGCGGCGCGCTGCCCGACTCTCCCGGCGAGCACCACGAGAAGGTGCGCTCGCTGCTCGCCGAAGCGATCCTGGTGGCGCAGCTCAACCACCCGAACGTTGTGACGGTGTACGACTTCGAGGAGCTCGGCGGCAGCGCCTTCCTGGCGATGGAGCTGGTCGACGGCGTCACCCTCGAGCACCTGCACTACTTCGGCGCCCTCGATGAGGAGCGCGTCGCGCCGCTCGGCCTGCACCTGGCGCGGGCGCTCGAGGCGGCCCACGAGCGCGGTGTGCTGCACCGTGACATCAAGTCGCCCAACGTGCTGCTGGGCCGCGACGGCTCGGTCAAGGTGGTCGACTTCGGCCTCGCCCAGCTCGCCACGGCAGCCCGGGAGCAGGACGGTCTGGTGTTCGGCACTCCGGGTTACGTCGCCCCGGAGGTGATCCGAGGCGATCCACCGACGCCGGCGGCGGATCTCTTCGCACTCGGAGTGGTGCTCTACGAATCGGCCGCCGGCCGGCTGCCCTTCATCGGCGTCAACATCCCGGCGACGTTGCGCGAGACGGTGCGCGGCAAGCATCTACCGCTCGAGCGGGTGCGCGACGACCTCGACCCCGAGCTGCTCCAGCTGGTGGAGCGGTTGATCCAGGCCGATCCGCTGCTCAGGCCGAACGCCGCGGAGGCGCGGACCGAGCTGCAGTCGATCTGCCAGCGCCTCAACCAGAGCTGGACGCTGCCCGATCTCCAGCTGCTGCACCAGGGCGAAGAGCGCCGCACCACGAGGGCGCGCGCGCAATGGATCGAGACGACGACGCTCGAGACGTCGCGGATCTCCTCGCTGGCGCGTTGAGGGCTCAGACCGCGCCGCTGCGCCGGGCGTCGAGGAACGAGCGCACGCAGAGGATGAGGAAGACCAGCAGCACCGCTCCCATCATCAGCTGCATGACGATCGCGGTGCCGAGGCTGCCGCCCAGCATCGCCGGCACCGCTCGGCCGAAGGCGCCGAGCACGCCGAGCAGGGCGATCACCGCCGCCGCGTGCATCGCGTGTTTGCGCAGCTGTTCCCTGCGCCCGACGAGGCCGGCAGCCACGAGACCAACGCCGAAGAAGGCGGGGATGAGCGCGGTGACGCTGGCGCGGCCGGTGAGCAGATAGCCGGCGACTCCCAGCGCGATGAGGAAGATCCCGAAACTGGTGGCGACTCTGGGCACGGAGGCTTCTCCCCTGAGGAACGATCCGGCGGCCCGTCGGGCTGTGGGCTCGCCGCCTGGCAGGCCGGAGTCTATCGGCGCCCGCCTGCCCTCGGCCTGATCTGGGTCAAGGCCCGAGCCGTCTCTTCGGTCTACCCTGCGGCGACACTGACGCCTCGAGCGAGGCAGGAGATGCCCCCGATGACCCGTTCGCCCGACCGCTCCCACAGCCGCGCCGGCCTGTCTCCGGCGCTGCTCACGGCGCTGCTGCCAGCGCTCTCTCTACTGCTCCTGACCGCCTGCCGCCCCGACTCCAGCGGCGGCTCCGGCGAGGCCGACGCGACCGTCGGCACCGACGAAGCCGGCGTCGTCAACCTCTACACCGCCCGTCACTACGACGGCGACGAGGTGGTCTACGAGCGCTTCACCTCCGAGACCGGGATCCGGGTGGAGCTGCTGGAGGCCGACTCCGCGGCGCTGCTCGAGCGGCTGACGCGCGAGGGCGCCGACAGCCCTGCCGACCTGTTCATCACCGTCGACGCCGGGAGGCTGCACCAGGCCGAGCAGGCAGGCGCCTTCCAGCCGGTGCGCTCGGCCGTGCTCGAGGAGCGGATCCCGGAGAAGCTCCGGCATCCCGAGGGCCTGTGGTTCGGGCTCACCAAGCGGGCCCGGGTGATCGTCTATGCGAAGGACCGGGTCGATCCGAGCGAGATCACGACCTACGAGGACCTCGCCGATCCGCGGTGGAAGGGCAGGATCGCCATCCGCAGCTCGACCAACGTCTACAACCAGTCGCTGGTCGCCTCGCTGATCGCGGCGCTCGGCGAGGAGGCGACCGAGGAGTGGTGCCGCGGGCTGGTGGCGAACCTGGCGCGGCCGCCGCAGGGTGGCGACCGCGACCAGATCCGGGCCGTCGCCGCCGGCGAGGCCGACATCGCGGTGTCGAACACCTACTACCTGGCCCAGATGCTCGCCGGCAGCGAGGAGGACCGCGCCGCGGCGGCGCGGGTCGGCGTCGTCTTCCCCAACCAGGGCGGCCGCGGCACCCACGTCAACATCTCCGGCGGCGGCGTCGTCGCCGGGGCTCCCAACCGCGACAACGCGGTGCGTCTGCTCGAGTTCCTCGCCGGACCCGAGGCGCAGAGCGCGCTGGTGGCGGAGACCAGGGAGTACCCGGTGGCGGCCGGGTACGAGGCGGTGCCCGAGCTCGAAGCCTTCGGAGCGTTCGACGAGGACCCGCTGAACGCCTCGGTGCTCGGAGACGGCGGCGCCGCGGCGTTGCGGCTGACCGACCGCTGCGGCTGGCGGTGACGTCCGCGGCGCGGCGCGCGCCGGGCCCCGCGGCGACGCTCGCCGCTGCCGTCGCGCTGCTGGTCGCGCTGCCGGTGCTCGTCGTCGTCGCACGGGTCGGCGCCGACTCGGGTGGCTTGTTCTCGCATCTCGCCGGCACCGTGCTGCCGCGCTACCTGCGCAACACCGTGGCGCTCGCACTGGGCGTCGGTCTGGTCTCCGCGATCCTCGGAGTGTCGACCGCCTGGCTGGTCAGCGTCTGCCGCTTCCCGGGGAGTCGCTGGCTGCGCTGGGCGCTGCTCCTTCCTCTCGCCATTCCCGCCTATCTCAGCGCCTACGCCTACGCCGACGCGCTGCAGTTCGCCGGCCCGGTGCAGACCCTGCTGCGTACGACCTTCGAGTGGTCGGCCGGCGACTACTGGTTCCCTCGGGTCCGGTCCCTGCCGGGGGCGATCCTGGTGCTGTCGCTCGGGCTGTATCCCTACGTCTTCCTCGCCGCCCGCTCCGCCTTCCTCGAGCAGTCGCTCTGCGTGCTGGAGGTGTCGCGCACGCTCGGCTCGGGGCCGTGGGGAGCGGCGCGGCGCGTGGCGCTGCCGCTGGCGCGCCCGGCGATCGTCGCCGGCCTGGCGCTGGTGCTGATGGAGACCCTCGCCGAGTTCGGCGCCGTGCAGCACCTGGCGGTCGACACCTTCGCCACCGGCATCTACCGCACCTTCCTGCTCCCCGACCCGGCGGCGCTCGTCGCCGCTGCGCAGCTGTCGACCTGCCTGCTGGCGTTGGTCGCGTTCCTCCTGGTGCTGGAGAGTCGCGCGCGGCGCGGTGCGCGCTACCACTCCACCACCCTTCGCCATCGCCAGGTACCGGCGACCGGCCTGCGCGGATGGCGTGCCGCCGCCGCGCTGCTGGTCTGCCTGGCGCCGATCGCCCTCGGCTTCGCCGTGCCGCTGGCCCTCTTCGTCCGGCTGACGCTCGCCGGCGGCGATCGACGGGGTCTCGAGCTGTTCGGCGAGTTCAGCCGCAACTCGCTGCTGCTCGGCGCCGTCGCCAGCCTGGTCGCGGTCGTCCTCGCCACCTTCCTCAGCTTCGCCCGCCGACCCCGCGAAGGGATCTTGGCGCGGCTGTGCCACCGACTGGCGGGGCTCGGCTACGCGATACCGGGCGGCGTCATCGCGATCGGTATCCTCACCTGCGTCACCTGGTTCGACCGCCGGCTCGTCGGAGGCCTGGGGTCGTGGTTCGGCTTCTCGACCGGGCTCATCCTCAGCGGTTCGATCGCAGCTCTGGTCTACGGCTACCAGACGCGATTCCTGCCGGTGGCGCTGGGCTTCGTCGCCAGCGGCCTGCAGCGCGTGCGGCCCAGCCTCGATCAGGCGGCGCGCACCCTCGGCGCCTCGCCGCTGCGCAGTCGACTGCAGGTGACGTTGCCGCTGCTGCGAGGTTCCATGGCTGCCGCGGCTCTGCTGGTCTTCGTCGACGTGATGAAGGAGTTGCCCGCGACCCTGATCCTGCGCACCTTCGGCTACGAGACTCTCGCCGTGCGCATCCACCAGCTCGCCTCCGAGGAACGTCTGAGCGAGGCGGCCACCGGCGGCCTGGTGCTGATCGTGCTCGGGGTGCTACCGGTGCTGCTCCTCGGCTCGTTTCTCGAGCGCGCCCACCGCGGGGCGAGGAGCGAGTGGAATCGATGAGCGCCGACGCCGTGGACGCCGGCCGACGCGGGCCCCCAGCCCTCGAGATCGCCGGGGTGAGCTACGCCTACGGCAGCTCGGAGGTGTTCCGCGACGTCGACCTCGCCGTGGCGGCGGGCGGCATCCACTGCCTGCTCGGGCCCTCGGGCAGCGGCAAGTCGACGCTGCTGCGCCTGATCGCCGGTCTCGAGACGCTGCAGACGGGCACCATCTCGCTCGCCGGCAAAGTGGTCTCGACGCCGGCGAAGCAGCTCGCGCCCGAGCGCCGACGCGTTGGCTTCGTCTTCCAGGACTATGCTCTCTTCCCGCACCTCGACGTGGCCCGCAACATCCAGTTCGGCCTCCGCGGTCTGTCGCGGGCCGAACGCCAGCGGCGCACGGCGGAGCTGCTCGAGCTGGTCGATCTGGCCGGCGCCGGCCGCAGGATGCCGCACACCCTGAGCGGCGGCGAGCAGCAGCGGGTCGCTCTGGCCCGGGCGCTGGCTCCCGATCCGGTGGTGCTGCTGCTCGACGAGCCGTTCTCCAACCTCGATCGCGGCCTGCGCGAGGAGATCCGCGAGGCGACGTTGGGCATCCTGCGCGAGACGTCGGTGGCGACCCTGCTCGTCACCCACGATCCCCTCGAAGCCCTCACCGTCGCCGACCGGATCAGCGTGCTGCTCGGCGGCGTCGTGGCACAGACCGGCGACCGCGACGAGCTCTACTTCACCCCCCGGGACGAGCGGGTGGCACGGGTCTTCGGACCGATCCAGCACTTTCGCGGCGCTCTGGTGCGGCCCGACGCGGTGCGGCTGCGACGCCGGGAGGCGCCGGGCTACTCCGCGGCGACGATCGTCGCGGTGCGGCCGATGGCGGGCATGGACCGTCTGACTCTCTCCTGTGGAGGCGCCGGCGAGGATGAGCGGATCGAGGCGCTGGACTTCCGCCACCGCGGCTGGGCGCCGGGCGTCCGCTGCTTCTTCCGCGTCGTCAGTCCGCTCGAGGAATGACGTCCGCGCGTGGATCCGTCGCCGGCGGTAACGGCGGCGGCACCTCGCCAGCGAGAGGCCCGAGAAGCGGTGCACGACCCTTCGGGCCAACGCGCTCCTTGGGGGAAGACTCGCAGCGATGCGCCAAGGCGCCCTCGACCTCTGATCCGGCGATCGCCGCGGCGCGAGCGTCCGGGCCAGGCCGCAGTGGCGCCGCTATACTGCTGCGCCCCCACGCACCGATCGACGAGGATCACGATGCCGTTCGAGAAAGCGGCCAGCCGACGCCCCGCCCGGACCCTCGCGGCCTCCTGCATCCTGCTCCTGGCCTGCTCGGCGCCGGCGCTGCGTGCGCAGGGTGACGTCGTAGAAGCGGCCGACGTCGAGCGGGAGACCCGACGGATGCAGGTGGTGAACCACTTCATCCGGCCTGGCGACACCTTCTCGACGATCACCAGCAAGCTGCTCGGCTCGGCGCGCGAGTGGCGCCGCAACCAGGAGCTCAATCCGGACTACCTGGAACGCCAGCTGCAGCCGGGCGAGCGCATGCTGGTGCTGATCGATCCCCGCCGGCACCCCACCGCGGCCCGTGTGGAGCAGAGCTCCGGGAACGTCGAGGCGCAGCCCGCGCCGCTCGACTGGCGCGGCCTGGTCCGGCTCGATCTCCTGCTCGAGGACGACGCGACGCGGACAGGTCCCGACTCCTCGGCGCAACTCGTCTTCGGAGACGGCGCCGAGATCACCATCAGCCCGGAGTCGCTGGTCTTCCTGCGCCGGCTCGGCGACCGGCTGACGGTGCAGGAGGCGTCGGAGATCGAGATCGTCGAAGGCCAGGCCGACCTGCGCGTCGAGGCGCCGACGGCGACTAGCGCCAGCGCCGCCGCGGCCGCCGGAGTCGACGTGGTGCTCGGCACGGCGCGCCTCCAGGTGACGGGCGCAGGCGGCTCGAAGCTGCGTGCCGGCCGCATCGACGAGAGCCGTGCCAAGACCTCGGTCTACGAGGGCCCGGCGGCCGAGTTCTCGAGCTCCGGAGAGTCGATCGACCTCGCCGCGGGCACCGGCGTCGTGGCGGCGGCGGGAGAGCCCCCGGTGCCGGAGAAGCTGCTGCCGCCGCCGACCGACCTCCGCCCGGAGGACGGCGCCGAGGTCGCCGAGGGCTCACCGGTCGAGCTCTCCTGGACCGCCGCGCCCGAACCCGGCCAGAGTCACGCCGGGACCGTCGTCGAGCTGTGCCGGGACCCTGGCTGCGCCCAGCTGCTGCAGCGCTTCGTGCAGGGCACCGAGACCACGCGCACCCTTGCTCCCCTGCCGCGCGACGACTACTGGTGGCGGGTGACGCTGATCTCCGCCAGCGGCCTCGACGGATATCCCAGCGAGCCGACTTCGCTGCGCGTCGTCGAGAGCCTGCCGGTCGAGACCGATCCACCGCGGGCGGCCCTGGCACTGCGCGACCGTACCGTGCCCTATGGCGACCGCGAGGTCGTCGGCGGTGCCCCCGACTTCGAGGTGACCGCCGAGGACGACGACTCCGGGGTCGGCTCTTGGCGCCTGATCGCCGCCGACGGCCCTCTCGACGAGCTGCGCGACCCCGCCGGGTTGCTGCCCAGCGGCGAGTACGAGGTGTGGCTCGAGGTCACCGACGTCGCCGGCAACGTCGCCCGCTCCGAGCCGCTGCGCTTCGTCGTCGAGGGCTCGGCGCCGCGGCTCGAGATCTCCGCCCTGGAGGGCGCTGCCACCGCCGAGGCTGCTCCCGCCGACTCCCCGGACCAGAGTGCCAGCGGCGTGCTGTGGTCACTCGACGGCATCTCCTGGCGCCCCTTCGGCGACGAGGAGGTCCTGCTGCTGTCGGCGCCGTTCGAGCTCCAGCTACGCGGCGGCGGTCGCTGCCTGCGCCGCGCCGACGCCGACAGCCCACGGTGCCCGGGAGCGCTGCGCATCACCGCCGACGATCCGGAGATCGGTCTGCGCTCTCTGCGGGCGCGACTCGAGGGAGCCGCCTCGGGCGCACCGGGAGACGAGGCGATCGTCGTCGTCGCCGCCGACCGCGTCGGCAACCAGTCGAGCGAACGGCTCGAGCTCGCGCGGCCCTGACCCCGGGACGGCTTCACGGGCGACCGGCGAGACGGTCGGAGGCGACGGAGCATCCACCGCTGCTCGACTTGAGCTCCTGCGCTCCATCGCTCCCTCCCGCCAACGTCCACCCGCCAACTCCACCCGCCAACCTCCTCCCGCCATCGTCCTCGCGGCTTCATTCCTGTAGCGTTCGGAACGTGCACGACATCCTGCAAGAGATCGACCGCTGGCGTGGCGAGGGGCGGCGCGTCGCCCTGGCCACGGTCATCCGTACCGCCGGCTCGACGCCACGACCGCTCGGTTCGCGCATGGCGATCTCGGACGACGGCCAGATGGCGGGCTCGGTGAGCGGCGGCTGCATCGAGGGCGCCGTCTTCGAGGAGGCTCGCGAGGTGCTCGAGAACGGAGTGCCCAAGCGGCTCGACTACGGCATCTCCGACGAACAGGCCTGGAGCGTCGGGCTGAGCTGCGGCGGTACCCTCGAGGTGCTGATCGAACGCCTCGAGCCCGAGGGCGCCGCGGCACCGCCGGCATCCGACCCAGAGAGCACGTGACCTCCGTCGGCGCCACCTTCGACGACCTGCGCCGCCTGGTGCGCGCCGAGGTCCGGGCCACCGTCGTCACCTGGGTCGGACCGGCCAGCGATCCGGCGGCCTCCGACGCTCCCTCGCCTCTCGGCCGCCGCCTGATCGTCACCTCGGCGGGCGAGCGTCTCGGATCTCTGGGCTCGACCGAGATCGACCGGCGGGCGATCGCGGCGAGCGCCGAGGCGACCGAGAGCGGCATCGTCACCCTCGCCACCGGAGAGGGCGAGATCGAGCTCTTCGTCGAGCTGCTGCAGCCGCCGCCGAAGCTGATCGTGGTCGGCGCGGTGCACGTCGCCGTGCATCTCGTGCACTTCGCCAAGCGCCTCGGCTTTCGCTGCCTGGTGCTCGATGCCCGCGCGGTGTTCGCTACCGCGGAGCGCTTCCCCCACGCCGACGAGCTGATCGTGGCGTGGCCCTCCAAGACCCTGGAGCAGCTGCCGATCCACGACGAGACCTACTGTGTGTTCCTGACCCACGACCCCAAGCTCGACGATCCCGCCATCGCGGTGGCGCTGCGCCGCGAGGCTCGCTACGTCGGCGCGCTGGGATCCAAACGCACCCACGCCAAGCGGATCGAGAGCCTGCGCGAGCTGGGCGTGGCCGACGACCTGATCCAGCGCATCCACGCACCGATCGGCCTCGACCTCGGAGGGCGCAAGCCCGAGGAGATCGCCCTCGCGATCGCCGCCGAGCTGGTAGCGGTGCGCTACGGCAGGGCGGAGTGAGGCGGCGATGGAAGGCGTAGGCGATGACCCGCAGCGAGACCGAACCGACTCGGGCATCGGCCGCGACCTCGCGAGCACCGTCGGCGCCGTGGTGCTCGCCGCCGGCCTGTCGTCGCGCTTCGAGGCGGGGCCGAAACAGCTCGCGGTGCACCGCGGCGAGACGCTCGTCCGCCGCACCGCCCGCACCCTGCTCGCGAGCCGCTGCCACCCGGTGGTCGTGGTGCTCGGACACCGAGCGGAGGCGGTGCGGCGTGAGCTCGACGACCTCGATCCGCTGGTCCTGGCGACCAACCCGAGACCCGAGCGTGGACTCGCCAGCTCGGTCGCGGTCGGCCTCGCCGCACTGCGCGAGCGCGAGCCGACCGTCAGCGCGGCACTCTTCGTGCCGATCGATCTCCCCGGGCTCGACGCCTCGCTGGTCGACCGTCTGGTGCAGGCCCACGTCGACGAGCCGGACCGGGTGGTACAGCCACGCCACGACGGGCGTCCGGCCTCCCCGACGCTCTTTCCCGCTCGCCTCTTCGAGGCCCTCGCGGGTCTGCACGGCGACGAGGGGGGGCGACAACTGATCCGCTCCGGCGAGCCGGTGCGCTGGGTCGAGGTCGAGGACCGCCATCAGGTCGTCGACGTCGACACCGTCGAGGACCTCGCCGCGCTGAGCTCGGCCGGAGACCGGCGGTGACCGGAGAGAACGCCTCGATCTGGCAGCCGCGGCCATACCGGCTGCGCGGCAGGATCCGCAACTACCACTGGGGCTCGAGGAGCCTGCTCGCCGAGCTGCGTGGCGAGCCGCCCAGCGCCCGGCCAGAGGCCGAGCTGTGGTACGGCACCCACCCCGGAGGGCCCGCCAGCATCGTGGACGGCGAGCGGTCCGCGCCGCTGGCCGCGGTCATCTCGGCACGGCCGGACTGGTGGCTCGGCACCGGTCGCGGCGATCGCCAGCTCCCCTTCCTGATCAAGCTGCTGGCGGCGGCGACGCCGCTGTCGATCCAGGTGCACCCATCGGTCGAGCAGGCGCGCCGGGGTTTCGCCCGCGAGGAGGAGAGTGGCAGACCGGTGACCGCACCCGACCGCGTCTACCGCGACCGCTCCAACAAGCCCGAGATCCTGCGCGCCTTGAGCCCGTTCACGGCCCTCTACGGCTTCCGGCCCCGCGCCCAGATCGGCACGGCGCTCGCCGATCTCGGCCTCGGCGACCTGCTCCCCGGCACCACAGTGCGAGCCCAGATCGAGCGCATGGTGTTGCTGGAAGGCCGGGCCCGGGCCGACTTCGCGGCGCGGGTGCTCGAGGCGGCCTCGCACCAGCAGACTCCTGCGCGGCGGTGGTCGAAGGAGTGTCGCTGGATCCAGCAGCTCGCCGAGCACTACCCGGAGGATCCCTGGATCCTGGCTCCGCTGCTCCTGCACCTGGTGGAGCTCGATCGCGGCGAGGCACTGTTCACCGAGGCGGGCGTCCCGCACGCCTACCTCGAGGGCCTCGGCGTCGAGCTGATGAACAGCTCCGACAACGTCATCCGCGCCGGCCTGACCTCGAAGCCGGTCGATCCCCACGAGCTCCTGCGGGTGGTCGACTCGCGCAAGGCGGTGGTGGTCAAGCGCCGCAGCGTGCCGGACAGCGGCTCGCAGGCGAGCGGTGGCGGCGCCTTCCGCACTTTCCGCACTCCGGCCGAGGAGTTCGAGCTCTCCGAGCTGAGCGTCCCGGGAGACGACGCCATGGAGATCGGCGTCGAGACGGCCGATCGTCTCGAGCTGCTGCTGGTGGCCCGCGGCGCCTTCGAGCTCCGCGCCGACGCCGATGCCGATGCCGATGCGGCCGGTCGGTCGGTGGCCCTGGGAGCCACCGACGCCGCGGTCGTTCCGGCGGCCTGCGCTCGCTACCGGATCACCGGTTCGGGCCTCCTGTTCCGCGCCAGGACGCCGCTGGCTGTCGCGCGCTCGAAGTAGCGCTCAGCTTCGCGCCGCCGCCCGGCGGCGCCGTGCCCGCCGCTCGGCCTTCTCCGCCCGGCGCTCCTGCTTGCGCTCGGCCCGTCGCTCGGCGCTGCGGCCGCGCGAGTCGCCGTCCCGCAGCTGCGTCGCGGTACCGACCATCACCAGGATGAGCCCGACCAGCACCGACGTGCTCGCCTCGAGGGGAAGCGCCTGGAGGATGAACCCGGCGCCGATCCACGACGACAGGAGGGCCAGACCGAGGCGGAAGAGGCCGTGCAGCAGGAGGGCGCCGAGGACCGCCGCCACGGCCGCGACCGCCAGCAGACCGACGCCCTCCACCGGCAGGGCGAAGACCTCCGCCAGCCAGAGCCCCCCGAAACCGCCGAGAACGGCGCCGGCGAGGGTCAGGGCCACCTTCTGGACGAAGAACGCCAGAGCGACACAGATCAGTCCGACGAGCACCCCTCCGGCCAGCTCGAGCCACGGCGGCCCGCCGAGCCCCAGCTGCTGCACCAGCGCCCAGCCGAGCACGAAGCCGACGGTGCCGAGGAGCAGATGGTAGAGGCGGCTGCCGAAGAGCAGCAGGACCACGCCCACCACCAGGGCCAGCCACGGAGTGGCGATCAGCTGCGGAACGCTCTCGAACATCTCGGCCTCCAGACACTCTAGGCGGCAGATCGAACCCGACGAGCGCCACTACGCCGAGCCGGGGCGCGGTGTTTCGCACCCCGGCTACTCACCGCGGCCCCGACCGCTCTGCTCTCAGGGACAGGTGGCGAAAGCCGACGAGTCGGTGATCGCGGGCGCCGCCTGACCGAGCGGGTTGGTGTAGCGGTTGACCTGTCCGGTGTCGGTGTCGCGGACCCGCAGGGTCAGCCCGAGGTCGGTGGTGGCGGCGGAGTACACCCAGTAGCGACCGTTGATGCCGCAACCGTCGATCACCTTGACGAGCATCTCCCAGTTGGTCGGGTCGAAGAAGTAGAAGAGGCCGGAGTCGTCGGTGCCGGCGTTGGCGCGATTGCCGAAGCCGTCGTTGCCTTCGAAGTCCTCCCACTCGACCTCGACCTCGAAACGCCCACCGTTCAGGCACAGCGTGTTCGGCCCGAGCACGCAGGGCTCGGTGCTGCCGCCGCCGCCTTCGGTCGTGGCGGTGGCGATGTTCGAGAACCCGGAGTCTCCGCTGTCGTTGAACGCGCGCACGCGGAAGTCGTAGCTGACACCGCTGTCGAGGTCGACGATGTCGACACCGGTGGTGTTCGGTCCGACCGAGCCGAGGAGCGCGAACGAGCCGCCGCTCTCGGTGAAGAAGATCTCGAAGCCGTCCTCGTTGTTCGAGTTGTCACGCCAGTCGAGGCCGATCGAGCTGCTGCCCAGCGTCGTGGCGCTGAGCACGGTGGGGCGCTCGGGCGCACCGAGGCACTGGAGGGTCACCGAGTAACGCCCGGGATCGCCGGCGACCGGCTCGAAGTGGTTGGCGTAGACGGCCCAGAGACCGTCGACGTCGGTGGTGAAGACGATCCGCGAGTCGAGCCCGCCGCCACTGTCGTCGTCCTCGGCGCGGAAGTTGAACCCCGGATCTTCGAGCAGTAGATACGGATCGAGGAAATCGTCGATCGCGTTCATGTCGACCTGGATCGTCTGGCCGGCGACGCCTTCGAACTCGTAGATGTCGACGAAGGTGCCGTCGCCGAACTCGCAGTCGTTCGTCTCCAGGAGACCCTGTACCGTCTCGCCGCAGGCGATCGTGTCGATGACGCACAGGCCAGAGCCCGCCGATCCGACGTCACCCAGGGGCGCGGTCGACTGCTGCAGCCCGGCACCGGCGCGCAGCTCGGCCTTGGCCCGGGCCATCGCGTCGATCGGCCGGGTGCGGGGCGCCTCCTGGGACCCGCTCACCGCACGCAGCGACGGACGCGGGCCGATCTCCTGGGCGGCGGCGGCGCCGACCAGCAGCAGCGACAGCGCTCCGACGCACAACGTCGCGGCCGGACCGCGGAGGCGGGCGGAAGCGGAAAGGGCTTGCAGGGATCTGGACGGCAAGGGACTGCTGGGACGGGTCATACGTAGCCTCCGACGGAAGAGATGTCCTGTTGGGGTGACGATACCTGCGATTCGGCCGCCACTTCAGAGGCGGGAAGCAAAGCCTCTACCAACTCGGCGTTCGAGTCCCGAGGAAAGCCGACGACCCACCAAGACGCTCACTCACGTCACGGCCAGGGAGCCGTCGCGCCTGCACCCCAGCTGGTCTCGCTCCGAGAGCGGCAGCGACGGCACACGTTCAGCGGCAGCGCGCGGCGCTGCGTTCACCGACGAGCCGGGGAAGCAGCACCCGGTGCAGCCGATCGAGAGTCGTGGCTCGGACGCGGTGGGTCAGAAGTGGGTCAGAAGTGGGTCAGAAGTCAGGTCAGAAGTGGCGTCAGAAGTTCAGGTCAGAAGACAGTCGTGGCACCGGAGGCTTCCGCCACCGTGCCGCTCGACTCGATCTCGTCCCACTCCTCGGCATCCGGTGCTTCCTCCCACTCGTCGTGCCAGTCGTCCTCGTGCACCTCGGAACGGGCGAAGCGGATCGCCTCGGCGATCACCCGATCGAGCCGTCCCGAGAGCCGCAGCAGCGCCAGCTCTTCGCCGTCGAGGGCCAGGACGATGGCGCTGCGTACGTGGCGATCGTCGAAGCGGACCAGCACCCACGCCAGTGACTCGTCGCCGACCACCCTGGCGACGGTGTCCCAGCCGCGGCTCTCCAGCCGGCGCTCGAGGCGGCTCGGGGACCACTCCTCCGAAACCGCGCCGTCGATGGTGAACTGGCGGAACTCGACCCGCTTGATCCCGCGCGCGATGCGCAGGCCCGCGGCAGCCTCCGGATCCTCGTCGTCGTCGATCGCGGCGCCGGCCACCGCCCGCGCCAGCCCGAGGGAGAGGCGACCGAGCTTGGCCCCGTGCCCCCGCTCCAGCGACGCGCCGGGAAGGTCGCGCTCGAGGCGATCGGCCATGGTGTCGACGCGCGGCGTGTAGGTGAAACAACCGGCCAGGAGCAGCGCACAGAGCAGGGGGAGGCCGAGCCGCCCCGCGCAGAAAGCGTGACGGTTCTTCATCGCGGCGGTCCCTTCTCGTCGCGCGGCGGCGACGGTGGGGGCTCGGCGAGCCCGCCGAGATCGAGACCATCGAGGGCGTCGAGATCGAGCTGGCGCGCCAGCCGACCGATCTGCACCGGATCGAAGTCCCCGACGATGTTGAGGAACCCCAGCGAGCCCTCGTCGTCGGTGAAGGTCGCCAGCAGTCCGAGGATCAGCTCGTCGTTGCTGCGCACGAGCAGATTCATGCTGCCCTGGTCGCGCACCGTGACCACCGATTCCCAGCCGCCGCGCTGCAGATCGCGGATCACGCCGCGGATCCGACCCGAGGTCCCCTCCGCCTCGACCTTCTGGGCGTCGTAGACGACGACCTGGATCGAGCGCAGGGAGCGCAGTAGCTGAGCGAACTCACCGTCCTCCTCCTCGACCGCCGAACCGAGCAGGCGCAGCAACGCTCCGCCGAGGTTGATCTCGAGCTTGATCGCATCGGGATCGAAGTCGCCGAACGCCTCGAGGTCGACGAAACCGGGCTCTTGGCGGAGCTCGCGGGTCGGAGGCTGCCCCGAGGCCGCTGCGGCAGCGGCGCTGGCGGCGAGGGCGGTGGCGAGGAGGACGGCTCCTAGAACCACTGCCCGCCGCGCTGTCGCGGCACCGGTGCTCTGGCGTCGGATGGGTGCTCTGACTCTCACTTCGATGTGCTCCTGCAGAAGCGGTTCAATCGGACACCAGGCGCGACAGGGCGCGGCGCGGCGCCATCGCGACCTGATCGCGCAGCACGTCGTCGCGCAGCACGAAGCCGGCCCGCTGGGAGACGGCGCCGAGCAGCGCCAGGGCCACCCGCGCCTCCCGCTCGGCCCGCTCCAGGTCGGCCGGAGTGATCTCGTCCAGGGTCTCCGCTGGGCCCTCGCCCGAGCCGGCTGCTGTGGCGGCGGCGGCGCGGACGGCGGCAGCGGGCTCCGTTGTGGGCCTCTCGGCAACGGGCCGCTCGCCTGCCGGAGCGTGGCGCGACGGCACCGGCGCGCCGAGCGCGAGCCAGATCGCCCCTGCAACCAGGGCGAGGAGGGCGGCCGCCGCCGCGAGCTCGCCGAACGGGCCTCGGAACCGCCGCGAGACCGCTTCTGCCCCCTCGTGCTGGCGAGGAATCGCCACCAGGCGGGCGGCGAGCTCGTCGGGGCAGCGCATCGGCGGCAGCTCGGCGAGCGCGCGACGGACCTCCTGCGCCCAGCGCGCCTCCTCGGCGCAGGCCTCGCAGCTCTCGATGTGTCGCGAGACCTGCTCGAGCACGGCAGTGTCCGCAGTGTCGGCAGCGCCACGACCGGCGAGGCGCATACCGCGCGCCGATCGGGCGTCGATCCACTCCTCGAGGTGCAGACGGCAGCGGCGACAGGCGTCCGGCAGCGCCGCCAGATCGGCGTCGAAACGGTCGCTCATCCCGCGCTCCCCAGAGTTCCCGCACCTTCGCCGAGCCCGGCCGGCCCGGCCTCCGCCAGCACGGTGCCGCCGAGCGACTGGCGCAGCATCTGACGGCCGCGGTGCACGTGCGTCTTCACGGTGTTCACCGGCAGATCGAGCATCTCGCCGATCTCGCGGTACTTGAGCTCCTGGATCTCGCGCAGCACGATCGCCGAGCGGTAGGGCTCGGGGAGCTCGGCGACGAGACGCCGCACATGCCCCTGCAGGTCGCGGCGCTCCGCCGCATCGCCCGGTTCCGGTGCACTGTCCGGCACGTGGGCGGTGTCGGCTCCCTCGGCGAGGACCCTGCGTGCCGTCCGCCGGCGGCGCAGACGGTCGAAGCAGGCGTTGCGCACCACCCGGTGCAGCCAACCGCCGCAGGCGCCCTCGATCTCGCCGAGGTTCTGCCACAGCTTGATCATCGACTCCTGCACCACGTCCTCGGCCTCGACGGCGTTGCCGAGATAGTAGTAGGCGAACGAGTACACGCGGTCCTTCTCCTCGGCGACGATCTGCTCGAACCGGCCGACGGCCTGCCGAGCGCTCCCCACGACGTCGCCGGAGCGGCGCTGCGTCGAGGAGAGCGGCGGAGCCATGAGGGTGGGATAGGGGAGGTCCATCAGAGGTCGGCCGGGGCACCAGATGCTCGGTCGCGAAGAGGTTGCGAGCAGAGAGGCCGAGCGGCGCCGGTGCCTACAGATCCGTTGACGCGCGACCCGGCTGGAGGGTTTCAACTTCCTTCCCGTACGGTGAGGCGGGGACCGCTAGACTGAGTCGCTCGTCCCCTGACCTTCTCCTGCACTACCAAGGCCGACTAGCGCTCCATGCAGCTGACTCAAGGCACACGGCTCGGCCGCTACCTGGTGCAGGAGCGGATCGGCGCCGGCGGCATGGGCGAGATCTACCGCGCCACCGACACCCGGCTCGAGCGCGACGTCGCGATCAAGCGGCTTCCGGACGGCGACGCCGACAGCCAGCAGAGGCGGCGCCGGTTCGAGCGAGAGGCCAAGCTGGTCTCGCGCCTGGCGCACCCCAACATCTGCGCCGTGCACGACGTGATCGATCACGAGTCGGGCACCTACCTGGTGATGGAGCTGCTCGCCGGCGAGACCCTCGAGGAGCGACTGCGACGCGGGCCCCTCGCCGACGCCGAGCTTCTCTCCGTGGCGGTGCAGATCGCCGACGCCCTGGGCGCCGCCCACGAGGCAGGCATCGTGCACCGCGACACCAAGCCGTCGAACGTGATGCTGACGCCGCAGGGCGCCAAGCTGCTCGACTTCGGCATCGCCAAGGCGGAGGCGCGCAGCGACCCCGAGGCGAGGACCCTGGCGATGGGCACGCCGAGGCCAGAGACCGCCCTGACCAAGACGGGGACCACCGTCGGCACCCTGCGCTACATGTCGCCGGAGCAGCTGCGCGGAGCCGCGGTGGGCCCGGCGACCGACGTCTTCGCCTTCGGCATGATGCTCTTCGAGATGGCCGCCGGTGAGCCGATCTTCGAGTGCGACACCGGCGCCGAGTGGATCGCCGCGGTGCTGCGGGAGCCGACCCCGGATCTGCGTGAGGTCTCGCGTACGCCCCTCGCCCTCCAGCTGGCACCGATCATCGATCGCTGCTGTCGCAAGGATCCCCAGGAACGCTACGCCGACGGCACGGAGCTGGCGCGCGAGCTGCGCGGCCTGCAGCCCACTCGCGCCACCGGTGCGGCGTCGGGCGCCGTCGCTGCCCTGGCCCGCTCCACCGGGCTGGTGCGGCGGGGCAGGCGTGCGGCTGTTTCGTTGACGGTCACCCTGCTCGCCGTCAGCGGTCTGCTCGTCGGGGGATGGCTGCTGTGGGGCCTGCTGGCGGAAAGACCCGGTACCCCGAGCTGGGAGCCGAAGCCGGTGAAGCGCTTCCAGGTCAATCTGCCGGCCGAGCTGCCGCTGCACCCGGCTTCGGCGACGGACGGAGTGCTGGCGGTGTCCGGCGATTCGCGCCAACTGGTCTACGTGGCCTCTCTCGACGGACGCTCGCATCTGGTGCTGAGACCGCTCGACCAGCTCGAGGGACGGGTGCTCGCGGGAACCGAGAACGCGATGTCGCCGTTCTTCTCGCCCGACGACCGCTCGGTCGCCTTCTTCACCCGTCCCGGCTCCAGGCTCAAGCGCCTCGACCTGGAGACCGGCTCGGTGCGCGATCTGGCAGGCGCCACACTGCCGATCGGCGGCGCCTGGGGCCCCGACGATCAGATCGTCTTCTGGGGAGAGTTCGGCCGCGGCCTGCTGCGCGTTCCGGCGCGGGGCGGAGCCGTCGAGGAGATCACCCGGCTCGACGACTCGGCCAAGGACGTCGCCCACGTCACGCCGGCCTTCACCGTCGACGGCCGCGGCGTGCTCTTCGTCGCCAACCGGGCGGGCGGTGCCCCCTCGAGACTCCAGCATCTCGATCTCGAGACCTCGCGCGTCGACACCCTGCTCGAGGGCCACGGTCTGCTGCAGCCGGCGCAGCTGCCCACCGGCCACGTGGTCTGGGCGAGGCCCGGAGGGCTGTCTGTCGCCGAATCCTCCCTCGACGCGACATCGCCCGCACTCGGATCGCCGGTCCCGCTGCGGGTCGAGGACCTGGCCGAGCCGGAGACCGCTCCGAGCCGCTTCGCCATCGCCACCGACGGCTCGCTGCTCTACGTGCCGTCCTCCATGCGGCGGCCGCCGGCGAGCCGCCGCGTCCTCCTGCTCGATCCCGACGGGAGCGTCGAGGCGCTACCCATCGATCCGGCGCCCTTCCTCCACGTGCGCCTCGCTCCCCAGGGCGATCGGCTGGTCGCCAACCACGAGCTCGACGCCATCTGGCTCTACCAGCTCGACGGCGCTCAGACCACCGAACCACGTCTCCTGGCCGGGGGCGGCGTTCTCAACTTCATCCCCATCTGGCATCCCGATGGCCGCAGCATCGTCTTCACCTCCGACCGCGACGGCACCCCCAATCTCTACCGTCTGCCGCTCGAGCCGGAGGCGGTGCCCGAGCGTCTGGCACCCTCGAGCCACCTGCAGATCGCCGACCAGTTCCTGAGCGACGGCAGCGAGCTGCTCTTCGTACAGCGCTCGGAGGAAGGCGGAGGCGACATCTGGCGGCTCGACATGAGTCGGCCCGACCAGCCGGTCGCAGAGCAGGTGCTGGCGACCCGATTCGACGAAGGCTACTGCGCCCCCTCGCCCGACGGTTCGCTGCTGGCCTACGTCTCGAACGCCACCGGCCGCTACGAGGTCTACGTGGCGACCTACCCCGACCTGCGCGGTCGCCTGCAAGTGTCCACCAGTGGCGCCGGCGAGCCGGTGTGGTCGCCCGACGGGCGCTGGCTGCACTACCGCAGCGGCGACGTGCTCTGGCGGGTCGAGGTCTCCCGACAGCCGCGGATCGAGGTCTCCGAGCCGACCGCCGTCCTCGAGCGGCACCTCTACCGCAATCCGAGCGAGATCCCGCAGCTGCAGCTGGCGCCGGACGGGAGCAGATTCGTCGCCATCGAGGACAACGAGCTGCCCGCCAGCTCCGTGCGCCTCGAGGTGATCGAGGGTTGGCTCGGCCTGGTGCTCGAGGTGATCGAAGGCCGCCGAGCCGGGATCTGAGGGCGGAGACCGACCGCCGGGATCGCCGAGGCCGCGGAGTGAGCGGACGGAGATCTCGGAATCAGGGACGCCGCCGCTCGCGCTCGCCGAAGAGGATCTCGGTGCCGATCAGCAGCACCGGCTCGAACTCCCGCTTCAGGTCTCCCTCGCGGCGCGCCCAGGCCACCCCGGGCCGGACGTCGAGGAAGAACCAGTCGCGGTGCAACCGCCGACGGTAGATGACCCTGGCCACGTAGCGCCGCAGGGTCACCTCGGCCTCGGTCTCGCCGGTCGCTGCGACCTGGTAGCCGAGGGCGTTGCGACCGCTTCCCTGGGTGAAGAGGGTCAGCTCGCCGTACCAGTCGAGCCCGTCGATGATCTCCGAGATGCGCAGTGAAGTGCGGGCGCGCAGCAGCCTCTCCTGCGAGAACAGGTACTCCCAGTCGGCCCGGTTGGTGGTGCCGTAGCCGTCCTCACGCTCCCAGAAGAGCGTCTGGCGCACACGCAGCAGCGAGCGGTCGCTGAAGAAGTGGTTGTAGCTGTATCGGGCCTTGACGAAGGGCTCGGACGGAAAGTCCAGATCGAGGCCGACATCGAAGTCGAAGTCGCCGCCGTGGCGTCCCGGAGGCGAGTAGCCGAGCCCGATCAGCCACTCGTCGTCGTCGGGCAGGGCGAGCGCCGGGTTGTTGCTCGGGATCCGCGTCTCGGTGGTGTCCGAGAGCAGCTCGCCGGCATCGCCGCGGCTGGCGAACGCACGCAGCCGCCGCTCCATCGTCGGCAGCGTGACCTGGGCGCGGAAGTCGATCTCGTCGCGCAACCCGTCCGGCTCGTTGTAGCGCAGGCCGACCAGCAGCCGTCCGTACGTGTCCTCGCGCTGTTCGTCGATCCGCACATCGCCGAACAGGCTGTCGAACCAGAACGCCGAGGCGCAGACCGCCTTGTAGATGCCCTTGTGGACCTTGTCGATCGCCTCGCTCTGCGACAGGTCGGGGGACGGGCACGCCTCCTGCCGGGCGGCCTGGCGGGCCGCCTTGCGGGCCGCCTTCTCGGCCTCCTCGAAGTCCTGGTCCATCAGCGGGTCCCAGTCCTCGCCCGGCGGCGTGGCGGGCACGTCGTCGCCATCCTGCTGGCGCGGCCCGGCGGAGGGATCGTCTGCCGAGACCCGACTCGAGGCATCGTCGCCGCGCTCCCCCTCGGGCTCGTCCCGCCGGGCGGCGGACTCCTCGCCAGGAGGTTGAGCCGCCGCCGGGCCCGCCGGCCACGCCGTCAGCAGGCAGAGGACCGCGGCCACGAGAAGCCTCCTCGGCACCGCGATGGCCGTCGCAAGGCAGGCTGCGGGGGTTCTTCTCGACCTGTTCATCGGCGGTTGGCCCACGGCCCGGTATTCTGCCGCAAAGGCCGGTCGGACGCCTTCGAGCCGGCGCCGTCTCCTCGCCACGACCACTACGATCGTCACGGAGCCCCTGGACTCGATGCGCACCATGATCCTGCCGTCCCCAACCCCCTGCGACCTCGGCCCACGCGGCCTCCTCACGGCCCTGTCGTTCCTGCTTCTGCAGGCGCTGTCCGGCGCGGTTCCACTCTCCGCCGACACCACCGCGCAGAGCCTGCCCTTCAGCCAGGCCTGGACCGACACCGACCTCATCACCGCCGACGACGACTGGTCCGGGGTGCCCGGCATCGTCGGCTACCGCGGCGACGATCTCACCTCCTCGACCGGGACCGATCCCCGAACCATCCTCGCCGACGGCAGCGCCACGCCCGAGGATGTCAACGAAGGGGAGTCGACGCCGAGCTCCTTCAGCACCGGTGGGCTCGCCGAATTCGAGCTCAGCGATCCGGTGGTGGCCCTGGCCGGCTCCGGCACCGCCGACGCGCCCCATCTGGTCCTGCACCTCGACACCACGGGCGAGAGTGGGATCTGGGTCTCGTACCGGGTACGCGACCTCGAGGACGCCACCGGTGACGACGCGATCTCGCAGCTGGCACTGCACTACCGTGTCGGCGGCGCCGGCTCCTACGTCGACGTGCCGGCCGCCTACCTCGCCGATGCCTCCACCGGCGGCGCGACCCAGGAGACCGCCGTCTGCGTGCAGCTTCCTGCCGCCGTCGACGACGAGAGTCTGGTCGAGCTGCGCTGGATGACCACCAACGCCGCCGGCAGCGACGAGTGGATCGGCATCGACGACATCGCCGTCTCGACGACCGACTGCTCCGAGGCGCTGTCGATCGGCGACGTCGAGGCCGCCGAGGGCGACAGCGGAGACACGCTCTTCGAGTTCACCGTCACCCTCTCCGAGCCGGCGCCCCCGGGCGGCGTCACCTTCGACATCGCCACCGAGGACGGCACCGCCACGGTGGCGGACGGGGACTACGACGCGGTCGACCTCGAGGCCGAGTCGATCGCCGAGGGAGAGACAGAGTACGTCCTCGAGGTCACGGTGCACGGCGACAGCGACCCCGAGGAGGACGAGACCTTCGAGGTCGTCGTCTCCAACTTCAGCGGTCTACGCTCCGGGCGCGGCGCCGTCGCCACCGCCGTCGGCACGATCCTCAACGACGACGCGCTGGCGCTCGCGATCCACGAGATCCAGGGCAGCGGTGCCGCCTCACCCTTCGTCGACCAAGTGGTCGAGGTCGCCGGTGCGATCGTCACCGTGGTGGGGCCGCAGGGCTTCTTCATGCAGACGCCGAGCGGTCTCGACGACCTGGATCCGGAAACCTCGGAGGGGATCTACGTCTTCACCGGCGCGGCGCCCGGCGTCGCCGTCGGCGATGAGGTCACCGTGTCGGGTCAGGTCGTCGAGTTCTTCGATTTCACCGAGCTCTCGAACGACCCCGACGTCAGCGTCACCAGCAGCGGCAACCCGCTGCCCGCCCCGGTGGTCTTCGACGCCGCCACGCCATCGCCCGACCCTGGGGCCCCGACCTGCTCCGTCGACCGACTCGAGTGCCTCGAGGGCATGCTGGTGACGGTGCCGGCCGGGTTCGTGAACACCGGCAACCTGACCTTCGGCTCCGACCCGACGGCCGAGGTCGAGGTCAGCGCTGGCGGGACAAGGGTGCGGCGTGAGACCGGAGTCGAGTTCCCTGGCCTCGGCGGCGCCATCCCGACCTGGGACGGCAACCCCGAGCTGTTCGAGCTCGACGCCGACAAGCTGGGGCTCACCTTCGGCGAGATCAACGGCGGCTCCACCTTCAGCGCCACCGGCGCGCTCGCCTACGAGTTCGGCGACTACGAGCTGTGGCCGAGCGCGCTCAGCCTCGACCAGGCCACCCTGCCGCGGATCGACCAGGGCAGCCGGGCGCAGGTGCCGCCACGCCCACCGGCGCCCGCGGGCTACCTCACCGTCGGCTCGCTGAACCTCTTCCGGCTGTTCGACGACGTCGACGACCCACCGGACACCAACAGCCTCGGCGAGGTCCGCAACGACGAGGTGCGCACCGCCCAGGAGTGGAACACCCACCGGATCAAGCTGGCCCGCTACATCGTCGACGTGCTCGAGTCCCCCGCGATCCTGGCGGTGCAGGAGGTCGAGAGCCTCAGCGTCCTGCAGGCCCTGGCCGCCGAGATCGCGCTGCTCGATCCCTCGGTCACCTACGACGCCCACCTCGTCGAAGGCAACGACATCGGCACCATCGACGTCGGCTTCCTGGTGCTCACCTCGATCCAGGTCGTCGGCGTCACCCAGCTGGCCGCCGAGGAGACCTTCGTCTACCAGACGGATCCACCAGACCTCACCCACGACCGCCCGCCGCTGCTGCTCGAGGTCAACCTCTCGATCTCGCGCGGCGACGCCGTCGAGATGGCGGTCATGGTGCTGCACAACCGCTCTCTCAGCGGCATCGAGCAAGGGCGGGTGCAGACCAAACGCCTCGAGCAGGCGCAGTCGATCGCGCAGCTCATCCAGGACTACCAGAGCGCACCCGACGCGGCGCCGCTGGTGGTGCTCGGAGACCTCAACGCCTTCGAGTTCACCGACGGCTACGTCGACGCCGTCGGCCAGATGCGCGGCGACTTCGATCCCACCCAGAGCCTGCTCTCGGGCCCCGATCTGGTGAACCCCGACCTGGCCCTGGCCACCCTGCTGATGCCGCCCCAGGAGCGCTACTCGTTCCACTTCGAGGGATCGGCGCAGATGCTCGACCACGCCCTGCTCACCGAGCCCGCGTTCGCCCGCCTCGAGCGCATCTCCTACGGCCGCGGCAACGCCGACGCGCCGCGGGTGCTCTTCGGCGACGACACCACGCCCCTGCGCTCCAGCGACCACGACGGCTTCGTGCTGCTGCTCGCCGACGGGCCGGCGCGGATCTTCTCCGACGGCTTCGAATCCGGAGACAACACCGCCTGGACGTCGTCCACGCCCTGAGACCTCACCAGACGTCAGCAGCCCGGCCGCACCACGCCACACTTCCCCTCCCTCCCCTTTCAAGGGGAGGGAGGGGGTGGGGTTGTGACAGTTTGACGAACACGCCCCACCGCGGATCAGCCGCCGCTCCTCCGCACTCCGCCCCTCCGCACTCCGCCTTCTCCGCCCTCCGCCTTCACCGTCTCTGCGTTCTGCGTTCCTCGTTCCCCGTTCCCCGCTCCCCGTTTGCGTTCTGCGTTCTCCGTTCTGCGTTCTCCGGTCCGGCAACGGATCAGCGGCGAGCCGCAGGCTCGTCCGCTGCATCCGCCACCAGCCCTACCCCACCTTCGCCACTCTTTCTTTCTGCCGCAGCAGCTTCCTCTGGTAGCGGGTCTGCACGATGTCGACCAGGACCAGCACGCCGATGACGAAGTAGAAGGTGGTCTTGCTCATCGCGTGGATCGGCTGCGCGAAGAGCTTGAGGTGGGCGAGGTGGCCGCCCTCGGTGAGCAGCATGATGCCGACGATGAAGAGCACGAAGAGGCCCAGAACCTCGAACATGCGGTTGCGGCGCAGGAACGCGGAGACGTGATCGGCGAGCACGATCATCAGCACGCCGCCGATCACGATCGCCGTCGCCATCACCGCGAAGACGTCGGAGAGGGCCATGGCACTGAGGATCGAGTCGAAGGAGAAGACCAGGTTCATCAGCACGATCCAGGTGATGACCTGGACCACCGACTTGGGTCCCGAGTCCTCGGCGTGTCCGGCCTCGAGGCTCATCATGTGCCAGATCTCCTTGGTCGCCGTGTACATGATGAAGACGCCGCCGGCGAGCACGATCAGCGCGTGCAGGTTGAAGACACCGTCGACGAAGCCGAGATGCAGCTCGAACAGCGGATCCTGGAACCACCGGATCATGCTCATCAGCAGGAAGAGCAGCACGATGCGCAGCACGACGGCGATGCCGATGCCGAGCTTGCGCACCATCGCCTGCTTCTCGGCCGGGGCCCGCGACGACTCGAGCGAGATGTAGAGCAGGTTGTCGAAGCCGAGCACCGCCTGCAGCAGCGTCAGCATGCCGAGGGCGACCAGGTTCTCGATCGTGAACAGCTCCGCCATGCAATCCTCCCTTGACCCGATGCTTGACCCGATCGGATCGTGCTCTGCCGTGTTGCCGGAACCGCCGAACCCTACCCCGCGATCCACGGCGGGGCGAGGGGGAGTCCGGCGACGGGAGCAGGCGAGCCGTCCTCGGCGCCGCCACCTCGGTGCGGCCGACATCGCCGCTGCGAGGAATCCACGCGCCGGGAGCGCCTGTTGATCGAACCACGATGCACCCCGACCGCACTCCGGCGCACCGACCACTCCCACGCGCCTCGCACCCGAGCCGCCTGTTCCCGGCCCTGCTGGGAACCCTCCTCGCCGCGCTGATCGCCCTGCCCGCCACGGCCGGCTCACAGGAGGGGGAACCGCGCAAGAAGAAGAAGCCGAAGCAGTGGGGCGAATGCGCCGACCGCTACGACGGCCTGGCGGCCGAGTACCGCGAGTGGATCGAAGAGGTCGACCTGCTGATCAGCGACGCCGAGATCGCCACCTTCCTCTGCCTCGAGAAGGACTACCAGCGCGACGCCTTCATCGAGCAGTTCTGGAAGGTACGCGACCGCTTCCCCGACACCGCGCGCAACGAGTTCAAGGAGCAGTGGGAGTCGCGGCTGGCCGAGGTCTACCAGCTCTTCGACGGCCCCGACGAGGAGCGCGCCCGCTACTACCTGCTCAACGGGCCGGCGCCGATCCAGGTGTCGATCTGCCCGCCCCGCAGCAGCACCCAGATCGAGGCCTGGTTCTACGGCTTCTCGAACCTCGCCGAGGTGGTCGAGACGGTCAGCCGCGGTCGCCTCCGGCGCGGTCAGTTCGCGGTGATCTTCCACCGCCGCTGGGGCCGTGGGCCGTGGGTCGCCTGGCGCCCCGGCGAGGAGCTCTCGAATCTCGGCATGACCAGCGCCGGCAGCGGTCTCAGCGGCGGCTGCAAGGAGATGGAGCTCGAGCTGGCGGTCGGCGTCATCAACCTGATCAACCGTCAGGGCGGCGCCCTCGGCTTCCTCTACGAACAGATGCTGCGCGAGCGGCTCGAGCCCATCCCGCCGTCCTCCAAGGAGTGGGTGCAGACCTTCACCTCCTACTCCACCGACATCCCCGACGGAGCGCCGCGCCTCGAGGCGGACGTCGCGATCTCCTACCCGGGGCGTCGCGAGAGCCGCACCATCGTGCAGATGGTCGTCGCCGTCGACGTCGCCACCGCCAGCCTCGGTCGTGCCCTCGAGCACGACGCCTACGCCTTCGAGCTGATCGGCGAGGTGCTCAGGCCCGACGAGGAGGGAGAGAACCGCCTGTTCGAGACCTTCCGCTACCGCTTCGAGATGCCGCCCGACCAGCTCGGCGTCGGCGAGGGTGAGGGTGAGGGCGCTGGACCGACCGAGGGGGCTGCGCCGGCCGCGCCACCGGCGCCCCTCGTCGCCCAGCGCTACCTGCGCCCGGGCCGCTACGAGCTGGTGCTGCGGATCGACGACCTGCACGGCGAAGCCGCCTGGCGCGAGCAGGTGCCGATCGACGTCCCGGCGATCGAATCGGGATACGACCCCACCATTCCCGACCCGTTGACCGAGCTTTTCGAGGAGGCCAACTTCCGCCTCGAGGAGGGTGAGCCCTCGATCCGGATCCTGGCGCCACCCGACGATCTGGTCAGCGGCTACCTGCGCTTCGAGACCGCGGTCACCGGGCCGATCGACGCGGTGCAGTTCCTGCTCGGCGGCAAGGCGCTGCTGAGGAAGAACCGCGCCCCGTTCAGCGTCGACCTCGATCTGGGAAGCCTGCCGCGCTCGCAGATGCTGCGCGCCATCGCGATGGACGCCGAGGGCAACGAGATCGCCAGTGACGCCTATCTGGTCAACGGCTCTCCCTACCGTTTCTCGGTGCGGCTGATCGATCCGATCCCCGGCCGCACCTACGCCGAGAGCGTCCGGGCGCGCGCCGATCTCGTGGTTCCAGAGGGCAAGTCGCTGCGCTCGCTCGAGTTCTTCCGCAACGAGGAGAAGGTAGCGACCCTCTACCAGGAGCCGTGGGTGCAGCCGATCGAGCTCCCCGGCGGGCCACAGCAGCTCACCGTGGTGAGGGTGCAGGCCAACCTCGAGGACGGCGAATGGATCGAGGACACCGTGCTGATCAACGGCCCCGGCGCTCTCGAGGAGGTGCAGGTCGACTTCGTCGAGCTCTACACCAGCGTCACCGACGACCAGCGTCGGCCGGTGCTGGGCCTCGAGGAGAGCGCCTTCACCGTCCTCGAAGACGGCGTGCAGCAGACGATCGCGCGCTTCCGCCGCGTCGAGGACACGCCGCTGCGCGGCACCATCCTGCTCGACGTCTCGGCGTCGATGGAGGACCGCATCGACCAGGCCATCCAGGCCGCCGCCCAGTTCTTCGAGGACGTGGTCACCGAGCGCGACGAGCTGTCGTTGATCGCCTTCAACGACCGCCCGCACGTCGCCGCCAACTTCACCGACCAGCGCAGCGACTTCGCCTCCGGGCTGCTCGGACTGCGCGCCGAGCGCGGCACGTCTCTCTACGACTCGCTGATCTTCGCCCTCTTCCACCTCAACGGCCTCCCCGGCCAGCGCTTCGTACTGCTGCTCTCCGACGGCATCGACGAGCACAGCCGCTACGACTACGAACAGGCCCTGGAGTACGCCCAGCGTTCCGAGGCGGCGATCTACGCGGTCGGCATCGATCTGCCCGACAAGGCGCCGAAGCCGGCGCGCGGCGAGAAGCGGCAGGAGAAGCCGAAGACGGTGCTCGAGCGTCTGGCCGCCGAGACCGGCGGACAGAGCTTCTTCCTCGACGACGTCTCCGGCCTCACCGCGGTCTACGCCTCGATCGCCGAGGAGCTGCGTTCCAAGTACCTACTCGCCTACCAGTCCTCCAACACCAGCGACTCCGACGAGTTCCGCAGCATCGAGGTGAAGGTCGAAGGGGGCGGAACCGCGCGGACCCTACGCGGCTACTACCCGTAGTGAAACGGCTCGCGGACGCGCTCGCTCACACCGGCGAGTAGAGGTCGAGCATCTCCTCCTCGCCCGGCGGTGAGAGCAGGTTGGCGTCGGCGAAGGCGTCGGCGTGGGGGAAGTCGGTCGAGCGCACCCGCTCTGCGGCTGCCTCGAGGTCGTAGGCGCTCCGTCTGAGCTCGACGCCGGTCGGAGTCAACAGGGCCCAGTACGCTCCGGGCGGCCCGAAGGGCATGCCGACGCTGCCGGCGTTGACCACGCGCACGCCGGGACCCGCCTCGCTCGCCTCCAGCTCGAGATCGAACGCCATGTGGGTGTGGCCGCAGACCACCAGCTCGGCGTCGCGTCCGGCGAAGTGGCTTCTCAGATCGTCTGGCGAGGTGCGGCGGGTGACGATCACCTCGTCGCTGTCGGGGGTGGCGTGGCAGAAGAGCACCCGGCCGAGGCCCTGGATCTCGCGCCGGACCAGGGTCGGCCATGCGGCGATGCGGGCCAGCGACTCGCGATCGAGCCTCGAAGCGGTCCAGCGCAGGATCTCGTGAACCTCTCCGGGGAGCCGGGGCGAGACCACGCCGCGCGCCGCGTCGCCGGTCTCGCGCTCGCCGTTGCCGCTGAGGAAGGCGACGGGCGCAGCCTCGAATGTCTCCAGCGCTACCAGGCACTCCACCGCCATCGGCCCCGGCACCACGTCGCCGCCGACGACGATCTCGTCGACCGACTCGCGGCGCGCCGCGCCGAGCGCCGCCTCGAGTGCGGGCAGGTTGCCGTGCACGTCGTAGAGCGCGGCAATGCGCACGACAGAGGCTCGACTCAGTCCCGTCGTGGGTGGCCGAAGATCAGCTCGCGCCAGAAGAGCAGCTCGAAGAAGCCGCCGGTCAGCAGCAGGGCCGCGAGCGCGGTCCCGACCATCGGTCCCCCGCCGAGAACGTCCGTCGCGCTGAGGTAGAGCAGGGCGGCCACCGCCAGATAGACCACCGCACGCAGGATCGACCGGCGCCGCCGGCCCTTGACCGACTGCTCGCCGCTCCTCGCCGAGTGGCCGCTCATCGGTAGTCGTCGCGCGGCGGCGAGAAGACGTCGAGGATGCGGCAGGCGGTGATCGCCCTTCCGCTGTGGGGCGCCTGCGACGGGATCGGCAACACCGAGCCGGCTCCCAGCCGGTGCGGCTCGCCGGAGACGACGAGCTCGAAGCTGCCCTCGAGCACGTGCGCCGTCTGCTCGTGCGGGTGGCGGTGCTCGGGCAGCTCGGCGCCCTCGTCGATCTCCCAGAAGGCCAGGGTGGTGCGGTCGGTGTGCACGAAGCGGCCGCGGAATCCTGGCATCACCTCGCGTTCCTCGAGCTGGGCGAGATCGACCGGAACAGTGGTGCTCATTGGTAGATCCTTACACTCCTCCGTGCGGTTGCCCGCCCGGATAGATGTCAA
>ERZ869936.61-NODE-61-length-172795-cov-14.825553_pt1 | contig 172795 bp, 128 predicted proteins | sample MGYA00520876_ERZ869936 | MGnify/ENA primary metagenome ERZ869936 (study PRJEB32218, sample SAMN09650985) | biofilter metagenome | isolation source: enrty point of leading RO module | place: Saudi Arabia: Thuwal, RO plant located on Red Sea | collected 2016-02-17 ...
GGGAGCGTCTCCGAGCAGCGAGTGCAGCTCGTACGCGAACGCGGAAAAGGTCGTGAAGCCACCGAGCACGCCGGTGGCGAGCAGCGCCCGCGACGACAGGGCGAGTCCTGGCCCGTTCCCGGCGCCGAGCAGCAGGCCGATCAGGAAGCAGCCGACGAGATTCACGGTGATCGTGGCGGCGGGGAAGCCGTCGCTCCTGAGCAGCGCCAGGTTGACGCCGTAGCGCGCGGCGGCGCCGATCGCTCCTCCGAGGGCGGCGAGGAGGAACGGCGCGACCTGGCTCATCGCGGCTCGATCGGCAGGTCCTCGCCGTCCGCCGCGCCGTGCTCGTCGTCCTCGCCCTCGTCCTCGTCGTCGCCGACCGGTTCGCGCGTCTGGGCGATCAGCTCGGCGGCGGTCTCGGCGTCGCCGGCGCGCACCAGCAGCCGATACGAGCCGCGCCTCTCGCCACCGCCGAGCAGGCTCCTGATCGCGAGGCGGCCGAAGTCGCCGGTCGGCTCGTGGCTCGGGATGTCGGCGCTCTCGAGCAGGGCGCGGACCACCGCGAGCTGGGTGCGGTCGTCGGTGCGCAGGACCTCGACGAGGGACTCACCGGGACGCGCGATGCCGAGCTCCGGGGAGAGGGAGTCGTGGTGGCGGCTGGATCGATCTTCGCGGCTCATCGCAGCGGTCTCCTCCCGGTTCCATCGCTGGCCCGGAGGGTAGAGAGTCTGATCAGAAGGTGACGTCGAAGCGCTTGCGCAGCAGCAGGGCGAAGGCGATCGAGAGGATGACGAACCAGATCATCCACTGCAGGCCGAGGCCGAACAGGTGCACGTCGGTGGTCGGGTAGTCGATCTCGATGCTGCGGATCCGCGAGCTGGAGCCGATCGGCGGCTCGGCCGGGTAGAGCAGCTGGCCGAGGAAATCCGGCTGCTGGCGGATCGGGGAGCGGCGCGCGATGACCTCGCGCTCGCCCTGCACGAAGAGACTCTTGGTCACCACCTCGCCTGCGAGCGACAGCTCGAGATCGTAGTGCCCCGGCTCGGCGCCGGCGATCCGCCAGGCCATCTGCCCGAGGCTGGGGATCCACACGCCCGCCGATTGCACCTCGACGCCGTCGGGAGCGCGCAGCTCGAGCACCGGCCGGTCGGCTCCGGCCGCCGCTTCCTCCTCGCCGTCGGCGAGTTGCACCGTGAGGGTGGTGGTCCGTCCCGGTTCGAGGCCCTCGTAGCCGTAGTGGAACTGCAGCTGTGCGATCAACGGCAGCGTCGGCACGAAGATGACGAAGAAGGGCACCAGGTTCAGCACCAGGTACTTCGCGTTGTGGCGGATCAGGTTGAGCTGCGCCCGCAGGATCGCGCGCAGGTCGTCGTTGAACAGCCGGATCTCGTAGAAGCAGGCGGCGATCCGGTCCTTGGTCTGCTGCAGGGCGCTCTGGTTGGAGGCGTGCTTCCACACCAGCAGGGCGACGATGCCGAAGACGAGGGAGATCGGCACCAGGCTCACCCAGGCCGGCAGAGTCAGGAACGGCAGCAGCAGGAGGTCGACCAGGCTGCGGAAGACGCTGTTGAGGAAGCTCATCGCGGGTCACCGAATGCTCGAGCCGGGACGGCGCGCGCCGGCCGAGCTGTGATGGATCAGGAGATGTAGCCCAGGCCCTTGAGACGCTTGCGGATCTCATCCTCGGACTCGGCCCCCTCGAGCTTCGACAGCTCCTTCTCCAGGGCGTGCTGCACGAACTCGGAAGGCGAGGAGTAGCCGGCGATCTCGGCGTACTTCTTCACCTTGTCGAGGATCTCCTTGTCGATCTTGATCTTGTTGCCGCCGAACATGGTGGCCTCCTTGAGGGACGAGGGACTAAGGGAAAAGGGAAAAGGGCGGAAGGGGATAGGGGTCAGGGGTCAGGGGCAGAAGGGACAAGGGACGAGGGACAAGGGACGAGGGACAAGGGACGAGGGAAAAGGGACTAGGGAAGATGTGCGGAAGGGGATGGGGGGCAGGGGTTGAGGGTTAGGGGCGGAAGGGAATAGGAACAGGGGACGAGTGAAAAGAGACGAGCGACTAGGGACAAGGGAACAGGCGAGAGAGAGCAGAAGGGAAGAGACAGAGCAGAAAAGGGGAAAGAGAGCAGAAGGGGACAGAGAGGGACTCAGGGGCCAGGAACCCGGGGGTGAATGATCCTTCAGTCGCCGCTCGCTTCGAAGGGGAAGCCCTCGATGCCGAACTCGAGCAGCAGCACCCCGGCGAGGTCGCGCAGGCTGGTGGCTTCGGCGCGCAGGGCGCGGTTGGTCATCAGCACGCCGGGCACCTCGCGATGGTCCATGATGTGGTCGCCGGTCCAACGCCCGTCGTTGGTGGAGAACACGTCGCCGACCACCGAGCCGAGCGCCGAGTCGTTGTCGCCGTGCCAGTGCCTGGCGTAGCCGACCTGGATGTCGGGCCCCAGATCGAGCGCTCCGCGGTCGAGATAGTCCTCGGCCAGCCACACCTCGGTGACGGCGGGCTCGCCGGTCTCGGGGTGGCGCACGGCGAGCAGCTTGTCGCGGATCTCGTGCATCAGCTGGCGACGATCGGCCGGAGGTACGATGCCCTCGCGCTCGCGACCGGCGAGGTTGACGTACAGGCCCGACAGGCCGACTCCGTAGGCGCGGGTCTGCGACCAGTCGATGTTGGTGAGGTAGCTCGGGTCGTTGGGGGTGTCGGGGTCCTTGGGCACGAGGTAGCCCTCCTGCGCCAGCCACGCGTTCAGGTGCAGGGTGTTGCGCCACGAGGTGAAGCCGTGGTCCGACATCACCACCAGCAGAGCATTCGGATCCTCGGCCTCGAGGCGATCCAGGGTCAGGCCGACCATCTGGTCGAGGCGCTCGTAGAGCTGCGGGATCAGGTCCTCGTGCGGCGCGTCGAGCTCCGCGTCGTAGTGCGGGTGCTCGGCGTCGCGGGTGCGCCACATCACGTGACCGGTGAGGTCGACGTTGCCGACGTAGTAGAACATCAGCCCCCCCGGCCGCTGCATGAAGTCGTCGAGCACCCACGGATACTGCTCGTACTGGTCCGAGCCGGCGATCTCGATCTGCGCCAGGAAGTCCTCGAGGGTGAAGACGCCGTCGGTGTAGGCCTTGGTGTCCTCGGGCATGCCCTCGGTGTAGAAGCGCCGGCCGGTGCCCTCGGCGAGCTCGGCGGCGAACCCAGGAGGGTGGGCGATCGGCGCCGCGTCGTCCATCGGGTCGTAGTCGATCGGCGTGGTGTAGAGCTCGAATTCCGGCTCCAGGGCGCGCAGGTACATGCGCACGATGCCGGCCTGTTTCATCAGCGGCGCCAGCTCGAACTCGACCTCCAGCCAGTCGGTCCACTCGCCGACGCCGATCACCGCCTCCTGGTCGCCGAGCTCGATCTTGGCACTCTCGCTCTCGGGATCGAGGAAGACCCTGAACGGCTGTTCCATGCGGCCGCCCTCGCAGAGGAACGGGTTCTCGGCGCCGTAGAGCTTGGCTTCGACGACGTTGTCGTAGACGTCGAGCTCGAAGATCTCGCCGCCGCTGATGTCCTCGCCGGCGAAGGCGAAGAGCTCCGAGGTGTAGAACGAGAACTGCCCGTCGGTGCCGTTGAGATCCGGGGTGCCCATGCCGGTCAGCTCGCGCGAGGCGGTGCCCGACGGCGGGTAGTTGGCCGGCATGCGCAGGATCGAGGTCTCGACACCGCGCTCCTCGAGCACCTGCCAGAACGGCGTGCCCTGCCGCGTCGAGATCGTCTCGGCGCCACCGAGCGGCAGGCAGTACTTGCCGAGCTCCAGGGTGCGCGGGTTCTCCGGCTCGACGATCTCGGTGCCCGCCGGCAGCGGGAAGAGCGTCTTCGGATCGCGGTGGATGAAGTCGAAGATGCCGTGGCCGCCCGAGTCGCGGCCGGTGACGAAGTTCGACCACGCCACCGGGCTCTGCGGCGGCACCGAGGTCTCGAGCTCCTGGAAGTGGCCCTGCTCGATCAGGCGCGCGAAGTTGGGCAGGCGCCCCGCCTCGACCAGCTGCTGGGTCAGCTCCGGGTCCATGCCGTCGAAGCCGAGGATGATCACCCGGGTGCCGTCGGGGGCGCCGTGGTTGCCGCCGCAGGCGATCAGGAGAAAGACGGCGACCAGCGCGCCGACCAGCGGGGCGGCGCCGGTCCGCCGGCGGTGGCGGCCGGGACGCGTGTGGTCATACGGCTTCGGGCTGGAGGATCTCATCTTCGGTGAGCGGCTCGGGTGGTTGCTGGTCTCGGACGCTTCGGGACTTCTGGGCGTCGGGGCTTCGGGGAGGAATTTCTGCTTTGCGTCCTGGCGAGGCGTTCGGCAATGGCCGCAGCGAGCTGCGACGACGCCCGTCGGCGCAGGTTCAGAGATGGGCGAGGAATCAGGCGGCGGCGACGCTCGGCTGCTTGGCGAGCTGCGGCAGTCGGTCCTTGGAGAACATCGGACGCCCCTCCATGTGCCCGGGGACGGGGAGGCCGAAGAGCTCCATCGCGGTCGGCGCCACGTCGAGCAGCGACGGCGCCTCGTTGTCGATCGCGTGGCTGCAGAAGAAGACCCCGGGCACCAGACGCGGGTCGATACAGTGGTCGCCGCTCCACGCCTTGACGTTGTCCTCGAACACCGGTGTGTCGACGATCCCGGTGGCGCAGTCCCACGAGGTCCGGTAGCCGGCGTTGTAGCCGATGATCAGGTCGGGCGCGTTGCGCTTGTAGGGCCCCGAGTAGATCTCCTCGGCGTCGAACGCCTCGTTGATCCCGATCTCGCCGCGCTCCTCGTCGCGCAGGCCGCGCAGGCCGTCCATGATCTGCTTCTTCACCGCCGCGGCCTCGGCGCCCGGCTTGACGATGCCGCTCGCCTCGCGTCCCTCCAGGTTGAGGAAGATGCCGGCGAGACCGAGGGAGTAGGCCTTGGTCCTCGACCAGTCGACGTCGGTGAGCCAGTCGGCCTTGCCGTCGGCTCCCTCCTTCAGGGTCAGCAGGCCCTGGTCGAGCAGCCAGCGGTTGAGGTTGATGCCGCGTCGGAACGAGTCGAAGCCGTGGTCGGAGAGCACCATCAGCAGGTCTCCCGGGCGCAGCTTCTCCATCACCCGTCCGACCAGCGCGTCGTTGTTGCGGTAGAGCTCGGTGATGGCGTCCTTGTGCGGGGCGTCGCCGGCCCCGGCGGCGGCCGGATGCCCCTCCTCGGTGTAGCGCCAGAACATGTGCTGGATGCGGTCGGTGCCGTCGAAGACGCAGACCAGCGAGCCCTCGCGCAACCGGTCGAGGGCGGAGAAGAACATCCGCTCGCGCTCGTTCTCGATGTCGTAGGTCTGCTGCAGGAAGGTGCCGTCGTCGGTGACCTTCTCGTTGAGCGCCCAGGTGTCCTCGGCCAGGCCGAGCGTCGCGTACGGGCCGACCTGCTTGGCGAGGTAGGTCGAGTAGTACGAGGGATGCGACACCGGCATCGCCGGCTTCTCGGGCGAGATGTTGATCGGCGAGACGTAGAGCGAGACGTGCTCGTCGGCCTCGAGCAGCTGCAGGCGGGCCAGGCCGTGCACCTTGACTCCGGCGACCGCCCGGTAGGAGAGCTCCACCCAGTCGCTCAGCTTGCCCAGCACGAGCTCGACCTCGGTGTCGCCGATGGTGACCTCGGCGCGACCTGCCTGCCGATCGAGCCTGATGGTGGTGTCGAGACGCATCGGCTCCTCGTCGACCCGGAAGGTGTTCTCCGGTCCCTCGATCCGTGCCGTGTACTCCTCGGGGCCGCCCTCGAGCACCTGCCGCATGCCGCCCTCCTTGAACTCGCCCTCGGGAGCCCTGGTGGTCAGCAGCTGGAAGGTGCCCTGCGTCCCCAGCAGATCCGGCACGCACATCGCCGCCAGCTGGGCGCCCTTGAACTTGTCGGGCGGGAAGGTGATCGGCACCCGCAGGATGGTGCTCCAGATGTCGCGCTCGCCGAGCAGGGTCCAGAACGGCTTCGACTTGCGCAGCAGCCGGATCTCGGGCTTCTTCAGCGGGATGCGGTAGTTGCCCACCCGCAGGTACTTCTCGAGCCGGCCGATGTGCGCCGAGCTGAGCTTCGGCAGGTAGGAGCGCAGGTCGCGGTCGAGGAAGTCGAAGATGTTGTGCTTGCCGGGGTTGGTGCCGGTGGAGAAGGACGACCAGGCGACCGGCGAGATCGCCGGATAGGTGGTCTCGATCCTGCGGTAGCAGCCCTGTTCGGCGAGCTTCTGGAAGTTGGGCAGCTCGCCCTCGGCCATCAGCCGCTCGGTGATCTTGGGGTCCTGGCCGTCGAGCCCGACCACCACCAGGCGCTTGATCCAGGTCTTGGCCGGGCGCTTGCGCCGGATCACCCTCCAGGCGGTGCGGAACGGCCAGATCAGCAGCACGCCGATGGCGATCAGGAAGGTGGCGAAGAAGACCATGAACGACGACGCCACCGCGAACCCGGCACCAGGACCGATGTAGGCCGCCGCTGGCGCTGCGCCGACCAACATCGCGCCGGTCGCCACCGCGGCGGGGAGGGCGGCTGCGATCGCGGAACGGAGTCGTCGGGATTCGGGGTGAGGCATGGAGCTCTCCAGCACGGGTCGCGTCGGTGGTTCGGGCTCTCGGTGGTGGGCGTCGATCGGTCCGCGGCGCCTGCCCGGCGGGCAGGGCGCTGGGCGCGGCCGGCCACCGGTTCCCCGGCGCGATCGGGCGTCGGTCGCCGTTTCTGCCGCCCGTTCGGGTCTCTCGGCCGAGGAGTGGCCGGCGGCGCTGCCCGGGTGGCCGCCGCGCGATCGTCTACGGTACGCTCCGCGGACTCGGCCGGAGGGCGCTGGGCCAGCGTCGCGAGCGATCTGTCGTCGACGGCGATTGTAGTGACGACCGGCGGCGCGGAACAAGCTCGGCCGGCGCGGACGGGCGGAATCCACCGCGGATCCCGTTCCACGTTGCAGAGTCTTCTCGGAGTGTTCTGGCGATGATGAAGTGGATTCGTAGACTGCGCTACGGTGCCCCAGTGGTGGTGGTCTCCGGGCTGCCGCGGTCGGGCACCTCTATGGCGATGAAGATGCTCGAGGCCGGCGGTCTCGAGCTGGTCACCGACGAGCAGCGCACCGCCGACGAGGACAACCCGAAGGGCTACTTCGAGGACGAGAGGGTCAAGGACCTCGCCGACGACGAGGACCGCGGCTGGATCGCCGAGGCGCGGGGCAAGGGCATCAAGGTGATCTCCTTCCTGCTCAAGGACCTGCCGCGCACCCATTCCTACAAAGTGGTCTTCATGCGTCGCGATCTCGACGAGGTGCTGGCGTCACAGCAGAAGATGCTCGATCGGCGCGGTGAGCAGGACGAGACTCCCGACGACCAGATGCGCGAGCTGTGGGAGAACCACCTGTGGAGGGTGCGCTACATGCTCGACCACGACAAGAACTTCGAGTGGGTCGAGGTGCCCTATCGCGAGGCGCTCGAGGACCCGTCCAGCGCGGCGCGGCGGATCGCCGACTTCGTCGGCGGCCTGGATGCCGAGAAGATGGCCCGCGTCGTCGATCCCTCGCTCTACCGCAACCGGGCTTGAGCCTGTCGCAGCCGGCGCCGACCGAGGCGACGCAGCCGCCGATCGAGCCCTTCCGGGCTCCCGTCTGGCTGCGCGGCGCCCACGCCCAGACGATCTGGAGCCCGTTGCTGCGGCGCACCCCGGAGCTCCCCTGGGTGCGGTCCTGGTTGCCGACCCCCGACGAGGACCGGCTGCTGCTGCACACCCTGGTCGGCGCCGCGAAGGAGCCGACCGTGCTGCTCCTGCACGGGCTCGAGGGCTCGGCGAGGTCGAACTACGTGCGCGGCGCTGCGGCCCGGTTCGCCCGCATCGGCTGGACGGTGGTGGCGATGGAGTTCCGCTCCTGCTCCGGCGAGATCAACCGCGCTCGAAGGCTCTACCACTCCGGCGAGACCGGCGACCTCGAGCTGGTGGTCCAGTGGCTGCTGCGCCAGCGACCGGGTCCGCTCTTCGTCTCCGGCGTCTCGCTCAGCGGCAACGTGCTGGCGAAGTGGCTCGGTGAGCTCGGCGAGCGGGCGCCGCGGCGGTTGCTCGGCGCCGCCGCGACCTCGCTGCCCTTCGACCTCGTGCGCAGCGGGCCCACCATCGACCGGGCGCTGGGCGGGCTCTACTCGCGCCGCTTCCTGCGCACTCTGGTGCCCAAGGCGCTCGAGAAGGCGCGTCAGTACCCGGGCGTGCTCGACGTCGAAGCGGTGCGCCGCTCTCGCAGCATCGAGGAGTTCGACACCCACGCCACAGCGCGGCTGCACGGCTTCGAGGACGCCTGGGACTACTGGGAGAAGTCGAGCTGCCACCACCGGCTCGCGGAGGTGCGGGTGCCGACCCTGCTCCTCGCCGCCCGCGACGATCCGTTCAACCCGGCCGAGGCTCTGCCGCTGGAGACGATCGCGGCCAATCCGAGCCTGTTCGGGCGCTTCCCGCAGCGCGGCGGCCACGTCGGTTTCGTGCACGGCTCGCCGCTGCGCACGCGGCACTGGGCCGAAGAGTCGGTGGAGGCCTTCTTCCGCTGGCTGCTCGAGCTGTCACCGCACGACCGCAGCACCGTTCCTCTACCGCGCTGAGCCCCACGCCACCGCTCTGATAGCTTGCCGGTCTGGCTCCACAGAGCCGTTACCAGGCTGCGCTTGCGGGCCGAGATCGCGGCCGACCGGCGGAAACATCCGGGCGGGTCGATCTGTCCGAAGTACCAGCAAGCCGCCGGACGCGTGCCCCGAAAGTCCCGACGACCGCCGAATCTCCGGTACGCCGCCGAGGCCGGTCGGGAGCAGCGGTCGGCGCGATCGCGATCTCGAGACGAGAGCGCGGCGCACGCGACCGAGGACACTCCAGCCAATTTCCGCCGGGAACCCCGCGATGAGCAGCGAAGCCTCCCAGACCGCCCCGTCCGACAGCGCCGGCCCCCAGCCGTCCCCCGAGTTGCGTCAGCGCATCGACGCCGCCAGCGCGGCGCTCGACGCCCACGTGCGCGAGATCGTGCGCTGGCACTTCGATCCCGACACCGGGACGCCGTTCTGGCTCGACTACGCCAAGGATCTCGACTTCGATCCCCGGGTCGAGATCGAGACCTTCGCCGACCTTGCCCGGTTCCCCCTGTTCGAGGACGACAACCTGCGCGGCGGGCCGGTGCGTCGCTGGGTGCCGAAGGCGTACGCCGACAAGCCGATCTACGTCTTCGAGACGGGCGGCACCACCGGCACCCCGAAGAGCCGGATCGCGATCGACGACTTCCGCATCGACTACGAGATGTTCTCGGACACCCTGCCCGACGACAAGTTCCCGCCTGGCTGCAACTGGCTGATGCTGGGCCCCTCGGGACCGCGCCGCCTGCGCCTCGCGGTCGAGCACCTCTGCCAGCACCGCGGCGGCATCTGCTTCTGCGTCGATCTCGATCCCCGGTGGGTGATCAAGCTGATCAAGAAGGGCTGGAACGAGCACCTCGAGGCGTACAAGAAGCACGTCATCGACCAGGCGATCACCATCCTCAGGGCCGGTCACGACGTGCAGGCCGTGTTCGCCACCCCGAAGCTGCTCGAGAGCCTCTGTCTGGCGCTCGAAGAGGAGGGCACGACCCTCGCCGAGATGGGCATCAAGGGGATCTTCTCGGGCGGCACGGAGTTCACGCCGCAGTGGACGCGGTTCGCGGTCGAGGAGCTGCTCGACGGCGTCTACATGACGCCGACCTACGGCAACACCCTGATGGGTCTGGCCGCCTCGAAGCCGGTCACCGCCGAGGACGGCTACAAGATCACCTACTACGCGCCGCAGCCGCGCGCCGTGCTGCAGGTGGTCGACCCGGACGATCACACCCGGGTGGTCGGCTACGGCGAGACGGGACGGGTGAAGCTCACCACGCTGACCCGCGAGTTCTTCGTGCCCGGCTTCCTCGAGCGCGACGAGGCCGAGCGCGAGCTGCCGTACGAGAAGTACCCGTGGGACGGCGTCAGCGGCGTGCGTCCCTTCTCCCGGTTCGCAGCGACCACCACGGTCGGCGTCTACTGAACCACCAGCAAGTGTCCAGACGGCCTCTGTCCGGAGGCCGCGTCAGCGAGGTCCGAGCCGATGATCGAGATCCCGGCCCTGAGATGGGGCAAACCCTACGAGTCGCTCGAGAAGGACACCGTGGTGCACTTCGAGACCGGCGAGGAGCTCGCCAAGGTCAGCCTGGCGAACCCCGGCATCATCGCCCGCGACATGAAGAAGGCGTCCGCGGCTCGCGCCGCGCTGCGCCAGGTGCCGACCGCCGATCTGCTCGAGATGGTCAAGCAGGCGGGCAAGCTCTACATGGAGGCCGAGCTGCCGCTCGGTGACGGCACTCAGACGCCCGACGACTTCGTCCGCTACCAGTCGGCGACCACCGGCCTGCCGGAGCACATGTGCCGCTCGAACATGGAGAAGAACCGCTTCGTGCTCGAGAACATGGCCGAGGTGCTCGACGCGCTGACCCGCGGCCTCGACCTCGCCATCCTCGGCCGCGGCCACGGCGTCGAGGAGCGCGGCGTGCCGGTCAGCTACCAGGCCCAGGCGCCGGTGCTCGGCCTGGTGCTGCCGTCGAACTCGCCCGGCGTGCACACGCTGTGGCTGCCGGTGATCCCGCTGCAGGTCGGCCTGGTGTTCAAGCCCGGGCCGCAGGAGCCGTGGACCCCGTTCCGGATGACCGAGGCGTTCGCGGCGGCGGGCGTGCCGCGCGAGGCCATCTCGATCTATCCCGGCGGCCCGGAGGCAGGCGCCGCGGTGCTGCAGAACTGCGAGCGCAGCCTGATCTTCGGCGGTCTGCCGACCGTCGAGCAGTACCGCAACGATCCACGGGTGCAGGCCCACGGCCCCGGCTTCTCGAAGATCCTGCTCGGCGACGATTGCGTCGACGACTGGGAGAGATACCTCGACATCATGGTCCTCAGCGTGCTGGGCAACAGCGGCCGCGGCTGCATCAATTGCTCGGGGATCTGGGCCTCGCGCCACACCGAGGAGATCGCCGAGGCGCTCGCAGCGCGTCTCGCCGACGTCGGGCCGCGTCCCGCCACCGATCCCGAGAGCCCGCTGGCGGCGTTCACCGTGCCGGGCATGGCCAAGGCGGTCGACGGCATGCTCGAGAAGCAGCTCGAGGCGCCCGGCGTCGAGGACGTCACCCGGCGCCTGCGCGACGGCCGTCCGCGGCTCGAGGAGCGCGAGCGTTGCGACTTCCTGTGGCCGACCATCGTGCACTGCGAGTCGACGGAGCCGGAGGTCGCCAACGCCGAGTACATGTTCCCCTTCGCCTCGGTGGTGCGCTGCCCGCAGGAGAAGATGATCTCGGAGATCGGCTACACCCTGGTCTGCTCGGCGGTGACCGCCGACGAGGCGTTCCGCCGCGATCTGCTCGACGCCACCAACATCGACCGGTTGAACCTCGGGCCGGTGCCGACGGTGCAGCTCAACTGGCTGCAGCCGCACGAGGGCAACATCATCGACTTCCTCTACCGCGCCCGCGCATTCCAGGAGGGAAGCTTCGGGTGACGGGGCCCCGGCGGTAGGCTCGACAGCGATGAACGCCGCAGGGGGAGCGAACAACTCGGGGCAGGAGCCGCTGCGGCGCGTCTCCTTCGCCGCCAAGGACGAGCCGTTGCGCGCCGATGTGTCGACCCTCGGCGCGCTGGTCGGCGGCATGCTGCGGCAGCAGGGCGGCGAAGAGCTGTTCGGCAGGGTCGAGCAGGCCCGGGCGGCGGCGATCGAGGCGCGCGAGCGAAAGACCTCCGAGGGCGGTGCGCCGCTCGAACGGGTGCGCCAGGCGGTGGCCGGACTGGCCCCGCAGTCGGCCGAGGATCTGGCGCGGGCGTTCTCGACCTACTTCGAGGTGGTCAACCTCGCCGAGCGGGTGCACCGCATCCGCCGCCGCCGCGACTATCTGCGCGCCGACGAGGTCCAGCCGGCGAGCTTCGCCGCGGTCTTCCGCCAGGCGAGGGAGCGTGGCTTCACCCGCGACGAGGTCGCCGCGGTGCTCGAGCGGCTACGCATCGAGCCGGTGTTCACTGCCCATCCCACCGAGGCGACACGGCGGGTGCTGCTCGAGAAGGAGCAGGCGATGGCGCGGCTGCTCACCCAGCGCCTCGATCCGTCGCTCACCGGTCCGGAGCTCGAGGCCAACCTGCGCCAGATCGAGGCCCACGTGACGTCGGGCTGGCAGACCACCGAGCACCCGGAGGCGAGGCCGAGCGTCGCCGACGAGCGCGAGCAGGTGCTCTTCTACGTGCTGGACGTCCTCTACCGGATCGCGCCGCCGTTCTACGAAGAGCTCGGTCTCGCCTTCGAGCAGGCGTACGGCGAAGAGGCCGGTGCCGCGGTCGCCGGTCTCGGCGCCGCGGGTGCCCGCATCCTGCGCTTCTCTTCGTGGGTCGGCTCGGACATGGACGGCAACCCCAACGTCAGCGCTTCGACCATCGAGGAGTCGCTGCGCCGGCAACGCCTGCTCGTCCTGCGCCGCTACCGCGACGAGCTCTCCGACCTGCAGCGGCAGCTGACCCAGAGCCGCGGACGGGTCGCCGTCGACGAGGTGGTGGAGAACCGGCTAGCCGAGTACGGCCGGCTCTTCGCCCGCAACCGCGAGGGCATCCACCCGCGCCACCGCGAGATGCCCTACCGGGTGCTGCTCGAGCTGATGAAGGTGCGCCTCGACGTCACCGAGAAGGACGAGGCGAGGTCGTACCCGGGTCCCGAAGAGCTCGCCGAGGACCTCGAGCTCATCGCCGAGAGCCTGCGGGCGCACGGCGGCGTGCGCGCCGGCCTGTTCGCTGTCGAGCGCACCCTGCGGCGGGTGCGGACCTTCGGCTTCCACCTGGTCGGCATGGACGTGCGGCAGGACGCCCACGTGCACCGTGAGGCGCTGGCCCAGATGCTGGACGACGACGACTGGTCGCGGCGCGATCCGGGCGAGCGTCGACGGCGGCTTCTCGACCTGCTCGACAGCGCCCAACCGCCGCACGCCCCCGACCACGCCGCGCGCCGGGTGCTGGCCCCCTTCTCGACCATCGAGCGCAGCCGCCGCCGTTACGGTGAGGAGGCGATCGGCCCGTACATCATCTCGATGGCGCAGGACGTCGACGACGTGCTCGCGGTGCTGGTGCTGGCGCGCTGGGGAGGGCTGGTGCGCCGCGAGCGCGGCGCCGCGGAGGGCGACGACGAGCCGGTGACGGTCGATGCCGTGCCGCTCGACGTGGCGCCCCTCTTCGAGACCATCGCCGATCTCGAGGGCGCCGGCGCCACTCTCGCGGCGCTGCTGGAGGAACCGGCCTACGCTGCCCACCTGCGCCGGAGAGGCAACCGCCAAGTCGTCATGCTGGGCTACAGCGACTCCTCCAAGGACGGCGGTGTCGTCGCCTCGCGCTGGTCGCTGCACCGCGCCCAACGCCAGCTGCGCGCGGTGGCGGACGAGCACGGCGTCGAGCTCGTGCTCTTCCACGGCAGGGGCGGCACCATCGGCCGCGGCGGCGGCAAGACCGATGCCGCGGTGGCGGCGTCGCCGCGCGGCGCGGTGGCGGCGACGCTGCGGGTCACCGAGCAGGGCGAGGTGATCGACGAGAAGTATGGCTTGCGCGGGATCGCCCTGCGCACCCTGGAACGGGCGGCGGGTGCGGTGCTGCTCAAGACGCTGGAGGACGAACGCGGTGACGGGGGCGAGGGAGACGAGTGTGCCGACCGGACTGCGGACGCTTCGCTTGTCGCGGCGCGTGACGGCTGGCTCGACCGCCTCTCCGAGGTCGCCGAGCGGCGCTATCGCGCGCTGGTCGAGGCCGACGGTTTCTACGAGTACTTCCGATCGGCGACCCCGATCGACGTCATCGAGCGCCTCAACATCGGCTCGCGTCCGGCTTCGCGGCGCGGCGGCGGCAGCCTGGCCAACCTGCGCGCGATCCCCTGGGTCTTCTCGTGGACGCAGAACCGGCACGGGCTGCCGGGCTGGTACGGGCTGGGCAGCGCGCTCGAGTCGGTGCTCGACGAGCACGGCCTCGAGGAGAGCCGTCGCCTGGCGCGCGGATGGACCTTCCTCGACAACCTGGTCAGCGACGCCGAGATGGCGATGGGCAAGAGCGACCTGCGCATCGCGCGGCGCTACGCCGAGCTCGCCGAGGACGGCTCGCAGGGCGTTTTCGCCGACATCGAGGAGGAGTGGGGCCGTACCGAGGCGGCGATCCTGCGGCTGCTGGGGACGTCGGCGCCGCTCGAGCGCGAGCCGATGCTCGACCGCGCCATCCGCCTGCGCAACCCCTACATCGATCCGATGTCGTGCCTGCAGATCGACCTGCTGGTGCGCTGGCGCGAGACCGACCGTGACGACGAGCCGCTTTTCCGCGCCCTGCTGGCGACCCTGAACGGCATCGCGCGGGGCCTGATGAGCACCGGCTGAGGCGCGGCGAGAGCGCTGCGCCGCCGGATCGCCGTCTCAGTTCGCGATCGCCACCACCAGGGCTGCCGAGGGGGCGAGCCTCACCGCGCCGGTGTCGAGCCAGTGGGTGAGCACCCGGCGCACCCGCCACGCATCGACGTCGGCCTGGGTCTCGCAGGAGCCGGCGCTCAGGCCGGTCTTGATGTGCACCCACAGCGTGCGCAGGAGCTGCCCGTCGTCCTCGCCCTCTGGGGGCGTCGGCGTCACGTCGCCGGGCTGCAGCACCTGTTCGCCGGGCACCAGGGCGCGCATCTGGTGCAGCTCGTCGGCCCGCCGCAGCGCTTCGAGCAGCAGCGGCGTGATCGGTCCCGGTTCCTGCATCGGGGCCGTCGGCTTCTCGTCGACCACCAGCTCGAAGCGGCAGGCGAAAGGGTGCTGCATCAGGTGGAAGAAGGCCGACCTGCCGCGCCGCTTGCCGAAGACGGTGTCGACCAGCTCGCCCTGGTAGAGCCGCAGCTTCGCCCAGTCGCGGCTCTCCTGCCCGCTGAGCGTCAGCAAGCCCGATGTGCGCTGCGCCTCGAGGGTCTGCAGCAGGCCGGGCATGCCGAACAGCTGCAGGTCACCGGTGAGGCTCGGCGGTGAGGCCGGGGTCAGGGTCTGCTCGGCGAGCGCCTTGCGGGTGTTGGCGACCAGGTGCATCGTCTCGGTGCCGAGGCCTTGACCGCTGAGCCCGGCGAGAGCGCGATCGACCTCCGGCAGAGGCGTGCGGGCCAGCGCCGAGACGATCGCGCGCAGGCGCTCCTCGCTGGCGTCGGCGCGCAGTCGGGCGAGCAACCGGCCCGAGAAGCGCTTGCGCTGCGCCGTGAGGTCGAGCGCCTCGGTGAGCGTGCGCACCGAGGCAGGATCGCCGAACAGCGGCTTGCGGCCGAACTCGCGCAGGAGCTCGGTGTAGGCCGGCTGCCAGCGGCTCTCCTTGATCAGGAAGTCGAGAGCCACCGCGTGCGACTCCGGCTCCGGGCGCTGCAGCAGCTGGCGCAGCGCCAGGATCTGCAGCCGGGCGACCGCGTCGGCGACGCCTTCCTCGATGTCGCGATCCAGGCCGCAGCGCAGCAGTGCCAGCAGGCAGCCGGCGATCGCGTCGCCGGCCCGCTCCTGCGGCGCCGCGCCGAGATAGAGCAACGCCTCCCGGCACACCGCGACCGGTTGCTCGACGTCGGCGAAGTGGATCACCGCGTCGACCTCGGCTTCGGAGGGTGCGCCGTCGTCGGCCGGGATCCTGCGCAGCAGCAGGATGGCGTTGCGGATGACGTACCAGGGCGGCGGATCGCCGAGCGGCGAGGCGCCCTCGAGCAGGTCGCGGAGCACGAACGAGCGCACCACCTGGCCGTGAATCAGCAGCAGCTCGATGATCTGGTGACGGCTGCGGCGGTCTCCCTCGGACCGCAGGCGCTCCACCAGGCCCTCGGCGCGGGTCTGCGGGAAGGCGCGCAGCACCGCGCGCAGCTGAATGTGGTTCTCCGGCGTCCTGGCGAGTCGCAGGAGCGTGTCGATCGCCAGGCCCCGCCCCTCTTCCTCGAGCAGCTGCTCGCGCCTCTCGTGCGGCACGCCGCTGGACTGGAACAGCTGATCGACCAAAGACAGCACGGTGACCGAGCGGCCGAGCTCCGCTTCGTTGGCGTGTCGCACCGCGGTGCGCACCACCTGCTGCATGCGCACCAGCTCGCCGCCCGGGCTGCCCGAGTACCTGACGACGTTGCGTACCGCCTGGAGGCTCGGACTGCCGATGGCCTGGAGATCGTTCGAGGCGACTGTCCACGCCGGCAGAGCCGCGGTCAGCTTCTCGAGCAGGGTCTCGAAGGTGACGTTCTCGAGCCCGGCCGACTGCAGCCGGGCCAGCTGCTGGCGCAGCTCGTGCGGCGAGCGGGCGGCGTTGGCGGCGGCGACGAGAGTCTCGCCGATCGGCGACGCTCCGCCGCTGGCCGGAACACCGGCGGCCGACTGGGCGTGGGTGCTCTCGATGCGGTCGAAGAGCAGCGACAGGCGGCGCAGGCCGCGCTCGGCGGCGAGGTCCTCGGTCTCGGCAGCGGACGCCGGGCGCGGTGACGGCGCCTCCTGGGCTCGGCCGGTCGCGCCGTCTTCGCCGGAGGCAGGCTCGGCGGCGGACCCGGCCTCCGCTGCATCCGGGTTCACCGAGGAGGGCTCTTTGGCCCGGCGCAGGTGCGCGGCCGCCGAAGGCGTGCGTCCCGGACGGGCGGAGGCCTTCGCCTCGTCGCCGCCGGCCGCCTCGCCTCCCTGTTCGTGGCCGTCCTCGGTTCGAACCTGCGCGCCTGCGCCCTCCCCGCCCGCGGCGCCGTGGAGCAGCTCGACGACCTTGGAGACCGCCTGGTCCGGATCCCAGAGGCGCGCCAGCTGGCGCCGTAGGACGCTGCGCTCCTGGGCGGGCGTGAAGCTCACCAGGGTCGAGGCGAGCTGATCGACGAAAGGACGGAGGAGCTTCTCGTCGACCACCCCGAGCTCGCCGAGCACCGCCAGCTTGCGCAGGGCATGGAAGTAGAGCACCCGGATCGGCAACTCTTCCTGACTCGCGGAGTGCTGGTTGTGAGACCAGCTCCGGAGCTCGGCGGCGGTCTCCTCCGCCTCGTGGCGGAGCAGCCAGAGCACCGAGGAAGCGACCTGGATCGGTGCCAGCTGGTCGCCGAGGTACTCGCCCAGGGCGCCAAGGTGGGCGCGACGGGCCCGGTCCCGGTCTTCGGCGCTGGGCCGTTCGTTGGAGCCCGTCGTCGGGTCGATCATCGCGTCCGGTGGGCGGTCGTCGTCGGGGTCGGTGGGGCCGGGCGGTCGTGTGTCGAACTGGGGCGAGCGCCGTCGACGTTGCTGGAGACTCTAGCCGACCGACCCAAGAAAGGTCGGATCTGGCACAGGGCTCGGCCGGGTCCGCCGGCGGCGCCGGTCTGCTCATCCGCCGGTGCGTAGAAAGGCGAAGTAGGCGGCCAGGATCCCTCCCATGAAGACCATCAGCGCCGCGAAGGCGGTGCCGATCAGCAACGCCCGCGGGCGGCCGAGAGGCGAAGCCAGGACAGCGGCCAGCAGTGCCGCCAACGCGATTCCGGAAAGCACGTTCCAGGCCAACAGGCGCAGGAAGTGCCGACGGCGGTGCGCGGACGTGCCGGGCCGGCGAGGCGATCCACCGGGAGCGTCGTCGCCGGTCCGCTGGTCAGCCGGCATGCACCGGTGGCCGGCGGCTCGCCCACGGTCTCGCCTCCTCGAGCTGGTAGGCGAGCTGCAGCAGGGTCGCCTCGGCGCCGCGCCGGGCCGCGAACTGCACCCCGATCGGCAGCGGATCGCCGGTCCAGCCGAGTGGCACCGACATCGCCGGCGTGCCGAGGGCGTTGTGCACCGGGGTGTAGGCGACCTCGCGCAGGACCCGGGCGAGCACGGTGTCGAAGTCGAGAGTGGGGTCGTGGTGTCCGATCGGGTACGGCGGCGAGCTGAGCACCGGGGTCAGGATCACGTCGTAGCTCTGCCACAGCGACGCGAAGCGCTGCTCGAGCGCGCCGAACGCCTCGATGGCGCGCTCGGCGGCGGCCTCGACGCCGCGGCTGCGCCCGAGCTCGGCGAGCCCGAGGGTCCACGGCTCGAGCAGCTCCCCCAGATCGGCGTCGGGGAACCACGCCCGCGCCTGATCGACGATGGCGGTCGCCCCCGAGGCCCAGAAGCCGATGAAGACGTCGGTGAGGTCGGCGCCGAACGGCAGGGTGGCCTCGTCGACGCGGTGGCCGAGCTCCTCGCACAGCGCCGCCGCGTCGACGGTGGCGGCCTCCACCTGGGGGTGTGGCGCGGCGCCGTCAGGTCCCGCGATCGACAGCGCGATGCGCAGCGGCGCCGCTTCGCCGCGTTGCACCATGCCGAGCGGTGCGAGCGCCGCCGCCTCGCGTCGCTCGACGACCGAGAGGAAGGCGGCGGTGTCGCGCACGCTGCGCGACAGACAGAGGTCGCTCGAGATCGCCAGCGTTCCTTCGCCGCCGCCGAGCTCGCGGCCCCTGGAGGGCTTGAGGCCGAAGATGCCGTTGCGGCAGGCAGGGATGCGGATCGAGCCGCCGCCGTCGTTGCCGTGGGCGATCGGCACGATGCCGGCCGCGACCGCCGCGCCGCTGCCGCCGCTCGAGCCGCCAGCGGTGCGCTGCAGGTCCCAGGGGTTGCGGGTCGGGCCGTGCAGCACCGGCTCGGTGGTGTCGATGAGCCCGAACTCGGGCGAGTTGGTGACGCCGACGATGCGCATGCCGGCCGCCTCCATCGCCGCGATCAGCGGTGAGGTCGCCGGCAGCGGCACCACCCCCTCGTCGATCGCCCGCCGCATCAGCCGCGAGCCGGAGTCGATCTCGGCGGCGCTCCACTCGGTGAGGTTCTTGACCAGCACCGGCACGCCGGCGAGCGGGCCGTCCGCGGTGCCGAGCGTCTCGGCGTGGGCGCGCGCCCGGGCGGCGTCGAAGAGCCCGGCGAGCACCGCGTTGAGGCGCGGGTTGACCGCCGCGATGCGCTGCAGCGCGTCGTCGACCAGCTCCATCGGGGTGATCTCGCCGCGACGCACCAGGTCGGCGAGAGCGACGCCGTCGAGCCCCTCGAGCTGGGCGTCGCCGAGGCCGGGTGGAGGCGAGAGCGTGGTGGTGCCTCCCTCGCGCCCGGGATCGGCGCAGCCGGCTCCGAGCAGCGAGCCGAGCAGGGCGAGCCCTGCGCCCTCGAGCAGCTGGCGCCGGGTGGGGGCGGTGAAGGGCTCGAGGCGGTTCCCAGGGTTTCGGTGCTGTCGGCTCATCGGTCTTCTGTCTCCGTCGTCGATCAGAGAGGTACCGCGAGTGTAAGCGTTGGCGCCCGGAGGCCGCGATAGGCTGCCGGACGCTCGGGCCCTCTCTCGGCAACGCCCGCGCCCGCCTCTCCGAGCTCTCCCTGCCACCATGACCCGCGCCCTGAACGACTTCTTCGCCGAGATCGGCCACTTCGCTCAGATGTTCTGGGACGTGCTGCGCTGGACGCCCAGGCGGCCGTGGGACTTCGGCGAGCTGCTCAACCAGATGGTCCGGGTCGGCGTGTTGTCGCTCCCGGTGGTGCTGCTCACCGCCCTGTTCACCGGTGCGGTCATGGCGCTGCAGACCTACGGCGTGCTGGCGCGGGTCAACGCCGAGAGCTTCACCGGCTCGATCATCGCCCTGTCGATGGTGCGCGAGCTGGCGGCGGTGCTGGCGGCGCTGATGATCGCCGGACGCTGCGGCTCGGCGATGGGCGCCGAGCTGGGCACCATGCGGGTGACCCAGCAGATCGACGCGCTCGAGGTGCTGGCCACCAATCCCGTGCACTACCTGGTGGTGCCGCGGGTCTGGGCGACGACGATCGTACTGCCGCTGCTGGTGGTGCTGAGCAACGTCGTCGGCATCTACGGCGGCTACCTGGTCTCGGTGGTGCTGATGGGCGCCAACCCGGTCTCCTACATCGACCGTTCCTTTCAGTTCATGGAGCTGGCCGACGTCACCAGCGGCCTCATCAAAGCGGCCGTCTTCGGCTTCATCATCGCCCTCATCGGATGTCTCAAGGGCTACCGCACCCGCGGCGGCGCGAAGGGTGTCGGCAACTCGACCACCAAGGCTGTGGTCGCGGCGAGCATCTCGGTGCTGATCGTCGACTTCTTCCTCACCAAAATCCTGTTCTGATGGGCCCGATGGTTGGCGAGGAGTCCGTGCAGGAAGGGGCGGCGCCCGAGGCGACGTGGGCTGGTGCGGGCCGCGCCCGCATCGAGCTGCGCGACGTGCACAAGAGCTTCGGTCCCAAGCACGTGCTGCGCGGCCTCGATCTCACCGTGCGTGACGGCGACTCGTTGGTGATCCTCGGTGGCTCGGGCACCGGCAAGAGCGTGCTGGTGCAGCATCTGATCGGACTGATGCGGCCGGACCGCGGCAGCGTGCTGGTCGACGGCGAGGACCTGGCGGCCCTGAGCAGCGCCGAGCTGACGACGCTGCGGCAGCGCTTCGGTATGTCGTTCCAGGAGGGGGCGCTGTTCGACTCCCTCACCGTGTTCGACAACGTCGGCTTCCTGCTCGAGCGGCTCGGCACGATGACCAGGGCCGAGATCAGAGACCGCGTCTTCGAGTGCCTCGAGCTGGTGCGCCTCGAGGGCACCGCCCAGCGCCTGCCGTCGGAGCTGTCGGGCGGCATGCGGCGGCGCGTCGGCTTCGCCCGGGCGATCGCCCACAAACCGGAGATCCTGCTCTTCGACGAGCCCAACACCGGGCTCGATCCGGTGACCTCGGCGGTGATCGACGAGCTGATCATCCGCATGCGCGAGAAGCTGCACTCGACCACGGTGACGATCACCCACGACCTGCGCAGCGCCTTCACGATCGCCACCCGGCTGGTGTTGCTGCACCAGGGCCAGATCGCCGCCGAGGGCACTCCCGAGGAGATGCAGGCGAGCGAAGACGGTAGGGTGCAACAGTTCCTCTCGGGCGAGGCACACGGGCCGCTCACCGACGACGAGGAAGCGGAGCGCGAGGCGAGGCGGGAGTGAGCACGGCCCTGGCCTTTGCAAAGCGGCACTGAGGAGAGAGAACGGATGTCGAGAGCAGCGATCGTCGGAGTCTTCGTCGCCGTCTGCCTGGCGGTGCTGGGGGGCCTCATCCTGCGGGTCGAGGACCTGCGCCTGTTCGGCCCCGACCCGATGCGGGTCGACGTCATGTTCGACTCGGTCACCGGGCTCGACGACCGCGCCGCGGTGCGCGTCGCCGGGGTGCGGGTCGGCCGCGTCGACGGCATCGGGCTCGACGGCCGGCGCGCCCGCGTCTCGCTGCTGCTCGACGAGCCGCTCGAGCTGCGCGAGGGCGCCTACGCCAGCGTCGCCAACGTCGGCCTGCTGGGCGAGAAGTACGTCGAGCTGTCGCTCGGCGACCCGGCCGGCGCGCTGCTCGCCGAGGGCGCGGTGCTCGAGGGCGAGGTCGCGGTGTCGTGGGACCAGGCGATGGCCAAGATCACCGAGATCGGCGACTCGGTGCTCAGCCTCACCGGCGACCTCACCGAAGGCGACGCCGGCGGCAACCTCGGCCGACTGCTCGACAACCTGGCGGCGATGTCGGCGGAGCTCAGGGACCTGGTGGCCTCGAACCGCGGCCAGGTCGATTCGACGATCGCCAGCTTCGAGCAGTTCTCGGCCACGCTGGCGAGCGAGCTGCCGCGCATCACCCGCCAGATGAGCAGCGCCCTCGAGCAGATCGAGGCGGTGATCGCCGAGAACCGCGACGACTTCGGCGAGGGGCTCGACAACATCCGCCAGCTCACCGCCAGCTTCCAGACCTCGGTCGACAACCTCAACCAGATCACCGGCACGCTGGCGGCGGGCGAAGGCAGCCTCGGCAAGCTGCTCAACGACGACGCCGCGCACGACAGCCTGGTCTCCACCCTCGATTCGCTCAAGGGCGGCGTCGAGGAGCTGCGCGGCACCCTGGGGCGGATCGAGAAGATCCAGCTCGACCTCGGTTTCGAGGCCTACTACCTCGAGGACCAGGAGGACACCCGCACCGCGTTCAAGCTCAACATCGACCCCCAGAGCAGCCGCTTCTATCGCATCGAGGCGGTCGACGACCCGCGCGGCCGCGAGAAGACCTCGACCGAGTTCATCACCACCACCGTCGGCGACGGGCCGCCGGTGCGCGAGGTGATCGAGACCCGGCGGATCACCGAGGACATCCTGATCTCGGCCCAGCTCGGCTTCACCCTCGGCGACTTCGCGCTGCGCGGCGGACTGATCGAGTCGACCGGCGGTGCCGGTGTCGACTGGATGCGCGAGACCAGCGAGCTCGGCCGCTTCACTCTCTCGCTCGAGGGCTTCGACTTCGGCCGCGAGGTGATGGGCGAGGAGCTCGGCCCGCGCCTGCGGCTGAGCACCAAGTGGTGGCCGCGCGACGGCATCTACCTGATCGGCGGCTACGACGACCTGCTGGAGAGCGACTACGGCTCGGCCTTCCTCGGCGTCGGCATCTCGTGGCGCGACGACGACCTCAAGTACCTGCTCGGATCGGTGCCGACCAACTTCTGAGGGCGGAGCACTGGAGCCTGCGACACGCTCGGGACGACCTCACGAACCGCCGGGAGCGGAGGTCGTGATCGCGCCGTGGCGGCACCGGCTGCACGAGGTCATCTTCGAGGCCGACACCCCGGCCGGCCGTGCCTTCGACGTCGCGCTGCTGGCGCTGATCCTGCTCAGCGTGGCGGCGGTGGTGCTCGAGAGCGTCGCCTCGATCCGGGTGCGCTACGGCACGCCGCTGCGCATCGTCGAGTGGCTGTTCACGGTGGTCTTCACCGTCGAGTACGTGCTGCGCCTGCTCAGTGTGCGGCGGCCGATGAGCTACGCCCGCAGCTTCTACGGTGTGGTCGACCTGGTCGCCATCCTGCCGACCTACCTCAGCCTGGTGCTCGAGGGCTCGCAGGCTCTGCTGGTGCTGCGCGCGCTGCGTCTGCTGCGCATCTTCCGGGTGTTCAAGCTGGCGCGCTACGTCAGCGAGCTGTCGGTGCTCACCCGCGCGGTGCGCCGCACCTCGGCCAAGATCACCGTCTTCCTCTTCTCGATCCTCACCATCGCGCTGATCATGGGCACGTTGATGTACGTGGTGGAGGGAGAGCAGCACGGCTTCACCAGCATTCCGCGCGCCGTCTACTGGGCGATCGTCACCATCACCACGGTGGGCTACGGCGACATCGCGCCGCGCACCATCGTCGGCCAGATGGTCGCCGCCTTCGCCATGGTGCTCGGCTACTCGCTGATCATCATCCCGACCGGCATCTTCTCGGCCGAGATCCTGCAGGCCAACCGATCCGAGGTCTCCAACCGGGCCTGTCCGCACTGCAGCCGTGAGGGGCAGGCGCTCGACGCCGTCTACTGCAAGTTCTGCGGCGGCAGACTCGAACAGGACGAGCCGGCGCCGCCGCGTCGGCGACGAGGCCTGCGGCGGCGTCGCGCCGCTCCCGAGCAGGACCCGGCCGAAGGGGCAGTGCCCAGGGGCGACGGGCCGTCCGATCAGAACGGCTTGTAGAGCGCCAGGTAGGCCGAGGCGGCGGCGAGCAGCGGCAGCAGCCAGAGCAGCGGCTTGGCGTACTGCGGGGCGCGGTTGGGGAGCACGATGGCGGCGCCGAAGAGCACCCAGATGGCGATCTTCGCCCAGGTCCACAGCGGGATCTGGCCCATGATGCCGAGCCGCGCCAGCATGCCGAAGCCGCTGATCAGCACGATCAGCAGGCCGACGCCCTGCAGCGCGCCGAGCAGGCCGCGGTTTGGGTTGTTCGCCTTGGTGCCGCCGTTGGCGGCGTGCAGGGCGGCGCCGCCGAGGCCGGCCATCGCCAGCATCATCCCCAGGATGTGCAGCACCTTGTACAGAGACAGGCTCATTCGCGGATCCCTCCGGTTCGTCGGCTGTGTGCTGGACGACGGTTTCTCGTCGCGTTCGCGGCTCAGGATACTGCAGGCCTGGCCGCCACCGGTCGGAGTGCCGGCCGGCGTCGCGGCTCGCTGCGGGCGTGCGCGCTCGACCGTCCGCCGACCGGCGTAGGATGGTGGGGTCATGGCCGCCGCCGTCGCCAGCAGCCAGCGCCTGCCGCCGATCGACCACATCGAGCGCACCCGGCGCCTCTACTCGTCGCTCGGCTACGAGCCCTACCGCTGGGTGCACAGCGCATCGCCGCCGGAGCTGCGGCCGCTGAGCAAGCCGCTCGCCGCGTCGCGCGTCGCCCTGATCGCCTCCGGCGGCATCTACCGCCACGGCCAGCGCGCCTTCCACCACCGCGATGACCTCAGCCTGCGCATCATCGAGCGCGACACGCCGGACGCCGAGCTGCGCGCCACCCACTTCGCCTACGACCTGAGTGCGGCGCGCCGCGATCCGGGCGCGGTGTTCCCGCTCGCCGCGCTGCGCCGTGCCGAGGCGGCAGGCCGCATCGGCGAGCTGGCGCCTCGTGCCTACACCTTCATGGGCGGCATCTACTCGGCGCGCAAGGTGCGAGAGGTCGTCGCCCCGGAGCTGGCGCGGCGGCTGGGCGAGGACGAGGTCGACGTCGGTCTGCTGGTCCCGGTGTGACCGGTCTGCCACCAGTCGATCGGTCTGATCGCACGTCACCTGGAGTCGGCCGGGATCCCCACCACGAGCCTGAGCAGCGCGCGCTCGATCACCGCGGCGGTGGCGCCGCCGCGCGCGGTGTTCGTCGACTATCCGCTCGGCCACACCTCCGGCAAACCCGACGACCCGGCGGACCAGGACGCCATCCTCGAGGCAGCGCTGCGCCTGCTCGAGGCGGCCGTGGCGCCGGGAACGATCGTCGATCTCGACCTGCGCTGGGCCGAGGACGACTCCTGGAAGCTGCCGCTGCTCGCCCCCGAGCCCGACGACGAGCGCAGCGAGCGACACCCTGAGCCGCAGTACCAGAACGAGGAGGACCGGCGCGCGGCCGAGACCGCCGTAGGTTGCGCCGGCTGCGTCGAGCTGGAGTAGCGTCTTCCCGTGGCCCGAATACCGCCGGCCGGCCGGCCGAGACCGCGGTCGGCTGAGTGCGCTCCGATCGCTTCCGTCGTCATCCCTCTTCTCAGGAGATCTTCGCGATGAGAACCTCAGCCTGGTCCGTCCGGTGGACCCCCGCCCGTCCTCCGTCCTCGGCCGTCGCCGCCGCCCTCGTGGCCCTCGCGCTGTGCCTGCTGGCCGGTGCTCCTGTCCTGGCCGACTCGGAAGGACCGCTCGAGGCGACCTTCGAGTCCGACGGCGTCACCCTGCACTACTACACGATCGGTCAGGGCGATCCGCTGGTGCTGCTGCACGGCTTCACCGCCACCGCCGAGGCCAACTGGTTCCTGCCCGGCATCGCCGCCGAGCTCGCCGAGCACCACCGGGTGGTCGCCATCGACCACCGCGGCCACGGCAAGAGCGGCAAGCCGCACGACCCGGCCCAGTACGGCGCCCAGATGGTGCGTGATGTGGTCAACCTGCTGGATCACCTCGAGATCGAGAAGGCCGACGTCGCCGGCTACTCGATGGGCGCCTTCATCACCCTGAAGCTGCTCACCGTCGCCCCCGAGCGGGTCGACTCCGCCGTGCTCGGCGGCGCCGGCTGGTCCGGCGAGCAGGGTCTGCCCGGGCTCGAGGAGCTGGCGGCGTCGCTCGAGAGCGGCCAGGGCCTCACCCCGCTGCTGCGTACCCTCACGCCGGCCGACGCGCCGCCGATGACCGACGAGCAGATCCAGTTCATGAACCAGATGGTGCTGGCCAGCAACGATCCCAAGGCCCTCGCCGCCGTCGCCCGCGGCATGGCCGGCCTCGTGGCGACCCGCGACCAGGTGGCGGCGATCGACGTGCCCGTCCTCGCCGTGATCGGCAGCCGCGATCCGCTCAAGGCCGGCGTCGACGCGCTGCAGCAGGTGCTGCCCGCCGTGCAGGTCGTCGTGCTCGACGGCGCCGACCACATGACCGCCACCATGGACCCGAACCACGCCGCGAAGTTCAGCCAGGCGATGCTCGAGTTCTTCGCGGCCGTGCCGGCGGCACCGTAGCGGAAGAGCGCTTCGGATGGCGGAGCGGTGAGAGAGCTCCGCCACCCCGAAGCCTCACGCCGGCGCCTCGAGGCTGCAGCCGATCGCCTCCGGCCACGGTTCCGGCACCGTCTGGCGCGCCTCGAGCACGGTGAGTGCACGGTCGAGGTCGGGGAGATGGAGGTGTCAGGGCTCAGAGGAGGCCGTCGCCTCACCGTGCTCGGCCTCGGATGCTGCGGATCTCCGGATGCACCGATGCCGGCATGGATGCCGGTGGCACCATGCGCTGGTCGGCCGTCCTCGGCGCTCTGTGGAGGACGGTGCCGGCGCCGTCGTCAGCTCGGTTCCTCAGGGGCCTTTCGGACCTCGTCGTCGAGTCGCGGAAGTGGCGACCGGCGGTAATCGTTGACGGCTTCGACCATGCCGGCGGGCAGGTGCTCCGAGACTTTGTGAGAGGTCACCCAGTCGCTGGACATCTGCCAAGGTTGCGGGGAACCGAGTGCGGAGATGTCGAGTCACCAAGGGATGGGGCCGCCGGCGCCTGACTCCCGGGTGCCGATGCCCCCAGTCCCACGGGGTCGGCCCATCTCGAATCGCCGGAGGAGTGTCTGATGAAGCCGGCGACTGTCGCGACCATCGTGCTCGCACTCTCCTGTGCGGCGTGGGTCCCGTCAGCCGCGGCGGGCACAGAGTCCCGGTTGGTCACCGTGCCGTTCGAAGGCGAGGGACTCGCGAGCTACGTCGGTAGCTGGTACCAGGGAGAGCTGTGCGATCTGGAGCTCAGAGTCCGCGAGGAGGCTGGTGAGTACGTCGCCGACATTCGATGGCGTGCTGGCCAGGGCGTTCCGCTCGAGATCACGACCTCGGAGACGGGGATCATCCTCCGGTTGCGCCGGGGCGGCGAGGAGCGGACGGCTGTGCAGCGTCGACATCGCGGCAGCCAGTTCGAGCCCGATGAGCTCATCGAACATCATCACCACTGGCTGCTGAAGGACCCGAGCCCGGCCTGGAGGCTCCGTTGTCGATCGGGCCTCCTGGCGGAGGAGATGCGTCAGGCTGTGGATCGCGCCTGGGATCGGATCGTCCGAGCGCTCTAGGGAGGCGAAGGTGTCACGAGCCTGCGGGACGGGCGGACGCCGCCCCACATCGCCACCTCGCGCCGCTCGCCGCGATCGCACCCCTCACGCCCGCGCCTCGAGGCTGCAGCCGATCGCCTCTGGCCACGGCTCCGGCACCGTCTGGCGCGCCTCCAGCACGGTGAGCGCACGGTCGAGGTCGCGCTGCGTCGGCTCCGGCCGGCGCTCGTCGAACGAGACGTACCAGTCGTCGATGCGGCCGCGGTAGACGATGTCGCCCCGGTCGCCGATCACGGCCGCCTCCGGTGTCACCGAAACCCCGGTGGCGCGGCGCAGGCTGCCGTCGTCGAGCACCGGCCGCAGCGGTCCCAGCGCGTACTCCTCGTGGTGCGCCCGCGCCTCCTCCGCGGTGTGGTGGTCGGCGGCGTAGACGGCGAAGAACTCGAACCGTCCGGCGTGCTCCTTGGCCAGCCGGCTCAGGGTGGGCGAGTAGCGGTTCGCCAGGGGACAGTCGTCGGCGACGAAGACCAGCACGCTGCCCGCGGCCCAGGCCGGGCGGCTGGAGAGCAGGTCGATGGTGCGGCCGGAGAGGTCGGTGGCCTGGTAGGTGGTGGGGGAGGGAGAGGCCGCCGGGGCCTCTGCGCTCGCCCTTACGTCGCTTGCCGCCTCAGGCGAAGAGTCGGAGGGGGCGTCGGGATCGCCGCCACTACAACCGCAGAGCAGCGCGGCGACGGTGATCGCGACGCATGCGGTGAGCGGCCTTCGTGGGAATCCGGAGGTCGTCTTGGGGTCGGTGGAGGATCTCATGGGCGCTCCCCGGGTCTCTGGGTTCGTCGCGAGCGGGCGCGAGCGGGCGACGGCGTCGTCGAGCGAGCTCGCGTATCAGCTCCGCTAGGATCGCAGGCGACAAGAGACAGGGCAAGCGGGGGAGCGGCGAGGCTGACGACGATGCCCATCTGGGGCGGCGTGAGGCGCTGCCATTCTGAGTCCCAGCGCAGCTTCCTGACCAGATGGCGCTCAAGGTCAACTGAACGGGAGCACTGGCATGTCGATGATCGGCAACTACCGGCGCGTCGAGAAGCAGCGTCTCGACGCGCTTCTCTCGGATCTGGACGGCCTGGCCGAGTTCCTCTACCCGGAGTCGGAAGAAGACCCTAGTCGTTATCTGGACATCGACAAGAGCTGGCACCTGATCCACTTCCTCCTCAACAGAGAAACCTGGGAAGGGGAGTGGCCGTTGTCGGCAGTCGTATTCGGTGGGGTCGAACTGGGAGAGGAGGACATGGGCTACGGCCCGGCTCGCTACCTGCGACCAGAGGAGGTCGGCGAAGTGGCGTCGGCTCTGTCCGCAATACCGGCTTCCGATCTTCTTGAACGTTGGAACTCGAGCGCGATCGCAGCTGCCGAGATCTATCCCGGCTTCTGGGCTGGAGGATCCGATGATCGGGAGTACATCCGCAGCAACTACGAGTCGCTGCGCGAGTTCTTCCGAGCGGCTGCATTATCCGGCGAGGCCATGATCCTCTACGTGAGCTGAGAATCGACATCGGTGGGGAGCTGAGTCGAGCCACACGGGGTATTGGCTGACAGTGAGAGCAGCGGCGGAGAGACATAGCTGCGCCGGCTGGGAGGTCGAGGGGGTTCAGCCGCCCCTTCTCCGAGGCTCGGCTACTCTGGAACCAGACCACGTGACGGGACAGAAGGGAGGCGAAGATGTCGGTCTAATCGGCCCCTCAGCTCTACATCGATCTGCTTGAGGACCGGGAGCTCGCACGGCAGGTCTACGCGCTCGAGGACCGGAAGGAGCGGTGGCAGCTGCTGTCGAGCCGTGGCTACGACTTCACCGAGGGCGAGTGGAACGAGGTGCAGAGGGACGCCCAACGCATCATCGAGGCCGCCGGCGAGCTGAGCGACGAGGACCCCGAGTCGGTGAGCGGTGGAGTCACCTTCAGCCCCAACACCTGATTGAGCGGCCCCAGCCTGCAGCAGGCCCAGATCGATCCGCCGCCGATCCGGGCGTTGTACGGCGTCGCGATGCCCGGCAGCTGAGGCTAGGCGGTCTGCCGAGGCCCGCGAAAGGTGATCCGCACCACCTACTGCGTCTGGGAGCTGACGCTCCAGTGCAACCTCGCCTGCGCGCACTGTGGTTCGCGGGCCGGCACCCGGCGCCATGATGAGTTGAGCACCGAGGAGGCGCTCGACGTCGTCTGTCAGCTCGCGGAAGTGGGCGTGCGCGAGGTGACGCTCATCGGCGGCGAGGCATGGCTGCGTCGGGACTGGCTCGAGATCGCCGCTGCGATCGTCGCGCACGGCATGACCGTCGAGCTGGGCACCGGCGGCTACGGCATCTCGGCCGAGGCTGCCCGTCGCATGGCCGAGGCCGGCCTCGCCCTGGTGTCGGTTTCTGTCGACGGACTGGCGGAGAGCCACGACCGTCAGCGCGCCCGCCCCGGCTCCTTCGACGCCTGCTTCGATTCGCTCGAGCACCTGGCCTCGGCCTCGCTCCCCACCGCGGTCAACACGCAGATCAACCGGCTCAGCCTTCCCGATCAGCCTCGGCTCCACGAACGCCTGTTGGACGCCGGCGTGCAGGCTTGGCAGTGGGGGTTGACAGTGCCCATGGGACGGGCGGTGGAACAGGCCGACTGGCTGCTGCAGCCGGCCGAGCTGGTGGAGGCCTATGAGGTCCTGGCGGTGGTCGCGCGTCAGGCAGAATTCGATGGGCTCAGGATCCAGGCTGGCAACAACATCGGCTACTACGGACCGTACGAGCGACTGCTCCGCGGTCACTCCCTCGGAGACCGCAGCATCTGGCAGGGGTGCCACGCCGGTCTCAGCTCCTCGGACTGGAGGCGGACGGCACGGTGAAGGCATGCCCGTCTCTGCCCACCACGGCCTACCGTGCCGGCAACGTCCGCGAGACGCCGCTGCGGGAGCTGCTCGAGACGGCTCCCGAGCTCGCCTTCAAAGCGGGACGTTCGGGGTCCCGCGGCGGCCTGTGGGGCTTCTGCGGTGGCTGCGACTACGCACCCCTGTGCCGGGGCGGCTGCAACTGGACCTCGCACGTCTTCTTCGGGCGGCGCGGCAACAACGTCTACTGCCATCACCGCGCACTCGAGCTGCGTCGTCGGGGCCGGCGCGAGCGGGTGGTGCTGATCGAGCAGGAAGCGATCGTCCCTTCGACCACGGTCGTTTCGCGATCGTCGAGGAGCCGGTCGACGCCGCTTGGCCCAGGCGCGATCCGCTGCGGTTCTCGCTCGATCAGGTCCGCTGGCCGAGGCGGTTCTCCGAGCGACCCGTGCCGCCGCCGGCCGCGGGCGGGGTCGGGGAACCGTCTCTGCAGACACCGCCGGCGGCGCCGACTGCACTTGGTTCTCGTCCAGCGCTCGAGCTGGCCCCGCGACTCGGTGAGCGCGAGGCGTTCCGGAGCCAGTTCGAGCGAACCGTCGCCCTGCGTGGCGTCGCCGCCCTCCTCGACGACTGACCTCCGGTCCGAGGCGCTGGAGGTCGCCGAGGCCGGGACGGCGCGCTGCAGCAGAGAGGCCGTCGGGCTGCCGTCCCGGCGCGTGCTCCGGGATGTCCTCCAGTGCGCGCGGCGGCCGGCGAGCTCCGGCCGGCCCAGAGAACCGTTGCTTCAGGCACAGGGAGGGCACAGGGGGCACACTGGGTGCCAGGGGCCTGGGAAGACCACGCGACTGCGGTCTCTGTCGCGTTCGCAAGTGTAGAGTGCCCGCGCGCGGGCCCGAACCCCTCAGGTCTGGATTCGGAGCCGCACGCAGGATTCGCCGGGTTGACCGCCGCACGGAGGTCGCATGCCGAAGCCATCGAGGATCGAACCGGTCCACATCCGTGCAGCCGATTGGCTGAGGGCCCAGGATCCGCCTCGCGGAGCGCAGGAGGGGTTTCACTTCGGGACCCAGTGCGTGGTCATCCGCTACAGCACAGACATGGTCGGCGAAGGCCCGCGGCTGCACGTGCACCCGTACGACGAGATCTTCCACGTGCTCGAGGGCCGGGCGGAGTTCACCGTCGGTGAGCGCCGGTTCGAGGCGGGACCCGGCGACCTGGTGATCGGCCCGGCCAACGTGCCGCACGCCTACGTCAACCTCGGGCCGGGTCGACTGGACTCGGTGGACTTCCATCTCAGCGACCGGTGGATCCAGTACGACCTGCCGCGCCAGAGCTCGTGAGCTCGTCTGACAGAGAGCCTCTTGGACCTGGGGCCCTCAGACTCCATGGTCTGACGCCGTCCGCGCCGCGCGTACGGGACACTAGAATGAGTTCGGGCGCCCCGTGTCGCTCTACGGCTCATGGAGACGGGAGCTGGGGCATAGGCGAGAGCCTGGGCGGTGCCCAGCCACAGAGAGTCGCTCGGAAAGGAAGTGCATGATGGCCAGGTCGAAGGGTCCGAATGTCGGCATCAAGCTACTGGCCGCCGGGATCGTGCTGGGGATCGGTGCGGCCATCCAGGTGACGCAGAACGAGCCCAGTTCGCCGCTGCTGATACCGGCGACGATCCTGATCGGACTCGGAGCCAAGATCCTGTGGCGCCGAGACGCCGCCGAGATGGCTGCTGGTTCGCGAGGATCCAGCTCCTGAAAGAGGGGTCGGGCGACGGCCGCGTTGCTGGTTGCGGGACCGAGCCGAAGGGTCGACGCCCTTGGTGCAGGACGGCCTGGACGCAACGCGTGGATTCCGGGTCTACGCCCCGAATGACAGAGATTTGGAAGGAGAGTCGAGTCGTTGTTGATCGTCCCAAGGGGACTCAGACTTCCTGGTACAGGTAGAACCTCGCACGCTGCCACCGATTCATGGATAGGCCTTCTGACCGTGGTGACCGTTCGTCCGCAGATACGGCCTAGACGGCTTCCCGCACGGCCTGATGGCGGCGGCGCAAGACTGATCGCGGAGTTGGCGATGAAGGCGTCGGTTCTGCTCGTTGCACTCTCCGGACTGCTGTCCGCAGCCGCCGGTGCCACCGTCTTGGTCAGCGTCTCGGACCTGGTGGAGGGAGCGCTACGGGACCTCGAAGCCGCCAGTCCACAGGAGCGCTATGCCGCGACGGTCGTGTTCCGGGAGTATCCCGAGGCTGCTTCAGGGCACCACGCGCGGATCGCTCCCGCGCTCCGCGATGGGGATTGGGTGGTGCGGCTGGGTGCGGCTCGCGCGTTCGAGGAGATCGTCGGCTACGAGGCCAGTCCTGCGGTACTCACGGCGCTTGCGCAGCTTCTTCGAGACTCCTCTCAGGAAGTCAGGGCCGCAGCGAGCTTCGCGTTGGCTGCCGTGGGTTCCGGTCCTGCGGAGACTCGGGCGCCGCTTCTCGAAGGGGCGGAGAGTGGCTCCGAGTATCTGGCTGTTGGGAGTTGTCTGGCTCTTCACCGCCTCTTCCCGACGACTGCCGCGGACGCGTGCGATGGACCGACGACGAGCGCCAGGGCTTCCGAGCTGCTCTGGCTCGCTCTCGACGACGAGCAGCGATGGGGAGAGGAGGACCGGCGGGAAGGGGCGTGCGAGGAAGGTTCCTGGACGGAGGAGGACTGGAAGGAACCGCTGTCTGTCACTGCGGCGAGGCTTGCCCGGGCCGCAGCGGTACTCGACGCGTCTCAGGCCAATGGGCTGGTTCACCGACTGGCCCGAAGACACGAAGACGGTTCCTTCGCCGCGCTTTCTGCAGGGCGCGCGATGTCCCCGTATCTCGTCGACCACTACGAGGACTGGACCTCTGATCTCCACGTCGGGTCATTGGAGGAGCGGCGACTGGCGATCGTCTCGATCGGCGTTCTGGGAATCGTCACCCCCGACGCCGTCGCGTCTCTGGGATCTCTCTTGTTCGAACCGGGTTTGGCCGCCGACGCTGCTCGGACCCTCAGGCTTCTGGGTCCGGGAGCCCAGGCCGCGGTTCCCAGCCTGGAGGTAGCCGTGCTCGAGGGCTCGGACGTGGCCCTGCGCAGAATGGCGGTTCTAGCGCTGATCGACATCGATGCCGAGACCGCCTCGGATCTGGCATCTCGGCTCGCGAGCCGTGACGAGCCGTTCGCTCGGTGGCTGCAGAGAGCAGTCTTGCTGTCTCGCTTCTGAGCCCGTTGCTGGTCCGCTAGCTCGGGTCTCCCTGGGATTCGATCGTACGGTCTACGCGGCGGGATGAGGTGCTGTCGAGATGGCGACGAGGTCGTGCGGTCTTCGGCCTGGGCGCCACGTCCGACGCCATTGGTGCAGGACGGCTTGGACGCAACGCGTGGATTCCGGGTCTTTGCCCGGAATGACTTTGGTTTGGAGAGTGTGTCGAGGCGCGCCGTGGCTTCCCCTCGAATCAAACCAGCGCCCCGGCACCCGGCACCTGGTAGCTCGATGTCGTCGAACCGGTAGTTCGAAGTGATCGAATCGCCCTCATCTCTCTCACTCCCTCTGCCTCGCCTACGACGCGAGGCTGGTCTCTACGACAGCGCCTCCACCACCTGCCGCGCCTCCGCCGACTGCAACAGCTCCGGCGCCTCGCGGCGCAGTCGCTCGACGGCACGCTCGGCGCGGCGGCGGTCGCCGGCGGCGAGAGCGATGCGGGCGTCGAGGAGGAGGAGGTCGGGGGTGAGGGCGGCTCGTGGGAAGCGGTCGAGGGTCTGGAGGGCCTCGGCGAGCTGACCCGCGGCGGCGAGCAGGGTGGCGAGCTGGGCGCAGGCGTCGGGGTCCTCGGGCAGGAGCTGGTGGGCGCGGCGGGCGTGGGCGAGGGCCTCGCCACTGCGGCCGAGGGCGTCGAGCCAGAGGGCGAGGTCGAAGTGGGCGGCGCCGTCGCCTGGACGCTGCTCGACGAGGGTCTCGAGGATCTGCACGGCGCGCTGCGCACGGCCGGCCTCGCCGTAAGCGCGGGCCAGGAGAGCGGTCGCGTCGCGGTCCTCGGGGTCGACGGCGCGGGCGCGCGCGAGGTGGGGGATGGCGGCCTCGGGGGAGCCGAGCGCGGCCTCGAGGCTGGCGAGGTTCTTGAGCGCCTCGGTGCGCTCGGGCGCCAGCTCGGCGGCGCGCTGGAAGTGCCTTCGCGCCGCGGCTCGCTCGCCGCGCTGCGCCGCGAGCGAGCCGAGGTGGTTGTGCACCCGTTCGTCGCCGGGGGCCAGCTCGCGGGCCTCGCCGAGGTGCCGTGAGGCGGCGGTGAAGTCGCGCAGCCGCAGCTCGGCCAGGCCCAGGTTGAGCAGGGCGTCGAGTCGCAGGCGCGGGTCGGACGTGCTCTCGGTCTGCACCAGCGGCGCCAGCCGAGCCTGGGCCGCCGTGGCGTCGCCGGCGGCGAGATCGAGCGCGGCGAGGTTGTTGAGGGTGGGGCCGTGGCCGGGCCGGAGGGCGAGCGCGCGTTCGAAGTGGCGGCGTGCAGCGTCGGGCCGTCCCGCGGCGCTCGCCGCCAGGCCGAGGTCGTAGCGCAGCCCGGCGTCGTCGGGGAAGCGCTGCAGCCCTGCCTCGAGCAGCGGAAGCGCTTCGCGGCCGCGGCCGAGGTTGAGCAGGGCGAGGGCGAGGCGCTGCGGCCAGGCGGCGACGTCGGGCTCGAGCTCGATGCGCTTGCGGAAGCCGTCGAGGGCGATCTCGAGGTCCTTGCGCGCCGCGGCGCGGCGCAGCGCCGGCCGCTGGGTCTCGTCGGCGGCGAAGACCTTGATCCAGACGTCGGCCATCTCGTCGCTGCTGTCGGGGCCCCAGAGCACCCGGCGCGGCGGCGCGTGCGGATTGCGCACGTTGGCGGCGGAGTTCTCGTAGCCGATCTCGAGGTGCAGCACGGAGCCGGCGCTGAGCCTCAGGGGCTTCGTGTAGGTGTACTCGTCCTGCCAGTCGAAGTCCCAGTCGTCGATGCGCAGCAGTGGCAGATCGTCACCCTCCGGGGTCATCGCCCACACCCGGACCGTGCGCGCGAGGTCGTGGGCGTGGGGGTAGACCGAAACCGCCTCGACGTCGTAGGGCAGCTCGAACGAGTCGGCGACGGTCTGCAGGCCTTCCCTCGGCGCGAGATCGATCGCGGTCGAGCCGAGGTGCACGGTCACCGGGCGACGGCGTGGCGGCCTATCGGTGAAGTGCAGCCCGATGCGTGGCGCCACCTGTTCCTCACGTCCGCTCGGCTGCACGTGCAGCTGCAGCACCAGGTCGGTGCCCTGCTCGATCTGCCACGCGGCGTCGGCCTCCAGGGCCCTCGCCGACTTGCCCGGCGTCCAGCCGAAGAAGTGGCCGCCGGGAGCCACCGCGCCGACCATGCCCTCGTAGCCCGGCTCCTCGGTGCGCGCGTCGAGCTCGCGCGCGGTGCCGGTGGAGTCGGCGAGAACGTTGGCGTGGTGGATGACGCCGCGGCTGCGGGGCGCCAGCTCGAGCGCCGCGACGTGGCGGCCGGCGAGGTGGGGAATCGGCAGCACGAAGTTGCGCACCTGGTCCGCCCCCGCCGCGGGCAGCTCGAAGGGGGGATCGAGCTCGAGCACCACGTCGGGCTCGCCGAGCTGCCAGGCGCCGTCGGGGAAGGACGGCCGGGGCGGGGCCTCGCCGCCGCGCTCGAGCCCGCCGTCGCGCCAGCGCTGCAGAGCCAGGCGCTCGGAATCGTCGAGCACGCGGGCGGCGCGGAAGTCGCCGTAGCCGGCGACCGGCTTCCACGGTGGCATGTAGCCCGACTCGACGACGCCCAAGATCTGGTCGATGCGCCGCGCCGCGGCGTCGTAGCCGTCGAGCGGGAAGGGGCCGATGCCGCCGCTGCGGTGGCAGGGCAGGCAGTGTTCCCAGAGCACCGGGGCGACGTGCGAGGCGAAGGTGACGGTCGCCGAGGAGGTCAAGGCGACCGCGGCGTCGGCGGTCTCCTGATCCGAGGAATCGGCGCCGGAGCCCGCCGGCCCGCCGCAGCCGATCGCGGTGGCGATCAGCAGCGCGGCGAGCGCCTGGGAGAGTCTCTGGAGGCGGCCGGCGCTCAGGGCGTCGAAGAGCTCCAAGAGGTCAGGTCACCGGATTCGAAGCCGTCGGTGAAGATGACCGGCGACATGCCCGAGAAGGGAATCGTCACGCTGGACGGCGAACCGGGCTTGAACAGGTCGAGCGAGTAGGTCGCCATGGTCGGGTCGGCGGTCGAATCGAACCAGAATGTGTACATCGTGCTCCACCGGAGTGCGTTGGCATTCGGGTCGACTCCGAAGGTGTCGGTGAACCACTCGATGGAGTCGCTGTCGCTACTGATCGTCCAGTCGGTCGGCGCCCAGGGCTCGCCGGAGTGGTAATCGACGTCGTTGAACCCGCCGTCCGAGATGCTGGCCGATCCGCCGAACTGGGCCAAGAGCCGCCGCGCCGCCCGATCCGAGTTCATGTTGCGGATGGCGATCACCGTCGTGTAGACGCCGCCGTCGAAGGTCACGCTGCGAGCTGCCTCGAAGCGCTCGACGACGGCTCCAGCACCGGACACGAAGTCGACGTTGACGATCTCGACGCTGGGATCGGCGGCCTGCCAGGCGTGGATGGCGGAAAGCTCACGCACGGTGGAGCCCAGGAACGACAGGTTGAAGTTGGACGCGTTGACGCTGACCTCGCGGTAGGAGGCGTTGTTGAGGCCGTTGTTGGCCAAAGCGTCGTTGTCGACGACGTAGTGCCCCTCGACCCAGAAGCGCGCATCCGGATTCAGCACCGGGTCGATGTCGTTCTGCTCGACCTGGATGCGTTGATCGATCGCCGAGCTGGTGGAGCCGTTGCTGGCAGGGAAGGGGAAGATGCCCTTGGTGCTGTCGACCTCGAAGCGCGGCCCCGACCAGCTCCAGCTGCCGTTCAGTCCTGCGCCGTAGGTGTCGGTGCAACCGACGCCCAGCAGACTGCTGTTGCCGGGATTCTGGCAGGTCGTCGGTTGACCGGCGCCGTTGTTGCCGACGCAACCTGGGTTGGACGTGTTGGTCGACAGGAAGCCATGCTTGAGCCAGCTCAGACCGAGCTGCTCGAAACGACCCTCCGAGAGCCGGTACATGTTCTGCGCGATGACCGGATGCTGCGCCGGAGTCAGTCCTGCACCGCATCCGCCACTGTTGTCGCACCAGTTGACGACCTCGCTCCCGATGTTGCAAGAGTTCGTTCCCACCGAGTAGGCACGGATCCCGCCGACCGCTCCGTAATTCTCGGTGTCTGTCAGCTGGTAGATGGTCACGTCCGGACCCGTCGTGATGCCCATCGAGCCATTCTGTGGGGGGCCTGCGCCCGTGTCGGTGTTCGCGACCGTCGCGACAACAGCCGCCGAGGAGACGGCGAGGAGAACGGCGACGAAGATCAGCAACTTGAGCGGAGGCTTACCAGGCATTCTTCAGGTCTCTCTCGGGTTGGGCACAGCGGCGCTGTGCACCACCGGCGGAGTCTGTCGAATCGATGACCGACTATACCGTCGACCATTGCCAGGGCGTGCCACCATCGCCAAGGCGGGGAGAGCTAGGGGCTGGATTCGAGTAGGCGTCGCGCGCTAGGGCCCGCCTGCGGCGCAATGCGCACGAGCTCGCCCAGCTTCGCCTCGGCCTCGGCTCTGAGCCCGAGCGCCAGGTCGACGCGCGCCGCGAGAAAGAGCGTCTCCGGATCCGACGGGGCGAGCGCTAGGGCGCGGCTGAAGAGGTCCCTCGCCGCGGCCAACTCACCACCCGCCGCGCGCAGTCCGGCCAGGGTCTCGAGAGAGGGCCGGTGCGCCGGATCGAGCTCCAGCGAGCGCTGCAGCAGAGCCACCGCCGCATCGGACTCGGATCTTCGTGCCTCGACCACGGCCAGAGAGTGCAGGAGATCGCTGCGCTCGCCCAGCGCGGTCAGTGCGTCGAGCAGCGTACTTCGTGCCGCTCCGAGCTCTCCCGCCTCCGCCTCGACCCCGGCCAGGTTCAACCATCCGTGTGGGTCTCCCGGGTCTGCCTGGGTGATCTCGGCGAGGAGCAGCTTGGCCCGCGAGCGGTCGCCCTGTTCGACGGCGAGTCGGGCGAGCAGATGGTGCATCTCGTTGGGACGCTCGCGGCGCTCGATGGCGAGCCGCGCCTCGGCTTCGGCCTGCTGCCGCTCGCCGAGGAGCAGATGGGACCACGCGGCCACGCTCGCGGCACCCAGCGACTGGATCACACCGAAGCGCTCGAGGGTCTCGGCGCGAAGCAGCGCCCTGCGGGCCGCTTCGACCCCCTCAGCGGACAGGGTGGGTATCGAGGCCCCGAGGGGAAGGGTCGCGCGGGCGGTCGGATAGAGCTCCGCGAACGCCCGGTTCATCGAGCGGTACTGGAGCTGGGCCCACGCCGAGTAGGCCACCGCCCCGCACAACAGAAGAGCGCTCGCGACCACGATCTTCCCGGGCATCGCCAGGTTGCCGCCCTGCTTGAGCACCCTGCCGTTGAAGGACAGGTGCTCTCGCCTGAGGAGCCGATCGACCAGCAGGACGAAGAAGCCGACACAGGCTCCGAGTCCCAGGCTGAGCAGGAACGGCACCCAACCGTGCAGGCTGCGGAAGGCGCCGTAGCCGATCACGAAGCCGACGCCGAGCACGATCTCCTCGCGCCACGGCAGGTGCTTGCGGCCCGGGGCGCCTTCGGGGTGCTCGAGGCCGAACGGCAGACGCCCGGGGCCGTAGCGCAGGGCGTCCTTGGGGCACACCGAGACGCAGTCGAGGCACTTCATGCAGCCCGGATCGACCACCATGCCGAAGTCGCGCACCTCCTGGTGCACCAGGACGTTGGAGGTGCACACCGCGGTGCAGTGGCCACACTGCTCGCAGTCGTCGTTGACCCGGATGCGCAGCGGCGAGAAGCGCTCGGCGAAGCCGTAGAGTGCGCCGTAGGGGCAGGCGTAGGTGCAGAAGCCCTTGGCGCCGAGGAGGTAGATCGCGACGAAGCCGCAGACGAAGAAGGTGAGGCCGGCGACGAACCAGCCCGGGAAGGTCTGCCAGAAGTGCGAGGTGGTCCACTCGTAGTGGTGCACGCCGAGTGAACGTTCGCGCCACAGGCGCACCACCGCTGGCGCCACGAACATGTGCAGGAAGGCGATGGCGGGGATCCACACCAGCACCCGCGAGCGCAGCGGACGAGGCTTGATCCCGACCCGCTCGAGCAGTGAGCGGGAGACGTCCTGCAGCGCCACCAGGTGGCAGGCCCAGCCGCAGAAGAAGCGGCCGAAGACGGCGGTGAGCAGCGCGGTGACGGCGAAGAAGATCAGCCCCGCGTTGACGATCCCGTCGCGCGAGAAGGCGATCGCCTCGGACGGCTCGACCGGGGTCACCGAGCGGCCGCTGACCAGCCAGTGGGTGATGTGGGCGGCGGCGATCAGGTGTACGACGGCCAGCACGATCAGCCGCCGCCGACTGTTCTTCGACGGTCGGATCTTGCCGCCGGGCGGTGCCGGCTGGAGGATGTCGAGGGAGGCCATCGCCGGGCGCGCCTCCTTCTGCTCAGCGGATCTCGGGCAGCGGCGTGATCGCCTGCACCTTCGGGCTCTGCACCTCGCGCGCCCAGCGCCCGAGGCTCGACAGATCGGGGATGCGTGCCCCGGTCGCCTGGGTGAAGCCGCCCTCCATGAGCTGCTGGTAGAAGGTCTTCGGCCTCGGGTAGAGCACCGCCGGGCCGTCGGCTGCGCCGAGCTCGCGCGCCACCTCGATCGCCCGGCCGAGACCGCCGAGCTCGTCGACGAGGCCGCGTTCCAGCGCGTCCTCACCGCTCCAGATGCGGCCGCGCGCCAGCTCCTGGGCCCGTTCGAGCTCGAGGCCACGCCCCTCGGCCACCTTGGTCACGAAGTCGAGGTAGACCTGGTCCATCCAGGTGCGGACCGCCCGGCGGTCCTCCTCGTCCCACGGGCCGGCGGCGAACAGGTCGGCGTTCTCGGCGGTCTTGATCGTCGCCGTGTTGGTGCCGAGGTTCTCGAAGAACGGCTCGAGGTTGAACTTGCTGAACACCACGCCGATCGACCCGGTGATCGTGGTCGGGTGGGCGAGGATGCGGTCGGCGTCCATCGACACCCAGTAGCCGCCCGATCCGGCGACGTCGGACATCGACACGACGACCGGCTTGCCCATCTCGCGGGCGCGGGCGATCTCCCGCCGCACCACGTCGGAGCCGACGGGTGAGCCGCCCGGGCTGTTGACCCGGAAGACGATGGCGCCGACGTTGGGGTTCTCGGCGGCGCGCCGGATGTTCGAGGCGACGACCGGTCCCGAGAAGATGGCGCCGAAGAGCGGGAACGGGTTCTCGACCTCGGGCGCGATGATCGTGCCCTCGCCGAAGACCACCGCCACCTGGGACGAGCCCGAGGACCGCTCGCGGCCGAGCGATTCGAGGTAGGCGTCGAGGGAGATGCCGCGGTACTCGCCTTGCCCGGCGGCCTGCGCCAGCGCCTGCTCGACCTCGTCCTCGTAGCCGATGCGGTCGATCATCCCGGCCTCGAGCAGCGAGGTGGCGCTGCTCATTCCCTGAGCCATCAGCGCCCGCAGGGTCGCCTCGTCGATGCCGCGCCGCCCGGTGACCCGCGCCACGAAGGCCGCGTCGGTGGTCGCCAGCACGGCCTCGATCGCCTCGCGCATGTAGGGCGACATCTCGTAGTTGGCGTACTGCTCGCCGGCGCTCTTGTACTCGTGGTACATGATCACCTGCGGCTCGATCTTCAGCTTCTCGAGGCTGCCGCGGTAGAACTGCGGCTGCGAGACCAGGCCGTTGACCATCGATGCCGCGGCGGGCGTCAGGTGGATGGTGTCGGCGCCGGTGGCGAGGAAGTAGTCGAGGTCGCCGAGCTGATCGGTGGCGATCAGCGCGTGCACCGGGCGGCCGGTGTCGCGGAAGCGGTCGATCAGCTCGAGGATCTCCTCGGCGGTGGCCCAGCCGACGGCGGAGAAGCCGAGATCGAGGCGCAGGCCGGCGACATCCTCGTCCTCGATGGCGTGCTCGAGGGCGCGGCGCACGCCCCACACCGAGGGTGGGCTGCCGCCGAAGAGCGAGCCGAAGTCGACCGCCGGGGGCGCCTCGGTGAGCGGCACGTTGAGCGACAGCTCGAGGAAGGAGCCGTCGGCGCGCACCGTCTCGCCGCCGGCCATCGAGCCGGCGAGCCCGAGCAGCATGACCACCATCACCACGGTGACGCCGAGCACGATCAGCGCCAGCAGGGCGATGGCGATCCAGCAGCCCTTGTTCGAGCGCTGGGCCGGCTCCGGATACTGGCGGGTCGGCGCCGGCGGCGGCGGTGGCTGGGAGGCGGCGCTGAAGGCGGGCTCGGTCATTCTCGATCCTCTGAGCGGTCTCGTACGGCGGGCCACCGCTCTGGCGGTGGTCACGCCGCGAAGGTTCGGCGAGCGCAGAGTATCGGATTGCCGGGCCGGCCTCCTCGACGAGGCGAGCGGCTACTGCTGGCGGTCCGCGGAGATCCTCCGAGGCGGGGTGCTCAGAGCGAGACTTCGCGCACCACGACGCGGGCGTTGTTCGAGCTCTCGAGGTTCTCGAGCACGAACTCGCGCAGCAGACGTCGGCCGTCGGCGCGCACCACCGTGTAGCGCACTCCCATGCCGTTCGGCCGGCTGGCGTGCTCGTAGTGGCGCCGGATCCAAGCCACCTCGGCGAAGCCGGAGACCACCTCGCCGTTGGGCAGGGTCATCTGGAAGCGGGCGACCGTGCCCACGGGTAGCGGCTTGGAGGTGACCACGAACATGCCGTCCTCGGACACGTTGGCGGTGCGACTCTCGGTGTCGTGCACCTTGCTGTTGACCCAGAGCATGACGTCGATCTCGGCCGGCACCCGTTCGCTGCGCGGCACCAGGGCGTCTGCCGGGCCACGCAGGCGCACGGCGCGCGAGCTGTAGCGGCCGGGGGCGTGCTCGGCGACGCTCGGGTGCAGGGCGATCGCCTTCTCGGTGGCCGGCTGCGTCGCGGCGGCGGCCCCGGAGAGCGCCTGGGCGGCGTGGACGTCGGACGGGTCGAGCTCGAACATCTTCCGGTCGAGGGTGCTGCGTTCCTGGGTGGCCTGGCGCATGGTCTTGGCTCGCTTCTGGTTCCGGGTTTCGGTTCTCGGGTCCGACCAGCGTCGGTCGGGCCGCCTCGATGCGACAATTATAGCGAGAAAGACTAGTAAGACGAAGTATAGGAGGATTCCTACAAGAGCCGGAGCTGGCAGAGGTCGCCTCGCGGACAGGCCCCTCATCCGCGGCGTCGACGTTCGTCATTCTGGGCGTGATCCGGGACACACGCCTTGAGTGAGTCGGCGAGTTGCCGACCTCTGTCATCCCGGACTTGATCCGGGATCCACGCCTTTCATCAGCCGGTGACCATACGGTTGGCGACGGACTCGCCCCGAAGCGTGCGGATGACGGGCAGATGTCTTGTCCCCACTTGCGCCTGGCGATCTTGGCCTCACGGTACACCCCCACGCCGAAGCGAGCGGTAGCGAGCTGAGCCGCACGAGCAGCGGGGTGAGCCAGCGAACCCCGACGCTCGTTCCTCGGTCGTACCCCCTGAAGGGGGAGGTGGGCGGAGTGGCGGCGTTTCCCGGTGCGCTCGCGGTCGTGCGCCCCGAGCCGTCTGGGCGGACTCACGAACGCCGGTCGTTGCCGGTGCCCTACGAGGCTTCCTGGATCGCCTTGTTGATGTCGATCACCGCCTGCTTGCCGTCGGCGAAGAACATCAGGGCGTTGTCGGCGGCGAACAGGGGGTTGGGGATGCCGGCGAAGCCCGGGCTCAGGGAGCGCTTGATCACCACCACGGTGCGTGCCTTGTCGACGTCGAGGATCGGCATGCCGGCGATCGGGCTGGTCGGGTCCTGGCGCGCGATCGGGTTCACCACGTCGTTGGCGCCGAGCACGATGGCGACGTCGACCTGCTCGAAGGTCGGGTTGATCTCCGCCATCTCCTTGAGCTGCTCGTAGGGGATCTCGGCCTCGGCCAGCAGCACGTTCATGTGGCCCGGCATGCGGCCGGCGACGGGGTGGATCGCGAACTCCACCGTCGCGCCGGCGCGCTCGAGGGTCTGGGTGAGGTCGCGGACCGCATGCTGGGCCTGGGCGACCGCGAGTCCGTAGCCCGGGACGATGACCACCCGCTGCGCCGTCTCGAGCAGGATGGCGATCTCGTCGGCCGAGGTCGCCTTGACCTTGCCGGCGTAGACCTCGTCGGCCGAGGCGGTGTCGCCTCCCGCCGCCTGGCCCTTGCCGAGCAGCACGTTCATCAGCGACCGGTTCATCGCCTTGCACATGATCTGGGTGAGGATCAGGCCCGAGGCGCCGACCAGCGAGCCGGCGATGATCAGCAGGCTGTTGCTGAGCACGAAGCCGGTGGCGGCGGCGGCGAGACCCGAGTACGAGTTGAGCAGCGCGATGACCACCGGCATGTCGGCGCCGCCGACCGGGATCACCACCAGCACGCCGAGCAGGCCGGCGAGCGCGATCAGGATCCACAGCCAGAGGGTCTGCTCGGGCTGGATCACGGTCAGCGCGCCGAGCACCAGACAGGAGCCGAACAGCACGACGTTGAGCGCCTGCAGGCCGGGGAAGCTGATCGAGCGGCCGGTGATCAGCTCGCGCAGCTTGCCGAAGGCGATCAGCGAGCCGGTGAAGGTCACCGCGCCGATGACGACGGTGGCGGCCGCGGCGACGTTCAGCTGCAGGGTCGCGGTGCCGCGGCCGACCGCCTCGATGGCGCTGGCGGTGGCGACGAGCACCGAGGCGATGCCGCCGAAGCCGTTGAACAGCGCCACCAGCTCGGGCATCGAGGTCATCTCGACGCGCAGCGCGATCAAGACGCCGAGCACCGCGCCGATCGCCAGGCCGATGGCGAGCATGCGCAGGTCGATGATGGCGCGGTCGAACAGCGTCACCACCACTGCCAGCAGCATGCCGGTGGAGCCGTAGAGGTTGCCGCGCACGGCGGTGCGCGGATGGCTCAGGCCCTTGAGGCCGAGGATGAAGAGGACCGCGGCGACCAGGTAGCCGATCTGCGCCCAGCTCGAGAGCTCCGTCATGGTCGTCCTCAGCCCTTGCGCCGGAACATGCCGAGCATGCGGTGGGTGACCAGGAAGCCGCCGACGACGTTGATGGTGGCCAGCGCCACGGCGGCGACGCCGAGCCAGGTCACCAGCGGCGAGAAGCCGGTGCCGGCGGCGAGCAGGGCGCCGACCAGGGTGATGCCCGAGATCGCGTTGGAGCCCGACATCAACGGGGTGTGCAGCGTCGGCGGCACCTTGGTGATCAGCTCGAAGCCGAGGAAGATGGCGAGCACGAACAGGGTGAGGGCTACCACGAACTCCATCGATCGCTCCTTGGGACTCGGCTCGGGGCTCTGGCTGGGAAGTGGCTGAGAGGGGCTTGGACGTTCTGGTGGTCCGGCGGTGGGCTCGGCCGGGCGCCGGTCACTCGGCCGCTTCGGTCTCGGTCTCGGTCTCGGTCTCGCTCTCGCTCTCGCTCTCGGGCAGACCCAGCTTCGCCCGCATCCGCGGGTGGAGGACCTCGCCGCGGTCGGCGACCAGCACATCGTGGGTGATCTCGTCGGCGAGATCGAGCTCGAGATGACCTTCGTGGGTCAGATGCTTGATCAGGGTGGTGAGGTTGTTCGAGAACATCTGGCTGGCGTGGCGGGGCACCCGCGACGGCAGGTCGGTGGGGCCGAGCACGGTGACGCCGCCGCTCGAGACGTCGCGGTCGGCCTCGGTGAGCTCGCAGTTGCCGCCGCGCTCGGCGGCGAGGTCGACGATCACCGAGCCGGGCTTCATCGCCGCGACCATCTCGGCGGTGATCAGCACCGGTGACGGCGCCCCCGGGATCGCCGCGGTGGTGATCACCACGTCGCTGGCGGCGATCACCTCGGCGAGCAGCTCGCGCTGACGGCGGTTGAACTCCTCGCCCTGCGCCCGGGCGTAGCCGCCGGCGTCTTCGGCGTCCTCCGACGCCACCGGCAGCTCGACCGACTTGGCGCCGAGCGAGCGGATCTGCTCGGCGGCGGCGGGCCGGATGTCGTAGCCCTGCACGATGGCGCCGAGGCGGCGGGCGGTGGCGATCGCCTGCAGCCCGGCGACGCCGGCGCCGATGACGAAGACGCGCGCGGCGGAGACGGTGCCTGCGGCGGTCATCAGCATCGGGAACATCTGTGGCAGCCGGTCGGCCGCCAGCAGCACCGCCTTGTAGCCGGCGATGGTCGCCATCGAGGAGAGCACGTCCATGCTCTGGGCGCGGGAGATGCGCGGGATCGTCTCGAGTGCCAGCACCCGCACCTGACGCTGCGACAGCTGCTGCGCCAGCTCCGGCCGCCACAGCGGATCGTGCTGTGCGATCGAGATCTGCTCGGCGGGGCCGCGCTCGAACAGCTCGAGGTCGGCCTGGCCGGCCTCGGGGTTGGCGCCGAGCCCGCGCACCTGGAGCACCACGTCACCCGAGCCGATGAGCTCGGCGCGGTCGCTCGAGCAGCGCGCCCCGGCCTGCTCGAACTCGGCGTCGGAGTAGCCCGCGCCTTCGCCGGCGCCGGTCTGGACCAGAACCTCGTAGCTCTGCGCCACCAGCTGCTTGACGCTCTGCGGAGTCAGCGCGACGCGGCGTTCACCCGGGTAGGTTTCGAGCGGAACTGCGATCTTCACGAGGTCTCCAGGGGAGGGATTCCGGTCACCTGGAGGCAACGCGGACGCTGGTTGCGCTGTGCTGGGAGCGATCTCAGAGGAAGGAGCTGGCGGCGATGGTTCCACCTCCGGGCGACCTCGTCAACCAACCCCCGGAGGCGCGGTGGCGACGCCGGCCCACCAGCTACCAGCGCACCGGGTCGGTGTGCGCCGAGCCGCGGAAGACGGCGCTGAGGAAGAGCACGTTGAGGCCGTCGAGGTAGGCGCGCTGGTTCGGATCGGCGACGAAGGCGATAACGAGTCCGCGGCCGTGCTCGCTGAGCATCAGGTAGGGCTTGTAGGCCAGGGCGGCGCGGTTCTCGCTCCACAGGTAGCCGCTGCTCAGCAGCTCGTCCGGACCGGCGAAGCGCCCGACGTTGACGCCGTCCTCGAGCTCGAGCGGGGCGTAGATGGCGCGGCCGCCGTAGAGCACGTCGACGGTGTCCGGCAGGCCGGCGGTGAGCCAGTGCTCGCGGTCGAGCGCGGCGCGCAGCAGCACTCCGGCGACGCTGTCGGGCTGCTGCTCGTCGGGGGTGATCGCGGCTTCGAGATCCTCCTCGCTGGTCAGCACGACGCCCGCCTCCTCGCCCTCCGGCTCGAGCGTCTGGCGCTCGGTCGCCAGCAGGCCGTCCTCGCCGGTGAGCAGGTCGATGGCGCTCTCGATCGCGATCAGGGTGCCGCCGCGTGAGACCCAGCGCTCCAGGTTCTGCCGCGCCCCGTCGCCGAACAGCCGGCCGTAGGAGCCCCAGCTGCCGGGCAGGATCAGCACGTTGTAGCGCGACAGGTCGAGGCCGGGGTCGGCGAGGCGCTCGGCGCGCACCAGGGTGACCGGATAGCCGAACTGGCGTTCGAGCACGTAGCGGGCGGCGCCCGCCGAGAGGCTGGAGGTGGGGGAGTCCCAGGCCAGGGCGACGCGGGGCGCTCGGATGCGCACCGCCTGGCCGGTGCCCCAGTTGACGCCGCCGTCGACCCAGCTCGTGGCCACCACGTCGACCTCGGCCCCGGTCGAGGTGGCGAGTCGGGCGAAGAGGGCGGCGAGATCGTGCTCGGGATGGTCGGCGACGGTGAACACCAGGCTGCCGCCGGGGTAGGAACGATCGCCCTGCACGAACGGCTGGTCGGTGCTGATCGGCACCAGGCCGCGGCGCAGCGCCGCCGCCAGCAGGCGGGCCGAGGAGCGCGAGCCCCAGCGCACCAGGTAGGCGACCGGCGCCTCGCCGCCGGTGAGGTCGGCGACCCTTCCGGGCCGCGTCCACGGATCGACCGCGTGGAAGGTCTCCTCGGACCTGACCCGGCTGCGCTCGCCGCTCGGCGCCGCGTCGCACGTCGTCGCCTCGACCCCGAACTGCTTCGGTAGCGACCAGGCGGTGACGTCGTAGATCTGGTCGCGCAGCTTGCGGGCGCGACGCCGCTCCTGCTCCTCGAGGAACGAGGCCTCCATCGGCACCTCGGGGTCGAGCAGGTTGCGGATCAGACGTTTGCTGGGCTGGGCCAGGTCGACGACGTAGCTGCCGGCCGCGAAGTCGCGGCCGCAGATCCGGGAGGCGCCGTCGAGCCGGTCGACCTCGACACCCTGATAGGTCAGCAGGTAGGCGAGCTTGTCGGCCGCCGAGTCGTCGCCGCGCGGGCTCAGCACGATCTGCCGCACCGCTTCGCTGCGCCCCTCGTCGATGGCGCTGCGCTGGTACTGCCAGAAGTCGCGCAGCAGCTTCTCGCGGTGGCGCGCCGCGGTCTGGGCGGTGGAGATCGAGGCGACGAAGTGGTGCTGCACGGCGTCGCGGAAGTGCAGCAGCCGGCCGTCGCGTCGCAGCAGCACCAGCCCGCGCGGCGACGCCTGCTCGTAGGTCATCGCCACGGCGCCGAAGTAGGCCGGCCAGCTGGCGCCGTAGCCGGGGTAGAAGGCGTCGTACACCTCGCGGGTGAAGTAGTCGAAGCCGAAGCGGTCGAACCAGGTGGCGTTGCCGCGGCCGAAGATCTCCAGTGAGCCGCGCTGGTCGGCGGCCAGGTGCGGGTTGTAGGGCACCGCCTCGGGGGCGAAGTAGTAGCTCGAGTCGCCGCCCATCTCGTGGAGGTCGACGAACACCTGCGGGTACCACTCCTGCAGCGCCTTCACCCGGCCCAGGGTCTCGGGCTGGGTGAGCGCGAACCAGTCGCGGTTGAGGTCGAAGAGGTAGTGGTTGCCGCGCCCGCCCGGCCACGGCTCGTCGTGCTCGGCCGCCAGCCGGTCGGGATCGGGCTCGATCCCTTCGCTGGAGCGGAAGTTGGCGACGAAGCGGTCGCGGCCGTCGGGGTTCTGGGTCGGGTCGACGACCACCACGGCGTGCGCGAGGATCTCCTCGACCACCGGGTCGTCCTGCGCCGCCAGCAGGTGGTAGGCGGTGAGCATCGCCGCGTCGGGCGAGGAGATCTCGTTGCCGTGCACGCCGTAGGCGAGCCAGACCACCGTCGGCAGCTCCGAGATCAGCTCCTCGGCGCGCGCCGGCTCGGTGGCGCGCGGGTCGGCGAGGGCCTGCATGCCGGCGCGGATCGCGTCGAGCCGCGCGACGTTCGCCGGCGAGCCGATGACCGCGTAGACGAGCTCGCGCCCCTGCCACGACTCCGCGTACTCGAACAGGCGCATGCGCTCCGGCGCGGCCTCCGCGAGGGCACGGAACATCGCCATCAGCTCGGCGTGCGAGGCGATCCTCTCGGCCGGGCGGTAACCGAGCACCCGCTCGAAGGTCGGGATCGCCGGATCGTAGGTGCTGCCGGGCCAGAACCAGTCGACGGCGACCGGGGTCTCGGAAGGGGCCTGCGGCTGCGCCACCGCGCTCGCCGCGACGGCGGCCGCAGCCAGGAGCAGCAGTGCCGGAGTGGATAGGGATCGAAGTGGGGAGGGGGACATCGGGGCTCCTTCGCGGCGCGTGGGTGGCCTGCGGCTCAATTCGTCAGCGGTCTCGTCTACGTGCTCTCGACCGGCGGGGATCGCGGCCGGATCGCAGTCGGCGCGAGGCTGCTACCAGCTCACCAGGGCGGTGCGTAGGTGACGCGGGCCGTCCTCTTCCTGTTCCAGCCAGGCGGCGAGCAGGCCGTCGCCGAGAGGGATCAACCGCGGGATGCCGGCCGAGCGCGCCGCCGAGCTGAGGCCGACGGTGCGGATCGCGCCGAGCCGGGCGTCCGCCGACGTCGGTGGAGCACCCTCGGCGCTGATCTCGGTGGCGGTGGGGCGGAGCGGTCGCAGCAGCATGGCCGCCCCGTCGATCGACTCTCCCAGCCACGACACCCAGGCGACGCCGCCGGCGAGGGCGACATCGACCCGGCCGTACGGCCGTTCGCCGTCGATCAGCACCGGCTCGCCGAAGGTGTGGCCGGCATCGTCCGAGAGAGCGGCGAAGACACGCCGCGCGCCTCCCGCGCCGGTGTACCAGGCGACGACGACGAGATCGCCTTCGGCGGCGACTGCGGGACCGTTGACGGGGCAGCCGGCGATGCGCCAGCCGTCGACGTGCACCGGCGCCGGGGCGCTCCAGCGGTCGCCCTGCCAGCGCACCCGCCAGATGTCGCGTATCTCGTCTTCCGAGCGGTCGCGGTAGACCACGATCGGGCCCTGCGAGGTCGCCGCGGCGTCGGTGGGGCAGCATTCGCAGACCCTGGGGTCGAGCAGTTGCGACGGCCTCGTGGCGCCGTCCCGCCCGACCCGTGTGGCGCGGAGGCTCATCGGGCCGTCCTGCTGCATGGCGCGACCGTCGAGCCAGAAGGCCTGCGCCGCACCTCCTTCTTCCACCAGGCTGACGAAGCCGTGCTCGGTCTCGGAGGTGTCGTCGTGCAACAGACCGAGGGGATCCAGTGCGTCGCCTCGCCTGGCGCCCAGCTGGGCGCCGTAGGCGTAGGGGCCTTCGCCGAGCTTCTCCAGCCACTGGACGACGAGCACCGGTCGGGTGAACAGACCGCCCTCCAGCTCGACCAGCGAAGGCACGTCGGCCCAGTTGGCGAAGAAGGCCCGGCCACGTTCCGCCTCGCCGACGAGCCGCACAGGCGGCTGCCAGACGCCGTCCTCGAGCCGGCTGGCGTGCAGCGACCAGCCGCCGCCGGCTGCGCTCGCGCCGTGCGCGCCGTGCGCAGCAGCGGGGTCGTCTGGTGCCACGCCGGCAACGCCGGAGTCGACCGAATCGCGCTCGAGCCAGGTCAGCCAGGGTCCCTGGTTCCCCGGCTGCAGCTTGACTCCGGTGGGCTCGTGCGCCGCCGGCGCCTGCAGCAGGTTGAAGGTTGTGCGCTCGGGCAGGGCGTCGGGCTCGCGCGCCGGGCCATGCTCGTCGTCGGGCTGGCAGGTCGAGAGCAGCAGCAGCACGCCGAAGCAGGCGCTCGACACCACCGCCGCGCCACGGCGGGCCGGCGGTCGCGGTCGCGGCGGTCGGCGGGCGACCTCTGGTGGGCGACGTCGCGACATCGGGTGGGACTCCTGAGACGAGGCTGCCGGGCGGCCGGCGCCGCCGCACTGTAACGGCTCGGGAGCGGACCGCCGCGCAGCGGTGCGAGAATGCCGCTGGCGGATGCGAGACAGTACCGCGACCCCGCCCGCCGGTGCCCGATCCCACGTCGCTGCCGACCGTTCGCCTGCCCCGGTGGCGTCAGCTTCCAGAGCCCTGTTCCTCGAGGACCGCATCGCCCATGAGCCCAGCCTCCGACTTCCGTTCGCTCTCCGCCAGCCCACGCTCGCGCCGCTCCGGCGTTCGTTCCCGACTGCTGGCGGTGCCCATCGCCCTCTTCGCCCTCATCGCCGTGCTCGCGGTCTGGAGGGTCGGCTCACCGCCGGTCCTGGAGCTGCGCACCAACGTGCCTGGCATCGGCTCACGCACCGAGATCACCGCGGTCGCCGAGGAGGCCGGTCGCGGTCTCGGCACCGTCGTGCTCGAGCTGGTGCAGGCGGAACGGCGCTGGGAGCTGGCCCGCACCGAGCACGAGCCGCGACCCTTCTGGGCCTTCTGGGGTGAGCGCACCGCTCGGGTCGAGCTGCCCGCAGTGGTGGAAGGCCGCACCGTCGAAGGGCTGGCCGAAGGCGAGGCCTTGCTGCGCCTGGTCGCCAGTCGCGCTCCGACCTGGCTGCGCCGGCCGGCGCCCGAGGTGCTCGAGCGCACGCTGCCGGTGCGCTGGCGTCCGCCGAGCGTCAACGCCTCGTCGCAGCCGAACTACGTCGGCCAGGGGGGCAGCGGCCTGGTGGTCTACACGGTGGGGGAGGCGGCGGTCCGGCACGGCGTCGAGGTCGGCGACCGGCTGTTCGAGGGCAGCCCCGTCCCCGGCCGCGCCGGCGAGTTCTTCGCCCTCTATGCCGCGCCCTACGACCTCGAGACCGGCGACTCGATCCGACTCTTTGCCGAGGACGCCCTGCGCAACGCCTCGCGTGCCCCGTTCCTGACCCTCTACCAGACCCGTGAGCTGGTGCGCTCGACGATCGCCCTCGACGACGCCTTCCTGCAGAAGGTGGTGCCGGCGATCGCCGCCGAGACCGCCGGCCTGCGCGTCGGCGACGACCTGTTGGCGGGCTACCTCGAGATCAACGGGCCGCTGCGCAGGGCCAACGCCGAGGAGCTGCGCCGGCTGGCCGCGGAGAGCCGCGAGACCTTCCTGTGGAGCGGCGTCTTCCTGCAGCAGCCCAATGCCCAGGTGATGGACCGCTTCGCGGCCCGCCGGCAGTACACCTACCGCGGCGAGGTGGTCGACCAGCAGGACCACCTCGGCCTCGATCTGGCCTCGACCCGCCAGGCGGAGGTGCTGGCCGCCAACTCGGGCGTGGTGGTGATGGCGCGCTACTTCGGCATCTACGGCCGTACCGTCGTCGTCGATCACGGACACGGCCTGATGAGCCTCTACGCGCATCTGTCGTCGATCGCGGTGGAGCCGGGCGCCGAGGTCGCCACCGGACAGACCCTGGGGCGGACCGGAGCGACCGGTCTGGCCGGCGGCGATCACCTGCACTTCACCGTGCTGCTCGGAGGCGAGCCGGTGACCCCGCTCGAGTGGTTCGACGCGCAGTGGATCCGCAATCGCATCGAAGCGCCGCTGGGAGGCGCGGGCGCCGCCGGCGCCGGCGCGGCACTTTGATCCGGGTGGGAGCGAAAGTGTGGGCGTGATCGCCGGGCGCCGCGGCGGCAGGCGACCGGCGTGGCAGTTGGCGCTGGTCGTCGTGGCGGGACTGGTCTACGGCCTGCTGCTGCTGCGAGGCGAGGCCGACGTCGATCGCGGGGGCGTCGGCGCCTCGCCGGCGGCTTCGGTCGGCGCGGAGGCTCAGGCTCCGGGCGCCAGCGGCGCAGCCGGGGTCTCGTCCCGCCTGGTCGAGGCGATCGAGCGCCGCCAGTCGGAGGTATGGGTCGAGACCGCCGCCGAGGTCACCCGCCTGCTGCGCGACGACGATCGCGGCTCACGCCACCAGCGCTTCCTGGTCGACGTGGCCGGGAACTCGGTGCTGGTGGCTCACAACATCGACCTCGCCGAACGGGTGCCGCTGGAGCAGGGCGACGTCGTCGAGATCCGGGGTCGCTTCGAGTGGAACGACCGTGGGGGCGTGCTGCACTGGACCCACCACGATCCGGGCGGCGGCCCCGACGAGGGGTGGATCCGTCACCGCGGACGGGTCTACCGCTGAGCAGCCGAGCGCACCTGGGCCTCAGCGAGCGCCGGCGCCGGCCTTGACCGGGGCCGCGGCCTGACCGGCGTTCGAGCTCCTGGCGTCGCCACCGCTCTTGGCGTCCTTCGCCGCCTCGCCGCCGCCCTTGGCGTCTGCGGTCGACGAGTTGTTCTCGGCATCCTTCGAGCGCATGTCGACCGAGCCGCGGAAGGTGGCTCCGTCCTCCAGGGTCACCCGCGGTGCCTTGAGGTTGCCCTCGACCCGGCCGGTCTTGCGGATCACCACCTCGTCGCTGCCCTCGAGGTTGCCGTTGACCGTGCCCTCGACCTCGATCCGCCGCGCCTGGATACCGGCGTCGATCTGAGCCGACCGGCTGATCGTGACGGTGTTGCCGGCGAAGCGGATCTCACCCTCGACGCGACCGGAGATCTGGATGTCCTCCTGGCCGACGAGCTCCCCCTGGATCGTGATGGTGGAGCCGAGGATCGAGTTCGCTGGGTTGCTGACAGCCATGGGGAATGCTCCTGGGTCGATAGGGAGGGAGACCGCGAGAGCGGCACCTCATCATAGATAAATGTCTATGCGCAAACGTATTGCCGGGCGGCATCCACGTCAAGCCCTGAGCTGGCGCGCATCGTTCGAGGCTACGCCTTCTGGCGGCGCATGAGAAGCCCCCAACAGCAGCGTCACTCGGTAGGCGGCCAGCGAAGGGCCCCCGAGGTCGCGACGGCCGGCCGCGCCGTGCCGGGCTGACGTGAGAGCCGATCGAGCGGCGCCGAGTCGAGACAGAGGCCGAGGAGCGGGTGGAGCGCAGGGCATGGATCGCCACGCCGTGCGTACAATCTCCACAGGAGCCCGGGCGCGGCCCGTCGCGCCGGGCGGGGCCAGAACCGCGCCGGACGGAGGTGCCCGCCCCACAAGGGCCGAGGAGAGGAACGATGGGACTGATCGAGAAGATGATCTCCGAGGCGATCCGCCGCGAGACCGGCTTCAACCCGCGACGGCTGGTGCGCCGAGTCGGCGGTCGCAACCTGCTGCTCGCCGGCGGCGCGGCGCTCGCCGGGGGTCTGCTGGCGAGTCAGGCCTCGAAGCAGTCGGCTGGCGCCGCCAGCAGCTTCGGGCCGAGCTCTCCGACCCAGCGCCCGGAGCGCCGCAGCCCTCCGCCGTCGGCGCCGCCGCCACCCCTGCCGCCGCTGCCGCGCTCCGGGCCGACCGAGCTGCCGCCGCTGCCTGGGGCCGCATCGGCGCCGGCGCAGGCGACTGCCGGTCCGGACGATACGGTGGCCGCGGAGGCCGAGCTGCCGGGGGCGGTGCGCTACGCGGTGACCCGCACCATGGTGGCGGCGGCGCTCGCCGACGGCGACCTGGCGGCCGACGAGAAGGCGCTGATCGACGAGCAGCTCGGCGCCGGCGATCTGAGCGACGAGCAGGCGGCGCAGCTGCGCCGCGACCTCGTGGTGCCGCCGTCGGTCAACACCATCGCGTCGGAGCTGCCGAAGGGCGAGGATCCCGAGCTGCTGCTGCAGTTCGCGATCCTCACCGCCCGCGCCGACGGTGAGCTCTCCGGTCGCGAGCGCACCTGGCTCGAGGGGCTGGCCAAGGCGCTGGGCCTGAGCGCGCAGCGGGTGGAAGGGGTGGAGCGATCGCTGTTCCCCGGCGCCTGAGGCGCCTGAGCCGCAGCCGGCGCGTCGCGGAGCAGCGCGCGGAGCGGCCGGGTTGACGAGCGGCGGCGAGAAGGAGCACGGCGCCGGCCGCCCGGCGGTGGTCCTGGTGCGCCCCCAGCTGGGCGAGAACGTCGGCGCCTGCGCTCGCGCGATGTGGAACTGCGGCCTCGACGACCTGCGCCTGGTCGAGCCGCGAGACGGCTGGCCGAACCCCCGCGCTCTCGCCGCGGCCACCGGCGCCGCCTGGGTGATCGAGAGGGCACGGGTCTTCCCGAGCCTGGCCGCGGCGACCGCCGACTGCGCCCTGATCGTCGCCACCTCGGCTCGCCGCCGCGAGATGACCAAGGACGGGCTGACGCCACGCCAGGCAGCTTCGTTGCTCCACGCGGCGGCGTCGCGGCGGCCGCCCGAGCGCGGCGCCCTGGTGTTCGGCTGCGAGCGCACCGGTCTCGACAACGACGACGTGGCGCTGGCCAGCCACCTGGTCCAGGTGCCGCTCAATCCTCAGTTCAATTCCTTGAATCTGGCGCAGGCGGTGCTGCTGCTGGCCTGGGAGTGGTACCGCGACGAGGCGGAAGCGGTGGGCGTCGCCGAGCACCGGCAGGGGCTCGATCAGCGCAGCGCCGAGCTCGCCAGCGGCGGCGAGATGGAGAACTTCTTCGAGCATCTCGAGCAGGAGCTCGACCGCGCCCGCTTCTTCCGGGTGGCGGAGAAGCGCGCCGGCATGGTGCGCTCGATCCGGGCGCTACTACGTCGCGCCCAGCCGGCGCGGGACGAACTGCGGGTCCTGCACGGTGTCGTCTCGGCGCTGGTGGGGCGGCGCAAGGACGGCGCTCCGGTGCGTCAGGCGGGCTCGAAGAGCGGCGACGCCGTGGCCCCCGAGCCTCCGGACCCCCGCCCCGGACGCGGCCAAGGCTAGTCGACGAAAGTCCTTGCTCGTGTTAGGGTTAACCCTTGCCTCACGAGCCGGCCATCGGCTGGGTCGGGGCCGTCGGAGCGCCGCGCGCTCTGTCGGCGACCGTCGAGCGTGAGCCCTGTTTCCCGTCTCTTCGCCCTCCGGTGTTCCGGGTCCGTCGCCGCGGTCGAGCCAAACCGCGGCCATGCCGGGTGCGAAGAACGCAGCAGGGCCCAGCCGTCGTCAAAGGAGCCTCTCGTGTCCGAAACCGTCAAGCCCGCCGAAGTCCGGCAGCGACTGGGCGACCTCCTCGACCGGGTCGCCGATCGGCGCGACGACTTCGTCATCGAGCGACGCGGCAAGCCTCTGGCGGCGATCGTGCCCTTCGCCAAGTACCAGCAGCTGCAGAAGGCCGCGGAGATGGAGTTGCTGAGCGCCTTCGACCGTCACGCCCGCGAGCTGACCCAGCAGCAGGCCGAGGTTCTGGCGCGCCGGATCAAGCGCAGGGTGAGGAGCGACAGCGACACCGACACCGACAGCGAGACCTGATCGCCCGCATGCCGCCCGCTGGCCGCTGTGGCCGGGCGGTTGCGGAACGGGAAGGGGCGCGGCCACGGGTCCGCACCCCGGACGAACCGGTGTCGGCGCGTTCGAGGTCCGGGATCAGAGCTTCCTGAGATGAAGAAGCCGCGTGTTGTGATCGATCTCTCGGTCTTCCTCGAGGCGCTGCTCAGCGCCGACAGCGACAGCTCCCGCCTGCTGAGACGTTGGCTGCAGGAGGATGCCTACCAGGCGCTGATGACGCCGCGTGGCCTGCGTGCGCTCGAGGGCGCGGTGCTCGACGAGGAGCTGCTGGGTGCGAGCGGGCTGGAGGAGAACGAGGCGAAGCGCTGGGTCGCCGCCCTCGCGTTGCGCGTCGAGACGGTCGAGCCCGAGGTGGAGAGCTCCGCCGCGGTGCTCGAGTCTCGTACCGCCTCGGTGCGGGCGCGGGCCCGTGCGGTGCTCGCCGGAGCCCGGGGCGAGAGCCCGGATCGCGAGCCCTCCGCCGCGCCCGAGCCGTCGGCGGAGGAGTCGGCACTGGCGGCGCTCTCGGCACTCGATCGCGACGCGGTGCTCGCCGCCCGGCAGTCCGAGGCGTTGATCGTCTCCACCGACCCGGCGCTGCTCGAGTCCCGCGATCTCGGGGTCGACGTGTTGACTCCGACCAGCCTCCTGCAGCTGCTGGAAGCGCTCTGAACGAGCTCCGACGACCCTCTGCCGTGTGCCCTGCCGGCTCGGTTCTCGCGGTCTCCGGAGGCTGCCGGCCGGCGGGAAACTTCGCGCTCCCTTTTGCGTTGCACTCCCGACCGCAGGCCGGTCGACGACTGCACGGTCCCGCCGTCTTTCCTCACCGTCGAATGCGATGAAGCTGCGCACAAAACTGATCGTCGCTTTCTTCGGCCTCGCCGTACTGCCGCTCATCGGCCTGGTGGTCTTCAGCTACCTCTCCTCGGTGCGGGCGCTACGCCAGGCGGTCGAGGAGCAGTCGCGCGAGCTGGCCGGGCGCATCGAGCGCAACATGGCGGTGGCGCGGGGAGAGTTCCTGCAGAACTGGCGCGGGGTGCGCGAGCTCGACTGGCCCGCGACCAGCCGCGAGGAGTTCGAGGTCAAGCTGGCACGGGCGATGGAGGAGCTCGGCCCCTGGGCGCCCCTGGTGCGACGTTGGGAGTTCCAGCCGGCGCCGCCCGCCGCCGCTCCGCCGCCGCCCGGCGCCGAGGGCTCAGATGCTGGGACGCCGGCCGCTCCCCCCGTCGGGCCGGCCGGCCCCGAGGGTCGCTGGTGGGACGAGCCCACGGTGGTCTGGGTGCAGCCGCAAGAAGGGCAGTCGACCCAGGATGGCGAGGGCGCGGCAGGTTCCTCGCAGGCGGCGAGGGCCGTCGAAGCCGACCGCATGTGGCGGTTCTCCTTCGCTCCCGACGTCGATCCCGAGCGGGCGATGGTACCGGCCCGGCGGGCTCTCGAACGGGTCAGCGCGCGGATCGCCGACAAGGTGCGCGAGCTCGAGATCGAGCTGCAGCAGCGTGAGGTGGAGGCCGACGCCGCGGCGCGCGCGGTGGCCTCGGGGGTCGGCGACCTGCACGCAGCCACCGACGCCGCGATCGCCGCCGGCGCCCTCGCGGTCGACCTCGAGAGACTGCGCAACCGCGACGAGATGATCGGCTCCCTGCTCGGCACCGAACTCAGCCTGCAGACCGGTCTGGAGGGGGTCGGCCTGCAGGGCACGCTCGGGATGCAGCTCGACAAGCAGCGCTTCTTCCGTGCCGTGCTCGAGGCGACGCCGCGTGATCGCGGCGAGGTCCCTTTCGCGGTCGATCCCGAGGGGCAGGTCTACTTCCGAGACGACGTCGATCGCGAGCGCCTGATCGAAGTCAGCGGGGTCTCGCCGGAGCTCTTCGCCGAGGCCTGCCGCGAGGGCATGTGGAGCGACGACAGCTGGGTGGTCGCCACCAAGGCCGATCCCGAGACCGAGATCACCTATGGCATCGCGCGCCCGATCGACGACTCGCTGGCCGAGATCCGCCGCGCCACCGGGCGCAACTTCCTGCTCGGCCTCGGCATGATCGGTCTCAGCCTGTTCGGCATCCTGCCACTCAGCTCACGGCTGACGCGCGGGCTGCAGGATCTCTCGACCGATGTCGACCGGCTCGCCGAGGGCGAGCTCGACGTGCGGGCCGAGGTCCGCGGCCGCGACGAGCTGGCGGTCCTGGCGCGCTCGTTCAATCACATGGCGGCGCAGCTGCAGACCCAGCGCGAGCAGCTGGTCGAGCAGGAGCGTCGCGGTCGCGAGCAGGAGGTCTCGAAGCGGCTGCTCGAGGCGGAGAACGCGCGTCGCGGCGAGGAGCTGGAACAGGCGCGCCAGTTCCAGCTGTCGATGCTCCCGGCGGAGATCCCGCGCTTCTCCGAGTACGACATCGCGGTGGTGATGCGCACCGCCACCGAGGTCGGAGGTGACTACTACGACTTCCTGCCCGATCCTGCGCCCGAGGACGGCGGGCAGGGACGAGCCGCTGGTCGCCAGCTGACGGTGGCGGTGGGAGACGCCACCGGGCACGGCGCCAAGGCCGGCACCATGGTCACCGCGGTCAAGGCGCTGCTGTCGGCGTCGGCCCCGCTGGTCGATCTCGCCGAGTTCCTCGCCCACGGTTCGGCGGTGATCAAGAACATGTGCGTCGAGCGCATGGCGATGTCGCTGCAGCTGGTGAGGCTGTCGCCCGAACACTTCGATCTCGCCTCGGCGGCGATGCCGCCGGCGCTGCTCTGGCGCCGCGAGGCCGGTGCCGGCGCCGCCGCGGTCGAGGAGATCGCACTCGAGGGATTGCCTCTCGGGGGACTGCGCGGTGTGCGCTACGAGTGCCGGCGGGTCGCCTGGAATCCGGGCGACGTGCTGCTGATGATGAGCGACGGTCTGCTCGAGCAGACCGGCGACGACGGCTCGCCGGTCGGCTACCGGCGTGTCACCGAGCTCTTCCGCGAGGCAGTGGGCGCCGGCGGCGGGGGGGCTGCGGCGACGTCGGGGCGTGAGGTCTCGGCCGATGACGTGATCCGGCGGTTCAACGATGAGATCGAGCGCATCACCGGAGGCCGGGCGCCGGCCGACGACGTGACCTTCCTCGCGGTGCGCAACATCTCGCGCGCTGCGGGGCGTTGAAGCGGTGAGCTGACTCCGGTCGCCGCGACGGGAGTCAGAGAGCGGCGAGCAGTCGCGGTGGCAGAAACCAGTGCAGCTCGCCGAGCCCCGGTCGCAGCTCGGCGATGCCGCCGCGCAGGGCGATCGAGGCGACTGCCGCGGTCGGGAAGCGGACCGTGGCGCCGGTGAGACGCGAAACGACGGCGGAGCAGGCGGGCTCGTGTCCGACCACCAGGAGGCGCTCGCCCTGCTCCGGGGCGAGCTCACGCACGCAGTCGAGCCAGCCGTCCGCGGTGGCCTCGTAGAGACGCTCGGAGTAGACGACGTCGACCGCATCGCTGGAATCGTCGCTGTCTTGCGCCGCTTCGAGCAGGCGCTCGACGGTCTCGCGGGTGCGTCGCGCCGTCGAGCAGAGCACGTGCGGCGGCAGCCGGCCGGTCGCCGCGAGGAAACGGCCGACGTCGGCGGCGGCCCTACGGCCCCTGGGGTTGAGCGGCCGGTCGTGGTCGCTCGCGGCGCCACTGTGCCAGTCCGACTTGGCGTGTCTGAGAACCAGCAGCTCGAACATCTGTGAGACCTCCCTGACGCCTGCCCGACCGCCCGACCGCCCGGCGGCGGACGATCGCACCGCCGGCGCGGACTCTGACCTCGGCCGCCATCGCGGAGTCGCGGCTTCTCGGGATCTTCTCATCGATCTGCTAGCTTGATCGGTCGCCACAGCGATTCCGGGCCGTGGGTGCGTGTCGCCGCACCGTCGCCGCCCGGATCCGGCGGCTCGAGAGCCCAAAGGGCGAGGGAGAGACGATCGTGAGCCGGGAGCCGGCCGAGCACGCAGCAGGGGACGGTGCCGTCGCGGCGGCGAGTGTCCCCGGTGCGTCGGCGAGCGGCGCAGGGCATGCCGCGTCCGCCAGATCGACGACGCAGGCGGCGCCCGCCTCGCGGCCGGTCGAGGCGCCGGACGGCCGGCGGTCGCTGGAGGAGTTCCCTGCCGAGACGCGGTACCTCAACCGTGAGCTGAGCTGGCTGCAGTTCAACTCGCGGGTGATGGAAGAGGCGCTCGATCCGGGCAACCCGCTGCTCGAGCGGGTCAAGTTCCTGTCGATCTACGCCAGCAACCTCGACGAGTTCTTCATGATCCGGGTCTCGGGCCTGCGCGACCAGCTGGTCGCCGGAGTACTCGAGGCTCCGCCCGACGGGATGACCCCGCAGGAGCAGCTGGTGGCGATCCGCGAGGCGCTGCGTGAGGAGCTGCCGCGGGTCCAGAACTGCTGGGAGGACCTGCAGGTCGAGCTGGCGCGCGAGGAGATCGAGGTGGTCGAGCTCGACGACCTCGACGGGGAGGAGCGCGCGGCGATGCGCACGCTCTTCGAGCGTGACATCTTCCCGATCCTCACGCCGCTCGCCTTCGACCCTGGCCATCCGTTCCCGCACATCTCCAACCTCAGCCTCAACCTCGCCGTGGTGGTGCGCGAGCCCGGCCACGGCGAGCGCTTCGCCCGCCTCAAGGTGCCGCAGGCGATCGATCGCCTGGTGCGCGTGCCCGGCGGCGACATCCCGAGCGGCGGCCTACGCGCCGGCCGCCGTCGCTACCGCTTCGTGTGGCTCGAGCAGCTGGTGAGCGCCAACCTCGATCTGCTCTTCCCGGGACTCGAGGTGCTGGCAGCACACGCCTTTCGCGTCACCCGCGACGCCGATCTCGAGATCGAGGAGGACGAGGCGTCCGATCTGCTGACGGCGATGGCGGAGGTGGTCGGGCGGCGTCACTTCGGCTCGGTGACCCGCCTCGAGCTCGACGCTCGGATGCCGCGCGAGATGCGCCAGATCCTCGAGCGCAACCTCGGCACTGCCGACTATCAGGTCTACGCCCATCGGGGGCCGCTCGGCCTGGCATCGCTGATGGAGCTGACCTCGTTGGACGTCAAGGATCTCCAGGATCCGCCGTTCATGCCCGACGCGCGCCGCGACCTGATCGACGAGGAGCCGATCTGGTCGCACCTGCGGCGCCGCGACTACCTCCTGTACCACCCCTACGACAGCTTCCTGCCGGTGATCGAGTTCCTGCGTGCGGCCGCCGAGGATCCCCAGGTGGTGGCGATCAAGCAGACGCTCTACCGCACCGGTCCCGACTCGCCGGTGGTCGCGGCGCTGATGGAGGCGCGCGAGAACGGCAAGCAGGTGTCGGTGCTGGTCGAGCTCAAGGCGCGCTTCGACGAGCAGAACAACATCGCCTGGGCGCAGTCGCTGGAGAAGGCCGGGGTGCACGTCGTCTACGGTGTGCTCGGACTCAAGACCCACGCCAAGATGTGCCTGGTGGTGCGCCGTGAGGAGAGCGGAGTGCGCTCCTACGTGCACCTGGCGACCGGCAACTACAACCCGATCACTGCGCGGATCTACACCGACGCGGGGTTGATGACCTCCGATCCGGTGATCGCGCGCGACGTTTCCAACCTGTTCAACGCCTTGACCGGCTACTCGCGGCAGCGCGACTACGAGAAGCTGCTGGTGGCGCCGGGGCGCATGCGCGAGCTGATGATCGAGCGCATCGATCGGGAGATAGCGCACTGCGGCCGGGGCGGGCAAGGCTATCTGGCATTCAAGATGAACTCGCTGGTCGACCGCGAGTGCATCGACGCCCTCTACCGGGCGTCGCGCGCCGGGGTGCGAGTGGACCTTTTGATCCGCGGCATCTGCTGCCTGCGACCGGCGGTGCCCGGCCTGAGCGAGAACGTCCGGGTGATCTCGCTGGTGGGGCGCTTCCTCGAGCATTCGCGGGTCTACTGCTTCGCCAACGGCGGCGAGCACGAGGTGTTGATGGGCAGCGCCGATCTGATGCCGCGCAACCTCGACGGCCGCGTCGAGACGCTCTTCCCGGTCGAGGACGCGCGGCTTCGGCGCGGACTCTGGGCGGTGATGCAGCGCGAGCTGGCCGACCAGGCGAACCGCCGTGAGCTGCGCAGCGACGGCAGCTACAGCCGCAAGCCGTTCGATCTGCCGGACGACGCGCCGGACGTGCAGCGCGAGTTCCAGGGCGCCGAGACGCCCTGGCGCTGAGCGCTCTCCTCCGAGCGAACGGATCGCGGTCGCAAGAGGTCGGCGCGCGATCCGGCCGCTTGGGCCGAGAGGGTGGAATTGGCTACGCTGCGCAGCCGTAAGCCGTTCCAGACCCATCGGGAACCCCACGCGAGGGGTCCCAGAGAGGATGCCACCAATGATCGGATTGATCGTTCTCCTGGTCGTCGCCCTCGTGCTCGTCGCCTGGGTGGCCGGGATCTACAACCGCCTGGTCCGCCTGCGCAACCGTTTCCAGAACGCGTTCGCCCAGATCGACGTGCAGCTGAAGCGCCGTTACGACCTCATCCCCAACCTGGTCGAGACCGCCAAGGGCTACCTGAAGCACGAGCGCGAGACCCTCGAGAACGTCACCAAGGCGCGTAACGAGGCGCTCGCCGCGTCGCAGGCCGCGGCGGCGAATCCCGGCGACCCGGCGGCGATGAAGGCGCTGCAGGGCGCGGAGAGCCTTCTCGGCCGCATGCTGGTCAACGTGCGCGCGGTGGCCGAGCAGTATCCGGACCTCAAGGCGAACGAGACGATGAACCGGCTCATGGAAGAGCTGACGTCGACCGAGAACAAGATCTCCTTCGCCAGGCAGGCCTACAACGACGCCGTGACCAACTACAACACGGCTCGCGAGACCTTCCCGAGCAACATGGTCGCCGGTTCGATGGGCTTCGGCCCGGCCGAGCTGTTCGAGGTCGAGATCGCCGAGCAGCGCGAGCCGGTCGCCGTCTCGTTCACCTGAGGGGTGTGCGCAGGGGGAAGAGCCTGAGGGGACGAGAGCTTGGACTTCTTCGAGCGACAGGACCACGCCCGGCGCCGCACCCGAGCGCTGGTCTTCTGGTTCGTGCTCGCCGTGGTGGCGATCGTCCTGGCGGTCTATGCCGTCGTCACCTTCGTTCTCGCCGGCTTCGGCTACGTGCCGGAGCGGCTGCTCGGCACCCAGGCTCGGCCGCTGTTCTGGGACGCTCGGATCTTCGCTGTCGTCGTCGGCAGCGTCGTCGGCCTGGTGACCATCGGCAGCCTCTACAAGATCGCGGTGCTGCGCGAGGGCGGTGAGGCCGTGGCCCGGATGCTCGGCGGACGTCCGATCGACGCCAACACCCGGGACTCCTCGGAGCGCCGTCTTCTCAACGTCGTCGAGGAGATGGCGATCGCCTCCGGAGTGCCGGTGCCGCCCGTCTTCGTGCTCGAGCGCGAGACCGGGATCAACGCCTTCGCGGCCGGCTCGACGCCCGGCGACGCGGTGGTCGGGGTGACCCGGGGATGCATGGAGCTGCTGTCGCGCGACGAGTTGCAGGGGGTGGTGGCGCACGAGTTCAGCCACATCCTGAACGGCGACATGCGCCTCAACCTGCGCCTGATCGGCGTGCTGCACGGCATCCTGGTGCTGGCGCTCACCGGCTGGTGGCTGATCCGCTCGCTGCGTTTCGCTTCGGGGGACCGGCGCGCCGGCGGCGTGCTCGCCGGCGTCGCGGCGATCGGCCTGGTGCTGCTCGTCGTCGGCTGGATCGGCGTCTTCTTCGGCCGCTTGATCAAGAGCGCTGTGTCGCGCCAGCGCGAGTACCTCGCCGACGCCTCGGCGGTGCAGTTCACCCGCAACCCGCCTGGCCTGGCGGGTGCGCTGAAGAAGATCGGCGGTCTCGCATCCGGCAGCGGTCGCGGCAGCCGGCTGCAGAGCCGCAACGCCGAGCAGGCGAGCCACATGTTCTTCGGCAACGCGCTCTCCCGCTCGTGGCTGCGTGGGCTGTCGACCCACCCGCCGTTGATCGAGCGCATCCGCCGCCTGGAGCCCCGCTTCGACGGCACTTTCCCTGCGGTCGAGCCGCTGCCCGGCGGGCCGTTCCCCGAGCTGCGCAAACGGCAGGAAGCGAAGCCGATCGTGGCCGCCGCCGCGGCCTCGAGCGCCGCCGCCCTGGCACCGCCCCCGGTGCATGCCGGTACCGCCAGGGAGAGCAGCGCGCGCGTCGAGAGCGCCGCGGAGAGGAGAGCGGCCGAGCGGGCGGCTCTCGAGGAACGCGCCCAACGCCTCGCCGAGCGCATCGGCACTCTGAGCCAGGAGCACGTCGACTTCGCCACGCGTGCCCTCGCGGCGCTGGCCGACGAGCTGCGCTCGAGCGTGCGCGAGCCGGTGGAGGCGGAGGCCCTGATCTACGCCCTGCTGCTGCACCCGGACCAGCCGGTGCGCGAGATGCAGCTGCAGCGCCTCGAGCAGGCGCTCGGAGCGCGAGCCCCGGCGACCTTCCGCGAGCTCGCGGCGGCGCGGCGCCGTCTCGAGCACGTCGACGCCTCGCTGCGCCTGGTGCTGGTCGACCTGTCGCTGCCGGCGCTGCGCTCGATGTCGGTCGAGCAGTACCGGGCACTGCGCTCGAACGTCGAGACCCTGGCCACCGGCGACGGCCAGCTGCGCCTCTTCGAGTACACCCTGCAGCGGATCTTGGCGCGCCATCTGGCGCCCCACTTCGACGGCCCCGAGCCGTCGCGGGTCGCCTACTACAGCCTGCGCGGCGTCGGCGACGAGCTGGCGACCCTGCTCTCGGCGCTCGCCTGGGAGGGCGGCCGGGAGCACCGCAACGCCTTCCTGGCGGGATGCCAGACGCTGGGGGTGCAGCTGGAGATGGTCGCTGAGCCCGAGTGCAGCCTGGTCGACGTCGACCGCGCCCTGCGCCGCCTGGCGCAGCTGGCGCCGCGCCTCAAGCGCGACCTGGTGCGCGCCATCGCCGTGACCTCGGCGTACGACCGCAGGATCGACGTCGCCGAGGCCGAGCTGCTGCGCGCCGTCTGCGACGCCCTCGACTGCCCGGTGCCGCCGTTCCTGCCGGGGGAGGAGCTGTAGGTGGGGCGGAGGGGTTGGGGGTTGGGGGTCAGGGGTTGGGGGATAGGGGTTAGGGGTTAGGGGATAGTGCCGACAGCGTCGTTGCCGGTTCCGGTTTCCGCGTTCTCTCATTCCGCAGGTTCTCTAGGCCCAGAGCCAGCCGCCTCTCCTGCTATGCCCTAACCCCTAACCCCTAACCCCTAACCCCTAACCCCTAACCCCTAACCCCTAACCCCAACCCCCAAGCCCCTTCCGCCTCCCTGGCGGTCGGGGCACGGGGCGGAATATCGTCCTCGCAGCGCCGGATTGTCCGTCCTGACGTCCCCGATGCGGCCGGCGAGCGAAGCCGGCTTCCAACGCCTGCGCCTGGTGACGGATCGGCCGTCCTCCCCGCAGTCTCGAGAACGAAGGAGTCCCCGCATGCGAACCGCCAACGTTCCCCGGCCGCTCTTCACCCTGCTCGTCACCCTGCTCGTCGCGGCCCTGATCCTGCTGCTCGGCTCCGTCGCCGGGGCGCAGGAGAACAAGCAACGGGGCAAGGTGGTCAAGGCCACCATCGTCGAGGAGCCGGTCGAGGCCGAGGACGAAGCGTCCGAGGAGTCCGAGGAGTCCTCCGACGCGGAGGCCGCCGAGGAGTCCGCCCGCGGCGAAGAGGACGCCGATCGGGAGACGGACGCCAGGGCCAGGGCGCGCGCCGAGCGCAAGGCGGAGAAGGAGCGCATCGCCGCCGGCAAGAAGGCCGACCGGGAGGCCGAGAAGGCCAATCGCGAGGCGGAGAAGGAGGCGCGCCAAGAGGCGGAGGAGCGCGAGCGCGTGGCGGCGCGGGATCGTCGCGAGGCCGAGGCCGCCGCCGAGGCGCGAGAGCGGGAGACCGCCCGCCGCGAGGCCGAGGAGGCCGATGCCGCCAGGCGCGCCGAGGCGTCTGCCGCTGCCGCCGCTGTGGAGAGCGAAGCCTCCGAGGCCACCACGGCAACGGAGGCGAGCGCTGCCACTGCCGCTGACGCCGAGCCCGAAGTCGCGGCGCCACGCGCCGCGTCGACTCCGGCACCGCGCACGGCACCCGACCGCGCCGCCGATCTGCCGCCGGTGCGCGAGGCGCCACGCGACCAGTTCGGTGAGCGCCTGCTGGTGCGCGAGGTGCTGCTCGACGTGCTGGTCACCGACCGCCAGGGCAACGTGGTCACCGGCCTCGGCCCCGAGGACTTCGTGGTCACCGAGCGCGGTCAGCAGCGCGAGGTCACCAGCGCCTCTTTCTACGGCGGCCCGGAGCTGGCCGCAACCGGCCAGGGCGGCGAGGTGCGAACCGACCGCTACTTCATCCTCTTCTTCCACGACCAGAAGCAGGCCGCTCCGTTCCTCACCGCCGCCCAGCTCGACGCCGGACGCTGGACCAAGCGCTGGATCGAGGAGGAGATGCTGCCCAACGACCAGGTCGCGGTGATGGGCTACGACACCCGACTGAAGGTCTACCTCGACTTCACCCGCGACCGCGACGAGATCGTCGAGGCGGTGACCAACGCCTCGCTCGGCCGCAAGGAGCCCGATCGCTGGACCAGCCGTAGCGAGCCGGAGTTCGATGGCGACAGTCCGTCGATCCTGGTCAACATGCCGACCGGCAAGACGCTGGCGAGGCAGACGCGCAAGCTGCAGGAGGCGCTGGAGCTCATCGGTCAGGCCGCAGAGGGCATCGTCGGGCGCAAGAACCTGCTGCTGTTCAGCGTCGGTTACGGCGACGTCGACACGCAGTTCGGGCTGTGGACGCCCGATCCGCGCTACTACCCCGACATGATGGAGTCGCTGAACACCGGCAACGTCGCGGTCTACGCGATCGACACCATGGGCTCGGAGCGCGGCCGCCCGGCCTTCGCGACCATCAACGACTCGCTGAGCTCGATCGCCAACGACACTGGCGGCCACTACTACTCGACCTTCGTCAACCCGATCTCGCCGCTTCGCCAGATCGCCGAGGAGAACCGCGGCTACTACTTGCTCAGCTACCGCTCGGAGTACGACGCCGGCACCCAGGGCTACCGCGAGGTCGAGGTGGAGACGCGCAACCCCGAGTACGAGGTGCGCGCGCGCAAGGGCTACCGCTACGGCGGCACCTGAGGCGCTGCAGCGCCGCACGCCGCGGTCCGAGGCACGACCGGCCGGGATCGGCCGGTCGTGCGGTCAGCCGTCGGCGAGATCGCGGACCCACGTCTCGACCTCTGGCTCGCCGGCGAAGAAGTCGCCGCGGTGGCCGCGGGTCCAAGCCCAGCGCTGGATCCAGGACATCCCCGCCGGTCCGACGTACTCGTCCGGCAGCTGGTAGGCGGGGTCTTCGAGCGCCGCGTCGAGTGTGACGAAGCGGTAGCCGCGCTGGCCGTGACGTCGCAGCAGCTCGTCGAGGGCGTCGGCGTTGAGGCGGTTGGCGTGCAGCAGCAGTACCTGCACCATCTCGCGACCGAGGAGCTTCCGCGACTGCTGCTCGAAGAAGGCGGTCTGCGCCAGCATGTAGTCGAGGTAGGCGGTCCGGACGCGGGCCGCCGTGTCGAGCCATTCCGCGTCGGTTCCGGAGCGGTCGAGGGCGCGGTCGTAGGCGCGGGCGTAGATCCACTCGGCGTTGTCGATCGTCACCGGCGCGACGCGCTGGCCGCGCTCCTCGAGCCACGATTCGAAGGCGTGCTTGGTCTCCAGATCGCGGCCGGTGTGCAGGAAGGGGTGGCGGAAGAAGCGCAGCGCCGAGGACCGGCCGTGCTCGAGCAGCAGCCGACGGGTGACCCGCTCGCCGCGCTCGGCGTCGGCCTGGAACTCGGCGAGGGGTACGCGGTGCAGGTCGGGGTGGGAGAAGGTGTGGTTGCCGAGCTCGAAACCGCGGTCGAGCCAGCGCCGCAGCAGGTCGACGCGCTCTGGCTCGGGCAAGCTGGCTCCCTCGGCGTACAGCTTGCCCTCGTTGACGAATCCGATCGCCGGAGCGCCGTGCTCCGCGAGCGCCTCGAGCAGGCCTTCGGTGAGCTGGCGCCAGGACTCGAGGTCGCGGCAGGTGCAGTTGGCCGGCAGGTCGTCGACGGTGAGGGCCATGAGCCGCAGCTCGGTTCCGGACTGGTCGCCGCCGGTCTCCTGTGGGCCTGCTGCGGTGCTCGCCGTGGAGAGACCCAGCATCGAGACCAGGCAGCAGGCCATCGCCCGGAAAGACCCGGGCAGAGGCCGCGGACGAGACAGCTCCGAGCCGGCGGCCCGGCAGTGAGACGAGGACCGAACCTCGGTGATGCGCCGGGCGCGGAGAGATGTGGAGAAGAGCAGCATCGATTCGTTCACCTTTCTCACGTTCGCTGGCATCCAAGGGGAGGCGGATCGGTCGTCGGCAACAGTGCCCATACGATTGCGGCATGCACGCCCCGAATTCCCGACGCCCCGACACCGCCCCCGATCCCTCGGCGACTCCCGGCTTCTCGGACGCCGAGCTCGAAGCCCTGAGGCGCGAGACGCCGCTGATCGCCGCCGGCAAGCTGCACCTCAACCACGCGGGCGCCTCGCCGCCGCCGCGGCCGGTGCTCGATGCGGTGAGCGGATACCTCGAGCGCGAGAGCGTCGGCGGCGGCTACGAGACGGCCGCCGCCGAGAGCGATCGGATCGCGGCGGTCTACGACGACCTGGCGCGGCTGGTCGGCGGCGAGTCGGACGAGATCGCCTGGGCGGGGAACGCCACCGAGGCGTTCGCGACGGCGCTGTCTTCGTTCGACTTCGCCGAGGGCGACGTCATCGTCACCTCGCGCAGCGACTACGTCTCGAACCACCTGATGTTCCTGGTCCTCGAGCGGCGTCGCGGCGTGCGGCTCGAGGTGGTGCGCGATGCGCCGGAAGGCGGCATCGACGCAGCGGCGCTCGAGGAGACCTTGGCCCGGCTCGAGCGCAGCCGGCAGGCGAAGCTCGTGTCGCTGAGCTGGATGCCGACCAATTCGGGGTTGCTGCAGCCGGCGGCGGAGGTCGGCGCGCTCTGCCGCGCCTACGGGGTCGACTACCTGCTCGACGCCTGCCAGGTGGTCGGGCAGCGCTGCGTCGACGTCGCGGCCCTCGGCTGCGATCTCCTCGCCGCCACCGGCCGCAAGTACCTGCGGGGGCCGCGCGGCACCGGGTTCCTCTGGGTCTCGCGGCGTCTGCTCGACAGCGGGCGTCATCCGATGGCGCTGGATCTCGCCGGCGCCGAGTGGACGGCGCCGAAGGGCCTGGAGCTACGTTCCGACGCCCGGCGTTTCGAGAGCTGGGAGCGTTCCTACGCGCTCTTCCTGGGGCTCGGCGCCGCGGCGCGCTACGCCCTCGAAGTCGGCCTGTCCCGGGTCGCCGAGCGCAGCGCCATGCTCGCGGCGGCATTGCGGCAGCGTCTGGGCGCCATCCCCGGCGTCGAGCCGCTCGATCGCGGCAAGAGCCTCGGCGCCATCGTCAGCGTGGCGATCGGCGGCGGCGAACCGGGCAGCGCCCGTCGCCTGATGGAGCGCCTGCGCCGGCGCTCGATCCACACCAGCGTCACCGAGCGCGGCAGCGCCCTCTACGAGTTCGATCGCCTCGGGGTCCAGGAAGCGCTGCGGCTGTCGCCGCACTACCTGAACACCGAGGACGAGATCGAAGCGGCGGCGGAGGCGGTGGAGGAGTTGCTGTAGGGGAGAGCTGGCGTCGGCGCCGGCCTGATTGGGGCAACCCGCGGTGCGGCGCGCCAGAAAGCGGTGCTCCGGGGCCAAAGGCTTCCTAGGCTCGACGCCCGGCTCAGCCCGAGAGCATCCAGGAGAGCGCGGAGGCCAGGCGGTCGCGGACCGCCGGCGAGCGCCCCGACGCGGGCTCGAGCTCTCCGTGGCACGGCACCAGTCGCTCGATCGGCCAGGCCAGGAGCTCGCGGCAGCTGGCAGCGGCGGCGGCGCGGTCCTTGACCAGCACGAAGCGCCAGACGCGGCTCTGGGCCAGGCGGCCGTGCACGCCCATCAACCGCAGTCCGAGGTGGGCCGTCACGCCGCTGGGTGAGAGGAGGTTGAAGACCAGGTCGGCGACCAGGAGGGTGGCGGTCGCGGGGTGGAAGAAGACCGACTCGTTCATGACCGGAGCGCCGTCGATCGGCAGTCGTTCGAGCACGCCCCGCCAATCACCGTCGCCGTCGTCGAGCTCGCCGTCGAAGCGCAGATCGGAACGCTTGGCGGCCAGGCCCGGCGCTCCGTAGAGCCTGGCTTCGGGCGCGTGGCGCTGCAGCTCGGGGATGAAGAGGTGGTGGAAGCAGTTGGGAGCCACCAGCACGGTGACCTCGCCGAGCTCGCGCAGCTGGTCGGCAGCGGCGGCGCTGAGCGGCACCGGAGAGTGGCAGAGCAGGCGGCCACCGCCCAGCGCGACCACCGTCATCCGGGTGGGCAGGCGCAAGCCCGCCGCCAGCACCATCGGATAGTCGACCACCCAGACGCCCTCGTCGACCGGCACGACGCGTTGGTCTTCGGGTGCTGGTGCGTGAGGCATCTTCGGGGCGACTCCGGTCGGTGGTCGACGGACGGGGCGGGCCGGTGACGTCGCCGCATGTTAGCGGTCGGCGCCGGTCGCCGGTCACGGTCTGGGAGAATGGGCCATGACCTCTGTCGCGACGAGACAACTGCAGCAGGAGAGACCCTTGTACGACCGATCCCCCGAGCGACTCCCCCGTACCCCCGGCGAGCCCCCGGTCGCACGGACGCGGCGCCTGGCCGCCCTGCTGACCCCCCTCGCGCACGGCGTCGCCCTAGCGTTCGTCGCGGTCGCCGCCACCACCGTCCCCGGCGTTGCCCAGGAGTCCCCGGGCCCTGGCCGGCTGCTCGGCTTCGACGCCGCGCGCTCCGCCGAGCAGCTGCAGCGCGAGGCCGGTCTCGACGCCGCGATCGCGACGCTCGACGAAGCCGGCGAGATCGATTCGTGGGTGCGGTCGATGACCGTGCGGCCGCACCACGTCGGCGCGCCGCAGACCGAGGAGAACGCGCGCTGGATGCTCGAGCGCTTCCGCGAGTGGGGCTTCGAGGCCGAGATCGAGACCTTCCACGTGCTGGTGCCGTTCCCCGAGGTGCGCCGCCTCGAGCTGCTGGCGCCGACTCCGTTCGTCGCCGGCCTCGAGGAGGCGGCGGTCGCCGGCGACTCCACCTCGCGGCTCGCCGTCGACACCGGACTTCCGCCGTTCAACGCCTACTCGGCCGACGGCACGGTCGAAGGGGAGCTGGTCTACGTCAACCAGGGCGTTCCGCGCGACTACGAGGAGCTCGAGCGTCGCGGCATCTCGGTCGAGGGCAAGATCGTCATCGCGCGCTACGGCGGCTCGTGGCGCGGTATCAAGCCCAAGGTCGCCGCAGAGCACGGGGCCATCGGCTGCATCATCTTCAACGATCCGCTCGACGACGGCTACTTCCAGGGCGGCCAGTATCCCGACGGCGCCTTCAAGCACCCCAGCGCGGTGCAGCGCGGCTCGGTGCTCGACATGCCGCTGCGGCCGGGCGATCCGCTGACGCCGGGCGTCGGCGCCACCGAGGAGGCCGAGCGGCTCGATCGCTCCGAGGCCGAGACGATTCTCACCATCCCGGTACTGCCGATCTCCGCCCAGGACGCCCAGCCGCTGCTGGCGGCGATGGCGGGCCCGGTGGCGCCGGAGAGCTGGCGCGGAGCGCTGCCGGTCACCTACCGCATCGGGCCGGGTCCGGCGAGGGTGCGTCTCGAGCTGCGCTTCGACTGGGGGCTGCGGCCGGCGCACAACGTGATCGCGCGCCTGCGCGGCAGCGAGCTGCCGGATCAGTGGGTGGTGCGCGGCAACCACCACGACGCCTGGGTGATCGGCGCCCGCGATCCGATCTCCGGCCTGGTGGCCCTGCTCGCCGAGGCGCGGGCGGTGGGCGAGCTGGCGAGATCCGGCTGGCGGCCGCGGCGCAGCATCGTCTACGCCGCCTGGGACGCCGAGGAGCCTGGTCTGCTGGGCAGCACCGAGTGGGCCGAGCACCACGCCGAGGAGCTGCGGCGCAAGGTCGTCGCCTATGTCAACTCCGACTCCAACAGCCGCGGATTCCTCTACGCCGGCGGCTCGCACGCCCTCGAGACCCTGGTCGCCGGCGCCGCGGAGGGCGTCGAGGACCCGCAGACTGGAGTCTCGGTGGCCGAGCGGCGGCGGGCCGCGCGCGCCGCCGCCGGCGAGCCCGAAGAGACGCTGCGCCTTTCCGCACTCGGGTCCGGCAGCGACTACACGCCGTTCCTGCAGCACCTCGGCATCGCCTCGCTCAATCTCGGCTTCGGTGGCGAGGGGAACGGCGGCGAATACCACACCGCCTTCGACTCGTACGACTTCTACCGCCGCTTCGTCGATCCCGAGTCGCGCTACGCCGCCACGCTCGCCCGGCTGGCGGGCCGGGTGGTGCTGCGTCTCGCCGACGCCGACGTGCTGCCTTTCGACTTCACCAGGACCGCGGCGACGGTCGCGGGCTACCTCGACGAGGTGGAGAAGCTCATCGCGGGCGAGCGCGACCGCGTCGAGAAGCGCAACCGGTTGATCGAGAAGGGCCACCTCGTCCTCGCCGCCGACCCCACCGAGACCTTCGTACCTCCCGAGGTGGAACCGCGGGTCCCCTATCTCGACTTCTCGCCGCTGCACAATGCGGTGGCGACGTTGGAGGCGGCGGCGGCCGAGGTCGATCTGGCGGTTCTCACGAGACTCGATGCCGAGCGCAGAGCAGATCTCGACGAGGCGATCTACCGGTCGGAGCGGCTGTTCACAGACGACGAGGGACTGCCGCGCAGACCGTGGTTCCGGCACCAGATCTACGCCCCGGGCTTCTACACCGGCTACGGCGTCAAGACCCTGCCGGCGGTGCGCGAGGCGATCGAGGAGCACGCCTGGGAGGAGGCCCAGGCCGGCATCCGGATCACCGCCGAGCGCATCCGTGAGTTCGCGGAGTCGGTGGAGGAGGTCGCCGCGGCGGCCGGCGCAGGGCCGGGGCGGCAGCCGGACTGATCGCCGCGACGTCGCCGTGCGACCTGGTTACCGGGGATCGTGCGGGTGGGCCGGGGCGCGGCGCCGATAGTCGACGGGCAGCGGCGTCTCCTCGTGCACCGCCTCGCGCCCGCGCGCGAGGAACTGGTCGACCTTCGCGGCGTGGGCCCGGATCAGCTCGACCACGTCGGGATCCTCCGAGGTCTCGGTGACCCGGACCCCGTCCTCGAGCGCTTCGATGGTCATCTCGATCTCGTCGTAGCGATCGAAGATCTCGGCGAACAGCGGATCCCAGTCTCGGATCCGGCCGCCGCTCTCCAGCAGGGCTTTCATCTCGCGGACGTGCAGTTCGAGAGCGCGGGCCGCGTCGCGGTTGTGCGGGCTGCGTGTCGTGGTCATCACCCCGCCCTCGACATTCTCCACCTGACGCACGATGTCGCTGCGGTACCGGTGGACGAGTTGCATCGCGTTGCGCATCACGCCGTGGTTGCCGCCGTGCATGCCGCCGCCGGCTCGGCCGCTGTCCATGTGGCTGCAGCCTCGCTCTTCCGAGGCGCCCGTGCCGCCCTCGTGACCACACTGCTGCCGCGTGGAACCGCCGTGCTGCGAACCTTCGTGGCAGCAGGCCGCGCCCGCTCGGGGGTCGGCCCGTTGTGCCTGGCCCCCCGACCAGGGGGCCAGAAGCGCCAGCACGAGGAGGATCGGAGTGACGGACACGGCGGCTGGCCCCGACCGTTGGCTGGCCAGGTGTCGTCTTGATCGGTGCGTGGCTGCGGCGAGCCTGGGAGTGTTCTCTCTGCAGACGTCGGGCGTGGTCATCTGGAACTCCTGGTGCAAAACGGTGGCTCGATGGGTCCGTGACCGGCCACCGTGGGGTGGTCTTCCCTCTCTGAGAGGCCGACCCGGGAGTCGAGGTTCCCGCCGCAATGGGGTGGCGAGGCGGCCTGCTAGCTCTCGAACCAGCGGTCGAGCACCAGCAGCGTCCAGACCTGCTCGTTGTTGTGCGGCCTGATCTCCGGTGAGGCCAGCACGCCGCGACGGTGCAGGCGGTCGAGTGCCTGGCGCAGGATCTCCGGCTGGCGCTCGGCCCAACGCTTGACCGGCATCGAGAAGCCGATCTTGGGGCGCTCGTAGGCGGATTCCGGGATCCGTCCCCGCAGGTAGCGCCGCACCACCCGTTTGCCGCGCTCGGCGTCGCTGAGCAGGTGGTCGGGCAGGGCGAGCGCGAACTCGACCAGGCGGCGGTCGACGAACGGCGGCCTGGCCTCGAGCGAGACCGCCATGGTGGCGCGGTCGACCTTGGTCAGCATGTCGTCGACCAGGTAGCCGTGCAGGTCGGCCCACTGCAGGCGCTTGAGCGGCGGCAGCTCGTGGCGCCAGTTACGGCGAAAGTGCCAGAGATCGTCGTACCCGTCGTCGTGGTCCGTTCCCCCGGCCCAGCCGCCGGTTGCGTCGACCAGATCGGGGTGGATCAGGTCGCGTTTCTGCAGTGGCGTGAACGGCCCGAGGAACATCGCATAGCGCTCGAGGCCGTGGGCCAGGCGGCGCTGCGCCGAGCGCGAAGCGGCGCTGAGCGCCGGCAGCCAGCGCAGCGCCAGGTGGTGGTGCAGCCTGGCGCGCTGCCTCGGCGCCTTGCGGTACCAGTGGTAGCCGCCGAAGAGCTCGTCGCCACCCTCGCCGCTCAGCACCACCTTCACCTGCTCGCTCGCCAGGCGCGCCACCAGGTGCATCGGCCAGGCGCCGTGGTCGCCGAACGGTTCGTCGTAGAGCGCCGGGAAGCGCTCCAGCGCGGCCGCGAGATCGATGCCGTCGGCCTGCCGGTGGTGGTGGTCGGTGCCGAGGTGCGCGGCGACCTCGGCGGCGATCGCCGACTCGTCGTGCGAACGCACGTCGAATCCGAGGGTGAAGGTACGGGTTCGGCCGTCGCCGTCCCGCTCGCTGCGACCGTCGCACAGCGCCGTGGTGACGGCGCTCGAATCGATGCCGCCGCTGAGGAAGACGCCGTACGGGACGTCGGAGAGGGTGTGCTCCCGCACCACCTGCCGGAAGAGCGGCGCGAAGGCCTCCGCCGCCTCGTCGAGGCTCGCCGGGCCGTCGCCCGCGGCCGGATCGGTCCTCGGGCTCCAGAAGCGCTCGATGCGGGTGCCGTCGCCCGGCGTCCAGTGGAACAGGTGGCCGGGGGGTAGCTTCTCGATGCCGCGGTAGATCGTCTTCGGCGTCGGCACGTACTTGTAGGTGAAGACGTCGCGCACGCTGGTGAGATCGACCTCCGGCCGGGCCAGGGCATGCGGAGGTGGCTCGGCCTGCGCCAACGCCTTGATTTCGGAGGCGAAGGCGAGGCCGCCGTGGGGCAGTCGCCGAAGCAGCATCGGCTTGATGCCGAGCGGGTCGCGGGCTCCGAAGCCGACGCGGCGCCGCCGATCCCAGACGAAGAAGGCGTACATGCCCTCGAGGTGCTCGACGCAGCGCGGCCCGTGGTCGCGATAGAGCAGAAGCAGCGCTTCGCTGTCGCACTCGCTGCGCAGTTCGCTCCGGTAGCGCTGCCGCAGCTCGGGGAAGTTGTAGATTTCGCCGTTGTAGACCAGCACGTGGTCGCCCCGCTCCATCGGCTGGTGCCCGGCCGGCGTCGGGTCGAGAATGGCGAGACGCCGATGCCCGAGAACAACATCCCAACCATCGTTCCCGCCGGGGCGGCGTCGCCGCTCGCTCCAGAGGCCACCGTCGTCCGGTCCGCGGTGGCGCAGCAGCTCGGTCATTCGCTGGACCGTGGCCTCGTCGGCCGAGTGGCCGAGCATGCCTGCGATGCCGCACATGGACGATCCTCTGCGGAGCGGGGAGTGGCGGGAGTGGCGCGTGGGCGGTTGGTGGGCAGAGAGCCTGTCGCGCGTGCTCGGGCGGCGAGGTCCCAGTCGGTCGCCAGCATAGTGCACGACCCGAGGAAGCGAATCCGGCGGCGGTCCGGCTCTGCTGCGAGGTGGAAACGCACCGATGACGGCTGAATCGGGCCGGCCGCTGCGCGGCCTCGATCGCGTCGGCTTCTGGCTGCTATGGAGCTCGATCTTCGCGCTCTTCGGAATCGCCCTGGCCAACGGGCTGCTGGCTCTGGCGGTGCTCGCCGCCGTCGCCTTCGTGGTGGCCGGCGGTGGCGTCGAGCCGGCGCGCTGGCCACGCCAGGCGACGCCTCTGGCGTGGGCGCTCCTCGCCTACGCGAGCTGCCTCGTGCTCTCCGGTGCGATGTCGCTGCGGCCGGCGGTCTCCATGGGCAGTGTCGCCTCGGATCTGTTCACCCTCACGACCCTGCCACTGGTGCTCTTCTGGGTGCGCTCACCGCGCGACGTGGAGCGGCTCGCCGGAGCGATCCTGGCGCTCGGGACGCTGGCCTCGGTCTTCGGCATCGGTCAGGCGTTGGCGCTGGGTCTCGGCGACCTCGAGCGTCGGCCGCCGAGCCTCTTCTCGCACTACATGACCCACTCCGGCGTGCTGGTCATCGCGCTGTGCCTGGCCCTGGCCCGCTGGTCGACGCGCGACGCCGGATCGCGCGGCCTGCTGCGCGGTGGCAGCGGCCGCGTCGCAGCCGCTGCGCTGGTCGGCCTGTTCTCGGTGGCGCTGCTGCTGACGCTGACCCGCGGCGCCTGGATCGCGGCGGCGGCGGTGGGCTTCGTGGTGCTGGTGCTGCGGGCGCGTCGCCTGCTGCCGTTCCTGGCCGTGGCGCTGGTGCTCTCAGGGCTCCTGCTTTCGCAGTGTGCCCCCGAGTACTGGCAGCGAGCCCGCTCGATCACCTCGGTCGACGACGAATCGAACTACGACCGGCTGTGCATGTTGTGGGCCGGCGCCGAGATCGTGCGCGATCGCCCGGTGCTGGGTCTGGGTCCCGATCTGGTCGCCGACTACTACCCGATCTACCGCCATCCGACCGCCCCGCGCCCGGTGGTCAAGCACCTGCACAACACCTACGTGCAGCTCGCCGCGGAGGCCGGCCTGGCGACCCTGTGCGCCTACCTGCTGTTCATCGGCGCCGGCTGCTGGCTGGCCTTCCGCCTGCTGCGCCGGGCTCGCAGCGCCTCGGCGAGCGAGTCCGAGGCGACGACAGGCGCGAGCGGGGATCGCGCCGACTGGATCGTCTTCGCCTGCCTGCTGACCCTCGGCACCTTCTCGTTCGCCGGCCTGTTCGAGGCCAACTGGCGCGACACCGAGATCCAGCGCCTGGTGCTGGTGGTGTTGGCGCTGCCGGTGGCGATCGCCCGGCTGCGCGAGAATGGGCGGGACGTCGGTTCGCAGGGGTGAACCGCCGGCTGCCGGGAGCGGTGGCGGACGATGGCCGCTCACGGCCTGCGCGCGTCGAAGTGCTCGCACCGATCTTCGGGCGTAGCGTGGCCGATGCGACGAGTGCTCTCGGCCTGGCCTCGAGAACGCCCTCACGGCATGCGCGCGTAGTCCGTCATCTTGGTGAAGGTCACCGGCGGCTTGCGGTAGCCGAGGATGTCCTCCAGCTCGTCGAAGAAGTTGATGCCGGCGCCGAGGTCGATGTCGGCGCCGGTGAACTGGGCCGGGTGCTGGTGCCCGGCGGCGTGGGCGAGAGCCAGCAGCTCCTTGCGGAAGCTCTTGAGGTAGCGCTCCGTGCGGATCGCCTTGCCCTCGACGTCGAGACCGGCCTGCAGCCAGCGGTTCTGGGTGGCGACGCCGGCCGGGCAGTGGTTGGTGTGGCACTTCTGCGCCTGGATGCAGCCGATGGCCAGCATCGCCTCGCGTGCCACCTGGATCAGGTCGCAGCCCATCGCGAAGGCGACCGCGGCGCGGTCGGGAAAGCCGAGCTTGCCGCTGCCGATCCACACCACCCGATCGGTCATGCCGCCGTCGAGGAAGGTGCGGTAGACGCGCTTGAAGCCGACGTTGAAGGGCAGCGAGACGTGGTCGGCGAAGGTCATCGGCGCCGATCCCGTGCCGCCCTCACCGCCGTCGACGGCGATGAAGTCGGGGCCGCAGCGGCGCTGCTTCATGCGCGCGCACAGCTCCTTCCAGAAGCCCTGATCGCCGACCGCCGACTTGATGCCGACCGGCAGCCCGGAGACCTCCGCCATGCGCTCGATGAAGTCGATCAGTCCGTCGACGGTGTCGAAGCCGGTGTGGGCGTTGGGGGAGATGCAGTCGACCCCCATCGGGATGCCGCGGATGCGCGAGATCTCGGCGGTGATCTTCTTCGCCGGCAGGATGCCGCCCTTGCCCGGCTTGGCTCCCTGGGAGAGCTTGAGCTCGAGGGCCCGCACGTCGGGGTGGTTCTGGCACACCTCACCGAGGCGGTCGAAGTCGAGCTCGCCGTCCGCGGTGCGGGCGCCGAAGTAGCCGGTGCCGAGCTGGTAGACGAGCTCGGCGCCCTGCAGGTGGTAGGGCGAGATGCCTCCCTCGCCGGTGTTGTGGTACGCCGACGCGGCGCGGCAGCCGAGGTTGATCGCTCGCACCGCCCGCTCTCCGAGCGAGCCGAACGACATCGCCGAGACGTTGACCACCGACATCGGGCGGTAGGGGCGTCTCCGGTCGTTGACCTCGCCGAAGATCTTGAGCGACGGCACCAGGGTCGGATCGTCCTCGAACAGGATCGCCTTGTGACTGGGGAAGGGGAAGGCGCTGTGCTTGAGGATCGGGTAGCCGGGCACGTCGAGGATCTCGGTGGTGCCGAAGCCCTGGTTGGTGTTCTGGTCCTTCGCCGAGGTGTAGACCCAGCGCCGCTCGTTGCGGGTGAACGGGGTCTCCTCCTTGTCGTTGGCGACCCAGTACTGGCGCATCTCCGGCCCGATCATCTCGAGCAGGTAGCGGAAGTGTCCGACGAAGGGGTAGTTGTGGAGGATCGTGTGCTTGCGCTGCAGGACGTCGTAGACGGAGACGGCGAGCACCACCGTCACCGCGAGGACCAGCGTCGCGAGGAAGGGATGCGCGGCGATCAGGGCGAGAGTCTGGGAGGCCACGCGGGTACGCTAGCAGTCGAAACGAGGATCCTCGGGAGGCATCGGTGACGGCGGGTCGAAGGGGAGAGCACGCCCAGAACGGTGGAGCCGGGGTCACCGACCGCCAGCGCGGCCTCTACCGCGGCCGCCCGGTGGCGCGGGTCTTCGAGCGCGACGGCTGGATCGTGCTGGTCGGCAAGTCGGCCAGCGACAACGACGTGCTCACCTTCAAGCTCGGCCGGCCCTACGACTTCTGGCTGCACGCCAGCGGAGTCTCCGGCTCGCACGTCGTGGTGCTCAACGAGGAGCGCGCCAGTCGTCTGCCGCGCGAGGTGGCGGAGGCTGCCGCCGGTCTCGCCGCCGGCTACTCGAAGGCGCGCGCCGGCGGCCAGGTCGCGGTGCACCTGGCGCAGTGCAGTGACGTCTCGAAGCCCCGCGGCGCGGCGGCGGGCAAGGTCGCGCTGAGGCGCTACGAGACGGTGAAGCAGCGGCCGCTGCGCGAGCTGCCCTGATCCCGGACGGCCGAGGAGCGACGGTCCGGGGGGTCTACTCCTCGCGCAGAGCCTCGGTGGGCAGGATGCGCGCCGCCCGCCAGGCGGGCAGAGCCGCCGCCAGCGCGCCGGTGAGCAGCAGCCCGCCGGCGACGACCACCCAGACCCGTGGATCGCTCCTGGGCACCTGGAAGAGCGAGGCTTCGATCAGACGGGTGAAGGCCGCCGCGCCGAGCGCCCCGACGAGCAGTCCCACCGCGGTGATCAGGACGCCACCGCGCACGATCATCGCCAGCACCGAGCCGCGGTCGGCGCCGAGCGCCATGCGCACCCCGATCTCGCGCCGTCGCTCCGAGACCGAGTAGGCCATCAGTCCGCCGATCCCGGCCGCCGCCAGGGCCAGCGCGATGGCGGCGAAGCCGCCGAGCAGGGTGGCGGTGAGCCGCGGTGCCGCGAGGTGCTCGCGCCGTCGCTCCTCGAGTGCCTCGATGTTGGAGATCGGTTGCTGCGGGTCGACGCCGTGCACCGCCGCCTTCAGGGTCTCGGCGTGGGCCAGTGGCGAAGACGCCGTGCGCACCAGCAGCCGCGAGGCGAAGCCGGCCTGTGCCAGCGGCACGTAGAGCTCGTCGGCGGCGGCGCTGTCGAGCCCGTACTGACGGACGTCTCCGACCACTCCCACGATGGAGATCCAGCTCTCGCCGCCGTCGAGCGAGATCCGTCGGTTGAGGGGATCCCGGTCGGACCAGTAGCGCTCGGCGAGCGACTGGTTGACGATCGCCACCGCCGGCGCCTCGGCGTCGTCGCGCGACGAGAAGTCCCTGCCGGAGAGCAGCGGGATCTCGAGCGTCTCGAAGTAGCCGGTCGACGCGGTGCGCAGGTCGAGCTGCGGGGCCCGCTGGCCGTCCTCGAGCGGGCGTCCCTCGATCACGAAGGCCTGATTCGACGGGCCCTGGTCCGACAGCGGCGAGTAGATGCCCGCCGCCGCCGAGACGATCCCGGGTCTTGCGCGGAGCTCTGCGAGGGTGCGCTCGAAGAAGTCGATGCGGTCGGCGGCCTCGGTGTACCTGCTCCAGTTGAGGCTCACCTCGGCGGTGAGCACCCCTTCGGGATCGAAGCCGAGATCGACCCGCTGCAGCTCGCCGAGCGAGCGCAGCAGCAGGCCGGCGCCGACCAGCAGCACCGCCGACACCGCGACCTGCAGGGCGATCAGCGCGCCGCGCAGGTGCTGCCGGCCGCCGGTACCGCCGCGTCCTCCCTGGCGCATGGCGTCGGCGACACCGCGGCGCAGCGACAGCCAGGAGAGCAGGGTGGTGATCCCGGCGGTGATCAGGGCGAGCAGCAGCGCGAAGGCGAGCACCCAGGGCCCGGCGTCGACCAGCGGTGCGCGAGCGGTGAAGCGGGCGAGGAAGTCGCGGAAGAAGCCGAGGGATCCGAAGGCGATGGCGGCGCCGACGGCGGAGCCGGCGAGCGCCAGGGTGGCGCCCTCGAGCAGGCCGTGGCGCACGATCAGTCCTCGTCCGGCGCCGAGGGCGGAGCGCAGCGCCAGCTCGTGCGAACGGCGCATCATGCGGGCGAGTGACAGGTTGGCGACGTTGGCGCAGGCGATCAGCAGCACCAGGATCGAGGTCGCGGCGAGCACTGCGAGGGCGCCGCGGGCGCCCTGAACCAGCTCCGAGCGCAGCTGCCTGGCGGCGAAAGCGAGACCCTGGTCGGCAGGGTAGACGTCGGGGTGGGCGCCGGCGAAGCGATCGGCGAGCACGGCGACGTCGCTCTGCGCCGCCTCGAGGGAGGAGCCATCGCCGAGGCGGCCGAAGACCGTGAGGCCGCGGAAGGCATTGCGGTTCTCCTCCATCCGCCGCTGTGCGGCAGCGCGGAACGGGCAGGCGACGGTGGGCATGTAGACGTCGTGCTCGGCCGGGAACTGCGGGATCGCCGGCAGCACGCCGACCACCGTGTGCGGCTTGTCATTCATCTCGAAGCTGCGCCCGACGACGCTCTCGTCGCCGCCGAAGTTCTGCTGCCAGAAGCCGTGGCTGAGGATCAGGACCGCCTCGGCGCCCTCGTTCTCGTCGCTGGCGAGGAAGCCGCGACCGTGGACCGGGGTGATGCCGAGCAGGTCGAAGAAGCTCGACGAGACGACGCCGGTCGAGACCCGCAGCGGCTCCTCCTGGCCCAGCAGGGTGAAGGTCATCGCGTGGTACTCGGCCAGCGACGCGAAAGCCGTCGACTGCTCGCGCAGCTCGAAGAACTCCTTGATCGAGAACGGGCGCTCGTTCTCGCCGGCGCGATCGCTCTGCTCGAGCACCACCAGACGGTCGCTGTCGGCGTAGGGCAGCGGGTCGAGCAGGATCCCGTGCACCAGGCTGGCGACCGTGGTGGTGGCACCGATGCCGAGCGCCAGCACCAGGATCACGGTGAGGGTGTAGAGCGGCGCGCGGCGCAGGCTGCGCGCCGTGAGCCGCCACTCGGCGACGAGGGACTGCAGATTGCTCATCGGGCCTCCCGGAGGACTCTGCCGACGCCGCGTCAGGCGGCCGCCGGATCGACTCGGGCCCCGGAAGCGCCGCCCGACTCTCGGCTCCGGGGTGGGTCAGGAGCCGATCGGGTGCCAGGTGGTCTTGACTTCCTGGGTCTCGAGGATCAGGTACGGATTCTCGAGCTCGGGGTTCGACCAGTCTCGCTCGGGGTGGTGCACGAAGCGCTTGAGATTGTCGACCGCCTCGCGCTCTGCCTTCTGGCGCAGGTCCGAGTCGCCGCCGCAGAGCACCAGCGCGTTGACGTCGCGGTGGGAGGCGAAGTGCGGCAGCAGCTCTTCGCGCTGCCCGGTCAGCAGGTTCACCACGCCGCCGGGAAGGTCCGAGGTGTGCAGCACCTCTCCGAAGGTGATCGCGCTCAGCGGGCCGTGCGCCCCCGCCAGCGCCACGACGGTGTTGCCGCCGACGACGATCGGCGCCAGCACCGAGACCAGGCCGAGCAGGCGGGACTCGTCGGGTGCGACGGCGGCGACGACGCCGGTCGGCTCGAGGATCGAGAAGTTGAAGTGCGACGAGGCGACCGGGTTGACGCTGCTGAACACCTGCTGGACCTTGTCGGCCCAGCCGGCGTAGTACACGAGTCGGTCGACCGCGGCGGCGACCTCGGCGCTCGCCTCGGCGGCGGCGAGGCCCTCGATGCGCAGCTCCTCCTCGAACTGGGCCGCTCTGCCCTCGAGCATCTCGGCGGCGCGGTAGAGGATCTGCGCCCGGTTGTAGGCGGAGCGCCTCGCCCATCCGGCCTGGGCGGCGCGCGCCTGCACCACCGCGTCGCGGAAGTCCTTGCGCGAGGCGCGGCAGATGTTGGCGTAGGGGCGTTCTCCGCTGGCCGGGTCGGGGAAGGGCAGACTGCGACCCGACTCGGTGCGCGGGAACTGGCCACCGACGTAGAGCTTGTAGGTCTTCTCGACGCGCCCCCGCACTGCGGCGGTCGATCCGCCGGTCTCGCGGTGCAGCGGCTCGAGGGGCGCGGGTTCGAGGGTCGGGGCAGTGGGCTTGCTGTCGCTCACGACGCGCCTCCCGGGATCGGGCTTCCGTCGCTGCCGCCGGCAGCGGCGAGACGCACGTACTCGGCGAGGCCGTGCAGGCCGCCTTCGCGGCCCATGCCGCTCTCCTTGTAGCCGCCGAACGGCGCGGTGGGATCGAACTTGTTGTAGGTGTTGGCCCAGAGCACGCCGGCGCGGATCTGGCTGGTGACCCGGAACGCCTTGGCGCCCTTGTCGGTCCACACGCCGCCGGAGAGGCCGTAGGGCGTGTTGTTGGCCTTGGCGATCGCCTCGTCGACGGTGCGGAAGGTCTGCACCGTGAGCACCGGGCCGAAGATCTCCTCACGCACCACGCGGTGCGACTGGGCGGCGCCGAGGAAGAGCGTCGGTCGGCACCAGTAGCCGCGCTCGGGCAGCGGGCAGCTGGTCTGGAAGAGCTCGGCGCCTTCGGTCTGGCCGACCTCGATGTAGGTGCGGATGCGCTCCAGCTGCTCGGCCGAGTTGATCGCTCCGATGTCGGTGTTCTTGTCCAGCGGGTCGCCGACGATCAGAGTCTGCATCCGGTCCTGCAGCTTGCGCAGCAGCTGGTCCTGGATCGACTCCTGCACGAACAGGCGCGAGCCGGCGCAGCAGACGTGCCCCTGGTTGAAGAAGATGCCGTTGACGATGCCCTCGACCGCCTGATCGATCGCCGCGTCCTCGAAGACGAGATTGGCCGCCTTGCCGCCGAGCTCGAGGGTGTAGCGGCGGTCGGTGCCGATCACCGCTTCGCGGATGCGCTTGCCGACCTCGGTCGAGCCGGTGAAGGCGATCTTGTCGAGGCCGGGATGGCGGGCGAGTGCAGCGCCGGTGCCGCCGGCACCGGTGACCACGTTGACGACGCCCGGCGGCAGGTCGGCCTCCGCGAAGATCTCGCACAGCACCAGCGCGGAGAGCGACGTCGTCTCGGCCGGTTTGAGCACCACGGTGTTGCCGGCGGCGAGGGCGGGCGCGATCTTCCACGCCGCCATCAGCAGGGGGAAGTTCCACGGGATGATCTGGCCGGCGACGCCGAGAGCCCGCGCCGAGCGCCCCGGGAAGGCGTAGCCCAGCTTGTCGGCCCAGCCGGCGTAGTAGAAGAAGTGCGCCGCCACCAGCGGCAGATCGACGTCGCGCGACTCGCGGATCGGCTTGCCGCCGTCGAGCGACTCGAGCACCGCCAGCTCGCGCGAGCGCTCCTGGATGCGACGGGCGATACGGTAGAGCGCCTTGCCGCGCTCGCGCCCCGACATCCGTCCCCACGGCCCGTCGAGCGCCTTCCGGGCCGCCTGCACCGCCAGATCGACGTCGTGCTCGTCGGCCTCGGCGACGTGCGCCAGCTCCGCTTCGCTCGAGGGATCGATGCTGGGGAACCAGGAGCCGCTGTGCGGTGTCCGCCACTCGCCGCCGATCCACAGGTCGTAGCGCTCGCGCAGCCGCACGATGTCGCGGCTCTCGGGCGCCGGGGCGTACGACCAGTCAGTGTCGAAGTCGAGCTTGTGGGGGTGCTCGTGGGAGTCCGGCGGCGCCTCGGTGTCGCCGCGCGCGGCGGAATCGTTCATCGGTTCAGTCTAGCCCGGAAAACTCATGAGCCGTTTACTGCGCCCGTGGAGGCATTCCGTCTGACGGGCGCCTCCACGGGCTCGCTACGGCGTTCATGAATGATCCGGGCTGGCGCGGCAGGTGCGGGTGCGTCGTGCGGAGAGAGGAGGGGCGTCCGCTTGACGGGACACCCCCACCCAGCCTCCCCCTGAAGGGGGAGGAGCCGGATGCCGGCGGTTCCGAGGAAGTTGCTTGACGGGACACCCCCACCCAGCCTCCCCCTGAAGGTCTCTGCTTCACGCGACACCCCCACCCTCCCCTCCCCCTAGGGGGAGGAGCCAGATAGCGGTTCCGAGGAAGTGCGTGTCTACGAGTAGATCTCGCCGCCTTTGTTGCGGAACTCCTCGCTCTTCTCCTTCATCCCGAGCTGGATCACCTCGTCGGTGGAGCGTTCCTGCTGGGCGGCGTAGTCGCGGATCTGCTGGGTGATCTCCATCGAGCAGAACTTGGGGCCGCACATCGAGCAGAAGTGCGCCACCTTGGCGCTCTCCTTGGGCAGCGTCTCGTCGTGGAACGAGCGCGCCCGCTCGGGGTCGAGCGAGAGGTTGAACTGGTCCTCCCAGCGGAACTCGAAGCGCGCCTTGGAGACCGCGTTGTCGCGTGCCTGCGCCGCCGGGTGTCCCTTGGCGAGATCGGCGGCGTGGGCGGCGATCTTGTAGGTGATCACCCCTTCGCGCACGTCGTCGCGGTTGGGCAGCCCGAGGTGCTCCTTGGGCGTCACGTAGCAGAGCATCGCGGTGCCGAACCAGCCGATCATCGCGGCACCGATGCCCGACGTGATGTGGTCGTAGCCCGGGGCGATGTCGGTGGTCAGCGGTCCGAGGGTGTAGAACGGCGCCTCGTCGCACCACTCGAGCTGCCTGGTCATGTTCTCGCGCACCATGTGCATCGGAACGTGACCGGGGCCCTCGTTCATCACCTGGACGTCGAACTGCCAGGCGCGCCGGGTGAGCTCGCCCTGCGTCTTCAGCTCGGCGAACTGCGCCTCGTCGTTGGCGTCCTCGATCGAGCCGGGACGCAGGCCGTCGCCGATCGAGAACGAGACGTCGTAGGCGGCCATGATCTCGCAGATCTCGTCCCAGTGGGTGTAGAGGAAGTTCTCCTGGTGGTGCGCCAGGCACCACTTGGCGAGGATCGAGCCGCCGCGGCTGACGATGCCGGTCCGCCGCTCGGCCGTGAGCGGTACGTAGCGCAGCAGCACACCGGCGTGGATGGTGAAGTAGTCGACCCCCTGCTCGGCCTGCTCGATCAGGGTGTCGCGGTAGATCTCCCAGGTGAGCTCCTCGGGGGCGCCGCCGACCTTCTCGAGCGCCTGGTAGATCGGCACCGTGCCGATCGGCACCGGCGCGTTGCGCAGGATCCACTCGCGGGTCTCGTGGATGTTCTTGCCGGTCGACAGGTCCATCACCGTGTCGGCGCCCCAGCGGATCGCCCACACCATCTTCTCGACCTCCTCCTCGATCGAGGAGGTGACCGCCGAGTTGCCGATGTTGGCGTTGATCTTCACCAGGAAGTTGCGGCCGATGATCATCGGCTCGAGCTCGGGATGGTTGATGTTGGCCGGGATGATGGCGCGGCCGCGGGCGACCTCGGAGCGCACGAACTCGGGAGTGATCTGGCGCGGGATCGCGGCGCCGAAGCTCTCGCCCGGATGGCGGTGTCCGATGCCGGCGGCGTCCTCGAGCGCCCGCTCGCGCTTCTGGTTCTCGCGCAGGGCGATGAACTCCATCTCCGGCGTCACGATGCCCTGGCGGGCGTAGTGCAGCTGGGTCACTCTACGGCCGGCGCGGGCGCGCAGCGGCGCCCGACGGGCGGTGAAGCGCAGCGCGTCGAGCTTCGGGTCGGCGGCGCGCTGCTGGCCGTAGCGCGAGCTGATGTCGGACAGCTGCTCGACATCGCCGCGGGCCTCGATCCACTGCGAGCGCAGCGCCGGCAGGCCCCGGCGCACGTCGATCTCCACCGCGGGATCGGTGTACGGGCCCGAGGTGTCGTAGACCACCAGCGGCGGGTTCTCCTCGACGATCTGCGGGCCGGCCGTGCTGCCGCTGGCGGTGCGGGGCCCGCCCGCCGTCGTCGGGCTCTGGGCGATCTCGCGCATCGGCACCCGGATCGTCGGGTCCGAGCCCTCGACGTAGATGCGACGCGAGCCCGGCAGCGGGTCGCGGGTGATCAGCGAGCGTTCGCTCGGAATGCGTTCGGCTACGGCCATGGGGTGACCTCCAGAGGGTCGGGAGCTCCGGCGGAGAGGACTCGGCTGTCGATCGTCGCTTCCCTTCGCCGGCATCAACCGGTGTCTCGCGGCGCCGCATCCCCGAGGCTTCGAGTTGCGGTACGGGCCACGACAGGTTCGAGGGCTTCGGCGTGCGTCCCGGCGCCCGAGGACCGTCCTCGGTCGGCGCGCTGCGGGAAACGTCGTCTCAGGCCGTGCTTGCGGCCGCACCCAGCGTGGCAGGCAGTATGACACGCGGTAAGACGTGCGGTCTCGCCGGAGGTGGTGGCGGCCCGTAGGATCGCGGGATGTCCCACCGCGATGCACCGCTCCGGCTGGCGCTGGTCGTCCTGATCGGCGTCACCGGTTGCGCCGGAACTCAGCGCCGCGATGCACCGCCGCCCCAGGCACGCGGCGGCGTGCTCGACGCCCGCCAGTGGTCTCCCGAGCGCGACGGGCCGCTCGAGCTGGCCGGCGAGTGGCGCTTCCACTGGCAGGAGCTGCTGGCGGGCGACGACGCGGCGCGTTGTTTCGCAGCCGCGGAGGAAGCCGACTTCGCCGAGGTGCCCCACACCTGGGACGAGCTCGAGCGCGAAGGCGCGGCACTGCCGGCCGAAGGGTTCGCCACCTACTGCCTCACCGTGCTGCTCGCCGAGCGCGACGAGCCGCTGATGATCTACGTACCGCGCCTGCGCACCGCCAGCGACCTCTGGGTCGACGGCATCCGGGTGGCCCAGAGTGGCCGCGTCGGCACCAGCCGCGGAAGCTCGCTGCCGCGCCGGATCGACCACGTCTCGGCGATCGCGGCGGCACCGCGGATCGAGCTGATGCTGCGGGTCTCCAACTACCACTTCCGCAGCGGCGGGCCGCACAAGGCGATCCGGATCGGCGCGCCGATCGACCTCGAGCCGCTGCCCGACGGACGCTCCGCCGCGCTGACCGCCTTCTTCGTCGGCGCCTTCGTCATCCTCGGCGTCTACCACGTGCTGATGCACCCGCTGCGCCGCCGCGGCATCGGTCCCGTGGCGTTCGGCGGCCTCTGCCTGGTGATGGCGTTGTATCAATTGACGCGCGAGAACAACCTCTTCGCGACGGTCTTCCCCGGCGTCTCCTGGCAGTCCGAGATCCGCCTCGAGTACACGATGTTCGCGCTCAGCGTGACGCTCGCCGCGGTCTTCCTGCGTGCCACCTACCCTCGCGAGGTGTCGCTGGCGTTGGTGCGTGCCTGCGCGCTGCTGCCGGGCCTCTTCGTGGTCGCCACGTGGGCCCTGCCGTTGCTCCTGGTGACCGACCAGGTGCTGCTGGCCTTCCAGCTCTGCTTCGCCGCCCTGGGCGCCTGGGGCGTGCTCTCGATCGCCCGGGCGGCCCGTGCCGGCAGGCCGGGCGCCAGCTGGTTCTTCGTCGGCGGCGGGCTGTGGCTGCTCACCGGCCTGGTCGACGGCCTGCTGCTGCGGGTGGTGCCGAACGCTCCGCGCCTGTTGCCGTTCGGCTTCATGGCGCTGGTCGTCGCGCAGGCCGTGCTGCTGGCGATCGTGCAGGCGCGCTCGGCGACGCGCACCAAGGAGCTGTCGACCTCGCTGCTCAGCCTGGCGTCGGAGAAGCTGGCGCTCGAGCAGGTCGCCTACCGTGATCCGCTGACCGGTCTCGACAACCGGCGCCGCCTCGACCTCGACGTGGAGCGACTGCGCGAGGAGGCGGAACCGGCGTGGGGGTCCTCGACGCCCGACGCGGTCGCTCCTGCGGCGCCCGCTCCGGCGGCCAGCACCGGGACGCGGCCGGTCTCCCTGCTCTACCTCGACGTCGACGACTTCAAGGAGTACAACGACCGCTACGGCCACGAGGTCGGCGACCAGGTGCTGATCGAGATCGCCCGCATCCTGCGCGAAGAGTCGCGTCCCTACGATCTCTCGGTGCGCCTCGGCGGCGACGAGTTCGCGCTGCTGCTGGTCGGAGTCGACGAGGTGGGAGCCAGGGCCCAGGCGCGGCGCCTCGAGCAGAGGCTGGCCGAGCCGATCGACTGCGGCGGTCGCCCGCTGCGCGTCTCGGCGTCGATCGGCACCGCCACGGTGCCCGGCGACCAGGTCGACATCGGCGAGATGCTGCGCCGCGCCGACGCCTCGATGTACCGCCGCAAGGGCGAGCGCAAGAAGGCGAAGTCGGCTTGAGACACGGGTCCTGACGAGTGCCCGGCATCGGCGACGACGTCGTTCTCCGTGACACCCCACCCCAGGCCTCCCCTGAAGGGAAGGGAGCCGGACGCGTGGCACCCCAGCGCTCTCCTGAAGGGAGGGAGCCGGACAAAGGAGACTCACGCCGTGGCGCGCACCCCGATGCGTTCCTCGACCCACTGCGCGGCCGCGAGCAGCTGGGGCACGAAGAGGTCGGGCCGGCGCACGCAGGCGATGTGGTCGGCGTGCACCGGGAAGGCGTGCGCCTCCGGGATGCGGTCGACCAGGCGGCGCTGGCGCTCCGGGGCCACGTGCAGGTCCTGGGTGGTGAGCACCACCGCGGTGGGCACGTCGATCTGGGAGATCCAGCGCTCGGAGTCGAAGGCGGCGACGGCGATTCCGGCTTCGAGGATCGCCACCGGATCGGAGGCGCGGACCTCTTCCTCCAGGCGGCGTCGCGCCTCCGGTGAGAGCCCGCGGGCGGCGATCATCTGCTCGGAGGCGCGCTGCCAGGCGGAGTCGGGCGCCACCCGGGCGGCGAGCGAGACCACCGGGCCGCTGAGGTGGGCGACGCGGCGCAGGCGCTGGTTGGCGAAGCGCGGCGCGGTGGCGCAGAGCACCAGGCCGGAGACACGCGACGGGTGACGACGCCAGGTGAGCTGCGCCACCGCGCCGCCCATCGAGTAGCCGACCGGGATGAAGGCACCGATGTTGAGCCGGTCGGCCACCGAGATCACGTCGTCGGCGCAGCGCTCGAGGCGGAACGAGCCGCCGCTGCCGGCGATGCCGCGACCGTGGCCGCGCTGGTCGAAGGCGACCACGCGGTAGCGGCTGCCCAGCGCTTCGAGTGACGTCGCCCAGTTGAGACGGGCGGTGGCGCCGAGACCGTGCAGCAGGATCAGGGTCGGCGCTCCGCCAGGCCCGTCGATCCGGTGCACGCGGGTCGAGCCGCCGGTGGGCAGCTCGAGGGTCTCTTCGCACCAGGGGCTCATCGGTTGTTGCTGTGCTGGAGGTCGCGCTCGGCGGGGTCGTGTCGGAGCCGGCCGCGCCCGGCTCAGTCTACGCCTGCGCGGCGGCAGCCAGGATGCGCGTGCCAGCGGCATCGGGCTTCACGGAGCCCGCTGCAGCATCGCGTAGGCGTTCAGGGTGCCGGAGCGGCCGTCGGAGGAGAAGCGCGCCACGGGGCTCCAGATCGGCGCGGGGAACGATCCGTCGAGCAGCGCATCGATCTCCTCGTCGGACGCCGAGTGGCAGAAGCGGATGGCGTCCGCCTCCCGCGGCAGCGGGCCGGCAACGCCCTCGCGGGTCTCGGTGTCGCCCCACGGCAGCAGTGCGTCGCCCGGCTCGAGCCGTTCCGCGGTGGCCCTGGAGATCGCGCCGAGGTCGACGGCGACGGCGGGGTCGATTCGCCGGGCGCGCAGAGCCGGCAGCGCCAGGAACTGCCAGAACGAGACCGCGACGAGGCCGCCTGGTCGCACCAGGTCGCCGGCGCGGCGCAGCAGCTCGTCGCGCTGCACCCGGCCGGGCACGTGGTGCAGGAGGCCGAAGGCGACTACGAGGTCGAAGCAGCGCCGTTCCCCGGCGACCAGCGGCCACTCGTCGGCGCGCAGCAGATCGGCGGCGAGCAGGGCGTGGCGAGGTTCGGTCGGGGTCGGCTGGCCCAGTTCCCCGATCCTGCGCCTCGCCGCGGCGAGCAGCGGCAGCGAGCGCTCGACTCCGACGTAGGTCCAGCGCGCTCCGCCTGCCGCCGGCGCGGGCAGCGCGTCGAGCAGGCGGGCGTTGCCGCAGGCGACGTCGAGCAGCCGCACCCCCTCCCCTGGCAGAGCGGCGAGTCGCTCGGAGGCGAGGGTGAGCACCGTCGACCAGCCCGGCCAGGCGCGCTGGCGGGTGCGCGAGAACGAGGCGGCGTGACGCCGGTAGAAGCGCTCGTTCAGCGCGTCGAGCTCGTGCCAGGCGCGGCGCAGCGCGGCGGGTGGGTCGTCTTGTCCCGACATCTTCGACCGGCGAGCGTACGCCGAGGGGGCGCCGCGCGCCCGGTGGCCTCAGCCGGGTCCGAGACCGAGGCCGCCGTCGACCGGCACCAGCGCGCCGGTCACCCAGTCGTTGGCGGGATCGCAGAGCGCCACGGCGATGCGCGCGACGTCTCCCGGCTGGCCGACCCGACCGAGCGGCACCTGGGGCCCGAAGGTGTCGATGAACTCGCTGGCGTCGCCGGCGTCCATCATGGTGTCGAAGATCGGCGTCGCGATGACCCCCGGCAGCACCGCGTTGACCCGGATGCGGTGCTCGGCGAGCTCGAGGGCGAGGCAGCGGGTCAGCATGTCGAGGCCGGCCTTGGCGGCGGAGTAGACGGCGTAGCCCTTGAGCGCCATGCGGGTGACGTTCGAGCCGACGTTGAGGATCGCCGGCGAGCGGCCCGCCGCGCCGCTCTCGATCAGGCGCGGCAGCGCCGCGCGCACGGTGAACACCGGACCCTTGAGGTCGATGTCGACCAGCGCGTCGACGTCTTCGTCGGTGATCTCGCCGAACGGCCCCTGGCGTGCGATGCCGGCGTTGTTGACCAGCACGTCGAGACCGCCCAGGTCCGCGGCGACCCGCTCGATCAGAGCCCGGTCTGCCTCCGGCTTCGAGACGTCGGCCGCGGCGGCGAGCGCCCGCCGACCGAGGCGGCGGATCTCCTCGGCGACCGCCTGCAGCGGGGCCTCGCGGCGTCCGCACACGGCGACGTCGGCGCCGGCGCCGGCGAGCTCGAGCGCGATGGCCCGCCCGATGCCGCTGCCGCCGCCGGTGACCAGGGCGACCCGGCCGTCGAAGGCGTGTCGCGATGAGGAGGGGTTCTCGGTCACGGGGCTCTCCGGATCTCTGGGGTCATCTCTCGGGGCCTTCTCGTCTCGCCCGGCGAGGACCGGGAAGTGGAGCTCGCTGCCGGGCCACCGCGGCGAGTCGACGCGGCCGCAGGAGGGTGAGTCTACGCAGCGCCGCCACTTCCCTTGATTAGACTGCGCTGCGCATGTCTTCGACCACCGTCGCCGAAGGCGGCCGCGCCGCGAAGCCGCCGCGCGGCCGCTACGCCTTCGATCCCAGCGCCCACGCCGAGCGGATCGCGGTGGTGCTGCGCGAGGTCGCGGCGGCGCCGGAGACGCCTTCCCCGGCCGAGCTGCAGCTCCTCCTGCGCCGCTTCCCGCGGGCGTGGCCGTGCGCCGACGACGCGGCGCGGGGCGGGGTGTACAGCAAGAGCGAGCTGATCCGCGGCGCCCGGCATCTCGACGCCGACGGCGGGCTCGAGCGGCACGGCATCGCGCTGACCCTGCCCGAGCTGCTGGTGCGGCTGCGTCGCAAGCCGATCCGCACCTTGAGCGGCGTCGCCCCGGTGACGGTGCTCACCAAACCGTTCCCCTGTCCCGGCAAGTGCATCTTCTGCCCCAGCGACGTGCGCATGCCGAAGAGCTACCTGAGCGACGAGCCAGGCGCGCAGCGTGCCGCGGAGCACCAGTTCGATCCCTACCGCCAGACCCTTTCGCGCCTGCTGACCCTGCACAACACTGGCCATCGAGTCGACAAGGTCGAGCTCATCGTGCTCGGCGGCACCTGGTCGTTCTACCCCGAGGCCTACCAGGTGTGGTTCATCCGCCGCTGCTTCGACGCCTTGCACGACTTCGCCGCAGGCGCGCGGGAGATGCAGGAGGGCTGGAGCCCGGCGATCGACTTCCGCCGGCTCGATCAGCGGGTCGACGGTGTGCGTCGAGGCCGCGGCCCCACGCCCGAGGCTCCGTCGTACAACCGGATCGTGCGCGCCTTCGACCCCGGTCCACGGCCCGGTGACCAGAGGCGGAACGGAGACGGCGAGCCCGCGGTCGGCGCGGCGGCGGACTGGGAGGCGTTGGCCGAGGCGCACCGGCGCAACGAGAGCTCGACGGTGCGCTGCGTCGGCCTGGTCGTCGAGACCCGGCCCGACCGCATCGACGAGGCCGAGGTGCTGCGCATCCGCAGGCTCGGCGCCACCAAGGTGCAGATCGGTTTCCAGAGCCTCGACGACGAGGTGCTGCGCCTCAACCGGCGCGGCCACGACGTCGCGGCGACCCGCCGCGCCATGGGGCTGCTGCGCGCCGCCGGCTTCAAGATCCACGCCCACTGGATGCCCAACCTCTACGGTTCGTCGCCGCAGCGCGATCTCGACGACTACCGGCGGATGTTCGGTGATCCCGACTTCCGTCCCGACGAGCTCAAGATCTACCCCTGCTCGCTGATCGAGAGCGCCGAGCTGATGGCGTACTGGCAGGACGGCCGCTGGCGCCCGTACTCGCACGACGAGCTGCTCGAGGTGCTGCGCGGCTGTCTCGAGGCGACGCCCCGCTACTGCCGGCTGACGCGGGTGATCCGCGACATCCCCGGCACCGACATCGTCGATGGCAACAAGCTGACCAACTTCCGTCAGATCGCCGAGCGCGACCTGGAGCGTCGCGGCGGGCGCTCGCTCGACATCCGCGCGCGCGAGCTGCGCGGCGAGAGGGTGCAGGCAGAGCAGCTCGAGCTGCGGCGCACCGAGTACGAGGCTTCGCACGGGGCGGAGCTGTTCGTCGAGGCGGTCACGGCGGACGATCGCATCGCCGGCTTCCTGCGCCTGCAGCTGCCGCGTCGTCCCGACGCGACCTGGATCGACGAGCTGAAGGGCAGCGCGATGATCCGGGAGGTGCACGTCTACGGTGCCGTCGTCGCCCTCGGCCAGCGCCGCGAGGGCCGCGCCCAGCACGCCGGCCTGGGCACCCGGCTGGTGGAGGAGGCGGCCGAGGTCGCCGCGCGGAGGGGCTTCGCACGGCTGGCGGTGATCTCGGCGATCGGCACCCGCGAGTGGTACCGACGCCTCGGCTTCCGCGACGGCGAGCTCTACATGGTCCGGCCACTCGCCACCGACAGCTGGGAGCGCCGATGAGCTCCGGGCCCGCCGCCGGGCCGGTCCGGCGGAGCAGGGAAGTGTCGCGGGAGCTGCGCCAGCGAGCCGGCTTCCCCTCCTGGGGTCTGTTCACCGACCTCTACCAGCTCACCATGGCCCAGGGCTACTGGCAGGAGGGCCTCGCCGAGCGCCGGGCGAACTTCCAGCTCACCATGCGGCGGGCGCCCTTCGGCGGTGGCTTCGCCGTCTTCTGCGGCCTCGGGCCGGCGCTGGAGGCGATCGAGAAGCTGCGTTTCGAGGCCGCCGAGCTCGACGCGCTGGCTGCGCTGCGCGACGCCGAGGGGGGATCGCTCTTCCGCGATGAATTCCTGTCCGCGCTGGGCGGGCAGCGGGCGGCGGTCGATCTGTGGAGCCCCGACGAGGGCGAGGTGGTGCTGCCCGGAGAGCCGGTGGTGCGGGTCGAGGGGCCGCTGCTGCAGGGCCAGCTGCTCGAGACCGCGATGCTCAACCTGATCGGCTACTCGTCGCTGGTCGCGACCAAGGCGGCGCGCATCGCCTGGCTGGCGGCCGAGGGCGACCCGGTGCTCGACTTCGGGCTGCGCCGTGCCCATGGCCCCGACGGCGGCCTGTCGATGTCGCGCGCCGCCTACGTCGGCGGCTGCAGCTCGACCTCGAACGTGCTCGCCGGGGCGCTGTGGGGCATCCCCACCGCCGGCACCCACGCCCACAGCTGGGTGCTGGCGCACGACGGCGAGCTGGAGTCGTTCCGCGCCTTCGCGCGCTCGCAGCCGGGCAACTGCACGCTGCTGATCGACACCTACGACACGATGGCGGGGCTCGAGAACGCCCTGATCGTCGCCCGCGAGATGCGCGACCGCGGCGAGCGTCTGCGGGCGGTGCGCCTCGATTCGGGCGACCTGGAGGAGCTGTCGAAGGGCGTGCGGGCACGGCTCGACGAGGCCGGCTTCGAAGCGGTGCGCATCGTCGCCAGCAGCGATCTCGACGAGCACGCCATCGTGCGGCTCAAGGCGGCGGGCGCGCCGATCTCTCTGTGGGGCGTCGGCACCAGCCTCGCCGCCTGCCGCGACGATCCGTCGTTCTCCGGCGCCTACAAGCTGACCTCGATCGCGTCTTCCACCGACGAGTCGGAAGCTCTGTGGCGACCGGTGAGCAAGCGCTCGGAGGACCGCTTCAAGCGCTCCGATCCGGGGCGGCTGCAGGTGCGCCGGAGTTTCGACGGCGAAGGGAGGCTGCGCCAGGACACCGTCTACCACCTGGCGGGCGACGGGCCGACGCGCACCGGGCGCCAGCGGGATCTGCTGCGCCGCCAGGTGCTGCAGGGCGAGAGGCGCTCTGCGGCCGAGTCGCTGGGTTCGCTGCGCGAACGGGTGCGGCGAGCGGTCGCGGCGCTGCCGGCCGACCTGCGCGCGTTCGAGGTCGGCGCCGAGGTGCTGGAGCAGCGGGTGCAGTTCGACGAGTCGTTGCAGCGACTGCGCCGCGCCGTCGCGCCGCCGCCGTCGTGACCCCCACGCTTCGGCGCCTCGCCGTTCAGTCGCGGAAGTTGGTGTAGGCGAAGTCGAGGCCGAGGTCGGCGCCCTTGATCAGCTGGATCGCCTGCTGCAGGTCGTCGCGCTTCTTGCCGCTGACCCGTACCTGATCCTCCTGGATCTGGGCCTGCACCTTCATCTTCGACTGCTTCACCAGCTTGGCGATCTCCTTGGCGGTCTCCTTGGGCACGCCGACCTGCAGGGTCACCGTCTGGGTGTGCATCATGCCGCCGGCCGGCTTCGGGTCGCCGACCTCGAGGTTCTTGATCGAGATGCCGCGCTTGTGCAGCTTCGACTTCACCACGTCGAGCAGCGGCGGCAGGCGGCCGTCGTCGTCGGTCTTGAGGGTGATGAGGCTCTTGCCGTCCCACTCGATGGTGCTGTCGCTGCCGCGGAAGTCGAAGCGCTGGCCGACCTCCTTGCGCGCCTGGTTGAGGGCGTTGTCGACCTCCTGCAGGTCGACCTCGATGACGATGTCGAAGGAAGGCATGGTGGGATCTCCGGATCGATGCCGCCGCGGTGCGGCGAGGTGGCGTGGAGGCTAGCACCGTGGTCGGGCCGCTCTCGCGACGACCTGGCATCGCGGGGCGCCTCTGGCGGGCGCTGGTAGGGTTCGCCGTCCGCGGCCGTCCAAGCGGTCAGCGTCGCGCCACCGCAGATACGAGAGAGCGTAGGTGATCCAATGAGCAGCCCATCGATTCCCGACAGCTACGCCCGCCGTGCCGGTCTGCACGTCGCCCCCGAGCTCGATGCGTTCGTCGAGCAGGAGCTGGCGCCGCGCGCCGGCTTCGCCGATCGGCTCGACGCGTTCTGGGAGGGCTTCGCCGGGATCGTCGAGCGCTTCGTGTCGCGCAACCAGGAGCTGCTCGAGCACCGTGCCGAGCTGCAGGCGCAGATCGACGCCTGGCACCTCGACCAGCCGCTCGAGGGTCGGCGCCGCGCCTTCCCGAAGACGGACTACGTCAGCTTCCTGCGCGAGATCGGCTACCTCGAGCCGGAAGTCGAGCCGTTCGAGGTCGACGTGCGCGGGGTCGATCCCGAGATCGCCGAGATCTCGGGCCCGCAGCTGGTGGTGCCGGTCAGCAACGCGCGTTACGCGCTGAACGCGGCGAACGCCCGCTGGGTCAGCCTCTACGACGCCGTCTACGGCACCGACGTGATCCCCGAGGGCGAAGGCACCGAGCGCGGCACCAGCTACAACCCCCGGCGCGGCGCGCTGGTGGTCGAGTACGTCGAGCGCTTCCTCGATCGGGTGGTGCCGCTCGCCGCGGGCTCCTCACACGCCGACGCGATCACCTACGACGTGGTCGACGCGAACGGCACCGGCGGCGCCAGCGAGGACGGTGCGCCCGGAGCGCGCGATCGCCGGCTGGTCTGCGAGCTGCGCGACGGCCGCCGGGTCGAGCTCGCCGATCCGGCGTGCTTCGTCGGCTTCGCCAGCGAGGAGGGCGGCCTGCGCAAGGTGCTGCTGCGCCACCACGGTCTGCACCTCGAGCTGCGCTTCGATCTCGAGGACCCGGTCGGCGCGGCGCATCCGGCGGGGCTCGCCGACGTGATCGTCGAGGCGGCGGTGACCACCATCCAGGACTGCGAGGACTCGGTCGCCGCAGTCGACGCCGAGGACAAGGTCGGCGTCTACCGCAACTGGCTCGGCCTGATGTCCGGCGAGCTCGAGGAGAGCTTCACCAAGGGCGGCCAGGAGATGACGAGGCGGCTCAGCCCCGACCGCGAGTACACCGCGCCGGACGGCTCGACCCTCACCCTGCCGGGCCGCGCCCTGATGCTGGTGCGCAACGTCGGGCTGCTGATGACCACCGATGCGGTGCTCACCGCCGCGGGCGAGGAGATCCCCGAGGGCATCCTCGACGCGGTGATGACCGCCGCGGCGGCGCTGGTCGACCTCTCGGGCCGCGGCGCCGAGCACGGCGTGCGCAACTCGCGCGCTGGCAGCATGTACGTGGTCAAGCCAAAGCTGCACGGCTCGGCCGAGGTGGCGTTCACCGTCGAGCTGTTCGCCGCGGTGGAGCAGCTGCTCGGCATGGCCGCGAACACGATGAAGATCGGCATCATGGACGAGGAGCGGCGCACCACGCTCAATCTCCAGCAGTGCATCCGTGCCGCCCGCCGGCGGGTGATCTTCATCAACACTGGCTTCCTCGACCGCACCGGCGACGAGATGCGCACCAGCCTCGAGGCGGGTCCGATGGTGCGCAAGGCGGCGATGAAGGGCTCGACCTGGCTCTCCGCCTACGAGGACCACAACGTCGACGTCGGGCTGCGCACCGGTCTGGCCAAGGTGGGGCAGATCGGCAAGGGCATGTGGGCGATGCCCGACGAGATGGCGGCGATGGTGGAGCAGAAGGGCGGTCATCCCGAGGCGGGCGCCAACTGCGCCTGGGTGCCGTCGCCCACCGCCGCGGCGCTGCACGCGATGCACTACCACTTCGTCGACGTCGCGGCGCGGCAGCGCGCCCTGGCGAGGCGCGATCCGGCGACGCTCGATTCGCTGCTCGAGATCCCGGTGCAGGCGCCCGGGGTGGAGCTCAGCGCCGAGGAGATCCAGGCCGAGCTCGACAACAACGCCCAGGGCATCCTCGGCTACGTGGTGCGCTGGGTCGAGCACGGCGTCGGCTGCTCGAAGGTGCCCGACATCCACGGCGTCGGCCTGATGGAGGACCGCGCCACCTGCCGCATCTCCAGCCAGCACATCGCCAACTGGCTGCACCACGGAGTCACCACCAAGGGCCAGGTCGAGGACACCTTCCGGCGCATGGCCAAGGTGGTCGACGAGCAGAACGGCGGCGACCCGGCGTACCGGCCGATGGCCGACGACTACGGCCGCAGCGTCGCCTTCCAGGCGGCCCTGGCGTTGGCGGTGGAGGGGGCCGGGCAGCCGAGCGGCTACACCGAGCCGATCCTGCACGCGATGCGCAGGCGAGCGAAGGCGACGGGCTGAGCCAGCCGGCTGAACCGACCGGTCAGCGACGGTGCAAGGCGATTTGCGAGCTCCCAGCATCGTCGCCACCTGCCGCGACGGAGAGCACCGGTTCAGCAAGCAGCCCAGGGACTCGGTGCGGCTGCTCGCCGGCCTCGGCGTCGAGGGCGACGCTCACGCCGGACGCACCGTGCGGCACCGCTCGCGGCTGCGCACTCAGGCCGGCGCGCCGAACCTGCGCCAGGTGCACCTGCTCGGCCTCGAGACCCTGGAGCGCCTCCGCCGGGAGGGCTTCGAGGTCGCGCCCGGCGATCTCGGCGAGAACCTGACCACGCGAGGCGTGGATCTGCACGCCCTGCCGCGCGGCACCCTCCTGCGGGTCGGCGAGGCCGAGCTCGAGCTCACCGGCCTGCGCAACCCCTGCGGTCAGCTCGACGACTTCCAGCCGGGCCTGACCCGGGCCCTGCTGGGACGCGGCGAGCAGGGCGAGGTGCTGCTGCGCGGCGGCGTCATGGCGGTGGTGCTGCGCTCGGGTGAGGTGCGTCCCGGCGACCGGATCGACGTCACCCTGCCGGCGCCGCCCCACGCCGAGCTCGAACGGGTGTGATGCCGGAGTCAGTGGAAGGTCACAACCCGCAGACCCAGCGTCTTGGCGGCCTCGGCCATGCGGAGATCGGCCGTCGCCAGGACCTTGTGTCCCGTCAGCTCCGCCACGCTCAGGTGGAGCGCATCGAGATTGTGCAGGGCGTGGCGCTCCAGCGCATCCAGGAGGCCGAGCGACCTCTTCACGTGCCGGTCCTCCATCGGTAGGACCTCCAACACGCCGAGCTGGATGTCCTCTTCGACAGCTTCTCTGACGCGGGATTCCTGCTCCCGATCCAGATCTCCATGGCGCCGTCGGCGGGCCAGGAGGCAATGGATCTCCACCCGGGTCAGAGTGCTGATGGCCACCCAGGGAAAGGCGCAGAGATAGGCGTCCAGCTCGTCCGACCTTGGCTCGGGAGGTAGCGCTTCGCCAACGCCGAGGTATCGACGTAGGGGTGCTCGGCGGGGTCAGCGGGCATCTCGCTCTTCGCGCACGAGATCGACGCTCGAGGAGAGCCTCGGCAACTGGCGCCGTAGATCACTTCTCGGAGAGATCGCGCGGCACGCCTCGACCGGGAGGATGCGGGCGATCGCACGCCCGTGGCGCGTGACGATGAGCTCGCCCTCGGCCTGCACCAGCTGTTCGAGCTGGCCGAGAACCGCTCGCATCCCCCGGATGGACAGGGTCTTCATCAGTGCCGCTCACTGTGCCACGAGTACTCGTCCGAGGCGCCTGAACAGCGGTCCACATGACGCCCTCAGGGGATTCAGGGAGTCAGTGGCGAGCAGAGAAGTCCCCCTGCCGCTCCCAGCTCATTCCGCCTCCTCCTCGACCAGAGAATTTGAAGGAATAGGGCGCTCTCGCCTCGAATCGACGAGAAATTCGCTCCGAACAGGCGACGAATCGCGTTCAACTTTCGATCGGCGTCCGTCCTATAGAGAGAAGGCACGGAAGGGGGGGACTTCCTCCGCCACGCCGACGACTCGGGACGACTCCACGAGTTGGACCAAAAGGGGGGCCTGTAGGGGCCTCGAAGGGCCGAGAGCGGCTCTGTGCAGCGAGAGCGGTACAGAGCCGCCTTTTTTTTGTCTTCCGCGGGGTCCGCGTGGGCCGGTCGTGGGCCCAGCGGCTCGTGGCGCTGCACTGCGGAGTGCGGGAAGAGGCAGACGGCGGCACTCAGCCCGAGAGCGCCCGCTCGACCTGCCGCGCCACCAGCGGTTCCACCAGCCGCTCGACGGTGTCGACGAGGGCGACGGTGCGGGCGTCGAGCTCGACGTTGACCCGGTCGCCGACCTGCTTGCGACCGAGGTTGGTGAGCCGCAGGGTCTCCGGGATGAGGTGGATCCAGAAGGAAGCGGTCGCGGCGGTCCCCTCCTCGGCAGCCTCCGCGTCTGCGTTCCCGGATGCGCTGCGGTTGGAGAACACCTCGCCGACCGTCAGGGACGAGCCGTCGACGGCGACGAAGCCCTTGTGCAGCAGATACTTCGACCACTCCCGCGGGACGTCGATGCGCAGCGCCAGCTCGCCGCCGCGCTCCTCGCGGGCGCCGAGGACCCCGGTGCCGACGACGTGCCCGGCGACCTCGTGGCCGCCGATCTCGTCGCCGGCGCGCAGGCTGCGCTCCACCGAAACCCTCGAGCCCACTTCCAGCTCGCCGAGGGTCGTCTTGTCGAGGGTCTCGGCGATGGCGTCGAAGGTGAGGCGACGTGGCGGGTCGTTCGCGGCGTCACCGGGCGGCGCCGTCAGCTCGGCGATGGTCTGGCAGACGCCGTCGATCGAGACGCTGGCGCCGATCGCGGCGCCCTGGGCGAGCTCGGGAGAGAGCTCGACGGTGTAGCGCAGCAGGCCCGGTCGTCGCTCGACGGCGACGACCGGGAAGGTGCCGCGGGTGATGCCGGTGAACATGGTCCGGACTGTAACCCGCAGGGAGCGGTCCGGGTGGCCGTGCGCGCCAGTCTGCCGTGCCGGATCGCCCGGTCTCAGTTGCAGGTCGGCAGGGCCGAGGTGTCGACGATCGCAGGCGACGCGGTGCCGAGTGGATTCGTGTACTCCGCCTCCTCGCCGGTCTGCAGGTCGGTCACGGTGAGGGTGTACTCGACGTTGGTGGTGGCGGCGGCGAAGACCCAGTAGTGCTGGTTGAGGCCGCAGCCGTCGAGCACCTTGACCAGCATCTCCCAGTTGGCGGCGTCGAAGAAGTAGAAGACGCCGGAGTCGGTCGACAGCGCCGGCGCGAGCCGGCCGACCCCGGTCTCGCCCTCGAAGTTCCGCCACGAGACCTCGATCCGGAACCGTCCGCCGCGCAGGCAGAGGGTGTCGATGTCGTTGACGCAGGTGGTGGATCCCGGCGTCGTCAGCGCCACCGGGGTCGACGGCAGGTCGCTGGCCGTCGCGGAGGCGGCTCCCTCGAGTCGCGTGCCCGGTCCGCGACGGGTGCGCTGCACGGTCGAGGGCAGGAACGACCCGTCATGCGAGGGCGCCTCGCCGCGGGTCAGGGAAGGCGACGGGAGGGGCGCGCTGGTGGCGCTGGCCGCATCGCAGGTGGCGAAGGCCTCGGTGTCGATCGTCGCCGGTGCGGCCTCGCCGAGCGGGTTGGAGTAGACCCGCTGCTCACCGGTCTGCGTGTCGACCACGGTGAGCGTGTACTCGACGTTGGTGGTCGCGGCGGCGAGCACCCAGTAGCGCTGGTTGAAACCACAGCCGTCGAGCACCTTGATCATCATCTCCCAGTTGTCCTCTTCGAAGAAGTAGAGGATGCCGGAGTCGTCGGAGCCGAACGGCGTCGCCACCGCGCGCCCGGTCTCGTCGTCGAAGTTGCGCCAGTCGACGATGACGCTGAAGCGCTCGGAGAGGCAGAGCACCAGCCCCGCCTCGCAGGCGACGCGGTCGAGCGCCGCCAGGGCGTCGAGCTTGCCGAAGCCCCAGGCGGCGCGGTCGAAGTCGGGCAGCTCGCCGGTCTCTTCGTCCTGGCGCGCGGTCTGGCGCAGGATGCGGCGGATGTCGGCGGTGGTGAGGGTGGGATCGAGCTCGAGCATCAGCGCCACCACGCCCATGGTGATCGGCGCCGAGGCGCTGGTGCCGCCGAAGCGGATCAGCTTGCCGTCGCCTTCGATCGGCTGGATGCCGCGCAGCGACGACCACCACGAGTCGGCGGCGGCCGAGGCGTACGAGCCCTGACCCGGGCCGACGACGTCGATGCCGTAGGTGCGGTCGTCGCGGGTCGGGCCGCCGGGGGACTTGAGCCACAGCTCGCCGACCAGCCCCTCGGCGTCGGTGCCGCGCAGGAAGCCGTCGACGTCGGTGTAGAAGGTGCGGATCACCGAGTTGCCGGCCACGATCGCCGACTCGGTGGCGGCGTAGTCTTGCAGCCGGCCGGGGACCAGAAAGTCGGTGAAGGCGGTGTTGGCGGTGAGACCGGGGCCGACGACGTCGGAGTACATGTCGAAGTTGCCGCTGCCGGCGACGGTGGAACGGAGCTTGACCACGCCGCTGCCGACGTGGCCGTTGATGAAGATCAGCGCCGCGCGGTCGCCGCTGGTCGACTTCCAGGGATAGAACTCCTGGCCCGGCAGGTAGTGGAAGATCTGGATCTCGGCGTTGCTCTGGCTCTGGCCGGGACCGACCGGACCGAGCACCGAGCCGTTGTCGAGCTCGACGGTGATCTGGGCCGGTCGGTTGCCCGAGTACCAGATCGAGATCGGCGAGGTGATCGTCGACTGGCGCTCGAACGGCACGGTGACGCCGGTGGCGGCGTCGAAGCGGCCGCCGGCATGGCTCGGCAGGCTGCCCTCGTCGCCGCCGGGGATCACCATCACCCGGCCCGGCACGGTCGGCGGAAAGACCGTGTCGATCTTGCGGCTCACCGCCGAGGTGCCGTCGATCGGCCCCCACTGCACGCCGGAGTTGATGATCGCGACGCCGGGCTGTCCGAGCTGGTTCATCTTCAGCCGTGCCCAGTCGATCGCCTCGTCGGTGCAGCCCTGGAAGCCGGGAACCGCCGGGGTCGAGCCGTGCGCCGGCACGCTCTCGGCGGTCATCTTGACCACGATCAGGTCGGCCTCGGGGGCGATGCCGGCGAAGCGATCGTCGCCGAGGGCGCGGCCGTTGCTGGCCGCCATGCCGGCGGTCGCGTCGCCGTGACCGACGTCGTCGATCGGCGGCAGGGTGCCGCCACCCGAGAGCGCCTCATTGATCTGTGCCTCGCTGTACTCGATCGGCGCCGGGTCGTTCGGCCCGCACTGGCTGAAGCCCTGGTTGCTCATGTCGAGCAGCCACTTCACCCGGGTGGTGCCGTCAGGGTTGCGAAAGTCGGGGTTGCGCACGTCGATGCCGCGGTCGAGCACCGCGATGGTGACGCCGCGCCCGCTGACGCCGTAGCGCGCCCGCGCCTCGTCGAGGCGGATCTCCTGGTCGACCAGCTCGTCGGCGACGAGCGGCGTCGCGGCGACGCAGAGAGCGAGACCGAGGGCGACTCCGAGGACCGGTGCGAGCCTGCCGCGGAGCCTCTCGGCAGTGGACGAGGAGCGAACGGCGGCCAGGCGGAGAGGGCGATGTGGCGGCGTGGTCTGGGGCGACGAGGACATGCGGGGATCTCCCGGGAGGTGGTCGCGAGGTCTTGGGTCGGTCTGGCTTGGCTTGCGCGAGGCAGCGAGCATTGCACGGAACGCGCCAGAACCTGTGTCGCCCGTGGCGCCTGTCGCGGGGTGGCGCACGTCGGTTCGGTCGCGCCGCTGCGTCATCGTTCGGACAGGCGAAGGTAGGCCGTAGAGGGGACAGTCGCATCTGGAGGCTCGAGGTGCCGGTCGGTCCCGAGAGGGAGTCCACGGGCGGCGTTCGCCGTCGTGTTCCGTTCGAGCGCAAAGACGACGCTGGGACCGAGTCTGGCGCGTTGCCTTCAGGTCGAGGAAGCACGGCGAGGCAAGCCGTGCAGCACCAGCAAAGGTGACGGATGGAACAGCACAAAGAACACCCGGTCGCGGAGTCCTCGACTCAGGAGCTCGATCCGCCGTCTACCCTCTCCGCCTCCACCACGAGACGCAGCGGGCCGCCGGGCACGAGCGCGTCGAACGGCCAGCAGGTGACGAGAGTCAGGCGGTCGGTGGCGGCGGGAGGCGGCGCGTAGCGGGAGCGGTGCACCACCCGCAGTGACCCGACGCGGTAGGCGCGTTGCGCCTTGCCCGGCAGCTCGAGGTGCAGCAACTGACCCGCGGCGAGGTGGCGCAGGGCGGCGAAGTGGGTGTCGCGGTGGCCGGCGATCAGCAAGTCGCCGGCCTCGTGAGCCATCTCTCCGTTCGCCCGCATTCCCGGGCCGAAGGCCATCGCTTCGCCAGAGGTGCTGGCGAGCACGATGAGCCCTCGGCCGCCGCGGCCGGTTGCTGCTTCCGGCAGGGTCAGGCGGGCGACCGGCCAGGTGTCGGCCCAACTCCACGGCGCGACGCGGGGTGCGCCCGGGGTCCGCCGGTCCTCCTCACCCGGGGCCGTCTGCCTGGCCGCGGCGACCGTGGTGCGCCAGGCGCGCTCGAGCAGCACCTGGGCGACCTCGGCCTTGACCGGGATCCACAGCCCCTGGGCGAAGAGGACGGCGCCGGCGAGCAGTGCCGCGACGGCGACGATCCGCCGCGAAGCGGGGCGCCGGCGCAGCAGAGCAAGCCCCCCGCGCAGCATCGTCCTCACGGCCGGCTCCTGCGCAGCGCGGCGTAGCCGAGCAGCATCAGCAGCGAGCCGACGAGAGTCGACAGCGCGGCGCCGGTGCCGCCAGCCGGCAGGTGTCCGTGGCCGGCGACGCCGAAGGTGGTCTCGGGGCTCCAGCCGGCCGGCAGGCGGACCGGGATCGGTCGGCTCGCCAGCGACGCGTCCAGCGGCCGCGCCGGAGAGGTGTCGACCGCCACCAGGCTGGTGTAGCGGGTCACCAGGTGGTGGGCGAGGCCCAGCGCCACCACCTGCGGCCGGATCGACTCCTCGCTGCCTCCCCGCACCAGCTCGCCGACCAGAGAACGCACCTTCTCGCGCGCCCACAGCCGATCGATGCCGCTGCGGTCGCTCGACGGCAGCACCTCGAGCCGGCTCTCCCACAGATGCCCCGAGCGCAGGCCGCGGACCACCAGCTCGGGGGTGGTCGCGGATCGCGACAGGCGCGGCAGGCGGGCGTTGAGGACCACCGGCTCGCCGGCGTAGAGATCGGGCAGGCGCTGCGGCCAGGCTTCGATCCGGGCCGTCTGCTCGGGGCTCCAACCCTCCCAGTCGATCTCGAGATCGACCAGCGCCGGCGTCTCGAGCTTGTGCAGCAGGCTGCGCATCTTGAGGTCGACCTCGTGGACATCGGAGATGTTGGTGAAGGTGCCGCGGCCGAAGCCGGCGGCGCCCGACATGAAGTGGTTGTTGGGCGCCGAGCCGATGCCGACGGTGAACAGCCGGCGCTCCCCGAGCCGCTGCTCGATGAACCGGAACAGCTGCTCCTCGTTGCCGACGCTGCCGTCGGTGATGAACACCACCTGACGAACCTCGGGCGACGCGTCCGTCTGCGGTGCGAAGTCGTCGGCGAGGGCGAGCTCGAGCGCGGCGAGGATGTTGGTGCCGCCGTTGGCGCGCAGCCCGTCGACCCAGCGGCGGGCGTGGGCGACGTTCTCCCGGCTGGCCCGCTGGGGGCGGGAGAAGAGGGCGCGCGCCGCGCTGTTGAACTCGACGACGTCGAACCGATCGTGCGGCTGCAGCCGCGCCAGGGCCATGTCCAGCGCCGCCTTCGCCTGGTCGATCGACACGCCGCCCATCGAGCCGCTGGTGTCGATGACGAAGACCAGCTCGCGCGGGCGATCGCGCAGCGACGCCTCGGCGGCGGCCTGCGGCGGCACCACCACCAGGTGGGCGTAGGTGTGCTCGCCGACGTCCTGGGTGTAGAGGGCGGCCTGCGGCGCCGCACCGCGATCGGGCCACCACTCGAGCACGAAGTCGCGATCCGCCTCGACCGCGCCGCCGTCGAGCTCGACGACGTAGGCGTGGGGCGAGTCGGTGACGATGATCGGGTGCGACGGGCTGCGGATGTCGTCGAGCACCAGGGTGTGGTCGATGAACACCGTCAGCTGCACCGGGATGTGGGCCGGTTCGTCGCCGCGCACCGGCGGCAGCTCGGCGAACCCGAAGGCGGCGGCGAGCGGGTCGACGGAGAAGTCGGTGGCCCGCAGCAGCACCGGGGGCGTGATGCGCGACGCGTCGGGCACCCCGGTCGTGTCGACGCCCCAGCCGCTGCCGGCGGCGCCGCCGGTCGGCATGCCCGGCGGGTTGTAGCGCGGCGCGACGACCAGCGGGAAGCGCAGGCCGATGCGGCCGTCGTCGTAGCTCAGGTCTTGCTGGTACTCGATCGCCACCACGATCTCTTCGCCGGGACCGATGTTGGCCACCGAGTTGGTGAACAGGTTGGGGCGCTCCTGCTCGACGAGGGAGGCGCGGCGTCCCTGGGCGCGAGCCACCTCGTAGGTGCGCCTGGCTTCCTCCTTCTCCTGCACCACGCCGACGATCTCGCGCTCGCCGATCAGCATACGCAGCTCGTCGACCGCGGCGCGCTCGGGCAGCGGGAAGACGTAGATGCCCTCGAGCCAGGCCTCGGTGGGGTTGGTGAAGCGCTGCTCCACCCGGGTGCGGGCGATCAGGCCGTAGACCTCGACGGTCACCGTCTGGTCGAGCGTCGGCGCCGGCAGGAAGATCCCCGGCTGGTCGGTGGTGTAGAGCAGCGCGCCGCGGCCGGCCGCGTCGAGAGTCGTCGGAGGGCCGTATGTGGAGAGCAGCTCGCCGGCGCGGGTCCAGGCGTCCTCGGCGGTCGGGTGGGTGCGCGGCTCGCTCTCCGCCGTCGGTTCATCGTCCCGGGAGGCGTAGGGAGCTCGGCCGAGGTCGGCGCCCTCGAAGCCCGGGTCCTGCGCCAGCACCGCGGCCGACGGCGGCAGGAAGAGGGCGAGGAGGGCGACCAGCGCGACCCGTGCGACCCGTGCGACCCGTGCGACCCGTGCGACCACTGTGAGGATCGCCGGTTTGCGAGGCACGGCCGCGATGGCGTGGCCGTGGCGAGGGGGCCGAGGTCGAGAGCTCGTGTTGCGGGCGTCCGGCAGCGGCCGAGATGCTGGCTGTGAGGGTGACTGCGGGGATCTCATGGTGTTCTCCGTTCGTTCGGCGGATGCGCGAAGCTGGGTCACTGGAGTCACCGTGGGAGCCGGCGGCCCGAAGGTTGGAGGGCGGAGTCCGTCGTTGTCGTGGTTGGATGGTCTCGGCCCGCCGGCTCCCGAACGGTGAGCACACGATGAGCGGCGCCGATGTCGGGGTGATGACGCGCTGCGGGAGATCCGAAGGCAGAATGTGGCGACGGGATGGCGGGTTCGTCACCCTGGAGACCTGAAGGCGCCGGGAATGGCGGGAATGAAGAGCGCAGGAGCAGAGAAGGGCCATGCCACGGCAGGCGCGGAAAGCGCTTGCATCGCGGTCGTCGAGGACGACGAGACGCTGCGCGCCAGCCTCGCCTTCGCCCTCGAGGCGGAGGGATACCGGGTGCTCGAGTTCCCCGACGGCCAAGTCGCCTGGGAGACGCTCGAGCAGCGGATCGGCGACGGTCGGGCGCAGGCCGGTCCGCCTCCGCCGCCCGATCTGGTGGTGCTCGACGTGATGATGCCGCGCATGGACGGGCTCGAGCTCTGCCGTCGCCTGCGCGGACGCTCCGAGGAGCTGCCGATCTTCTTCCTCACCTCGCGCGACGAGGAGTTCGACCGCGTGCTGGGTCTCGAGCTCGGCGCCGACGACTACCTGTGCAAGCCGTTCTCGATGCGCGAGCTGCTGGCGCGGGTCAAGGTGCTGCTGCGGCGTCTGCAGCTGATCCGCGCCGCGGCGGCCGGTGGGGGCGCCGAGGCGGTCGACGACGGCGAGGAGCTGGTGGAGGTCGGCCCGTTGACACTCGATCTGCGCCGCTACCAGGCCACCTGGCGAGGCCAGGCGCTGGGACTGACCATCACCGAGTTCCAGATCCTCTGCGCGCTCGCCCGGCGGCCCGGGCACGTCAAGACCCGGGCGCAGCTGATGGCCGAGGGCTATCCTCACGACAACTACGTCAGCGAGCGCACCATCGACACCCACGTCAAGCGACTGCGCCGCAAGCTCGAAGCGAGGCACCAGGAGTTCGACGCCCTGGAGACGGTCTACGGGGTCGGCTACAGGTGGCGCGAGGACGTGGCCCGTTGAAGCGCCTGCGACGGGCGTTGTCGCGCATCGGCGTGCGGCTGATGGCGTTCAACGTGCTGCTTGTCTTCTTGCCGCTCGGCGCGGTGGTGACCCTCGACCGCACCGAGCAGCAGCTGCTGGCGGCGCAGGAGCGGGCGATGGTGCAGCAGGGTCGGCTGGTGGCCGCGGCTCTCGCCGACGCCGAGCCCGGCGAGATCGTCGGCTCGGTGCGGCGCGCCGAAGCGCTTGGACTGCTCTGGCGGCTGCGGCGCGAGACCACGGCTCGCATCAGGGTGCTCGACCGCGATGGCATCGTGCTCGCGGACAGCGCCGCCTTCGGTCCGCGCCGCGACGAGACCCGCGACGGGGTCGGCGCCGGTGCCGGCGCGCCACCCGGCGACGGCGGCTCCGACCAGCTCCGCGATCGCCTGCTCTATCGGGTGGGAGCGCTGCCGTTCCGCGCCTGGCAGGAGATCCGAGGGCGGTTGGGGAGCTTCCTGCCGGGCGCCGCCGCGCCGGTCGCGGCCGATCCCCGCTCCTCGCCGGCCGGCGGAGAGCTCGAGACGGGCGGCCTTGGCCCCGAGGTGCAGGCAGCGCTCTCCGGCCGCTACGGGGCCGCGTCGCGGCGGCTGCCCGGCGAGCGCTGGACGACGCTGCACAGCGCCCTGCCGATCCGCGCCGCGCCGCGGCTGCAGGTCCTGGTCAGCACCGGGGCGCCGTCGGGTGTGGCTGGCCGGGTGCCGCTCGCGGGCATCGAGCCGGAGGGAGGCGAGGTGATCGGCGCCGTGCTGCTCTCGCAGTCGACCGCGCAGGTGCTCGCCGATCTCGACGCCGCGCGCCTCGCGGTCGGCCGGGTGATCGTCGTCTCGCTCTTCGTCGCGGCCCTGCTCAGCCTGTGGATGGCCGGCACCATCGCCCGACCGCTGCGCCGGCTGCGTGCCGATGCCGAGGGTCTGCTCGACGCCGGCGGGCGGTTGGTGGGAGAGATCGAGTCACCCCGACGCTGGGACGAGATCGGCGATCTGCGCGACGCGCTGCGCGCCCTGGCGCGTCGCCTGCGCGGCCAGCAGGAGGTCGCCGAGTCGTTCGCTGCCGACGTGGCGCACGAGATCAAGACGCCGCTCGCCGCGATCCGCAGCGCCAGCGAGGTGTTGCAGAGTGCCGAGTCGGTGGAGCAGCGGCGTCGCTTCACCGAGCTGATCCACGCCAACGTGGCACGCGCCGAGCAGCTCCTGTCGAGCCTGCGCGAGCTGGCGGCGATCGACGCCGGTCTCGAGGAGGACCGGGTGAGGGTGGAGCTGGCGGGTGTCGGAAGTCTGCCGGGCTGCGATCTGGCGCGGCTGGTGGGCGAGCTGGTGGAGAACCGACGCGCCGCTGGCGATGCGGTGCGCTACGAGGGGCCCGAGTCTGGGATCGTCGTGCGCGGCAGGCCCGAGCGCCTCGAGCAGGTGATCGACAACCTGGTCGAGAACGCGCTCAGCTTCCATCCCGCCATGGCGGGGGATGTCGAGGTGCGGTTGTCGCATGACCGCGCCGACGGTGACGTCGTGCTGCGGGTCAGCGACCGCGGGCCGGGCATCCCTGCGGCAGATCTCGAGAAGGTGTTCCGTCGCTTCTACTCGTACCGCCCGGCTGGCAGCGAGAAACGAGCTGGCGATCACAGCCATGCCGGCCTCGGCCTCGCGATCGTGCGCTCGGTGGTCGAGGCCTACGGCGGCAGCGTCGTGGCGCGAAACGCTGCCGGCGGCGGCGCCGTCTTCGAGTGCCGGTTGCAGTCGATGGAGTGATCCGGGTCGGTGCCCGCGGACGGTCGGGTGCCGGTCTGGTCGGACCGCGGCACCGGCGCGACCGCACCAAGAAGGCACCAAGAAGAGGAGCTCCGAGACATGCCCAGCACGAGACGCACCTTCGTCCGCAGCGCCACCAGCGGCGCGCTCGCCACCTCGCTGCTCGGCGCAGGCACCGCGTCGACTGCCGCAGCTCGAGCGGGCGTGAGCTCTACCGTCGACGCGACCGGCGGCACTCCCGGCTCGGTCGATCCCGAAGAGCGGCGGCGGCTGATCGCCAAGGCGGTCTTCGGGCACAAGCAGCCGGCGGAGGGGAAGGGCGGCATGGTGATCTGCGCCCATCCGCTGGCGACGCGCGCCGGTACCGACGTGCTGCGCGCCGACGGCAACGCGGCCGACGCGGCGCTCGCCGCGTCGGTGACCCAGACCGTCGTCGAGCCGCACATGACCGGGATCACCGGCGTGCTCAGCACGCTCTACTTCGACGCCGCGACCGGCACGACGAGCTACGTCAACGGCGGCATGAACCGGCCGATGGCGGAGCTGAAGGGCTGGGGGCCGGAGGCCACGAGCACCGGTCTGGGCTGCGGCGTGCCGGGCTTCTGGGCCGGCTACGAGGCGACCCGCGAGCGCTTCGGCAGCCGCCCCTCGCGCGAGCTGTGCGCCGCCGCGATCGCCTACGCCCGCGACGGCTTCGAGGTGCATCCGTTCCTCTACGGCGAGATGTTCACCATGGCCAGCACGCTCGGCCAGAGCGAGCAGGGGAGGGAGATCTACTTCCCGGGCGGCGCCCTGCTCGATCCCGGGCGCATGCTCTACCAGAGGCGCGCCGCCGACACCCTCGAGCGCCTGGTCGAGGAGGGCAACGACTACTTCTACCGCGGCGACTTCGCCAGGCGCTACTGCGAGGTGGTGCAGCAGGCCGGCGGCGTGATGACGCCGGAGGACTTCGAGCGCTACGACGTGCGCCTCGACGAGCCGGCGCGCGGCAGCTACCGCGGCTACGAGCTGGTCGGCTCGCCGCTGCCCGATCACGGCGGCACCCACCTGATCGAGATCCTGCAGATGATCGAGCTGCTCGACGTCGGGAAGCTCGGACCGGTGACCGAGTCGCCCGAGCTGCTGTGGCAGATGGCGCGCATCTGCCAGCAGGTGTTCGCCGACGGCGGGCGCCACCGCGACCCCAAGTACCACCCGGTGCCGCTCGAGCTGATCGTCTCCAAGCAGTACGCGCGCACCCGCTTCGAGCTGCTGCAGATGGACGCGCCGCTCGAGCAGACCCCGTCGCCGGCGCCCGGCAGCTGCCACGTCACCGCCGTCGACGCCCGGGGCAACGTGGCGACGATCCTGCACTCGTGCATGTCGCTGCCGTGGAGCAACGGCCTGTTCACGGAAGGTGTGGCGATCTTCGCCTCCGGCGCCCACTTCTTCCGCGTCATGCCCGGGCCCGGCGAGCGCGCCTCGGTCTACGTGGCGCCGAACATGATCCTGAAGGACGGCAGGCCGATCCTCGCCTCGGGCTCACCGAGCGGCAGCCTGCTGCAGAACATCACCCAGAACGTCACCAACATGCTCGATCACGGCATGGGGATCGAGGAGTCGACCAACCGGCCGCGCTTCGGCAACGCCTATTCGGCGGGCGGCGGCATGTTCCTCGCCGCCGAGGCCGACTTTCCGCGCGCCACGGTCGACGCGGTCAACGAGCGCGGCCTGGGCATGCAGATCGTCAATCCCGCCAACTTCGGCATGGGATCGTTCGAAGCGATCTGGATCGATCCCGAAACGGGAGTGCGCGAGGCGTGCGGTGACCGCCGGCGCTGCGCCATGGCCGAAGCGGTCTGAGCTCTGCGGAGACGCGAACGCCGCCGCGCCGACGATCGGCGGGCGGCGTCGTGTCGAGCTACGTCAACGGTTCAGAAGACGAAGCGCTTGTAGGTGATGCCGAAGGTCCGCGGCTCGTTGACGAAGCCTGCGTTGTTGTTGAAGTCGATGCCGCCGATGAGGTTCTCCTCGTCGGTCACGTTGCGGCCGAAGAGCGCGATCTCCTGCGGGCCCCAGCCGTAGCCGATGCGCAGGCCGAGCTCCCAGTTCTCGTCGAAGCCGTACTCACGCGATTCGTAGAGGAAGAAGTTGGTTTCGCCGAGGTTGGTGTAGTCGAGCGACAGCAGCCAGCCACCGTTCTGCATCGGGATCGAGTAGTCGAGACCGAGGTTGACCGTGTGCTCGGGGGCGTTGGGGAACGGATTGCCGTTGACCAGCGCGAAGCCGTTGCCGTCGAGTGGATCGAGCACCGTGCACTGCCCGGAGCCGCACGGCGCGACTCTCAGGTTGGGGTCTTCGATCTCGGTGTTGACCAGGCCGAGGCCGAGGGTCAGGAAGAGCCGGTCGGTGGCCTGCCACTTGACGTCGTACTCGAGGCCGTAGCCGACGCCCTTGTCGGCGTTGACCAGCTGCACGAAGTTGCCGGCGCCGCCGATGGCGGTGAACTGCTGGTCGTCGACCTCGTAGTAGAAGAGGGCCGTGTTCATCCGCACCCGGCCGCCCTGCAGCTCGGCCTTGGAGCCGATCTCGTAGGAGAGGATGGTCTCGGACTCCGCCGTCGTCGGCACGCCGAAGAACGCGACGTCGCGGCTCTGGATCGACGGCCCGCGGAAGCCGTTGGCGATGCGGCCGTAGAGGTTGGTCGTGTCACTGGCGTTCCAGACCAGGCTGAGATCCCAGCTCACCTGCTCGTCGGAGACGCTGATCGGCGGGCTCGGGACCGGCGACTGGAGCACCGTGAGGTCCTTCTCGTCGTCGGTGTAGCGCAGGCCCGCGGTCAACGTCAGTGCCTCGCTGAGGCGGCGGCTGAGCTGGCCGAAGACGGCCCACGACGAGGAGTCCTCGCCGGTCAGGGTGTCGTCGATGAAGAACACCTTGGTGGTGACGTCGAGGTCCGAGTCGAAGAAGAAGGCGCCGACCTGCCACGAGGTGTCGGCGTCCGGATCGGAGGCAAGGCGCACCTCCTGGGTGAGCTGGGAGACCTCGGAGCCGTTGGCAGTCTGCGAGTCGAAGGGGATGAAGCCCGGCCCGACCCCGGCGACGCCGCCGTCGATGTCGCCCAGCGAGGTGGCCTCCACCGACTCGTAGCCGGTGACCGAGGTGAGGGTGCGGCCACCGGCGAGGTCCCAGGTCAGAGTCATCGCGCCGCCGAATCCCTCCATCGTCTGAGGGTTGCCGTTGCCCTGGTTGAGGAACACCCGGTCGCGATCGAAGTTGGAGTTGAGGTCGTTGGTACCCGGGCGGATGATGTTGGCGCGGAAGATCGACGACGTGCCGTCGAGATCGCGCGCGTGCACCCGGAAGAGAGCGCTGAAGTCGGGCCGCTCGTAGAGAAGCTGGAAGCGGCCGGCGAAGTCGTCGAAGCCGCCCAGGGCGTCGTTCTCTCCGGTGAAGGCGTTGTCGACCCAGTCGCCGCGGTGCTGCCCCATGAGCGAGGCGCGGTACGCCCACGAGTCGTTGATCGGCCCGCTCAGCGCGACCTCTGCCGCGGCCGACTCGAGGTTGCCGAAGGAGACCGAGAAGCTGCGCTCGACCTGCTGGGTTGGCCTGCGCGAGTTGAACTTGACCACGCCAGCGGTGGTGTTGCGACCGAACACCGAGCCCTGCGGTCCGCGCAGCACCTCGACGCTGTCGATGTCGAAGATCGGGAAGGCCTTGAGCAGGACGTTCTCCATGACGATCTCGTCCTGCAGCACCGAGACCGGCTGCGACGCCGCGGTGTCGAAGTCGGTGTTGCCGAGACCGCGGATGTAGAAGCGCGGTGCGGTGCGGCCGTTGGACTGTTCGATGTAGAGGTTGCCGACCTGGCCGGCGATGCCGAGCACGTCGGCGCCGCCCTCGAGGGCGAAGTCGAGCTTGTCCTGCGGGATGGTGTCGATCGACACCGGGACGTCCTGGATGTCCTCCTCGACCTTGCGCGCGGTGACCACCACCTGGTCGAGGATCACGGCGCCCTGCGCGTCGATGGTGCGGCCGCGTGGGGTGCGTGCGGGCGCCTCTTCACGGTCGTCTTCCTCCTGCTGCTCCGCTGCCGGCTCCTGCTCGGAATCGGGGGTCTGCGCCGCCGCGGCGCCAGCCGACAGCGTCGCGATGAGCAGAGCACCGCAGAGCCCACCCAGCCATGGCGGCGAGGGGAGAGCGGACGCGGGAACGGGGTTGGATCGAAGCTCGGATGGCAGTCTCGGTGACATGGCGGGTTCTCCTGTCGCGGGCCCGAGGGGCCTCGGGGTCGGCGTAGCGTAGCGAGTTGTCGGGGGATGGCAAGACGCCCTGTGTCGGAGCGTCAGGGCCGTGGGTTCCAGGGGCTGCAGGGGCTCCAGGGGTTCCAGGGTCAGGCGCTCTTGGCGCTCGCCCAGCGAGGCAGGTCAGGCTCGACCAGCTGGGGTGGGCCGGGTCCCAGCAGCTCACAGTGACCGATGCCGGCGAGCTCCTCGTCGATGCGTCGCTCGAGGCCCGGCCGCAGCGGCAGCGAGACGCCGTCGACCCGGGTGCGCCAGATGCGGTCCGGATAGCGCATCTCGAACTCGACGTCGGCGCCGGTGCCGTTGACGTGACGTCGCTCGCTGCGCAGGAAGCGCTTGAGGCTCTCGAGCCGTTGACGCACCGCGCCGGCATCGTCGTGCTCGAGCGCCCGTGGGTCTTCGATCACGAGTCGGATCGTCTTGGTCAGTTTGCTCGGCGCCTCGGCCAGCGGGAAGGCCGTCGACAGCATCAGGCTCGGCTCCCCTCGGCGCCGGTCGACGCGTCCCTTGAAGAAGAGGATGGCGTCGGGCTCGAGGATCTCCTGCAGCGACTCGTAGACGTCGGAGAAGGCGACAGCCTCGATCTTGGCGCTGCCGTCGTCGAGAGTCAGGATCGCCATCTTCTGACCGGGGTTGCGGCCCTTGCGGGTGCGCACGATCCGCAGACCGGTGATGATGGCGCCGACGTAGACCTCCATGTCGGCCGCGAGCCCGGCGACCTCCTCGAGCGTCGCGTTGGAGAGGCGTCGCAACAGATCGCGGTGCAGATCGAGCGGGTGGTGGGTGGCGTAGAAGCCGAGCGCGGCCTTCTCGAGCCGTAGCTGCTCGTCGATCGGCCACGCTTCCACGTCGGGCAGGGCGTGCTCGAGGTCCGGGACGTCGTCCGCTGCCGGATCTGCCGGGCCGCCGAACAGCGAGCTCTGCCCGCTCTCGCGATCCGCGGCGACCCGCTGGCCGCCCTTGACCGCCGCATCGAGCCCTTCGCACATCGCGCGCCTGGCCTCTTCCCCGTGCACCGAATCGAAGGCTCCGGCTCTGATCAGCGACTCGATCGTCGCCTTGTTGACCACGCCGAGTGGCACGCGCTCGCAGAAGTCGTAGAGACTCTTGAAGTCTCCACCGGCGTCGCGGGCCGCCAGGATCGCTTCGACCGCCTTGCCGCCGACTCCCTTGACCGCCGAGAGACCGAAGCGCACGTGGCCGGTGTGCGTCGCCACCTGCTCGCCCGGCTCGTAGACGACCTGGAAGCGCACCCGCGACAGGTTGATGTCCGGCGGCAGCACGTCGATGCCGCGGCCGCCGTCGGGAAGGCGGACGCGCTTGCACTCGGCCAGGTAGATCGCCAGCTTGTCGGTGTTGTCCGACTCGTAGGTCAGCACCGCGGCCATGAACTGGATCGGGAAGTAGGCCTTCAGGAACGCGGTCTGGAAGGCGAGGATCGAGTAGCCGACCGAGTGCGACTTGTTGAAGCCGTAGCCGGCGAACCGGAGGATGAGGTCGAAGAGCTCCTCCGCCTTGCGCTTCGCCAGACCGCGCTCCTGGGCGCCGTCGATGAACACCGCCCTCTCGGCGTTGATGATCTCGTGCTTCTTCTTCGAGATCGCCTTGATCAGGGAGTAGGCCTGACGCAGCGGGATGCCGCCCAGCTCGTGGGCGATCTGCATCACCTGCTCCTGGTACACCATGATGCCGTAGGTGTCGGCGGTGAAGCGGTCGACGATCTCGTGCACCTGGGGGACGTTCTGCCTGCCGTGCTTGCGGTCGCAGTAGTCGTCGATCAGCGCCATCGGCCCAGGGCGGAAGAGGGCATTCGCCGCCACCAGGTCCTCGAGCCGGTCGGGCTGCATCTTGAGCAGCAGGTTGCGCATGCCGTCGGACTCGAACTGGAAAGTGCCGACGGTCTCGCCGCGACGGTAGAGCCCGAGCACCTTCTCGTCGTCGAAACGGATGCGATCGAGGTCGAGCGGGTCGCGCAGCGGATCGTGCTGGCCGACGGCGTCGCGGATGGTCTGCTCGTCCAGCGTCTCGGCGACCAGCTGGCGGGCGCGCTCGAGCACCGACAGGGTCTTGAGCCCCAGGAAGTCCATCTTGAGCAGGCCCATCTTCTCGACCGTCGGCCCGTCCCACTGGGTCACCAGCACGTCGCCCGACCCCTGCTGGCGGTTGACCGCGAGCGGCACGATGTTCTCGAGCGGCTGGGTGGCGAGCACCACTCCGGCGGCGTGCACGCCGCTGTGCCGGGTGATGCCCTCGAGGCGCCGGGCCGTTTCATAGACCGCGTGCACCTGCTCGTTCTCGTCGCACAGCGCGCGCAGCTCGGGCTCCTGCTCGAGCGCCTGCTCGAGGGTGATACCGAGCTGGTCGCCGATCAGCTTGCACACCCGGTCGACGTCGGGCAGCGGCAGATTGAGCACCCGGCCGACGTCTCGCACTGCGGCCTTCGCCTTCATCGTGCCGAAGGTGATGATCTGCGCGAAGTAGCCGTACTTCTCGCGCACGTACTCGAGGATCTCCTGCCGGCCGTCCTGACAGAGATCGATGTCGATGTCGGGGTACTCGGAGCGATCGGGATCGGTGAAGCGTTCGAACAGCAGGCCGTAGCGCACCGGGCAGGCGTTGGAAAGGCCGATGGTGTAGCCCACCATCGTGCCGACGCCGGAGCCACGCGCCATCGCCGGGATGCCGCGACGACGGGCCTCGTTGACGAAGTCCCAGACGATCAGGAAGTAGGCACTGATGTGCTTGTCCGCGAGAACCTGGAGCTCGCGGTCGAGGCGCACCCGGTGCTCCTCGGTGACGCCGTCCCTGCCGTAGCGCCAGATCAGCCCGGCTTCGCAGAGATCGCGTAGAGCGGAGTCACAGGCGCGCTCGAGCTCCTCGGCGCAGGCTCCCTCCTCGGCGCGCACCGGCACCAGCTCGAAGGTGGAGCAGAAGCGCGCGTACCAGGCGCTCGAGCCCTCGCGGGCGTCGGCGCTGCCGGCGTCGTCGCTGGGATCGCGGCGCCGGATGCCCACCACCGGCGCGTGGTTCGAGGAGAAGTCGAGCTCGACGTTGCAGCGGTCGGCGATCCGGCGGCAGTTGTCGAGCGCCTCGGGGACGTCCTCGGCGAAGAGCTCCTCCATCTCGCCCGGCGAGCGCACGTAGAGGTCCTTCGGATAGTGCATCCGGCGCTCGTCGTCCTTGAGCTTGCCGGTCGAGACGCAGATCAGGGTGTCGTGCGCGTCCCAGTCGTCGGCTTGCAGGAAGTGCGCGTCGTTGTCGCAGACCACCGGGATCTCGAGCTCGCGCGCCAGCCGCAGGATGTGGGGATTGATCGCGTGCTGCTCCGGCGTCTGGTGCCGCTGCAGCTCGAGGAAGAAGCACGGTGCGCCGCTCTCCGGGTGGGCCGGGAACGTCTCGCGGTGCCACTCGGCCTCGGTGCGAGCGCGGGCGTAGAACGCTTCGTCGCCGCTGCGCTCGTACTCGGAGAGGTAGTAGGCGACCGACGATCCGAGGTGGCCGTTGATCGCGATCAGCCCCGAGCCCCACTGCCGCAGCGTCTGCTTGTCCATGCGAGGCCGGTAGTAGAAGCCCTCGATGTAGGAGTCGGAGGTCAGCCGCAGCAGGTTGCGCCAGCCGGTCTCGTTCTCGGCCAGCAGCACCAGGTGGAAGCCACCGTCCTGGACTCCGCCCGCCTCCTTGTGGCGTCGGTCCGAGGTCTCGGTGACGATGTCCGGAGCCACGTACGCCTCGATGCCGAGGATCGGCTTGATGCCCTCCCTGCGACAGCAGGTGTAGAAGTCGACGGCGCCGAACAGGTTGCCGTGGTCGGTCAGCGCGACGGCATCCATTCCGAGCTCGCGGATCCGGCGCACCAGCGGCTTCATCCGGTTCCCGCCGTCGAGCAGGGAGTACTCGGAGTGCAGGTGGAGGTGGACGAAGCGCGGGCTGTCGGGCGGCGGGTCCATGCGCGTTCTCTGGTTCACTCTCGGGCCGATGAGATCATGGATGGAGGTTGGGCCTCGGCAGGTGCGTCAGGGGTGAGCCGTGGTCACTCGGAGGCCCTCGACGGCTCCCGGGCGTCTCCGTGGCGGCGTCGGCGGAAGCGAGCCCCTGTCGGATCTCGTGGGCATCGCCCCGTCGCTTCCGCCGGCCGGCCGGGCCGGTCGTCGAGATCTTCGTTCAGTCCGATACGAACCGCCCCGAGTGGTTCTTCGCACTCCGCCTCACCGCGGCAGGCCGCGTCCCGGTCGCCCTCTCGCGTCCTGCGGGAGATCTTCGGGCGGCCGGTAGCCAGGGCGATCCGCCAGCGGATGAGGGTGTCGACGGGTGAACTCCTCGGCTCGTCGCGGGCGCGACAGGTTGCGTAGCCTACGGCACGAGACGCTACATGTTGCGGTCGGCCGAAGCATAGTGCATCAGCTGTCGGCGTGGCGGACGGCACGCGGCGGACTCCGGATGCGCTGGGTCGCCGCCTTCGCCGGGCGGTCCACCGAGGTAGTCTCCGGCGGGTGAGCGGGCCGCAGAGAGAAGGCACGGACGAGGCGCACTGGGTGCGGCTGGCGGAGCAGGCGGCCGGTTCCGGCCACTTCCTGATGCTCAGTCACGGCGGCCGCTTCCTCAATCCTCTCGTCCGCTCGGAGCGCAGGCGGCTCCGGGACTGCGAGGACTTCGTCGATCCCGGCGTGCTGGCGCTGGCTCGCGACGAGCTGGCGCCGCGCTTCCAGCGCCGTGAGCTGGCCCGCGGTGTCTACTTCCCGGTGCCGCTGCGGCGGGCGCTCGCCGGCGGTGCCGCCTTCGAGGACGCGGTACACCGGTTCTTCTACGACCTGATCGTCATCGACCTCGAGCAGCGCTGGTGGTGGCGCGGATCGCAGGTGGCGGCGCGCACCCGCGACTTCCTGATCGAGCACCTTCGCTGGGAGGAGGAGATCGGCCGCTGGCTGTTCGAGTACAAGGTGCACGACGGCTGGTTCGACAAGAGCTACCTCGAGGCCCAGATGACACCGCTGCGCGCGGTCCGTATCGAGGAGACGGTGCCCGACGACTCGGAGGACGCCGCCATCCTGCTGCTGCAGACCGGCCGCCGGGTCGCTGCCGACCTCGATTCGTTCCACCTCGACGAGGAGGAGAGGCTCTTCGTCGACGGTGAGGGCGTCGGCGAGGTGCTGGTGGGTGACGGCGAGCGCTTCCGCCTGCTGAAGACGGCCGACGAGAGGCTCGGCAGCATCCTCGTCGCCGGCGACCGTCGTCGCCTGCGTTGGCCCAACGGAGCTCGCAGCGCCGCCAGCCGAGGCTGACGAGGACCGCGGCCTCCACGGTGGTGGCGCCGTGGAACCCGGCTAGGCGAGCTCTCGCAGACTCGCCGCGGCGCGCTGCAGGCCGGCGACCGACTTGCCGTCGCTGATCCTGCCGTCGACGGTCATCGCCAACGCCTCGGTCAGTGGCGTCAGTCGCAGCTCGATCGCCTCGTCGGCCTCCAGTCGTTGCTGGTCGGGCTCGAGGCCACGGGCGAGGAAGAGCTCGATCCGCTCGTCGGTGAATCCGGGGGTGGTCCAGATCGCCCCGAGCCCGAGCCAGTCGCGGGCCCGGTAGCCGGTCTCCTCGATCAGCTCGCGCGCTGCGCAGTCGATCGCCTGTTCGCCACCGTCGAGGGTGCCGGCGGGCAGCTCGAGGATCCACTCGCCGATCGCGTGGCGGTACTGGCGGATCAGGATCACCCGTGCGTCGTCCAGCAGCGGCACGATCGCCGCGGCGCCGGGATGTCGGACCACTTCGAAGGTCACGACGCGACCATCGGCGGTCTGCATCCGGTCCTCGTCGACGCGGATGCAGCGTCCGCGGTAACGGGTTTCCGTGTCGATCGGTTCGAACGGCTTCATCGCAGCTCCTCGGTCGGTCGTCGGCGGTCGCAGTCTGGCAGGTCTCGCCGCGGCCGCTGAGAGGCCGTCGGCGCGACGCTCCGTCCGGTTCGACGGCGTCGCCGATTCGCTACAGTCGATGGCCGCCGGCAAGGCTCACCCGCTGTCGTCGTCGTCGGGCGTCGACCTGGGCCTTGCCCCGACACACGCACGACCCAGGAGGCTCTTCCAGCCCAATGTCAGCAAAGCTCACCTTCCTCGGACACTCGGGATTCCTCATCGACGACGGCGCCACGACTCTGGCGATCGACCCCTTCCTCACCGGCAATCCGAAGGCGACGATGAGCGCCGAGGAAGTCCGCTGTCAGTTCATCGCGCTGACCCACGGGCACGCCGACCACATGGGTGATGCGCTGGCGATCGCCAGGCGCAACGACGCCAACGTCATCGCGGCGTTCGAGATCTGCAACTACTTCGAGGAGAAGGGCCACGGCAACGTCAATCCGGGCAATCCCGGAGGCCGCATCGACACCGAATTCGGCTGGGTAGCCCTCACCCAGGCCTTCCACTCGTCCTCGTTCGAAGGGCGCTACATGGGCATGCCCTGCGGTGTCGTCGCCCACATCGGCGACAAGACGATCTACCACCTGGGTGACACCACGATCTTCCGCGACCTGGAGCTGATCGGCGAGATCTACCGGCCCGATCTGGTGCTGGTGCCGATCGGCGATCGCTTCACGATGGGTCCGGAGCTGGCGACCCGCGCCGCCGAGATGATCGGTGCGCCCCGGGCGGTCCCGATCCACTACGACACCTGGGCCCCGATCGAGCAGGATCCGGCCCAATTCGCGCCGCAGGGGGTCGAGGTCGAGGTGATGCAGCCGGGCGACACCCTGCAGCTCGACTGATCGCACCCTGCCGGCGCCGACGGCGCCCTCGGCCCGGACGACCTCAGGGCAGGTCGGTGAAGGCGAGGAAGCGGCAGATGCCGATCCCCGAAAGGCACGGCGCCTCGGTGATCGTCATCGCGATCTCCTTGACGGCGGATCCGTAGTCGCCCTCCACCAGGACCCGGATCGTGTACACGCCGGGTGGCAGGTCGCAGTGCAGGAACTCGGTCACCGGGACCTCGGTCTCGTTCGACCAGACCACCGACGACGCCTGCGGCGGCACGACGCTCGACCATCGGGTGACCCCGAACTCGAAGCCGTCGCGGAAGATCAGGTTTGCTGCGGAAGCGGCCGAGGCCACCAGCAGTCCGGTGGCGGCAACGAGCATCGGCGCCAGGGGGCGGATCGAGGGCATGGGACCTGAAGAGTCGCTGAGGGAAATGGGATGGGACCGATCAACGGGACCGCGAGACGAAGAGGACCAGCGACGACGGTGGGCTGTCGCCTCTGCCCGGACGCCGCCCGATCGCGCGGCACCGACGGGCGGTACCCGTCGAGGTTCCTCGGGATCCTATTGAAACTCTGGTGAAGAGTGGATGCTACCGCAGCATGAAGCGGATCGCCACCCCCGTCAAGTGGCTGAATCGAGGACAGTTGGCGAGTCAGCCGGGCTGGGCCGTGACCTCGATGCCGACGTGCTCGCCGTCAGGGATCAGTCGGCCTCGGCGACCCGGGCTGCGGACACCACGACGTGGGGGCTCGGGACCGGCTCGAGCTCGGTGATGCGGTCGCGCACCAGCGAGACGACCCACCACGCGCCGAGCAGCGCCACCAGCCCGGCGAATGCGGCCAAGGCGAGCAGGCATCCGATGACCAGACGGAAGCGTCGGATTCTCCCTGCGCGTTGGCCCCGGGCGGCGGCGAAGGCCGGATGGGTCGACAGCGGTGGACGATCGAGGAGCCTCGGATCGTCGACCACCAGCTGCCAGTCCGGCAGCGCCGGGTGCTCGATCAGCAGGCTCGAGTTGTCGAAGCCGGTGATCGTGCAGCGAGCGCCCTCGAGGGGCAGCTCGAACGGCTCCTGCGCCTCGCGACTGGCTCGGAAGCGGAGAACGTCCTGGTGCAGCTCGACGTGGCCGACGACGCGGTGCGAGCCTCGGAAGAGGGCGGCGGGAACGGAGGCGAGCGTTGGTGTGCCGGGCATCGTTGACATCATGGGCGGTATGGAAAGTGCCGACAGTGCCGACAGTGCCGACAGTGCGTCGCAGTCGCCGATCTCGTCAGCCGTCCGCGGTGGCGGGGGCGCGCCTGTCCAGCTGCTAGGCTGAAGGCGCAACCCGCGGAGCCGAGAGGGACATCGGGGCCGCCTCGACGTGGCTGGCGTTTGCGGCCGGCGTCGGGGTGACCGCACGCGCTGCCGCGGGATCGAGGAATTGGCCGCGCAAAACGGTTCGGTGATCGCGGGGCCTTCGGGGACTACCCCCGGGAGCGGAGGAGATCATGAACGTCGGCCTGGTGCAGGTCAAAGGGGGGGTGGGCAAGACGACCACGGCGGTCAACCTGGCGGCCGCCTTCGGCGCAGCAGGACTGCCGACTCTGCTGGTCGACCTCGATCCCCAGGCATCGGCAAGCTTCTCGCTCGGACTGGACGCCGAGGCGCCGGGCGTCGCAGACGTCCTGCTCGACGGAGCGGCGGTCGTCGACGTCGCCAGAGCGACGGAGCACGAGAACCTCTCGCTGCTGGGCGGCTCGATGCGCCTCGCCGGAGCCGAGATGGACCTGCTGGCGGGCGGCGCACAGGTGACCGCTCTGCGCGACCAGCTGAACCGGGTGCGCCTGCGCTACGACGTGGTGGTGATCGACTGCCCTCCGGGCCTCGGGTTCTGGTCGCTGCAGGGGTTGGCCGCTTCCCACGCCATCGTGGTGCCCGCGGTACCGCATCCGCTCGTGGTCGACGCGCTCGACAAGTTCCTCCACGCCCTCCAGGACCAGAAGGCCAGGCTGCGTCGCGAGCCCGAGCTGCTCGGCATCCTGCTCACCATGGTCGACCACCGCACCAAGGTCACCGACGAGATCGTGGCGCAGATCCGGCGCACCTACCGCACCGGTGTGCTGCGCACCGAGATCCCGCTCAACGTCCAGCTGGCGGTGGCCTCGGGGCGTGGGCGGCCGATCTTCGCTCACGAGCGCTGGTCGAGTGGCGGTCTGGCCTACCGCAAGCTGGCCGGCGAGCTGCTGGGGAGGGCGAGGCGCAAAGGGCTGCTGTGATGGCTCCGCCGCTTCGCCCGGTGCGCCGCGTGGCCGCCTTCGCGCTGGTGCTCGGGTCGCTCTCGATGCCGACCTCCCTGGATGCAGCGGCACCCGGAACCCCATCCGGCTTGCCGCGCCAGGAGGCAGGCTCCGTCGGTGCGCCCGCGCTCGACTCGTTGCTCGAACCGATGCTCGCGGCGCGCGCCGAAGCCGGGCTGGAGCCGCTGGCGCGCTCGCCGGAGCTCGACGCCGCGGCGCGTGAGCAGGCGGACTTCCTCGCCACCGGCGAAGGTCTCAGTCTGGAGCTGCCGGGAGGTCTCTCGTTCGACGAGTTGCTGAACCGCCACGGCTACGACGCGGGGCTGAGCAGCCAGAAGCTCGGCTCGATCAACGTGAACCCGATCTCGCTGGTGCGCGCCTGGGCCGCTGCCCCGGCGGACAGCGCCGACAGCCTCTTCCATCCCGAGATGCGTGACGTCGGCATCGCGACCGCCGAGAGGACCCTGGCCAGCGGCGAGGTCGAGACGGTGCTGGTGCTGATCGTCGCCGACGAGCTCGAGAGCCTCGTCAGGCGGCGGTTCGCGCCGCTCGAGCGGCGTCTGGCGGTGCGCTCCGAGATGGTGGCGGCGACGAATCGGGCACGCGGCGCCGTCGGCCGCTCGCCGCTCGAGGGAGACGAGCGCCTGCACCGGGTGGCGGATCGATTCGCTGCACAGCTGGCCGCGGCCGAAGCAGGCGAGGCCCTGTTCGAGGCACCGGAGAGCGCGGTCCCGGCGGCCCGGCGCCGGCGCGGCGGGCGGGGCCGGCCGCCGGACCTCGTCGACCTGGCGCGCGAAGAGGGCTACCGCGCCAAGTTCGTGCGCGCCAACGAATTGCGCGGGACCGTGGAGACTGCGAAGGTGCTAGACGCCTGGATGCGCAGCCCGAGCCATCAGCAGAACCTGGTCGATCTCTTGGTCAGGGACGTCGGCATCGGCTTCTGGTTCGGCTGGATCGACGGTGAGCTGCAGGTGCTCTGGGTGCAGGTGCTGGCGCGGCCCGGGCTCTAGGGTCGGGGGTCAGCGACTAGGGGTCAGGGGTCAGGGGTCAGGGGTTGGGGAAGAGGGACGAGGGAAAAGGGAAGAGGGAAAAGGGAAAAGTAGGGAACGGTGTAAGGGGTCAGGGGTTGGGGATTAGGGGTCAGAGGTCAGAGAGCGGAGGGCAGAGGCAGAGAGCGGAGGTCAGGGGTCCGGTCAGGGGTCGAGAGCTTCGACGTCTCCGGCGCTGGCGAACTCACCGAGGTCGTTCCTGTAGATGGCCTCCTGGATCCGCAGGTAGTCGAGCACCCTGATCTCGAACTCGACGTTGCTCAGCGAGCCGTAGTACACCCAGTAGTGATCGTTGATCGCGGTGCCGTCGAGCACCTTGACGATGACGTCGGGTACGGCGGGATCGAAGAACCAGAATCCGACGGTCTCGTCCTCGAGCTCGATCACCCTTCCCTGGCCACCGTTGCCGAGGAAGTCGGTCCAGGAGACCTGGACTTCGAACCGGTCTGCGATGCAGAAGATCGTGGCCGAGGGGATGCAGGACGGCGGGATCGGCGGTGTCAGGGGTGACGCGACAGAAGCGGGCGACTTCGTCGACGCGCTGCCGCTGGTCAGGAGCGGCGCGCCGACGACGCCGGCCGGGAGCAGCCCTTCGACGTCGCCGAAGCTGGCGAAGGTGCCTGCCGGGTTGGTGTAGCGGCGGCGGCGCCCGGAGGTGGCGTCGAAGACTTCGACTTCGAAGGCGACGTCGCTCAACGAGGCACCGTAGACCCAGTGGGTACCGGTGATCGCTTCGCCGTCGAGCACCTTGACGGCGAAGTCGAGGTTGCCGGGCTCGAACCACCAGAACGCGGCCCAGGCGTCGTCCGGGTCGAGCGGACCGCCGTCGTCGCGCACCCGGCCGGCACTCGGGGCGTCGGCGCCGGGGGGCTGGAAGAGCGCCGAGACCTGGAAGCGATCCTGCGCGCCGACGCAGGCGCGGCGGGGGCCCGGTCCGCACGGCGAGGCGAACTGGCGGAACTGGAGGTTGGGCGGGGACCCGGGAGTGAGCGGCGACGTCCACCAGCTCGCGACCAGCCCGTCGCCGACGCTGGGGCGGTTGTCGAGTGCGAGCCGCGCCTCGTCGGCCAGCGGCGCGGCGGCCAGGTCGACCCACATCTGCTGTCCGACGGGAGTGGGGGCGATGTGGAAGTCGGGCGCCGCGGGATTGCCGAGACCGTCGAAGACGCGCCCGTAGATGCCGCTGAGACTGCCGTCGCGCGACGGGGCTACCGGACCGGCGTCGAAGCAGGAGGGGGCGAACAGGCACTCGTCGGTCCAGGCGACGACGAAGCCGCCGTCCTCGAGCGCCGCCAGCCGCGGGTCATGCTGGTCGCGCAGCGGGTCCTCGTAGGGCACGAAGGGGTCGCCGATGGCGGCGCCGCCGCTGTCGAAGGGCTGTACGAGGACCGCCGAGGAAGCCGGCTCTCCGTCGCCGCTGATGCTGTTCCACGCGACGACGAAAGCATCCTGGCGCAGCGCGGCGATGCGCGAGCCATCCTGCCGGGTGCCCAGCCCACCCTCGGGTGGGCTGATCTGGAAGGAGGGGGTGAGGGGCTCGAGGTCTGCGTCGAGACGCCGTCCCCAGACGTCGCCGAGGCTGGCCTCGCCGCCGCGGAAGTCGTCCCAGACGAACAGGACGTCGCCGCCGCTCAGGATGGCGAGATCGCCGAGGATCTGGTCCTCGAAGGTCTCCTCGTGGATGCGCACCGAGCTGCCGATCGGCTGGCCACTCCAGTCGAAGCGGCGCGCGAAGACGTCGGCCCCGTCGGGGAGATCGGTGATGCTGGTGAAGCCGACGATCACCTGGTCGGCGTCGACGGCGAGTCGGTGGCCGAAGCGGTCGCGCGGCCCGATGCCACTGGCCAGCGTCGGCGGCGCGAGGGTCTGCATCTGGTCGTCGAGCAGGGTGAAGAAGACGCCGAAAGGCCGCACGCCGCTCGGCTCCGGCGGCCGGAGGGCTCGCCAGGTGAGTGCCAGGCGCTCGCCGTCGGTGGCCAGCTGGGGCTCGGCGAACGGCACCAGCAGATCGACCCCGCTGGTCACCATGAGCGGCGGCAGGAAGCGGCCGTTGGGGAGGAAACGCTGGACCCAGAGCTGACCGACGATCTGTCCCGGGGCTGACGCCCAGGCATGCACGACGGAACCGTCGGAGAGCACCGCTGAGGCCGAGGGCGACAGGCTTCCCTCCGGAACGACGGCGAGCACCTTCGAGTCGGCGACCGGCCGCGGCGGCTCGACCGCCCACGCGGCGAGCGCCGCCAGGACGAGGAGGGCGAACGTCACGGAGGCCCGGTAGGATCGGCCGGTGTATGGCGAACGAGTCATCGGATTCCCCTTTGGCTGGGTGTGGCCTGTGGTCCTCTCAGGATGGCGGAGCGCAATTTATGCGATCATGACATAGGGGCGCCGCGGCGCAAGGGGTTGACCGTCGGCAGATGACGTATGAACGGGATGCTGGCGGGGCGCGGGCGTCGCGCCGACCACGGCCGTGAGGCCTGAGTCCCCGGACGAGGAGAGGCAACGAGGATGATCGAGCGCATTGCCAGAGCCGTGCGAAGGCTCGCCGGTAGTGGAGGGTCGCCGCCCGAGGAAGGCGGGGGGGAGCGGTCGGGTCGGCCGGTGCAGGGGCTGGTCCTCTACCACTTCACCAGCTGCCCGTTCTGCGTGCGGGTTCGGGTGGCGACGTCCCGGCTCGGCATCGACCTCCCGATGAAGGACATTCGCGCCGATCCCGAGGCCCGCGCCGAGCTGATCGAGGGCGGCGGGTCGAAGCAGGTGCCCTGCCTGCGCATCGAGGAGGCGGAGGGCGGTGTGCGCTGGCTCTACGAGTCCGGCGACATCGTGCGTTACCTCGAGCAGCGCTACGCCTGAGCACGCTCGCCCGGCGCGGGCGCTGCGACCGCGGGCCCCTGGCGCCCTCAGTCGCCGAAGACGATCACCGAGCGCGCCACCTCGCCCTTCTTCATGTCGGCGAATCCCTCGTTGATCTGCTCGAGGGAGATCCGCTTCGACACCAGGTCGTCGAGGTTGAGGCGGCCCTGGAGGTAGAAGTCGACGAAGCGCGGCATGTCGACCCGGAAGCGGTTCGAGCCCATCATCGAGCCCTGGATCCTGCGTTCCTGCAGGAAGGCGTGACCGGGCAGCTCGACGCTCTGGCCGACCGGGATCATGCCGATGATCGTCGCCGTGCCGCCCGGACGCAGCATGTGGAAGCACTGCTCCGCGGCCGTCTTGTTGCCGATCGCCTCGAAGGTGTAGTGGGCGCCGCCGTGGGTGATCTCCTTCACCGCGGCGACCGGGTCCTCCTGCTTGCCGTTGATGCCATGGGTGGCACCCATGCTCTTCGCCAGCTCGATCTTGCTGTCGATCAGGTCGACCGCGACGATGCGCTGGGCGCCGGCGATCCGGGCTCCCTGGATCGCCGCCAGGCCGATGCCGCCGCAGCCGACCACGACGACGTCCGAGCCCGGTTCGACGCCGGCGGTGTGGAAGACGGCGCCGAGCCCGGTGGTGACGCCACAGCCGATCAGCGCGGCACGGTCGAAGGGCATCTCCTCGGTGATCTTCACCACCGCGTTCTCGTGCACCAGCATCTGCTCGGCGAACGACGACAGGTGGAGGAACTGCCCCATCGGTCCGTCGCCCTGGGCCAGGCGTGGCTCCTGCTCAGGGGTGCGGGCGGTGTCGGCCTTGTTCAGGCACAATGAGAGGTGGCCGGTGAGGCAGTCCTCGCAGTTGCCGCAGTAGACCGACAGACAGGTGATCACGTGATCGCCCGGTTTCAGGTAGGTGACCTGGTCGCCGACCTGCTCGACCACCCCGGCCGACTCGTGACCGAGAACCGCCGGCAGCGGATGGGGGTACAGACCCTCCATGAAGTGCAGGTCGCTGTGGCACAGGCCGGCCGCACGGGTGCGGATGAGCACCTCGCGGGGGCCGGGCTTGGAGATGGAGACGTCTTCGATCTGCAGGGATCCGGGGGCTTCGCGCAGGACTGCGGCTTTCATGACTGGGTGCTTCCTCGGTCGGGATTCGTCTTCGTCCGCCGCCTCGCCTGGGACGAGAGGGTGCTGGCGCGGCCGACTCGGTGGTTGGGGTGGGGCGGGGGTGGCGTGTCGTGGGAGGACCGTCGGCCGCGGTGCGGAGCCGCATTGTAGACCGACCGATCGGTAGGGGAGCGCGATACCTCGAGCGCCTGGACGCCCGCAGTGGCAGGATCGTAGCTCTCGCCGAGCGAACGCCTCGGTGTCCCGGCCGGGGATCAGCGAGCGGATCGAGGAGGAGTGGAGAACAGCGTGTCGACCACGAAGCGACAGCGGACGCGCGCCCGCCCTGGGACTGCAGGCCTGGCCCGGCTGGCGGTGGGAGCCGCCGGGTTGCTCGTGTGCGCGTCGTCGCTCGCCCAACAGGCGGTCGCGGATCCGCCCCTCGCGACGCCGCGAATCGTCGCCTGGGCGATCGAAGGCGCCGCGGACCTCGGGGCCGGCAGCGCCGCGGTGACGCTGCGCGGATCCGGCCCTCTCGGGGGCGTCTCGGCTTCGCGTGACGAACGCGGCCGCGTCCAGCTGCTGGTGATCGGCCACCATCTCGCGGTGGCGCCGGAGGATCGTCGCCGCGAAGGCGCCGACGGTGATCCGTACCACAGTGCCGAGCTGACCACCGACGTGTCGATCCCGCCGGTGGTGCGGTTGGTCGTCACGCCGCGAGAGCAGGTCGAGTACCGGGTGATCACCGAGGGCGACGTCGTGCGCCTCGAGCTCGGGGCGCAGGGCGCTCTCGCGACCTCGTCGGCGCGCCGTGTCGCTGACTCAGGGCGGGGTGCTTCGCAGGCGTCGCCGGAGCGCTCCACGGAGCCCGAACCGCCCGTCGGTACCAGTGGGCGGTCGGGTCGAGGTCGGGAGGAGGAGACTGCTCTCGGCGTCGTCGAGCCACTCCGCGGCCTCAACGTGCGGGCTGCGCCGGACGCCGAGGCCGAGATCCTCGGCGCGGTGCCGCAGGGCGCCGAGCTGCGGCTGCTCGGCCAGGAAGGCGAGTGGCTCCGGGTGGTCTGGGACGACGACAGTCTCGAGGGATGGTCCGCGAGCCGCTGGATCGTGCGGCTCGATTCCGCCGCCGCGCCAGCCGCTGGTGAGCCCTCGCTCGGCCCGGCGGTACGGGCCGTCCTGCCCGAGCGTCCTGGAGCGCAGCGGCAGCTGCTGGCCGAAGCAACGGACCGGCAGGCTGACCCGGAACCGGCGGTCCCGGTCGAGGCGCCCGAAGCCGATGCGCCGGCTCCGCCGCGCCGCCGCATCGGCCCCGAGGACCTGCTCAGCGAGCCCGAGCTCGAGCTGCTGCGGGTGCGCGAGGAGTTGCGTGCCGCGCGTTTGCGCATCGCGGAGCTCGAAGCGGGCGCCGGCGGTTCGGGCCCGGCGGCGGCAGGCGCCGATACCGGTTCCGCGTCGGGTGCAGCGGCGGAGGAACAGGCCCTGCGCATCGCGGAGCTGGTCGAGGCGCTCGAAGGGGAGCGCGATCGGGTCGCCGGTCTGCAGTACGAGGCCGATCGGCTCCGCGCTCAGGTGGGAGAACTCGCGGCGCGTTCCGAGGCCGAACGTGCGGCGCAGCTCGAGATCCAGCTCGCCAGCGCCCGCGCCATCGATCGACTGAGCCGCCACGTCGAGGCGCTCGACGGCGAGCGACGCTCCCTGCTCGAGCGGCTGCAGAGGGCTGAGGCCGAGCTGGCCGCGGACGGGGTTCGCGCCGCGCGCGGCGGAGATGCCGCGACCTCGAACGCGTCTCCCGACGGGCTCGCCTCGCCGGCCGCGGCGGGATGGGTCGCCGCGCCAGCCGAGCTCGCCGCCGAGGCGCGCGCCTGGCTCGAGGACTGGCTCGGCGCCTGGTCGGACGGCGACGTGGGCGGCTATGCGGGCCGCTACGTCGACGACTACCGGGGGGAGAGCGAGAGCCCCGCGTCCTGGCTCGCGGAGCGTGCCGCCCGCCTCGAGGCGCCGGAGTGGATCGACGTCCAGGCGCGCGACCTGGCGGTGCTCGTGAGGTCGGCGGGGGCCGAAGATCGCAGCAGCGCAGAGCTGCGGCTCGAGTTCGTGCAGGAGTACCGCTCCGACCTCTACTCGGACGTCACACGCAAGACCCTGGACCTGCGCCGGAGCGCGGACGGTGACGGCTGGCGGATCGTCGAGGAGTCGGCGGGACCGGCCGAGCCCTGAGCGCGCCATGCCTGAGCTCGGTGGCGCTGCTGGCCGGGGCGCCCGGCGGTCACGGTGCGTTGCGGGCGGCGGGACCACGCCGGTACCAGGTCGGTACCGGCCGAGCCGGGGAGTGGCCGCTGCCTCTCGCAGCAGTGCAGCCGCGACCGTGACGCGACCGTGATCGTCACGATCTCTCGGGCGCGATCGGCTCGCGCAGATCGACCGGCTTGGCGGCCGTGCGCACCCGCATGTTGATCAGCTCGACGACCAGCGAGAACGCCATCGCGAAGTAGATGTAGCCCTTCGGCACGTGGTGGTCGAAGCCGTCGGCGATCAGCATGACGCCGATGACGAAGAGGAACGACAGGGCGAGCACCTTGATCGTGGGGCGCCTCGAGACGAAGCGGCCGATCGGCGCCGCCGCGACCATCATCAGCGCCACGGCGACGACCACCGCGGCGACCATGATCGCCAGCTCGTCGACCATGCCCACCGCGGTGATGATCGAGTCGAGGGAGAACACGGCGTCGATCAGGATGATCTGCACCAGCACCGCGGTGAAGGTCGCCGGCACTCTGGCCGAGCGGTGACCCTCCTCGCCCTCGAGCAGCTGGTGCACCTCGCGGGTGCTCTTGAACAGCAGGAAGAGACCGCCGACGACGAGGATCAGATCGCGCCCCGAGATCTCCTGCGCCAGCACCGTGAACAGCGGCGCGGTGAGGCCGATGATCCACGAGAGCATCGCCAGCAGGCCGATGCGCAGGAACAGCGCCAAGCCGAGGCCGATCCTGCGTGCCCGGTCGCGCTGCTCGGGCGGCAGCTTGTCGGCCAGGATGGTGATGAAGATGATGTTGTCGATCCCGAGCACCAGCTCGAGTGCCGCCAGGGTCAGGAAGGCGGTCCAGTTCGCCGGGTTGCTGATCAGCTCCATCATCGGGTCTGCACCTCGTGGCCGCGGACTCGCGGACTCGGGAACGGTGGCCGCGGCTCTGCAGGGCAGGCCAGCGGAGGGCGCAGCTTAGCGCTCACCGCGCCCGCATCGACAGGGCACAGGCGCGCCATCCGAGGCGGTGCTCGTGCAGGGCGGCGTCGGCGACGCCGGATCAGTCGCCGAGCAGTGCCTGCAAGGCCTCGAGCACGTGCAGCCGCCGGCTGCCCCAACCCTCGGTGTCGAAGCGCTCACCGCCGAGCGCCTCGATCCCCGGCTGCTGCCGCAGGTGCGCGAAGTACGCCCGGCTGGCGCCGAAGGCGGTCGCCTCTCCGTCGCCGCCCGAGAAGCGGTTCCAGCCGAGGAAGATGCGCGCCGAGCCCGGGGCGGCGGCCGCGGCGAGGTCGAACAGCTCGTCGGTGCGCCCGATGTCGTAGGGGAGCGAGAACACCGCCGCGGCGCCGAAGCTCTCGGGATGGCCCAGCGTGGTGTTGAGGGCGAGCGAGCTGGTCCAGTCCTCGGCGACCAGCACCGTGCTCTTCGCCTCGGTGCCGGCGCCGTAGCGTCGGCGCATCTGCGGCAGCAGCTCGTCGGTGATCAGGCGCGACATGTCGGGCATCAGGGCACCGTCCTCCTCGAGGAACCACACCTGCGGATTGCGCGGCACGAAGGCCGCCACCATCGGCGGCAGCGCGCCGCTCTCCACCAGGTGGTCGAGCGAGTTGACGACCCCGCCAGCCCTCAGCCAGGAGTCGCCGTTGGCGAAGACGAGCAGCGGCCGGGCGGTGCCTGCCGCCGGTTGTCCGGCGGAGACGTAGACGGTGATCTCGCGTTCCTCGCCGCGGGCGGCGCTGTCGAGAGTGAAGGTCTCCACCGTTCCCGGATGCTCGCCGCGGTAGGGCGCCAGCACCTCGGGGTCCGTTCCTTCGGCCGGCAACAGCTCGGAGCGCTGGCCGCCGAAGAGGCCCGGGACCCGGCGGGGATTCAGGGGATCGACCTCGATGCTCTCGAAGTCGAGCCGGAAGCCGTACTCGATACGCAGCTTCGGATCGACCACCAGCGACCGGTAGAAGAGATCGGTACCCTCGAGTCGGGCCAGGCCGACCTCCTGGCCGCCGGGCAGCCAGGCGCCGGTGAGGCCGACGTCCTCGAGCTCGCCGTCGCCGTCACGGTAGAGAAAGTGCACGACCTGTTCCTGGCCCTGGCCGGTGGCGAGGGACTCGCGCAGTGGGAAGGTCGAGTGGCTGCGGAAGAGGTGGTCGACCCAGAGCTGGGGCCTGTCGGAGGCTTGCGCCGCTCGGATCAGCTCGGCGAGGCGGGTGCCGTCGATCAGCGGCGGCGCCTGTCGGGTGAGCTGCATCGGCTGGTCGGTGACCCGCACCGCGGCGATCCCCTTGGCGTCGCGCACGAAGAGGGTGCCGTCGGCGAAGGCGGGCCAGGTGAGGCTCTGGCGCTCGGTGGCGCGGATCCTGGCCTCCTCCTGGTAGCCCTCGCGCGACGTCCGCGCCAGCACCACGTGGCCGTCGCTGGCGAAGATCGCCAGCCGGTCGCCGACGAGGATCAGGCCGTTGCCGCCGGGTGGGCGCGACTTCCACAGCGTCTCGCCGGTCTCGAGATCCAGGGCGGTGAGGAAGCCACGGTCGAAGCCGTAGATGGTGTCTTCGTGTACCACCGGTGAGGAGAGGCCGCCCTTGAGCTTGCGCGACGTCCACAGGGTCGCGCAGGCCGCGCCGCCCTCCGCGGCGGGCGTCGCCCCGTCGGACGCCACCGCGGCAGCGCTCGCTGCGGAGGCATCGACGAGGGTCGAATCGCGCTCGCCGACCAGCAGGAAGCGGCCGTCCTCGACCGGGATGGGGCTGGCGCTGGTGTTCTCCGGCGCTTGGCAGCTCCAGGCCACCTCGCCCTGCAGGGTGAGCGCCGCGAGCTGCTGGTCGAGCCAGAAGACGATCCGGGTCTCGCCGCTGGCCTGGTCTCGCACCGCGATCGGGCTCTGGTACTCGATCTTGCCAGGCAGCGCCGTCCAGCGCAGCCCGCCGGTCTCGCGGTCGTAGGCGGCGAGGGTGGCGGCGGGTGAGGTGCCGCGGGCGACCACCACCAGCTCGCCGACCACCAGCGGCGAGGCGGCGTGACCGTAGAAGGGGATCCCGGGCCCGCCCTCGAGGCCCGCCTGGTGCCCGGGCGGCAGGTCGGGCTCGTCGAGCCCCTCGATGGCGTGCACGTCGGCCTGCCAGAGCGGCGCGCCGTCCTCGAGCGCGAACACCTGCAGCCTGCCGTCGGCGGCGAGCACGTAGACCCGGTCGCCGTGCACCGTCGGCGTCGAGGAGGGCCCGTTCTCCGAACCGTCGTGCCCGGGAGTCAGCGGCCCGAGGACTCGCTGCCAGAGGACGGTGCCGGTGCGTCCGGCGAGCGCCACCAGCAGATCCGAGGTGTCGTCGCTGCTCAGGGTGAGCACCCGCCCGTCCTTGATCGCCAGACTCGAGTAGGCCGGCCCCGCAGCTGTCTGCCAGGCGCGTTCCAGTCCCGGGCCGGCTCCCTCGAAGAGCCCGCGAGCGTCGATCGCGCCGGTCTGGTCGGGACCGCGGAAACCGGGCCAGTCGTCGGCGAGCGCCGGCGCGGCGAGCATGGTCGTGGCGGCGAGCACGAGCGTGGCGAGAGCGGCGGAGCGGGGAGTCATCGGGAACATGGTCACCTCTGAGGTGGAAGGCTGTGACGACGGACGCGCGGCTCGCTGGGGAGCTTGCCGGCGCGCCAATCGACGACGGGCGGAAGAACGGTGTCGGATCGTGCTGGGGAACGATACGCAGGAGCAAGGCGGACGTTCGAGGGTGGCTCGGTGGAGTGCTCGGACTCGGGGCCCTCAGGGCTGCTGGCGTCCCGATCGAGGCGGATCTACTGCTTTGGGGAATGGCCCTTCTGTCACCCCGGACTTGATCCGGGGTCCACGCTTTGCGTCCTGCCAAACCACCTCAGTGGCCTCGGCACCGACACGAGGGTGGGGTTGGGATTCCTACATGCGCACGGTCATCGACCTCTCCCGGCCTCAGGCCGTCCGCCGCGCTCCGCCCGCCTCCACGACCTCCGCACACGCCTGCAAGAGCCGGTCGACGTCCTCCTGCGCGAGCCACTCGCGCAGCGGAGCCATGCGGTCGGCGTCCCCTCTCAGCGCCTCGAGCTCCGCGGTGGAGGTCGATGCCAGGGCGGCGATGAGCTGGTCGCCGAGCACGAGAAGGGCGGGGCGGATCTGCTCGAGGCGAAGCGACTCGTCGCCGGCGGACTCCGGGTCCCCGCTGGCGGCCGTTTCCGAGGCTTCCAGGGTGCGCTCCTGGATCTGCTTCGCCAGCTCGATCTGCATCCGGAAGAAGCGCTCGACGGTGGCGCGCGACGCCGCGTCGTGGGAGAGGCCGGCACCCGTCGCCGCCTCGAGGGCGCTGGCGAGCACGCGCTCCTCCTGCGCCGCGTCCTCGATCTCGAGGCCTCGCGAGCGCTTGTCGAGCGCCACCAGGGGCATGAAGGCGAGGCGACGCGCCAGCAGGTCGACGAGGTGGTCCGCCGGGTCGCGCGGCATCGGGTCGCCGAAGTGCTCGAGGCGCAGCGCGGCGATGAAGTCCTCGTGGCCCTCGAGCCAGCGGTCGATGGCGTCGCCGAGCGCGGCACTCTCCGAGCTCTCTGCCGTCGGCGCGATCCAGATCACCTTGCGGTCGGCCGGCGGCTCGCAGCGCACCAGGTCGGCCGGCGCGGCGAAGTGGGCGACCTCGAAGCGGTCGGTGACGAAGAGGTCGACCTCACCAGTGGCGAGCAGCTCGGGCAGGCGCAGGTTGTTGCCGGTGATCACCAGCTGCGGGTCCGGCCAGTGCGAGCGTGCCCAGCGCTCGAGGATGCCGCCGCGGTTGACCGCCACACGGGCCGACGCGATCTGTTCCGATGTCAGCTCGGAGCGCGCCACGGTGCAGGGGCCTCCGGCGGCGAGTGCGCGGCTCATCCGGCCCACGGCGGCGCGCTCGGGCCGCCAGGTGACGCCGCTGATCGCGACGTCGAAGCGGCCGGCGGCGATATCCCGGCCCAGCTCCGGCCACTCGAAGTCGACCAGCTCGAGCGGTCGGCCGAGCGCCGCGGCGAGGCGGTGGGCCAGGTCGATCGAGAAGCCGGTCGGCGTCGCCTCGCCGCCGCCCGCCGGTTGGTCGAGGGTGGAGAAGGGCGGGTAGTCGAAGCTGGTGCCGACGCGCAGCGCCGGCGCTCCTGGCGGAGCGGCCAGGTCTGGGCGGGTCGGCGCTGGCTCGGGCCTCGCGCACCCGGCCAGGGCCAGGACCAGGACAGCGCTGGCGCTCCGCCGCTGCCAGCGGTGAGGCGGCCGGCCGGGTCTGGCCGAGGACGTGCCGCTCCCTGGCGCCGTCGGGCTCGTGGCGGTGGCCCTCATGGCGGCGTCTCCGGGCCGACCCTCGGCGCCGGCGCCGCAGCGGGTGCGCCGTCCGGCGGCGCGCCAGGGCTCGGTTCGGCGGAGGGTCGGGCCCAGCGCGGGGCGAGGTCGAGCAGCCTGTCCGCGAGCTGCTGGGCCACCAACCGATTCGCTGCCGGAGTGTAGTGACGGTGGGGCATGAACAGCCGGGTCGCGGTCGCTTCGGCGAGCACCTCCCGGGTCTCGACCATCACGAACCGTTCGCCGGCGGCGGCGTGCAGCGGTTCGTAGACCATCCGGCCGGTGGTGCGGAAGCGCTCGAGGTCCTTGTCGCGCGGCAGGTGCAGCAGGACGAACAGGGCGTCGTCGCCAGCCACCTCCTGCGACCAACGTTGCCAGATCGCCAGGGTCAGCTGGGCCGCCTCCCCGTCGAGGTCGTGGAAGCTGGTCGGCACGGAGTGCACCTCGTCGTCGAGGCGGACGCCTCGCGGGCCGACGTCGAGCCTCCGCAGGCCCGCCACGGCCAGGCCGATCGACCGCGCACGCCACCACGGTCGGGCGAGGTAGTGCGACGGCTGGTAGTAGGTCTCGTGCTGCGCCAGCGGATGGTCCGGGAAGGCCTCGAGGGTCGGCACGATCGCATCGAGCGGCATCACGGGATGGTTGACCAGCTCCAGCCCGCCGTCGCTCAGCACGAAGCGCGGCTTGGTGAACGGGAGCTCGCTGGAGGTGACGTAGAGCGTCCGGAAGACGTTGAGGTTGCGGTAGACGTCCTCGTAGACGAAGCCGTGCACAACGACGTCGGGTCGGACCACCTGCCGCCGATCGCGCCAGCGCAGGTAGGCCTGGTCGATCGCGAACGCCGGCACTCCGAAGTTCAGCACCTCGACGGCGAGTCCCTCGGCGCGCAGCTCCTCCTGCAGCGCGTGGGCCCAGGTCTGCTCGCTGGAGACCTCGTCGCCGTGGGTGAACGAGTCGCCGAAGACGGCGATGCGTAGCACGCCGGGCGGCGTCAGGTGCGAGTGCTCGACCCCGGCACGGGCTCCGACTCCGTTGATCCCGCCGCGCCCCGCCGCCAGGGTCCAGCCGAGGTCGGGGTCGTGCACGAGGCCGGCTCGCTCCTGCCTCTGTTCGTACGCCGCGATCATCCGGCGGGTGTGCTCGAGCGGCAGCACGTAGGGCCGGATGGGTGCGCGCCGGAAGTGCAGCTGTCCGTCGACGGTGCGCTGCAGCAGGAGCCGCACGCCGAGCTCCACGACCCCGGCGCCGAGCAGGCAGGCCACGGCGAGCAGCACCAGGCGGAGGCGGGTCTGCCGTTTCACCGGGTGGTGGAGGAGTCGGGAGTCGTCAGCCGTCGCCGGCCAGGCAACGAGGTCGGTTGCGGAGCCGTCTCCAGCGGACTCCCCGTGCCGCTCAGTCTCGTTCCGCCAGCGCCGCGAGCACGCGCGGAGCGGTCATCGGCAGGTGGTCGAGCCGTACCCCCACCGCATCGCGGATCGCGTTGCCGATCGCGCCGGCGGTGGCGATGATCGGAGGCTCGCCGACGCCGCGGGCGCCGAACGGCCCGACCGGCGAAGGCACCTCGACGACGATGAGGTCGAGCTCGGGCGGCGCCGCGGTGCTGTGCGGTACCGCGTAGTCGCTGAAGGTCGCCGTCTGCACCTGGCCCTGCTCGTCGTAGACGAGCTGTTCGTAGAGCGCGAAGCCGACCCCCTGCAGCGCGCCGCCTGCCATCTGGCCGCGCACCAGCAACGGATTGATCGCCTTGCCGACGTCCTGGGCCACGACCAACCGGTGCAGGGTGACGTGGCCGGTCTCCTCGTCGACCTCGACCTCGGCGAGTTGGGCGCAGAAGCCCGGCGAGGGCATCTGCTGGGCGTGACGTCCCTGGCCGAAGACGGGCGCCTGGCGACTGCCGAAGCGCATCGTGCGCGAGGCGATCGTGGCCAGCGAGACCGACTTGTCGGGCGAGCCCTTGACGTTCACGGCGCCGTCCTGGATCTCGAGGTCCTCGGGATCGGCTTCGAGCGCCTGGGCGGCGAGCTCCAGCGTCTGACGACGCGCTTCCTGGGCCGCCTCGATCACCGCGGGGCCGACGGTGTAGATGGTCTTCGAGCCGCCCGACGCCCCGGCGTAGGGGCTCGAGCTGGTGTCGGCCTTGGCGATGCGCACCCGGTCGGGCTCGACGCCGAAGACCTCGGCGGCGATCGCCGCGAACCCGGTGTCGGTGCCGGTGATGTCGGCGGTGCCGAGATGTACCTGTACGGTGCCGTCGGACTGCAGGGCGCAGGCGGCCGCCGCCGGCTCGGTGCCGCCTGGCCAGCCGCCGACGGCGACGCCGACGCCGCGGCCCTCGGCGCGGATCTGCTCGCGCTGCTGCCAGAGCGGGTGTGACTGCACCGCCTCGAGCACCTCGGTTAGCCCCATCGACGGCCATGGCGCGCCCATCGCCATCGGGTCGCCCGGGTGGCTGGCGTTGCGCAGCCGCAGCTCGATCGGATCGATGCCCAGCTCGCGCGCCAGCTCGTCCATCGCGCTCTCCAGGGCGAACGCGGCCTGTGGCGCGCTGGGGGCGCGGTAGGCGCCGGTGGAGGCGCGGTGGGTGAGCACCTCGATGCCTTCGACGCGCAGGTGGGGGAACTTGTAGTGCGAGCCGAGCAGGACCCCGGCGAGCACTCCCATCGAGGCCGGGAAGCAGCCGTTGTCGGTGACCATCTCGGCATCGAGCGCGTGCAGGGTGCCGTCGCTCCTGGCGCCGAGCTTGAGGCGCACCCGGGTCTCGGGCGCCGGGGTCGCGGCGCTCATCTCCTCCATCCGGGTGAGCACCAGGCGCACCGGCCGCCCGACCCGCTGCGTCGCCAGCGCGACGAGCGGCTCGTAGAGCACGAACTTGCCGCCGAACCCGCCGCCCACCGGGGTGCCGACGGCCCGCACCTGGGTGTGCTCGACCCCGAGCGCCGCGGCGACGGCGTCGCGCACGTTGAAGGTGGCCTGGGTGGAGGAGTAGACCGTGGCACCGGGCCCGACCGGATCGGGCACCACCAGCGTGGCGTGCGGCTCGATGTAGGCCTGGTGCACCGGGGCGGTACGGAAGGTGCGCTCGATGACCACGTCGCTCTCGGCGAGCCCTGCGGCGACATCACCGCGCGAGAAGGGAGTGCGGCTGGCGACGTTGGGGGCGCCGAGGTCCTTGGTGCCGCCGCCGCCGGCGGCACCGTGCGCGGCGGCCTCCTCGGAGGCGCCGGGCTTGCCCTCGGGCCACACCTCGGGGGCCTGCGGGTCGAGCGCCTGCTCGAGATCGGTCACCGCGGGCAGCGGGCTGTACTCGACGACGACCGCGTCGGCGCCGTCCTGGGCCGCCGCCTCCGACTCGGCGATCACCAGCGCCACCGGATGGCCGACGAAGCGCACCCGGTCGCCGGCCAACAGCAGCGTCGAGCGGCTCGACGGCCGCTTCCTCGGCAGCTCGGCGGCGGTGATCACCTGCACCACGCCGGGAACCCGGCGTGCCGCCTCGACGTCGACCGAGTCGACCCTGGCGTGGGCGTGAGGGCTGAGCACCAGGCGCGCCTCGAGCACTCCGCGCAGCTCGAGATCGGCGCAGAAGTCGAGGGCACCACGGACCTTGACCGGACCGTCGAGCAGCTTGACCTCGCGGCCTACGCGCAGGGTCTCGGCGCCGGTGGAGTCGCGGCTGTTCTTTCGGTCGGCTGGGGCGGTGGTCATCGGCGGTCTCCGGGATGCGTGAGCGCGGCGCTGACGTGGAGATCCGGGCGGGATCGTGTTCGTCGGCGCGAGCCTGTCACAGCGGACCGCTGAGTATGATGAGCGGCACCGACGAACGGAGAGAGACCGCGATAGCGAGGAGGTGGGTGATGGAGCGCTCGATGGCGAGACCGAGAGCCGTGTGCCGTGTGAGGTCGATGGGGTTCGCCGTGCTGCTGCTGGCCGCGGTGGCCGTGGCGTCACCTGGCGCTGTGCTCGCGGTCGACGCACCGCTGATCGACCGGGTGGAGCACGGCTACGCCCAGAACGGCGAGGTGAAGATCCACTATGCGGCGCTCGGCGAGGGGCCGCTGGTGGTGATGGTCCACGGCTTCCCGGACTTCTGGTACTCGTGGCGCGATCAGATGGAGGCCCTGGCGCAGGACTTCCGCGTCGTTGCCATCGACCAGCGCGGCTACAACCTGAGCGACAAGCCCGAGGGCGTCGACAGCTACGGCATGCAGCACCTGGTCGGCGACGTCGTCGCGGTGATCAGGAGCCTCGGGGCCGAGAAGGCCACCGTCGTCGGGCACGACTGGGGCGGCGCCGTCGCCTGGCAGGTGGCGCTCAACGTGCCCCAGGTGGTCGAGAACCTGATCATCCTCAACCTGCCGCACCCCAACGGCATGGCCCGTGAGCTGGCCACCAACCCGGTGCAGTACAAGAACTCCGAGTACGCCCGCAACTTCATCGAGTACGACGCCTCCGATCCGCGCGCCTTCTTCGGCATGCCGATGAAGCCGCAGACCCTCGCCGGCTGGGTCACCGACCCCGAGGCCCGCAAGCACTACGTGGAGGCGTTCGAGCGCTCCGACTTCGACGCCATGCTGAACTACTACAAGGCCAACTACCCGGCCGGCGACGTCGCCGGCCGCTGGTTCGCGGTGCAGGAGAACCCCGGTCCCAAGGCCGAGATGCCGGTGCTGCAGTTCCACGGCCTGGAGGACACGGCGCTGCATGCCGGCGGCCTCAACGACACCTGGAAGTGGCTGAGCAAGGACTGGACCCTGGTCACCGTTCCGGGTGCCGGCCACTTCGTGCAGCAGGATGCGCCGGAGATCGTCAGCGAGACGATGCGCTGGTGGCTGCTGGCGCGGCAGGACTGAGTCGGCGCTCGGGCGGCGTCACCGCCGCCCGATCCGCCGCTGCTGGGTCCGGTCGCCGATCGGCGTCGAGGCCGGCGCCAGCTCGAGCCGCCCTGCGGAGCGCCGCGGCGACGCCGATCAGCCGCCGCTGAAGGGATCGAGAGCCGCGGGGGCCGGCGCGCCGCCGTCCGACGGAGCCTGCTTCGCCGTTGCCGGAGGGTTGGCGGCTGAGGACTGCGGGGCCGGCCGGGACGCTGGCTCGCCGCCGCGGTCGCCGGCCGACTTCGCCTCCGTGCCCCGTGCAGCGCCGCCCGAGTCGGGGCCTTCGCCGCCTCCGGCGCCGGTCTGCGCTCGCGGTTCGGAGCTCCCGGAGGCCTTGGAGTCTGCCCCCTCCGCGCCGCCGCTGTCGCCGCTCCGGGCGCCGTCTCGTGCCTCGGATCCGCCTCCCGAGCCACCGCGACCGCGGCGGCCACCGCGGCGGCGCGAGCGGCGCCGTCGCGGTTTGCTCTCCGAAGACTCGCCGTCTCCGCCGCCGCGCCCGGAATCGCTCCCCTCCGGATCGCGGGATGGCTTGGCAGACTGGGAGCCGGACTTGTCGCCGGACTGTCCCGACTGGGCTCGGCGATCGCCCTCGCGTTGATCCCCCTGAGCTCCACCGCCTCCGGAGGAGCCCGACTTGCGGCGTCGCCGGCCGCCGCGACGGCGGCGTCGGCGGGAACGACCGCCGGAGCCGGACGAGTCCTTCGAGTCGGCGGTCCGCTTGGACTGCGCCTCGTCCTCGTCGCTGTCGTCCTCTCCGCTGTCCTCGTCTTCGTCGCTGTCCTCGTCCTCGTCCTCGTCCTCGTCGAACTCGTCGTCGTCATCCTCGTCGTCGAGGTCGTCGTCGAGATCGTCATCGTCGAGGTCGTCATCGTCTAGACCGTCGTCGTCCTGCTCGAGCTCTTCGTCGTCGAGGTCGTCGTCGTCCCCGGCGTCGTCTTCGCCGTCCTTCGACGCTGCCAGGCGGGCGGCTTCCTCCTCACGCTGCTGGCGCGCCTTCTCTGCCGCCTCGGCACGCTCGCGCTCGATGCGCTTGATCTCCTCGCGATCGCGCGCCGTCCACGTGACGTCCTGCTCGGGGCGGTGGAGCTGGCCGTTGGCGACGATCTCGATCTCGAGGTCGAACTCCTCCTCGAGCGCCAGGAGCTCGCGCCGGCGGTGGTTCTGGACGTAGTCGGCGACCTCGGGGTGCAGCTCGATGCGCACGCTCTTCATGTAACCGAGGCTGGCGCGCGCCTCGATCGCGCGCACCAGATGGAGCGCGACGATCTCCGGCGACAGGATGCGACCGGTGCCCGAACAGGTCGGGCAGGCGCGGTGGGTGCGCATCTGGATCGCCTGCTCGAGACGCTGCCGGTTGATCTCGAGCAGCCCGTTCGAGCTGATGCGGCCGATCGTGAAGCGCGCCTTGTCGGTCTTCATCGCGTCGCGCAGCGCCTTCTCGGTCTTCTTCTGGTTGCGCCTGTTGCGCATGTCGATGAAGTCCACGACGATCAGGCCGCCGATGTCGCGCAGACGAAGCTGCCGAGCCACCTCGATCGCCGCCTCGAGGTTGGTGTGCAGCGCGGTCTCCTCCTGGCTCGCCGCCTTGGTGCTCTTGCCGGAGTTGACGTCGATCGCGGTGAGAGCCTCGGCGTGGTCGATGACGATCGATCCACCGGAGGGAAGCGAGACCTTGCGGTCGTAGATGCGATCGATCTGCTCCTCGATCTTGTAGTGGGCGAAGATCGGCACCCGCTCCTCGAAGCGGATCAGCTTCGTCTTCGACCGCGGCATGAACGCCTTCATGTAGTCGTTGGCCCGGTCGTGCGCCGCCTGGTCGTCGACCACCACCTCCTCGATCGCGGAGTCGAGGTTGTCGCGCAGGGCCTGCAGCACGATGTCCTGGTCGGAGTAGAGCAGCTTGGTCTGGCGTGACTTGCGCGCCTCCTCGCCGATGCGCTTCCACAGACGCAGCAGCGCATTGAGGTCGCGGGTCAGGGCGGTCTTGGTCTGCTCCAGGGCGTTGGTGCGCACGATGACGCCGCAGTCCTGCGGGATGCGCATCTTCTCGACCAGTGCCGCCAGCTTGCGCCGCTCCTCCTCGGAGCTCACCTTGCGCGAGATCCCACGGGTCTTCTCGAACGGCATCAGCACCAGGTAGCGACCGGCCAGGCTGAGGTTGGTGGTCAGCGCCGCACCCTTCTGGCCTTCGGGCTCGCGGGTCACCTGGACCACGATCGGGCGGCCCTTCTCGAGCACGTCCTCGATGCGGGGTTTGGCGCCCTTCTTGAGGTCCTTGTAGTAGGCGTCCGGGACCACGTCCTGGATCGGCAGGAAGCCGTGGCGCTCGGCGCCGTAGTCGATGAACGCCGCGTTGAGGCTGGGCTGGATGTTGGCGATGTAGCCGAAGTAGATGTTGCCGCGGGTGAGGCCGCGCTCGGCGACGTCGACCTTGAAGTCCTCGAGCACGAGGTCGTTGGCGAGCGCCACCCGGAGCTCGGCCGGGTTGATCGCGTTGATCAGCATTCTGCGAGTCACGATGCTTTTTTCCTTGTCTGGGAAGGGCGCAGTCGTCGTGCCTCGGCCACGACCGTCATCGGATCGGGGTGAGGTACGGCGGCAGCGACGGCCTCGAGGCCTCGTCGGCTCGGCGACAGCCGCGGAGTGAAGAGGTGCTCGAGGGCGGCGGACCCGACCGACCCGGGGGCTCGGCCGGCACGAGGAAAAGAAGTAGCCGGCCGCCGCTGTCGCCCGCTAGGGCTCAGGGCTCGGCGGCTCTGCGACTTCGTCGTGCTCGGGACCCGTTGGCGTCGCGGCGGCTGGAGGCTCGAGCGAGCCGGTCGCCGCAACGCGTTTCGGACGGTTCAGATCCGATGCGACGCTGCGCTGCGCAGGTGGGGGAAGGAGCTTCCTGTTAGGGGACCTCGGCTCCTGCGCGAGACGCCTGCACCCACGACCGGCCGAGCCGCCGTCGGCGACAGGCTCGACCCGTGGGCACGAACGCCGGAGCGAAGGTGCTGCGCAGGTCGGAGGCTGGCGAGCCGAGGCGGGTTGGAGTCGGGTCCTCGGGCCGCGCGCGGCGCGCCCTCCGACCGTGCGCCGAGGGGGCGGACGGGAGGTGGCGCGTCGAAGGCGAGGGGCCGATGAGACGTTGTGTCCACAGGAGCGGAATCGGTGAAGAGCCTGCGCGCCGTCGTCGAGCGCCGGATCGGCGCTCCGTCTGGTTGGGCGGCCGGCGCTCCGGGGCCGATCAGTCCAACGACGGTCGGCATCCCGGGTGTGCCCTCCGGCACTTGGCGCTGCGCCTCTGGAGGCGTTGCGGGCTCGGTCTCGGCTCGCTGGCGAGCCGCTGAGCGACGAAGCGGAAATCGTTGAGAGAGCGGAGGTTGCATCGACCGGCTCGGGCTCGGTCGGACTCTCTCCGCGGCGCAACATAGCACACTCCCGTCTCCTCCACGCCTTCGGTCGCGACCGCGGATCACCGACCTGTCGAGCGGGCACCCGGTGGGTTCGCCGACTCCCTTTGGACCGTTCGCCGCCCTGCTCCGGTCGGCGGAGTCGGTTGCGTCTTCGTCCGGCCTCGGGCGCCAGCGCCGACCGACCCCGGACGATCTTCGAAGTCGGGTCGGGATCTTGTTAAGATCGCAGCCGGCCCAGGGGTGGAATGTGTTGCAGGAGCAGTGGGTTCTCAGCATCGCCACCCGGGCTGGGGTCCAGGGTTCGCGGTGTCGCGGACCCGACACCGTCCCGGTTCGATCAGTCGACTGCTGCCGGCGGCTACGGTCCGCAAGTCGAGGCATCCCGCGCTCTGCCTCCCCCAACGCAGCTCACCTCGATTGCTCGGCGTCGGAACCTCGCGATTCGTGCCGCTTTCGTAGGTTGGAGTGCTGCTGAAGAAGACACCGTCCGGTCCGACGACCGGAACCGGGGCGCTCAGGTCCGTCGAACGCCTTAGGCGGCGCTCGGCGGCGCCTGCAACAGGGCGCGCGTCTCGCGCGTCTACCGGTTCGGGCATGGCCGACCGCGTGAGCGCGAGCCCGCTCCTTCTGCCCTCCACATCGAGCGCCGCGCGCTCCGCGTCCGGCGTCCCGAACGCACGGCATCACGAATCCACGCCGCCGTGGCGCTGCCGACGACAGACCCCAGCCGAACCCCCGTCGCTTCGCCAGAGTTTTCTTTTTGTATCGACATGAGCCGCACCGCCCCCACGACGGTGCGCCTATCGCAGCCAAGTCGCCGGCGCCGTCTCCGCCAAGACGGCCCGCGGCGCACGTGAGGAGATCCGTATGAGTGTCGCCGCCAAGGTACGAGCCGTGAAGCCTCCGATCGAAGACCGCTTCTCGGCCGTCAAGCAACTGATCGAGCTGGGCCGCTCCAAGGGTTACCTGCTCTACGACGAGATCCAGGACCTTCTGCCCACCGAGTTGGTGACGGTCGAGGAGGAGCTCGAGGAGGTCGGCCGTCGCTTCGACGAGCTCGACATCGAGGTGATCGACCGTCCTGCGTGCTACCAGACCAGGGAGGAGAACGACATCGTCGTCGAGCTGGAGAAGGCCGACGACGATTCCCCGGCGCCGGTCACGGCGGAGCAGGGGACCAGCGATCCCGTGCGCATGTACCTGCGCGAGATGAGCACCGTGCCCCTGCTCGACCGCGAGGGCGAGGTGGAGATCGCGCGTGAGATCGAGCAGGCGGAGTGGATGACCTACCGCGCCCTCGGCGCCAATCCGGACATCCTCGAGCTGCTGCTCAAGATGAACGCGGTGGTCGACCGCCGCGGTCTGCGCACGGGCTTCCGCGAGCTGCTCGACATCGAGGATCTCGAGTCGCTGGTCGATCCGCGCAGCAAGTCGCAGATCGAGGCGGCGATGGTGTGCTTCCGCCGGGTGCGCGACTACGACCTGCAGATCGAGAAGCTGAGCAAGCGGCAGGCGCGCTACTCGCCGAAGGGCGAGCGCTTCCAGGAGCTCGAGCGCGAGATCGATCGCGAGCAGGAGAAGATCGCCCAGGAGATCGTCAAGATCGACTTCACGGTCCAGTCGCGCAACCGGATCATCGACTTCCTGCGCGACGCCGAGCGCGAGTTCAACCGCTTCGACCGCGACATCCACCGCGCCCAGACGGCGCTCAAGCGCGAGTCGAACGCCGAGCTCAAGTCGCTGCACCGCCGCCGCATCCAGAAGTACCGCACGGCGCAGAAGGCGCTCGAGAAGAAGCTCGGCATCCCCCTCGGCGACCTCAAGGCTGCGGTGGCGCGCATCCGCACCTCCGAGGCGCGCTGCGAGCGGGCCAAGGAGAAGCTGATCGTCGCCAACCTGCGCCTGGTGGTCTCGATCGCCAAGAAGTACACCAACCGCGGACTGCAGTTCCTGGACCTGATCCAGGAGGGCAACATCGGTCTGATGAAGGCGGTGGAGAAGTTCGAGTACCGCCGCGGCTACAAGTTCTCGACCTACGCCACGTGGTGGATCCGCCAGGCGGTGGCGCGCGCCATCGCCGACCAGTCGCGCACCATCCGCATCCCGGTGCACATGATCGAGAACATCAACAAGCTCACCCGCACCAGCCGCTCGCTGGTGCAGGAGCTCGGTCGCGAGCCGACCGCCGAGGAGATCGGCGAGCACATGGACCTGCCGGCTTCGAAGGTGCGGCGGATCATGAAGATCGCCCAGGCTCCGATCTCGCTCGAGACTCCGGTCGGCGAGGAGGAGGAGTCCCATCTCGGCGACTTCATCGAGGACAAGACCGCGATCTCACCCATCGACGCGGTGATCTCTTCGAACCTGCGCGAGCAGACGAGCAGCGTGCTGCGAACTCTGACGCCGCGCGAGGAGCTCGTCCTGCGCATGCGTTTCGGCGTCGGCGAGGGCTCCGAGCACACCCTCGAAGAGGTGGGCAAGTCGTTCAACGTGACTCGTGAGCGCATCCGCCAGATCGAATCGAAGGCGCTGCGCAAGCTGCGCCAGCCGAACTGGGTCAGCAAGCTGAAGCCGTTCCTCGACGAGCAGCTCTGATTCGTCGACGGCCCGTGGCGCGACCACGGGCCGCGCCGAGCCCCGCTCAGTCCATGCCGGGAGGCTGGAAGCGACCGTCGATCGCGGTCCAGCCACCGTCGACGAAGAACACCGCCCCGGTGACGTAGCTGGCAGCGTCGGAGAGCAGGAAGACGGTCGGCGCCGCGATCTCCTCGGGTCGAGCCCATCGGCCGAGGGCGTTCTTGCTGGCGTAGGCGCCCGACCAGGCAGGGTCGGAGCGGATGGGTCGCGTCAGCGGCGTCTCGACGACGCCCGGCGCCACCGCGTTCACCCGCACGCCGCGCGAGCCCCACTCCGCGGCCGCCGTCCTGGCGAGCTGCACGATGCCGGCCTTGGTCGCGGCGTAGACGCCCTGACCGGGCTCCACCACCAGCGAGCGGATCGACGAGAAGAGGACGATGCTGCCGCCCCCGGATCGGGCGAGGCGGGGAGCGGCCGCCCGCAGCACGTTGAGGGCGCCGCCCAGGTTCACCCGCACGACGCGCTCGAACTCGTCCTGCTCGTAGCGGGCCAGCGGCTTGCGCACGTTGATCCCGGGGGTGCAGACGACGCCGGAGAGCGGCGCGCCACCGTCTCCGGTCTCGGCGTCGAGGGCGGCGAAGGCCTCGTCGACGCTGGCCCGGTCGGCGACGTCGATGGCCCCTGCCGAGCCTGCCGCGGCACGGCCGGCAACGGCTCCGACCTCGCGCGCTGCGTCGCCGGCGGCGATCTCGTCGAGATCGAGGCAGTGGACCCGAGCGCCGGCGCGGGCGGCGGCGAGGGCGGTGGCCCTGCCGATGCCGGCGCCGCCGCCGATCACCGCCACCGAGCGACCTGCGAGCGAGAAGGGCGAAGTCGCCGAGGCGTCGCTCACAGGTCCCCCAACGCCGGAATACCGGCCGCTCCAGTGGCCTGGGTCGCCGAGCGCACGATGGCGTCGGCGACGACCTCGGCGGCGAGAGCACCGATGCGCGACACCGCCGCGTCGTCGACCTCGCCCGGGAGGGCGCCGGTGGCGAGCACGAAGATGGCGTCGCCGTCGAAGATCGTGTGCGCCGGAACCAGTGCCCGGGCGAAGCCGGCGTGTGCCATCTGCGCCACCTTGAACGCCTGCGCTTTGTCGAGCCTGGCATTGGTGGCGACGACCGCGAGAGTCGTGTTCTCGAGCGCGGCGCCGCCGGTCTGCGCGCCGCGACGCAGGAGTCGTCGGGCGTCGGCGAAGGGCCCGTCCAGCGAGCCTGCGGCCGCCGCTGCGTCCGCCTCGCCGTCCGCGACGCGGCGTGCTCCCGCCACGATCTTCCCACTGGCCGGATCCACCACGTCGCCGAAGGCGTTCACCGCCACCAGCGCAGCGATCACCAGACCGTCGTCGAGCCCGATGTCGGCCGATCCGACCCCGGTCTTGATGGCGCTTTCGAGCCCGAGCATCTTGCCCGCGGTGGCGCCGGCGCCGGCCCCGACGCTGCCCTCGGCGACCGGGTCGCCGCTCGCCGCCGCCGCGGCGCGGTAGCCACACTCGCCGTCCGGCCGGATGCTCGCGGCCTCCGCGTCACCGCCGACTCCGAGGTCGAGCAACGAGGCGCCGACGACGATGGGCACCACGGCGCCACGCACCGGGTAGCCGATGCCTCGTTCTTCGAGATGTCGCATCACGCCCGATGCGCTGTCGAGACCGTATGCCGAGCCGCCGGAGAGCACCACGGCGTGCACTGTGTCGACCAGGTTCTCGGGACGCAGCAGGTCGGTCTCGCGCGTCGCCGGCGCGCCGCCGCGTACGTCGACCGCGCCGACGGCGCCGGCGGGCGCGAGGATGACGGTGCAGCCGGTCGGTCGCTCCGAGAGGGTGTCGTGACCGACGAGGATGCCGTCGACCGCGGTCAGGCCCCTCGGTGGTGGATTCCCGTCGGTGGATTCGGGTCCGGTCGTGGCGCTCGCCACCGCGGTCTCGTCGCTCTGCACTTCGCCTCCGGAGTCGGCGCGTGGGGTGTCCTGGCCGGTTGCGGCCGCCGGCGCGTCTCCTGCGACTGCCCCGGGGCGCCCATCGCACGACCAGGCCAAGGCCGCGAGCACGAGGCAGGAGAAGGGCAGCGCGAGCAGTGGAGGGCTGGCGGCAGGGCTCCGGGATCGCGGCGAGAACATGGCGCAGCGGCACCCTATCGAAGTCCGTCGCGCCGCGACCGTTCGTAACGGAGCGGAGCTGCCGGATCGGTAAGCGCCGCACCCGTAGGCGTGCGGGGTACCGGCGCCCGACCTGGCGTCCTTCGGCTACGCTAGGAAGCGATGGGGGACGACGCGTCGCTCGCTCGCTCGCAACCAGCCGCGGAGCGGCGCCTGCTGCGCGCCGTCGAGGATCTGCGTGAGGAGCTCTTCGACTTCGCCGCGCGCCTGGTCCGGGTGCCGACGGTGAATCCGCCGGGGGAGGCATACGCGGAGTGCGCCGAGCTGATGACGGGGGAGCTGAGCCGATGCGGCTTCGAGACGCGTCGGATCGTGGCCGAAGGGCGTCCAGAGCACACCGCGCGCCATCCGCGGGTCAACCTACTGGCCAGCCGCGCCGGATCGGGAACGTCGCCGGCGCTGCACTTCAACGGCCACGTCGACGTCGTGCCGGCGGGCGCCGGCTGGAGCGTCGACCCGTTCGCCGGCGCGCTGCGCGACGGGAGGCTCTGGGGCCGCGGCAGTGCCGACATGAAGGCCGGCCTCGCCTGCGCGGTGTACGCCTGTGAGGCGATCCGGAGGGCCGGGGTGCGCCTGGCCGGTCCGCTCGAGGTCAGCGCCACTGTCGACGAGGAGACGGGCGGCCAGGCCGGCGTGCGCTATCTGGCCGAGCAGGGCCATCTCGACCCGCTGCGGGTGGGCTGGGTGGTGATCCCCGAGCCGTTCTCGCCGCAGCGGATCTGCGTCGGGCACCGTGGCGTCTACTGGTTCCGGCTGGTCACCCGTGGCCGCACCGCACACGGCTCGATGCCCTTCCTGGGCCACAGCGCCATCGGTGACATGACGCGCGTTCTCGAGCTGGTCCGCGACCGCCTCGGGCCCCTCGCCGCGAAGGTGGTCACCGAGCTGCCGGTGGTGCCGGAGGGAGCGCGTCGGGGCAGCCTCAATCTCAACTCGTTGTGGGGCGGTCAGGTGCCGAGCGGCGAAGAGCCGGCTGCGCTGCTGCAGTCGCCGTGCGTCGCCGATCGCTGCGAGCTGGTCGTCGACCGTCGCTTCGTTCCGGAGGAGGAGCTCGAGGAGGTGCGCGCCCAGGTGACGGGTGTGCTCGGCGAGCTCGCCGACGAACAGCCTCCGATCACGGTGGAGATCGTCGACCTGCTCAGCGTCGAGCCCACCCGCACGCCGGTCGGATCGCCGCTGGTCGCGGCTCTCGAAACGTCGATCCAACGGGTGCTGGGCCGACCCGCCGAGCAGGTGGCGAGCCCGGGTACCTACGATCAGAAGCACTTCGACCGCATCGCCGGCATCCCGCACTGCGTCGCCTACGGGCCCGGCGAGCTCGAGCAGGCGCACCAGCCGGACGAGTCCTGCTCGCTCGCAGCGATGGTCGAGGCGACCGCAGTGATGGCGTTGACCGCGGTCGAGCTGCTGGGAGTGACGTGAGCCGGGGCTGCGGTCTGCACAGCCCGCTGGCGCCGGACGGGCGTGTCACCTGCGCGGCCGGAACGCCCTCCAGCGCTTCTCGTTGGTGACGAGGTAGGGCCCGCCGATGAGATCGATGCAGTAGGGGATCGCCGGGAACACTGCGTCGAGGCACTCGGCGATCGCCTTCGGCTGGCCCGGCAGATTGACCACCAGAGTGCCGTGGCCGACGGCCTCCTCGCCGGTCTTGACCGCTGCGCTGCGGACCGCTGCCGTCTGCCGCGACAGGATCGCGGTCGGCACCGCGCGCAACGACACCGTGCGCATCAGCTCGCCGAAGCCGGGCATCTCCTTGTCGCACACCGCCAGCGTCGCCTCGGGGGTGACGTCGCGCTCGGCCGGACCGGTGCCGCCGGTGGTCACCACCAGGCAGCAGGCTTCGCGGTCGCACAGGGCCTCGAGGGCTGCCTCGATCAGTCGCTGCTCGTCCTCGACGACCATTGCGACCGGTTCGAACGGCGACTCGAGGACCTCGCGCAGGTACTCGCGGATCGCCGGTCCGCCGCGGTCCTCGTAGTCGCCGCGGGCAGCGCGGTCGGAGACGGTGAGGATGCCGATGCGGGCGGCCTGGCTGTCGGACGGGGTGGGTTCGGTCATCGTCGACCGCCAGTCTAGCCGGCGGGCGAGCGGGGTCTGTCCCTTGGGGACGCCGCTCCGCGCCTGTCCCCTTCGAAGGCGCTGGTGACAGGCGCAGATCCGAAGATCTGGTGGGGAGAATCGCTCGATGAAAGGACGAAGTTCGCTCGTGAAAGAGAGTGGTACGTCGATGCACGCGTGGGCGGAGGTAGCGACGACGAGGCGAAGGAGCCGATCGGTGGCTGCGCTCTTGGCTCCGATCATCGTGCTCCTCGTCGCGCCAGTAGTGGATGGTCAGGTCGTTTCGGTGAGCGACCCGAGCGGCGACGTGCTGACGCCCACCGCGTACTACGGTCTGCCGTTCGGCGGTCCGGTCGACATCTCGGGCAACCAGATCGAGTGGACGGTCCCGGACGTGCTCCTGCCGCCCCTGATCAGCAACTGGCTGGCGGCGTCGTCGGATCCGGTGACGCCCTTCTACGATCTGCTCCCCGACGTCGGCGTCATCAACACCACCGGCGGGACGGTCGGAGATCCGCAAGGTGACACGCCTCTCGGGATCCACGACCTGACCAGCGCGACGATCCTGGAGAGCGCGGAGGAGACGTTGCTGCGCATCACGGTGCGGCAGCTCGAGGACCCAGGCCCGACCGAGACCACGCTCGCCTTCGGGCTGAACTTCCCGATGGGCGGCGGCACACCCGACACCTGGACGGCGGTGTTCCCGCTGCAGCCGTCGGCCGACGGCTGGGGTCGATACGTCGCGCAGGGGACACGCGCCTTCCCCTACGCGCCGAGCTCCTACTACGACATCGTGTTCGCCGAGGCCGACTACCAGGCGCCGCAACTGCAGGTCACCCTGCGCCTGGCGGCGGATCTGCCGGCGTTGGCTCCCGAGACTACGCTGACCGCTCCCTACACGCCGGTCTACCGGGTCGGACTCGACGTCGACGCCGATGCCGGGACGGGCGATGCCCTGGGGAACGATCACCTGCTCACGGCCTACTTCGCTCCGAACGGTCTGATCACCGCCTTGGCGCGAACCTGGACCGGTGCCTACTTCGAGGTCACCGGAGTCGCCGTGCCGCAACTGTCGGTCAGCGGCGACGAGCTGACGCTGACCATCGATGCATCGGCCCTCGGTCTGGCCGACGAGTTCTCGTGGCAGGCCGCCGTCGACCTGGCGCCCTACCAGCCCGGGGAGAACGATCCAGACGGTTACTGGTTCAGCAACGTCGATCTCGCGGCGCGGCGCAGCGTGCTGGTCTTCCGCAGCGGCTTCGAGAACGGTCTGCAGGGGTGGACCGTCTTCCCCTGATCCGCTGGCGGTCCGAAGCGTCTTCGCCAGCGAAGGCGCAGTGCGTCGACCGAGTCCCCGCGCGGGGCCGAGGTCTGCGTTTCGTCGTGCCGGTCCCGACGATGCCGAGCCGCCTCGGATCGACAGCGTGCCGTGAGTCGCGGCGCCCGGCGCTCTGCGGCGGCCCGGGGTCCCCTCGCATCCGTTCCGCCTGGGACTGGATGTCGCGACGACGGGGATGGAAGACTAGAGCCATGGGCACCGGCGATCTCCCCGACGTGGAGGCCGTGATCGAGCTGTTCGAGGCGGTGTCGGAGTTGTCGCCGACGCAGCGCGCCGCCCATCTGGACCGAGTCGCTCCGGAGCCTGCGATCCGGCGCGAGGTCGAGTCGCTGCTGGCGGCGCTGGATCGCAGCGACGAGGGCGTCCTGGAGAGGCGTCTCGACGCACAGGCCGCGCTGCGTCTGCTGGCCGAGGAAGGCCCGGTCTCCGGCGGACCGATCGCCTGCGCCGGGCCCTGGCGCCTGCTCGACGAGCTGGGCCGCGGCGGCATGGGGACCGTGCATCTGGCCGAGCGAGCCGATGGAGCCTACACCCAGCGCGCCGCGGTGAAGCTGATCAAGCGCGGCATGGACAGCGACACGATCGTCGGCCGGTTCCTGCGCGAGCGCCAGATCCTGGCGCAGCTGGAGCACCCGAACATCGCCCGGCTGCTCGACGGCGGAGTCGCCGAGGACGGGCGCCCTTACTTCGCCATGGAGTACGTCGAGGGGGTTCCGATCACCGAGTTCGCCAACGCGCACCGGCTCGGGATCGACGAGCGGCTGCGGCTCTTCGCTCAGGTCTGCGAGGCGGTCTCCCACGCCCATCGGGCGCTGGTGGTGCATCGTGATCTCAAGGCATCGAACACCCTGGTCACCCCTGGGGGCCAGGTCAAGCTGCTCGACTTCGGCATCGCCAAGCTCCTCGCCGACGAGGACGGCGCGGCGACCGAGCTGACGCGCCTCGGTGGCCGGCCGCTGACCGTCGCGTCGGCGGCTCCCGAGCAGCTGCGCGGCGAACCGATCACCACCGCCACCGACGTCTACGCGCTCGGAGTGCTGCTCTACCGTCTGCTCACCGGATGCTCGCCGTTCGGTGAGGCCACCGACGCCTCGTCCCTCGCCGAGCTCGAGCGCGAGATCCTCGACACCGATCCTGCCCGGCCCTCCCGGATCGTCGCCGCCGGCGGGGGCGACGACGCGGCCCTGCCGGTCGACGCCCGCTCCCGCCAGCGGTGGGCGAAGCGGCTGCGCGGCGATCTCGACAGCGTGGTGTCGAAGGCGCTCGCAAAGGAGCCGCGACGTCGATACCGCTCGGTCGAGGCCCTGCTCGACGATCTCGAGCGTCACCTTGCGGGCCTGCCGGTCTCCGCGGTTCCGGACGGGATGCTGTACAGGACGGGCAAGCTGCTGTCGCGGCACCGCTACGCGGCGACGGCCCTCGCCGTGGTGCTCGCTCTGGTGGTCGGCTTCGTCTGGACCCTGGCGCTGCAGCGCAGCCGGATCGCCCAGGAGGCCGCCGAGAGCGAGCAGGTGAAGGAGTTCGTGCTCGGCCTCTTCGAGCTCTCCGATCCCGACGTCAGCAAGGGACGCGAGATCACCGCGCGCGAGCTGCTCGGACGCGGCGCCGAACGACTCGACCAGGAGGTCGATCTGCAGCCCGAGGTGCGCGCCGAGATGCTCGGGGTGATCGGCGACGTGCATCTGAAGCTCGGCCTGTTCGACGAGGCATCGCAGCTCCTGGAGCGCTCGCTCCACCTGCGCCGCACCGGCTCGCCGGGCAGCCGCGAGCTGCTCGAGTCGATCCGTTCCCTGGCCCGGGCCCGATACGAGCAGGCCGATTTCGAGGCCGCCGAGGCGCTCGGTCGCGAGGCGGTGGGGCTGGCGGAGCGGATCGAGGGCGAGGGGCCTCTGCTCGCCCGCTCGCTCGACGACCTCTCGGTGACTCTGCGCGCCAGGCGCTCGCTCGAAGAGGCCGAACAACTGGTGCGGCGGGCGCTCGACCTACGCCGTGCCCACCTCGGCGAGGACCACCCCGAGGTCGCGACCAGCGAGCTCAACCTCGGGGTGGTGCTCTATCTCGGAGAGCGGTACGAGGAGGCAGAGGCCCTCTATCGGGCGGCGCTGGAGAAGCGCCTGGCGCTCCAGGGGGAGCTCCACCTCGAGGTCGCCGACGTGCGGAACCGCCTGGGCATCGTGCTGCGCCTGCAAGACCGCTACGAAGAGGCGCGGACGCAGTACGAGCGCGTGCTGAGCATCTACCGGCGGCTGCTCGGCGACGAGCATCCGCTGATCGCCACGGTGCTTGCCAATCTGGGCTTCCTGGAGGAGCTGCGGGGCGACCTCGTCGCCGCTCGCGGGCACCTCGAACGCGCGGTCACCATGCACCGCGGCACCGTCGGAGCGACGCATCCCGAGCTCGCCAACAGTCTCGAGAACCTGGCTCGCACCTTGGCGGAGCTCGGGGAGCACCAGCAGGCGACGACTGCGGCTCGTGAAGCCCTGCAGATCCGCAGCGAATCCCTGGGGCCCATGCATCCCCTGACGACCCGGATCATGCGCAACCTGGGAACGTTCTTGGTGAGGGCCGGGGAGCTCGACGAGGGCTTCGCTCTCCAGCGGCGCTCGATCGAGATCGAGCGCGAGATCGGCGGGTCCGAGAGCGTCCTCCACGTGCTCGGAAGCCGCGGTTTCGGCCGCGACCTGCTGCGCGCCGGTCGACCTGCGGAGGCGATTCCCGTGCTGCGCGAGGCCCTCGAGATCGGAGAGCGGATACAGGGCGGAGACAGTCAGCTGTTCGTGCGGATGCAGGTCGATCTGGCCCGTGCCCTCCTGGATGCCGGGGAGACGCAGGAGGCGGAGAGCGTCGCGAGGTCGGCATTCGAGAGCTCTCAGCGCATCTTCGAGCCCGGGGACTGGCGCATCGCCGACGTGGAGAACCTCTGGGGCACCGCGCTGGTGTCGGTCGGCGAGCGACAGGTGGGCCTCGAGCGGCTGCGCCGCAGCCTGCAGGAGCTCGAACAGGAGCTCGGTGCCGACAGCGAGCCGGCCCGCCTGGCGCGCCAGCGGCTGGCCGCGGTGACGCCGCCCTAGCGTCCGGTAGCCGTCGGCGCTGCCGACTGCACGAGACCTCGCAGACCCGAGTCCGCTCGGTCCTCGGCGACGGAGCGGCTTGCTACGCTGCGACCGTCGTCTGGAGGCGCAGCCAGAACCGCAATCCCGCCAGGAGCCTCACCCGTTGCCCGATCGCTCCCCCTCCGAGATCACCGATCTGCTCGCGAGGTCCGAAGTCGACGGAGAGCGGGTCCTCGAGGATTTGTTGCCCCTGGTCTACGACGAGCTGCGGGCCATGGCCCACGGCCAGCTGCGCCGTGAGGGCCGGGCGACGCTGCAGACCACCGATCTGGTCCACGAGGCCTACTGCAACCTGGTGGGCTCGACCCAGGTCACCCGCCGCGGCCGGGCCTACTTCTTTGCCGCTGCCTCACGCGCCATGCGCCAGGTGCTGGTGCAGGCGGCGCGGCGCCGGGCGCGCAAGAAGCGCGGCGGCGGAGTGCGGGCGGAGACGCTCGACGAGAACGTGGTGGTGGCGGTCCAGGCCGGGGACGACGTCGAGGGTTTCGCCTCCGACCTCATCGCCCTGGACGAGGCGCTGAGCCGGATGGGGGAAGTGCATCCGCGCGCCGCGCGGCTGGTGGAGGCGCGCTTCTTCGGCGGTCTGTCGGTGGAGGAGACGGCCGAGGCACTCGAGGTGGCTGCCCGAACGGTGCGCCGCGACTGGGCCTGGGCCCGCGCCTGGTTGCAGCGCGAGCTGGACGGGAGCCCGAGCGCGACGGAGCCCGAGCGCTGAGGTGCTGACGTCGGCGTGGCACACTGGCTCTGGTGAAGACCGCGGCCGATCGCTCACGATCGCACTTCGTTCGCCGGGTGCTCGCCTACCTGGTCGACGTCGCCCTGCTCTTCGTCGTCCTCGCCCCGCTCGGCTTCCTGGTGCAGCGGCTTCTCGGTATGGAGCCGGCGAGCACGCCGCGCGGCATCTACCTCACGCTGCTGCTCAACTTCTCGCTGCCGGTGTTCGTCTACTTCACCGCCAGCGACGCCTCAGCGGCTGGGAGCACGTTGGGCAAGCGGATCCTCGGGCTGCGGGTCGAGGACGGCAGGGGGAGTCGACTGACGGTGGGTCGCGCCGCCCTGCGCACCGCGATCAAGGTGCTGCCGTGGGAGACGACCCACGCCTCCGCCTTCCTCGTCGTGCCGGCGCTGGGGCACTTCGGGACCACCAGCTGGGGCGGCCTGGCGGTCGCCTACGCCGCGTCGCTGGTCTACCTGGTGGTCGCCTGGCGCTCGGGCGGACGGCGCAGCGTGCACGACCTGGCGGCCGGCAGCAGGGTGATGCGCCGCGCCGCCTGAGGCCTTCTGTGCCCTGGCGGGTCTCTGCGCTGAACCGTGGTGCGACGCGGACGGAGGCGCGAGATCAGCCGAGCAGCTCCGCGACGCCGTCCCGTTCCTCGCGCAGCTCGGCCTCGGAGGCCTGCATGCGCGAGCGCACGTCCTCGGGCAGCTCGAGGTCCTGCACGATCTCGTAGTCGCCGCCGCTGCAGGTGACGGGATAGGAGTAGACGACGCCTTCGGCGATGCCGTAGCTGCCGTCGGAGGGGATCGCCATCGACGCCCAGTCACCCGGCGCGGTGCCCTGCACCCAGGTGCGCACGTGATCCATCGCCGCACCGGCGGCCGAGGCGGCCGAGGACGCGCCGCGCGCCTTGATGATCGCCGCGCCGCGCTGCTGCACGGTGGGGATGAACTCGCCGCTGATCCAGGCGTTGTCGACCAGGTCGGTCGCCGGCTTGCCGTCGACGGTGGCGTGGGTGACGTCGGGCACCTGGGTCGCCGAGTGGTTGCCCCAGATGGTCATGCGCCGGATCGCGGTGACGTGGCTGCCGGTCTTCTCGGCCAGCTGCGACAGGGCGCGGTTGTGGTCGAGGCGGGTCATCGCGGTGAACTGCCGGCGGTCGAGGCTGGGAGCGTTCCTGCTGGCGATCAGCGCATTCGTGTTCGCCGGGTTGCCCACCACCAGCACCCGCACGTCGCGGCTGGCCTTGGCATCGAGCGCCTTGCCCTGTACCGAGAAGATCGCCGCGTTGGCCTGCAGCAGGTCCTTGCGCTCCATGCCCGGTCCGCGAGGCCGGGCTCCGACCAGCAGGGCGATGTCGACCCCGTCGAAGGCCTCGTTGGCGTCGCTCGATGTGACGACTTCGTGGAGCAGTGGAAAGGCGGAGTCGCGCAGCTCCATGACCACGCCCGAGAGCGCGTCCATCGCGGGAGGGATCTCGAGCAGATGCAGGCTCACCGGCTGATCGGGGCCGAGCATCTCTCCAGCGGCGATGCGGAAGAGCAGGGAGTAGCCGATCTGACCGGCGGCTCCGGTGATCGCGACGCGGGTGGGTTGGGTCATCAGACGGTCCTCGGGAGGGCTGGGAAGGAGGTCAGGAGCGGCGAAGGGACGAAGGCAGTGGCGGACCGGCGGCGGTTCGGCGCTGTCGCCCGGCTCTGCAGCCTCGGTTCATGCATCGCCTCAGGGCGGCCGGCGCCCGCCAGGCGGAAGCCATGAACGGCAACGCCGCCGTCCTCACCGGGAGAGAGGATGCGGCGGCGCTGGGGAGAGCGAATCGGCGGCTCGCCCTGGACGTCGCTGCCCGGACTCAGGTGACGTCGGCGAGGGTGAGGCCGTTGTCCTTGAGGTAGGCGACGAGCCCCTTCTTGTCGATCGTGCGCAGCGCCCGGGTCGACACCTTGAGCCGCACCTGACGTCCCAGCTCGGGAACGAAGATGCGCTTGCTGTGCACGTTGGGCAGCTGCCAGCGCTTGGTGACGTTGTGGGCGTGCGAGACGTTGTGGGCGCTCATCGGGCGCTTGCCCGAGATCTGGCACTTGCGGGACATGGCGGAATCTCCAGAGAGCGTGAAGGGCTGAAGAGCAGCGCGGCTGCTCGGGAAGGCTGGTCGTGGCGCGGCGCCTTGGGCCCGGTCCGGCGCGGGCATCGGCGGGCCCTGAACGTCGGGGAGCGTCGCGTTGACTATCTGCTCGCGATGCGGGAACCGGAATCCAGGTCTGCGCTTGGTCGCAAGCCGCAAAAGGTTAGCACGTTCGGGGAGCGTTTGTCTCGCCCTCCGGGGCTTCGCATCCGGGCTTCCGATCGGGCGCCTCAGGGCTCCCGCGCACGGCTGCCGCCGAGCCGGCTGATGGCGTGCGTCGCCAGGTAGCCGGCGACGATCAGGGAGATCGCCGCGGCAGCCTCGGGGAAGGTCGGAGAGTAGGGCTCGAGGGGATAGTCGGCGGGGTCGAGATCGGAAAGGAGCTCGGCATCGATCACCCTCCCGTCGATCACGGTCTGGCCCGGAATCGGCTCGACGGCCGCCTGAAACGGCCAGAGGCCGGCGACGGCGCCGAGCAGCAGGCCGAGCAGCACGCCGAGTGTCGGCTGCGGCCGATGGGCGAGCAGCCACTTGATCGCGTTGCTCACCAGCACCAGGCCGAGGCCTACCCCGAGCCCTACCGGCACGACGACCCCGAGGATCGGAGCCAGCATCGCGCCGAAGTCCCGGGCCACGATGGCCGCCCGCAGGTCGTCTATGCCGGACAGGATCGGCACGTATTGGCCCATGAGGAGCAGCAGGTAGCCACCGCTGACACCGGGCAGGATCATCGCGCTGGCTCCGGCGAGACCGGCGAGGAAGAGCAGCAGCCACTGGCCGCGGTCATCGGTTGCCGAGGCCCCCGCTCCGGTGGCCTGCGCCCAGGCCAGCGCCACCATGAAGAGGAAGCCGGAGACCGCGCCGATCCATCCCGACCGCGCGATGGGCCGCAGCAGACGCAGGACCAGGGGCACGCCGCCCAGGGTCAGGCCGATGAACAGGGAGTACATGATCCAGCGTTGCCCGACGACGAGGTCGCGCAGCAGGCCGGCGAGCAGCAGGATGGCGATCGCGGCGCCGCCTCCGACGCCGAAGAGCACGATCATCTGGCGGGTTCTGAGCCGCAGGGTCGAAGCCTTCGAGACCGCGTCGATGAACTCCGGATAGATCCCGACCGCGAGCAGCATCGTTCCACCGCTGATCCCCGGCACCAGATTGGCCAGCCCCATCAGCACGCCGCCGAAGGCGGCACGGATCGCGATCGCGGCCCTGGGCAGGCGCTCGACAGCGGACGGTTCCCCTTCGCCGGAAGGAGGGCGCGGTGGAGCTTCGGAGACGTTCATCGGGGGCGCATCTTCCACGATGTGGGAGCGGGGCGCAAACGGGCGACGGGCGCCAGCTCGGCCAGAAGCCGGTCCTTCGGGCCCGCTTCGCTTGCGACGGCTCGCGTCGCGTGCAAGGGTTTCGCCCGTCCAGCGGGCGACGTGCACCGTAGGGCCGGTCAGAAGTCCCCGAGCCTCGGCCTCGTCCCGGCGGTCGACCGGTCGGGGTGTCGCGACAGAGACCGCCGACTCGACCCGAGCCCGCGCCGATTTCGTTCACCAAAGTGCCCCTGCCGCGTAGACAGGGCAGAGGAGATCTCGGCCGGAGCCGCCCAGCGAGCCTGCGACCGCCCACGGCCGGGACTCCACGCTCGCAGTGAGCGCCGCGGTCCGCCGACGAGACGGACTCCTAGCACCTCGCACCTCGCACCTCGCTCCGCACACCGCGCCCCGAATCTCGATCCACAGGAGAACACCGATGTCCGACGCCCCCAGAGTCCGCACTCGACTCCACCGCCTCCCACTGCCGTTGACCGCAGTCGTCCTGCTCGCCGGGCTTTTCGTCGCCGGCTGCTCCGGATCGGGCGATGGCGCGGTCGATGCGTCCGCCCAGCCGCGAGAGGTCTCCCGCTACGATGCCGAGACCTTCTTCGACACCGAGACCGTGCGCGGGGCGTCGTTCTCCGCCGACGGCAGCAGGATCCTGCTGTCGAGCGACCGTAGCGGCACTTTCGAGGCCTACGCCCAGCCAGTGGCCGGCGGTGAGCCGGAGCAGCTCACCAGCACCGAAGGCGCGACCTTCGGCGTCAGCTACTTCCCGGCCGACGATCGTTTCCTCTACACCGCCGACCAGGGCGGCAACGAGCTCAACCATCTTTATGTGCAGACGCCCGAGGGCGAGGTGCGCGACCTGACGCCCGGTGAGGCGGTCAAGGCGAGCTTCAACGGCTGGAGCGCCGACGACCAGTCGTTCTTCGTGTCGACGAACGAGCGCGACCCGCAGGTCTTCGACCTCTACCGCTACGACGTCGAAGACTACGAGCGCACTCTGATCTGGCAGAACCCGGGTGGCCTCTTCCTCAGCGACGTCAGTCGCGACGGCCGATGGGTGGCTGCGGAGAAGGCGATCAGCAACGCCAACTCCGACCTCTACCTCGTCGACCTCGAGGGCAACGGTGAGCTGCGCCACATCACGCCGCACGAAGGAGACGTGATGCACGGGGTGTTCGGTTTCACCCCCGACTCGACGGCTCTGATCTACGCCAGCGACGAGGGCACCGAGTTCCGTCAGGCGCGCCGTCACGATCTCACGACCGGCGAGCAGACGACCCTGGTCGCCGCCGACTGGGACGTGCTCGGCGTCGCCTTCTCGGAGGGCGGTCGCTACCGCGCCGTGGCGCTCAACGAGGACGCCCGCACCGCGGTCACGCTGACCGACCTGGCGGAGGATCGTGAGATCGATATTCCCCTGCCGCGCGAGGGCGATCTCGGCGGCATGGTGATCTCCGACGACGAGAAGACCCTCGCCTTCTATCTCGCCAGCGACACGTCTCCCTCGAACCTCTACGTCTGGGAGATCGGCTCGGCCTCGGCGCCGCGGCGCCTCACCTCGACGCTCAGCGAGCAGGTCGCCGAGGAGGACCTGGTCGACGGCGAGGTGGTGCGCTTCGCCAGCTACGACGGGCTCGAGATCCCCGGAGTGCTGTACCGCCCGCACCAGGCCTCGGCCGACAGTCCGGTGCCGGTCCTGCTGGCGATGCACGGTGGTCCCGGCGGCCAGAGCCGCAAGGGCTACCGCGCCGAATGGCAGCACCTGGTGAACCACGGCTACGGGATCTTCGCGGTGAACAACCGCGGCTCCTCGGGCTACGGCAAGACCTTCTTCCACCTCGACGACCGCAAGCACGGCGAGGCCGATCTCGACGACTGCGTCGCGGCGGTCGGCTACCTGCAGGGTCTCGACTGGGTCGACGGCGAGCGCATCGGCATCATGGGCGGCAGCTACGGCGGCTACCTGGTCGCCGCGGCGCTGGCCTTCCGGCCGCAGGTGTTCGACGTCGGCATCAACATCTTCGGCGTCACCAACTGGGTGCGCACGATGGAGAGCATCCCGCCGTGGTGGGGCCCTCAGCGCGACGCCCTGATCGCCGAGATCGGCGACCCGGTGGCCGATGCAGAGCGGCTGCGCGCGATCTCTCCGGTGTTCCACGGCGACAAGATCGTCAAGCCGTTGCTGGTGGTGCAGGGCGCCAACGACCCGCGGGTGCTGCCGCGGGAGAGCGAGGACCTGGTCGCTGCGGCGCGCGCCAACGGCACCCCGGTGGAGTACGTGGTCTTCGAGGACGAGGGCCACGGTTTCCGCAACAAGGACAACCGGATCGCGGCCCAGAACGCCTACCTCGATTTCCTCGCCGAGCACCTCCGTGAGCCGGCCGCGGACGACGCCGCGGCGGCCGGTTCGCCTGGGGGCGGACGGTGACTTCGAGCGGCTCGTCGTACGACTACGACCTCCTTGTGCTGGGCGCCGGCTCGGGGGGAGTGCGGGCGAGCCGCATGGCGGCGGCCGCGGGCGCCCGGGTCGCTGTGGTCGAGGTGGACCGGCTGGGCGGTACGTGCGTCAATGTCGGGTGCGTACCGAAGAAGCTCTTCGTCTACGCTTCCGAGGTCGGTCGCGAGATGCACGACGCACGGCGCCTCGGCTGGACCGCCACCGGTCTCGAGTTCGACTGGCCCACCCTGCGCGACAACAAGACTGCCGAGATCGAGCGGCTCAACGGCGTCTACCGGAGACTGCTCGAGGACGCATCGGTCGAGATCCTGCGTGGGCGGGGTTCGCTGGTCGATCGCCACACGGTGCGGATCGAGGGCGCAGAGGTCAGCCGGGAAGTCAGCGCCGCGAAGATCCTGATCGCCGTCGGCGGTTGGCCGAATCTCCCCAGCGAGCCTGGCGTCGAGCACGCGATCACGTCGAACGAGATGTTCTACCTTCCCGAGCTGCCGCGGCACGCGGTGGTCGCCGGCGGCGGTTACATCGCGGTGGAGTTCGCCGGCATCTTGCACGGGCTCGGCGTCGATACGACACTCGTCTATCGGCGCGATCTCTTCCTCCGCGGCTTCGATCGCGACGTGCGCGAGGCGTTGCGCGACGAGATGCGCAGACAGGGGATCCGACTCGTCTTCGGCGAGATCATCGAGGAGATCCGTGAGACGCCGGGGGGCGAGTGCCGACTCGAGGCGAGGCTCTCCGGCGGAGACCGCCTGGCGACCGATCTGGTGCTCTACGCCATCGGGCGTACGCCGAACACCCGCGGCCTCGGTCTGGAGAACGCCGGGGTGGAACTGGGAGAGAACGGCGCCATCTGTGTCGACGAGTACGGCCGCACCTCGGTCGACAACATCTTCGCCATCGGAGACGTCACCGACCGGGTCAACCTGACTCCCGTGGCGCTGCACGAGGCGATGTGCCTGGTGCGCACCCTCTTCCACGACGACCCGATACCTTTCGACCACGAGCTGGTCGCTTCGGCCGTCTTCTCGCATCCTCCCATCGGGGCCGTCGGGCTCACCGAGGAGGAGGCGCGGAAGGTCTGCGGCGACGATTCGGTGGAGATCTACCGCAGCCACTTCAAGCCGCTGAAACACACGCTGACCGAGAACGAAGGGCGCAGCTTGATGAAGTTGGTGGTCGACAAGGCGAGTCGACGGGTGGTGGGAGCCCACATGCTCGGCGCCGACGCGGGGGAGATCATGCAGGGCCTGGCGATCGCGATGAAGATGGGCGCCACCAAGGAGGACTTCGACCGCACGATCGGCATCCACCCGACGTCGGCCGAGGAGTTCGTCACCATGCGCACGCCGGTGGGTGGCTGAGGGCGTCTGATCCTGCGAGCGCTCCTCGTCCTGGCCCTCGGGCTGCACGCCGCCTCGGTGCCCGCCGCCACCGAGCGAGTCAACCTGGTCTTCCTCTTCGCCGACGACTGGCGCGTCGACCTGCCGCCGGTCCTGGCCACGCACACCCCGCACATCGAAGCCCTGCGTGCTGCAGGTCACGACTTCGCGAACGCTTTCGTGTCGACACCGGTCTGCCCGGCGAGCCGCGCCAGCGTGCTCACCGGTCTCTACGAGAGCTCGCACCGCTTCACCTTCCAGACGCCACCCCTCGACCTGCGGTTGCTCGAGCACAGCGTGCCGCGGCTGCTGCGCCGGCATGGCTTGGTCACCGGCATGATCGGCAAGGACGGCGCGGCGCTGGACGGCCCTCGGGCCGAGCTTCTGTTCGACGAGTTCCGGCCGGTGTCGCGTCACCCGTCGATCGTGCAGGAGTACGTTCCGGGCCTGGGACCGCAGCACGCCGTCGATCACATCGGCGATCTCGCTGTCGACTTCATCGAGCGCCGTGCCGCAGAGGACTTCGCTCTCTTCGTCTGGTTCCACTCGCCGCACGCCCAGGACGAAGACCCGCTGCAGTTCATCCCGCCGGACCGCCACGCCGGTCTCTTCGCCGAGACGACGTTCGTCCCGCCGCCGACCTGGGAGCCTTCCTTCTTCGCCGCCCAGCCGTGGTTCCTGCGCCAGTCGCTCAATCGCGAACGCTTCTGGTGGCGTTGGACGGAGGAGCTCTACGAGCCGATGATGCGGCGCTACCTGCAGATGATCGTCGGCCTCGACGATGCCGTCGGCCGCATCGTCGAGGCCGTGTCTCGCGCCGGCATCGCCGGGCGCACGGTGGTGGTGCTGTCGAGCGACAACGGCTTCTTCGTCGGCGAGCGCGGCTTCGCCGGCAAGTGGCTGGGCTACGAGCCGTCGTTGCGCGTGCCGCTGGTGGTCTTCGATCCCCGCCGCGGCGCAGGCGTGGTGCCGGAGACGGTGCTGAATCTCGATCTGGCGCCGACCTTCCTCGAGCTCGCCGGTGTGCCGGTGCCCGCCAGGATGCAGGGGCGTAGCCTGGTGCCTCTGCTCGAGCGTGGTGTGGCACCCGCGCTCTCGCACGGTCCGGCCTGGCGTGACGACTTCTTCTTCGAGCACTCGTTCGCCGGCGTGAAGACACCGATCCCGCGGCACTACGGTGTGCGCTCCGACACGGGGTTCAAGCTCATCCGTTACCGCGATCACGGGCAGGACGAGCTCTACCACTGGGCCGCGGATCCGTACGAGTCGATCGACCTCGTCGACGACCCGGCCTACTCGCAGCTGCTGGCGATGCTGCGACAGCGCGCCGAGGCCCTGCGGCTGGAGGCCCAGGGTTTGCTCTTCGCCGACGGCTTCGAGGACGGCACCCTGACGGACTGGTCCTCGACCGCCCTGGGGACGGATCGCTGAGCCTCATCGAATCTCCGCGCCGCCGGCGTTGTATCGTTCCTCGGCAAGCACGAAACGACGGGACTCGTGAGCGACTGCGGCGCCTCCAGTGACACCTCGGCGGCTGCTGCCGGGGAGTGACGGTGGCAAACGCCCGGCGCGACCTCCGCCCGGGGCACGAGCTCGTGTACGAGGGAGGGGATGATGGTTCGATCCGTCGACTCGGTCACACGCACCAGCCGCGTCGGCTACGGCCGACGACTGCGCTCGGCGCTCGGCGGCGTCGTTTTCGGAGGCCTGCTGCTGCTCGGCGGCTGCGGCACCCTGTTCTGGAACGAGGGACGCTCGGTCAAGCGCTACCGCGTGCTGAAGGAAGGAGCGGGAACGGTCACCTCGATCGACGCCGCTTCGTTCTCGCGCTCCGCGGACGGACGGCTGGTGCACGTCGTCGGCGAGGCGCGCACCTCGGAGACGCTGCGCGACGAGACCTTCGGTGTCGAGGTGCAGGCGCTGGCGCTGCTGCGCGACGTGCAGATGTACCAGTGGGTCGAGCGCTCGCGCACCGAGGAGCGCAAGCAGCTCGGTGGCTCGGTGGAGAAGGTGACCACCTACGAGTACGAGCAGGAGTGGCGCGGCGACGCGGTGCGCTCGTCGGCCTTCCAACAGCCGGCCGGTCACCAGAATCCTGAGTTCCCGCTGGCCGCGAGCAGCCAGCGCGCCGCGGTCGTGGAGATCGGTGCGTACCGACTGGGCGACGCGCTGGCGCAGCAGATCGGTCGGGCGATGATGGTGCCGATGGGGGCAGAAGAGGCGGAGCGGGCCAGGGCCGCCCTGGAGCGGCCGGTGGCCGTGGACGGCGGCGACCTCTACGCCGGCGAGGACCCGCAGCGCCCGCGCGTCGGCGATCTGCGCATCGGCTTCCGCATGGTGCCCCCGACCGAGGTCTCCGTGATCGGCCGTCAGGTCGACCGCACGATCGACCGTCACGGCACCGACTCGGGCTCGATCGCCCTGGTCGAGTACGGCAGCGTGCCCGCCGATCAGATGTTCCAGGCGGCTCAGCGACGCAACCGTGGTCTGGCCTGGCTTCTCAGGCTCGCCGGTTTCGCCGCCCTTTTCGTAGCCTTCTCGTTGATCCTGGCGCCGCTCGCCGTGGCGGCCGACGTCGTGCCCATGGTCGGCCGCTTCGTCGGCGCCGGGGTCGGTTTCGCGGCGTTCGCGCTGGCTGCCGGCCTCTCGCTGGTGGTGATCGCCGTGGGGTGGTTCGCCTACCGGCCGCTGCTCTCGGGGGTGCTGTTGTCGCTGGCGCTGGCGGCGGTCGTGCTCGTCCTGCGGCGCTCCAAGAAGAAGCAGCGGCTGCGCGCCAGCGAGCCGGTCGAGCTGCCGCCGCTGCCGACGCCCTGAGGTCGTCCGGACGGGGCGCGGCGGGCTGAGGCTCAGTCCTCGGCCCGCCCTCCCGGCGCCATCTTGACCAGCCGCGGGCGAAAGGTGCCGAGGGTCTCGACCAGGTTGCTCTGCGCGGCCATCACCTCGTCGATCCGCTTGTAGACCGCCGGAACCTCGTCGAGGCCGGCGGAGATCAGGGTGACCCGTCGCTCGTCGAGGGTGCGGTGGGCGTCGTCCCAGTGCAGGCGCTTCTTGGCCGCGGTGCGGCTCATCACCCTGCCGGCTCCGTGCGCGGCGGAGGCGAGCGAGGACTCGCGGCCGAGGCCGCGCACGAGATAGGCGGGATCGGCCATGGTGCCGGGGATCACGCCGAGCGCGCCGCGCGACGCCGGCGTCGCGCCCTTGCGGTGCACCACCAGGGTCTCTCCGTCGTGCTCCTCGAGCCAGGCGAAGTTGTGGTGGTTCTCGACGTCGAGCAGCGTCTCCATCCCCAGCCGCTGGTGGAGGGCGCGGTGGATGCAGGCGTGGTTGGCGGCCGCGTACTCGCCCATCAGCTGCATCGCGGCCCAGTACTCCGCACCCTCCTCGCTGTCGAGGTCGAGCCAGGCGAGGTGCGCCGATTCCTTGGGCAGGCCGGGACGCAGGCGCCGCGCCAGCTTCGAGTAGTGCGAGGCGACGGCCGCCCCCGCGCCGCGGCTGCCGCTGTGGCTGAGCAGCGCGAGGTGTCGTCCGGCGGGCACGCCGAGCTCGGCGGCGACACGCTCGCCGACTTCGAAGACGCCGAACTCGACGAAGTGGTTGCCGGAACCAGAGGTGCCGAGCTGGCTGCGTGCCTTGTCCTTGAGCGACTCGGTGACCGGGCTCACCGTCCAGTCGCGGTCCATCACGGGGTGCTCCCGCGGGGTCTCGAAGCGGGCGCCGATGCCGAACCGCGTCTCCTTCTCGATCGCGGCGCGCAGCTGCTGGAGGCGTCGCGGCTGGTCGAGCTCGTCCGGTGGCAGGTCGACGACCGTCAACTTCACCCGGCAGGCGATGTCGACTCCCACCGCGTAGGGGATCACGGCGCCCCGGGTCGCCAGCACGCCGCCGATCGGCAGACCGTAGCCGCGGTGCGCGTCGGGCATCAGGGCGCCGCGATGCGCCACCGGCAGGGCGCAGGCGCGCTCCATCTGGGCGATCGCCTCGGGATCGAGGTCGTCACCCCAGATGCGGTAGGGCGCCCTCGGAGTTGCCGCGCTCACGACGCCCGCCTCAGTCGCCCGAGTCGATCAGCGGCTCGAGCAGCCGCTCGTCGCGAGCCACCACCAGCAGACGGAGCGGACGATCCTTGGCCAGGCTGCGTTCGAACGGCACCATGCGATGGGGAAGCGCTCGCAGTCCGTCGAACTCCTCGAAGTTGCGATGGATGGTGAACACTCCCAACGAACGCTCGTGCAGCAGGCCGTCGAGCTCCTTCCAGAAGTCGGCCAGCGACCAGTGGAAGCCAGCAGCGTAGAAGGAGTAGACCAGGTCGTAGGGTCCGGGCATCTCGTCCAGTCGGCAGTCGAGGTCACGCGCATCGAAGACGCGGTAGCCGTCGATGCCGTTGAACTCGAGCACCTGGCGCAGCGCACCGAGGTCGCCGCAGAACGAGCGGTCGGTGCGCTCCCCGGTGCGCGGATAGTGGATCCGCGGGCCGTCCGAGTCGTAGAGGTGAAGATCCGTCTCGCCCCATGGCAGCTTCTTCTTGAAGAACACGGCCGACCGCCCCAGGCCGCAGCCGACCTCGAGCACCTTCGCCGGAGTGCCCAGGGCACGCAGCAGCGGTTCGAGGGCATCGAACTCGCCCCAGCACGAGCCGTTCTGGGTCAGCTCCCAGAAGTCGCGCGACTGCTGGGTGGGGGCGAGGTGGAACTGGGGCGAGATCTTCTCGATCGAGCGCACCAGCTCGGGTGTCATCGGCGGCGCCCTGAAGACGCGCTCGCGGTCGCGGAAGCGAGCCGAGACCTCGCTGGCAGAAGGCTCGCGACCGAGCTGCTTGCGCAGCTCGGTCCACCATCGGTTCCAGAGTCTGATCATCGCAGCTCCACCACGGTGGTCATCCTCCCATACGTTCTTGGCCGGTGGTCGCGGGCTCCTCGTCCATCGCCAGGATCCGGCGAGCGCGGCGGGTGATCAGCGCCGCAGCGAGCAGGGCCAGCAGCAGGCCGAAACCGTAGAGGGCCCACTCCGCCGGGCCGCGCGGCAGCGGATCGGAGGTCAGGGCGCTGAGGTCCGCCGCCAACGCACCGAGCCAGGCGTTGGTGAACGAGTAGGGCAGGGTGCCCAGCGCGGTGCCGAGCACGAAGTCGCGCCGGCGGAATCGCGACCAGCCGAAGAAGTAGTTCGACAGCTTGAAGGGGATCACCGGCACCAGCCGGATCAGCATCACGACGCGCCAGCCGCCCTCCGGGAGGTGGCGATCGAGGAGCAGCAGCTTGGGATGCCGACGCTTGAACTCGGCGATCCGCCGGCGTCGAGCCCGCGCCCGATCAGCCCGATCGTCGGCGGCCGATGTGGCCGACGGCGAGGGCTCCTCCGTCGCCCCGGCCGCGGGCCCGGCTGGCTCGGTCTCCCTGTCGTCGAGCAGGTAGCGGGCGATGAAGAAGGCGATGACCGCGCCGAGGGTCTTGCCGGCGGCGGAGATCACGGTTCCGGCGACCGGGCCGTAGAGGAAGCCGGCTCCGAGCGGGAAGGCGATGCCGGGGATCAGCAGCACCACCGCCGCGACGTGCAGCACGAAGAAGAGCGGCAGCGAGGCCCAGCCCAGATCGGCGAGCCAGCGCAGGAAGGTGGCCAGAGCACCCTGTACGTCGAGTGCCCAGAGGACGACCACCAGGAAGAGGCCCGCCGCGACGGCAAAGCTGGCGCGCCGGGAGAGTGGGAAGAGCGGCGGTCGCCGCCCCGGACGCGTCGACGGCTCGGCACCGTTGGCGGCCACCGGCACCTGGCTCTGCTCAGCCACCGGCCGCGTCGCGACGCGCGGCCAACCAGCGTTCCGCCGCGTCGAGCACCTGCTCCTCCAGCGCCACGTCGTCCAACCGCGCGATCTCGCGGATCCCGGTGGGCGAGGTGACGTTGATCTCGGTCAGCCAGGCGCCGATCACGTCGATGCCCGCGAAGAGGATGCCGCGGCGGACGAGCTCGGGGCCGACGGCGGCGCAGATCTCCCGGTCGCGCTCGTCGAGGTCGGTCTTGCGCGCCGTGCCGCCAGCGTGGAAGTTCGCCCGCGCCTCCCCGGCCGAGGGCACGCGCAAAACGGCGCCGGCAGCCTCGCCGTCGATGAGGATGATCCGCTTGTCGCCTTGTCGCACCTCGGGCAGGAAGCGCTGCGCCATGAGGTAACGCCTGCCGTGGCCGGTCGACATCTCGAGGATGGTCTTGGCGTTCGGATCGTCGGCGCGGATGTGGAAGACGCCCTCGCCGCCGGCTCCGTCGAGGGGCTTGACCACCATCTCTCCGCCGAGACGCTGGCGGAACTCGAGCAGCTCGGGGATGGAGCGGCTGACCCTGGTCGGCGGACAGAAGTCTGGGAACTGCAGCGCGAAGAGCTTCTCGTTGGCGTCGCGCAGGGCGGCGGGATCGTTGAGCACCAGCGTCGAGCGAGGCACCAGAGAGAGCAGGTGGGTGGCGTACAGGTAGTTCTGGTCGAACGGCGGGTCCTTGCGCATCCAGACCACGTCGTATGCGGCGAGCTCGTTCACCTGCCGATCGCCCAGGCTGCGGAACCAGGCGCCAGCCTCGGATCGGGCGGGCACCGCGATGCTCTCGACCGCCGCCACCGGCCGGGCGTCGGTCTCGAGCGACAGCGTCTCGACCTGGCAGACGTCGGTGTGGTGGCCCCGCCGGTGGGCTTCGCGCAGGAAGGCGATCGTGGTGTCGGCCTCGGGCTGCAGCAGCTGCAGCGGGTCGACGATGAAGAGGTGGCGCATGGGCGCCGGGCAAGCTATCACGCGGCCCGTCGACGCTTCGACGCCTGAACGGCCGCGAGTCGAACCGTGAGCCTGGCGTCGCCAGACACCATTGGCGAGAATGCCCTCCGATGGCTGGCAAGACGCGCAGCGAGGAGATGGCGGTTCGCGAGACCGTTACAGGCGAACCAGACGAGGGCGCCGTCCATGGCGTGTCGATCGGCTCCGCTGCGGAGTGGATCTTCGGCTACGGATCGCTGATCTGGCGGCCGGCCTTCCCGTACGTCGAGAGCCGGCCCGCACTGGTGCGCGGTTTCATTCGCCGCTTCTGGCAGGGGTCGACCGACCACCGCGGCACTCCGAGTCTCCCGGGTCGGGTCGTGACGCTGATCCGCGAGCCGGAGGGCACGGTCTGGGGGCGCGCCTTCCGCATCGCGCCGCACCATCGGGCCGAGATCCTCGACCGTCTCGACGTGCGGGAACAGGGAGGCTACGAGCGGCACCTCGTCGACCTGTACTGGCCCGAGGAGGGCGCTTCGGGGGTCGGCGGTCAGGTGGGCCCGCGGGCCTGCGCCCTGCTCTACGTCGCGGCGTCCTGCAACGAGAACTACGTCGGTCCGAGCAGCGTCGGCGAGATCGCCGACCGGGCTCTCGCGGCGCACGGTCCCAGTGGCGCCAACCGTGACTACGTGCTCGAGCTCGAGTCGGCGCTGCGCGCGATGGGCGCCGAGGACGAGCACGTCTTCGCGGTGGCGGCGGAGTTGCGGCGTCGGGAAGCCTCGAGTCGATCCGACTGACCGGTCGGTCGCTCTGGTGCTAGCCTGCTCGAGCTCGGTGTGGTCCTCGGCGCGAGTAGAACCTGCCCCGGCGTCAGGTCTGCAGGCGCAAGCCGGCGGTCGGCCCACGATCGGACCGGAGCCCGGCGCCCGAGCGAGGCCACCCCGAAGCCGCTCAGCTCGCGGCCCAGCCGCTCAGTACCTCAGGAGGAAGCCATGTCACTGTTCGACGTCGATCCGCTCTCCGTGAATCCCGAGCTCTTCGACCTGCGCATGTCGGAGCAGGCCAAGCCGCTGTTGCGCAAGGTCCGCGAGTACATCCGCGACGTGGTCGAGCCGATCACCGAGGAGTACTTCCGGCTCGGCGAAGGGCGTGACGATCCGTGGAGCTACGCGCCGGGCCAGCTCGAGCTGCTCGAAGGAGCGAAGAAGAAGGCGCGCGAGAACGGGCTGTGGAACTTCTTCCTGCCCGACTCCGAGACAGGTGAGGGACTCAAGAACCTCGACTACGCCTACATCGCCGCCGAGCTGGGCAAGAACCCTCTCGCCTCCCAGTGCATGAACTGCGCCGCTCCGGACACGGGCAACATGGAGGTGCTCGAACGGGTCGGCACGCCGGAACAGAAGAAGCAGTGGCTCGAGCCTCTGCTGCGCGGCGAGATCCGCTCCGCCTTCGCCATGACCGAGCCGGGTCTCGCCTCGTCGGACGCCAAGAACATCGCCACCGAGGCGCGACTCGACGGCGACGAGTGGGTGATCAACGGCGAAAAGTTCTACATCTCGGGTGCCGGCGACCCGCGTTGCAAGATCATGATCACCATGGTGCGCACCAATCCCGACGGGCCTCCGCACCGGCAGCAGTCGCAGATCCTGGTGCCGATCGACACTCCTGGCGTCAAGATCCTCGATGGCATGAAGGTCTTCGGCGACTACGACGCGCCGCATGGCCACATGCACATCGTGTTCGACGACGTGCGGGTGCCGAAGGAGAACATCCTGCTCGGTGAGGGGCGCGGCTTCGAGATCTCGCAGCTACGCCTCGGCCCGGGACGCATCCACCACTGCATGCGCTCGATCGGACAGGCCGAGAAGGCGCTCGATCTGATGGTAGAGCGCGGACTGTCGCGCACCGCGTTCGGTCGGCCGCTGGCCCAGCTGGGTAAGAACATCGAGGTGATCTCGCGCGCCCGCATCGACATCGAGCAGATGCGCCTGCTGGTGCTCAAGGCGGCCAAGGCGATGGACGTGCTCGGCAACCAGGAAGCGCGCATCTGGGTGCACATGGCGAAGGCGGCGATCCCCGAGCGGGTCTGCCGCATCATCGACGAGGCGATCCAGATCCACGGCGCCGCCGGCGTCTCCCAGTGGACGCCACTCGCCGACATGTACACCGGACAGCGCACCCTGCGCATCGCCGACGGACCGGACGAGGTGCACCACCTGGTCGTCGGCCGGCACGAGCTGCGCGAGCACGGCCACAAGTAGGGGCCCGGGGGTTGGGGGTCAGGGGTTAGGGAGAGGGGACAAGGGACAAGGGACAAGGGACAAGGGACAAGGGAAGAGAGGAAGAGGGCAGAAGGCAGAGAGGCAGAAGGCAGAGAGGCAGAAGGCAGAGAGGCAGAGGGGTCCAGGGGCTGGGCGCTGTGACGGGTCGGCCGCGGCTCGGGCCTCTGCAGGGGTGGGGGCCGGCTCTTCTTCATCGGCCGTCGCTACGATGGGCCACGATGCACCACGCTGAGCCGCCCGAAACGCCGGATCCGGCGGCGGAATGGACCGACTTCCTGATCGACTCGCTCGAGGTCGACGAGGCGCCGCCGCTGCTCGCCAACGCGCGCCCGCTCGTGCCGGGTCAGTCGATCACCCCGAAGCTGATCCGGCGCTACTTCGCCGAGAACGCCTATCCGTTCGCCGAGCCGATCGGGGTGCGCCAGTACTACCGCGAGAAGCGCGCGCTGCAGATCGAGCTGGTGAAGCTGCAGAACTGGGTCAAGGAGACCGGCACCCGGATCGTCGTGTTGCTGGAGGGACGGGACGCGGCGGGCAAGGGCAGCACCATCAAGCGCTTCCTCGAGCACCTCGATCCCCGCGCGGCGCGCGCCGTGGCGCTGGTCAAGCCGACCGAGGAGGAGCGTGGCCAGTGGTACTTCCAGCGCTACGTCGACCACCTGCCGACCGCCGGCGAGATCGTCTTCTTCGATCGCTCCTGGTACAACCGTGCTGGGGTGGAGAAGGTGATGGGCTTCTGCACCGACGCCGAGTACGAGGAGTTCGTGCACCAGGCACCGCTCTTCGAAACCATGCTGGTGCGCAGCGGCATCCACCTGATCAAGCTCTACCTCTCGGTCTCGCGCGAGGAGCAGGCGCGCCGCTTCCGTGAACGCCGCGTGCATCCCCTCAAGCAGTGGAAGCTGTCGCCGATCGACCGTGAGGCACAGGAGCGTTGGGATGCCTACACCGAGGCGAAGGAGGAGAACTTTCGCCGTACCGACACTCCTGAGGCGCCCTGGGTCATCGTCAAGACGGAGGACAAGATGCGCGCCCGGCTGGCGGCGATGCAGTACGTGCTGCAGCAGTTCGAGTACGAGGGCAGGGACCCCGACGTCGCCACGCCGCCGCACCCCTTGATCCTCGCCCGCGTGGCGCAGCTGCGTGGCTTCCAGGAGGACTGAGTCCCGAGACCTGGAGGCTGTCGGCTCAGGGACGCTCGCGTCCCAGGCCGCCCTCACGTCGCGTACCCGACTCGTGCAGGTTCTCGACCGGCCTTAGCCGGTCGGGATGGAGCTCCAGAGCGTGTGAGCTGTCGGCTCAGGGACGCTCGCGTCCCAGGCCGCCCTCACGTCGCGTACCCGAC